>Ga0190275_10001847_pt1 | contig 15523 bp, 15 predicted proteins | sample Popmic550T_FD_133745 | JGI IMG/M metagenome (GOLD analysis project Ga0190275, IMG submission 133745) | Populus adjacent soil microbial communities from riparian zone of Yellowstone River, Montana, USA - 550 T | ecosystem: Environmental > Terrestrial > Soil > Riparian zone > Trees stand | place...
CGCTGCGAGACGCACTTCGAAGAGGGCAGCGGCACGTTCATGGCGCAGTTCCCGGTTCCCGCCGGCGAAACCGAGGAGTCCTGGTTCGCCAAGGAGGTCCGCCGCGGGCTCGAGCTTCGGTTCCCCGAAGGCGTGCCTTCCTACGCCACCGACCAGGCCGCGTTCGAGCAGCAGGTGATCGTCGGCAAGGGCTACGCCGGCTACTTCCTGGTGGTCGCCGACTTCATCAACTGGGCCAAGAACAACGGCATCCGGGTCGGGCCCGGACGGGGCTCCGGCGCCGGCTCCATGTGTGCCTATGCGCTGCGGATCACCGACCTGGACCCGGTGCCGCACGGCCTGATCTTCGAGCGGTTCCTGAACCCGGAACGTCCGTCCATGCCCGACTTCGACATCGACTTCGACGAGCGCCGGCGGGGCGAGGTGATCCGGTACGTCTCCGACAAGTACGGCGACGACCACGTCTGCCAGATCGTCACCTACGGCACGATCAAGGCCAAGCAGGCGATCAAGGACGCCGGCCGCGTGCTGGGTAAGCCGTTCGGGTTGGGGGAGCGGATCACCAAGGCCTACACCCCGCCGTCCCAGGGCAAGGACGTCCCCATCCCCGACGTCTTCAACTCTTCTCACGATCGCTACGGGGAGGGCTCGGAGTTTCGAGCCCTGTACGAGTCCGATCCCGAGGTCAAGGAGGTCGTGGACGTTGCCCTCGGCATCGAGGGCCTGAAGCGCCAGTGGGGCGTGCACGCCGCCGGCGTGATCATGTCGTCAAAGCCACTGATGGACGTCATCCCGATCATGAAGCGGGAATCCGACGGGGCGATCATCAGCCAGTTCGACTATCCCGGCTGCGAGGCGCTCGGCCTGGTCAAGATGGACTTCCTGGGGCTGCGGAACCTGACCATCCTGGACGACGCGATCAACAACGTCCGGCTCAACCGCGGCCACGAGCTCGACCTGGACCTACTCGCCCGGACCACCGACGACCAGGCCACCTACGACCTGCTCTCCCGGGGCGACACCCTGGGCGTCTTCCAGTTCGACGGCTCGGGTTACCAGCAGCTGTGCCGGACGATGAAGCCGGACTCGTTCAAGGACATCACCGCGTTGGGCGCCCTGTACCGTCCGGGACCGATGGGGACCAACACCCACACCAATTACGCGCTGCGCAAGAACGGCCAGCAGGGCGTCACCCATATCCATCCCGAGTTGGCCGAGGCCCTCGACCCGATCCTGTCCGAGACCTACGGCCTGCTGGTCTACCAGGAACAGGTGATGGAGATCGCCCAGAAGCTGGCCGGCTACACGATGGGCGGCGCGGACGCCCTGCGCAAGGCGATGGGCAAGAAGAACAAGGCCGTCCTGGATGCAGAGTTCGGCCCGTTCGAAGCCGGCCTGCAGTCGAAGGGGTTCTCCGCGGCGGCCATCGAGACGCTGTGGAACACCCTGTTGCCGTTCTCGGCGTACGCGTTCAACAAGTCGCATGCCGCCGCCTACGGGCTGGTCTCGTACTGGACCGCGTACTTGAAGGCCAACTACCCGGCCGAGTACATGGCGGCCCTGTTGCAATCGGTGAAGGACGACAAGGACAGGTCCGCGATCTACCTGGCGGAGTGCCGCCGGATGGGGATCCGGGTGCTGCCGCCCGACGTCAACGAGTCGGACGGCATGTTCACCCCGGTCGGCAGCGACATCCGCTACGGCCTGGGCGCGATCCGCAACGTCGGTGACAATGTGGTCAGGGGCATCGTCGAGGGACGCCAGGAGGCGGGCAAGGCGCACGACTTCAACGAGTTCCTTTCCAACGTTCCGCTGGTGGTCTGCAACAAGCGGGTGATCGAGTCACTGATCAAGGCCGGCGCGTTCGACTCCATGGGGCACAGCCGCCGCGCGCTGATGGAGTGCTATGAGCAGAAGGTGGACGAGGTCATTGACCTCAAACGCAACCAGGCGAACGGCCAGGACGACCTGTTCGGTGACGGCGGCGACGGCGAGGCCCTGATCAGCAGCCCGATCCCGCAGGTGGAGGAGTGGGAGAAGCGGGTCCGGCTGGCGTTCGAGCGAGAGATGCTCGGGCTGTACGTTTCCGACCATCCGCTGCTCGGCCTTGAGCATGTGCTGCTGGCCAACCGGGACCTGTCCATCGGTGCGGTGGTCGCCGAAGACGGCCCACGGGACGTCTCGAGCACGATCGCGGGAATGATCACCTCCGTCACCCGCAAGCAGACCAAGAACGGCGACCTGTGGGCGATCGTCACCGTGGAGGACCTCGAGGCGTCGGTGGATGTGCTGCTGTTCCCGAAGGCGTACCAGGCCGTTGCCCTGCAGCTTTCCACCGACACCATCGTCCGGATCAAGGGCCGCGTGGTCGGCAAGGACGACGGTGTTGAGGTGCGCGGCACCGACGTCAGCTTCCCGGATGTCTCCGAAGGGCCGTCCGGACCGGTGGTGATCTCGCTGCCGGCGGCGAGATGCACGCCTGCGGTGGTGCAGCAATTGCGGAACGTGCTGACGAACCATCCCGGGGTGACCGAGGTGCGGGTCCGGCTGACCACCTCCAGCAACCGCACCACGGTGTGGAAGCTCGAGGAGACACTGCGGGTGATGCCGTCCCAGCCGCTGATGGCGGACCTGAAGGCGCTGTTGGGGCCGTCCTGCGTCAACGTCTAGTGGGTACGCGGCGAGCTGCGGGCGGTGGCCCGGACGTGTCGGGCGGATCTGCGGTGGCGGCCACTAGGGTGGACGAGTGACCAGCGCGCCGTCCCCGGCCGTCGAGGATCCGACGCCGCCACGATTCCGTGACCGCTCGGCGGTCGCCCTTTTCGCCGCCGCAGCCGTGCTGGCCGGCGTGGTCGCGGCGGTGGTCTGGCGGCTGGTGGTGCACTCGCCCAGCTACGTGGTCCAGCCCGACGGCTCAGCCTCGGTGACCGAGCGGGCGCTGACCGAGTTCTTCGCCGGCGATGCATGGTTCGTGGTGATCGGGGTGGTGGTGGGCGCCGGGCTCGGCGTGGCAACCCGGCGCCGGTTCAAGTCGCTCGGCTGGCTGTCGGCGTTCCTGGCGGCCGGGCTCGGCCTGCTGGCCGGGCTGGTGTGCTGGTGGCTGGGCCTACTGTTCAGCGGCGCCCCGTTCGACGAGCGGCTGGCGACCGCCGAGCCGGGCGATTCGGTTCCGATCTCGCTGGCGCTCCGGTCACCGTCCGCGCTGGCAGTGTGGGCGTTCGCGGCGGTCACCCCCATCCTGTTGGGCTCGGCCCTCGGCCCGGACGAGGAAGCCGCCCCGCGTTCACCACGCGGCCGGAAGCGCCGCGCCCGAGCCACTGAGGTGCCACCCGAGCAGATCGTGGACGAACTCGGCGTGGTTCGCACCGAGCAAGTGGTGGACGAGTTGGGCGTGGTTCGCACTGAGGAAGCAGGAGGTCAGCCATGACAGGAGCCGCGGGATTCGTCCTGGACTATGTGGGCACCCAGGTTGCGGTGATCGCAGACCGGGCGCAGGACGTCGTCGTCGACGCCCCCGACTCGGTTCATCGCAGCAGGGTGGCCACTCGCCGGGCACGCAGTGCGCTGCGCACGTTCGCGCCTCTGTTCAAGCGACGCCGGGTCCGGGAACTGCGGGACGAACTCGCCTGGCACGCCGACCACCTTGGTGCCCCGAGGGATGCCGAGGTGTTGAAGGAGCGGCTGCTGGCCGCGCTGGCCACGCTGGACGAGTCCGACGTGATCGGCCCCGTCCGGGAGCGCCTGACCGGCGCCCTGGACGCCACCCACGCCCGCGCTCACGCGTCCCTGGTGGATTCGATGGCAACCCCGCGCTACACCGCGCTGCGCGACGCCATGGAACGGCTCGTCGCCGACCCGCCGGTGCGCGACTCCGCGGCAGACGCCCCCCTGCAGCTACTTGCCGACCTGCTCGACCGAGCCGTCGATCGGGTCCGTAGGCTGACCGCCCGTGCCGCCGAGCTCGAGGACGACGACCACCGTTGGCACGAGGCCCGGAAGGCCGCCAAGGCCGCCAGGTACTGCTCGGAGGCACTCGTGCCCGCATTCGGCGATCCCGCCAAGGCGCTGGTGGATGCCTGGGAGGCGGTAACGGAGGCACTCGGCGAGTTTCAGGACACCGTGGTGGCCGAGGCCTACCTGGCCACCGACGCGGCACTGGCGCGGGCGGCCGGGGAGCCCGCCGACACCTATCTCACCCTGGTGCTGCTGGAGCTCGGCCTGCGCGACGAAGCCCTGGCCCGAGGGCGGGCCGCACTGGATCGGGCCCTGGAGTTGCCGCCGATGCGCTGAGATCCCGCCGGCCCGTGATCACGCCCGTGCCGAGCCCGCGCCCTCGCCTCCGGGCTTCACTGACCATCCAGTGCTCCCGAGCTTGACCCGGGATCTGCGGTTCGCCGGCGCACCGCTCAGCAGCGCCACCGCGACGGCAGCCGCCGTGGACCGCAAACCGGTCAGTGCTCAACCGGAGGAGCCGCCACCGGCGCGGGCTGGCCGATCGCCGACAACAGTTCCAGGTACCAGTCCTGGGTGATGTCGAACGGCTTTCCGCCCTTGATCCGGTCGAAGGCGATCGCGGTCAGCACGTCGCCATTCTCCTCGTCGTGACCGATCACCCCGGACTCCCCGCGCAGCGCCGAGTCCACCGCCAGGTCGGTCATTGAGTGGATCAGGTCGAGGTCGAAGTCATTGGCCGCGGCGGCGCGCGAGTAGTAACCGGACTTCTGCACCAGGGTCTTCTCCGCGCCGAGCATCTGCGCGAACTGCTGTCCGAACCAGGCGCCCGGGTTGACCTTGTCCAGCCGGATGTGACCGAAGGCGTCCCGTGGCACCTCGGTGCCGGCCTTCTCCATCTCGGCGACGATGCTTTCGACCCCGGCGCCCTCGGAGATGAACAGGTTCACACAACCGACGCTGTCCATCACCTGCTTGAGCCGTTCCGCCTCGGCCTCGAGGTCGATCACCGCTTCGGGAACGAACACGGCGTGCACGTCCCAGGCCTTGTCGTCCAGACCGATCTCGGGCAGCCACTCGGCCCCGGTCACCCATTCGTGGTACTTGCGGGCGGTGGCCGCGGTCAGCCAGCCGCAGTTGCGTCCCATCACCTCGTGCACGATCAGCATTCGCGCGTTCGCATTGTGCTCGGCCAGGACGTTGCGCGAGAACCGCGCACCCATCTCGGCGGCGGTATCGGCGCCCAGCGACTGCCGAATCGGGATGACGTCGTTGTCGATGGTCTTCGGCAGACCCACCACGGTCAGGCCGTAGTCGTTGCTGGCCAGGTAGGCGGCCAGGTCGGCCGCGGTGGTGTTGGTGTCGTCGCCGCCGATGGTGTGCAGCACGTCCACTCCATCCGCGATCAGGCGTTCGGCGGCCACCTTGAGTGGGTCGTCGCCCTCGGCCACCAGCCCGCGTTTCACCAGGTCCTTGACGTTGGTGAGCTTGACCCGCGAGTTGCCCACCGGGGAGCCTCCGTAGCGGTGCAGCAGATGGGCCTTCTCGCGGACCTCGGGGGTGACCTCCAGGAAGTCCCCGCTGAGCAGGCCCTGGTAGCCATGCCGGTAGGCGATTATGTCGATCTCGGGCGCCACCTGGGTGTACCGCTCGATCAGGCCACCGATGGCGGAGGACAGGCACGGGGCGAAACCGCCGGCGGTGAGCAGGGCGACCTTGTGAACCATGAATGGGCCTTTCTGGGCAGGGGGATGTCACCGCCAGCCTAGAGCCCGCACTGCCGACGGGGAAGCAGGCGGGAATCCCTACAGACCCGGTCCGGACGCGCAGCCGGCCCGGCGCTGCGGGGGCTGTGGACAACCGCCATTGGCGCTGGCCCTGCACGGCACACTGTGGGCATGGACGACAGGGTGCGCGGCGAGCGAGGCCAAGCGCTGTCGTCGTTCGTCGTGGTCGCTGTGATCGCTTTGCTGCTGATCGCGGGACTGGTCGTGGACGGCGGGCGCAAGACCGCAGCCGACCGGCGGGCCGAACTGACCGCGGCGGCCGCCGCTCGGTCCGCCGCGGACGCCACCGCCGCCCAGCGCCAAGCCGGACGGCGACCGGACACCGGCCTCGCCGTCGCCGCTGCGAACCAGGTGATCGCCGCGGAGCCCGGCATCCAGGGCACAGTGAGCCTGGCCGCCGATGGCAGCGTCAGCGTGACGACCTCCACCAGCGTCGACACCGTGCTGCTCAGCCTGATCGGGATCTCCCGGCTTCAAGGCCACGGCAGCGCCTCGGCGCAGCTGTTCGACTGACCACCCTGGTCAGGCCGGGGTTCCACGGGCTCAACCAGCCGGGGTTTCGACAGCTCAACCAACCGGGGTTTCGACAGGCTCAACCACCGGGGAGTTCCACAGGCTCGACCAGCCTGAAGTCGGGCCCTCAATCAATCGCCCGGCGCAGCGAAGCCGCCATCCGTTCCACCGCCTGGGTGATGATCGTCGGCGAGGTGGCCAGGTTGATCCTGACCCACTGCCGGTGGGCGGGGGAGAAGTGCCTGCCCGGTGAGAAGGCGACGCGTCCGACCTCGAGGAAGTGCCGGAACGGCTCGCTCAGGCCCAATCGCGAACAGTCCACCCAGGCCAGATAGGTGCCAGGGGCGGGCTGGTAGTCCGCGCCCGGGACCAGAGCGTGCAACAGGTCGGCCAACAATTCCTTGTTCGAAGCGACCTCGGCGCACACCTGGTCCACCCACTCCTGCCCGTGGCACAGCGCCGCAGCGTGCGCGATCGCGCCCAGGTGGCCGGTGGACTGGTTTGCCAGTGGTGGCAGCCTGTGCAGCACCCCACCCGCGTCCTCGCCGGCGATGTAGAGACCCGCCTTGAATCCCGCCAGGTTCCACGCCTTGCCGGCGGAAACCACCACGATCGCGTCCCCCGCGCCCGGCACGGCCAGGGTGGGCACGAAGGTGATCCCCGGGTCCACCAGCCAGGCGTGGATCTCGTCAACCACAAGGGCCACCTCGTGCCGCCGGCACAGCTCCGCGACAGCGGTGAGCTCTTCGGCGGTGTGTACGGTTCCGGTCGGATTGTGCGGCGAACAGAGCAGGAAGGCGGTCACGTCCTCGGCGGCGAACGCCCGCCCGAGGGCCTCCAGGTCCAGCCGGCCATCGGCGGTCAGGTCCACTGGCACCGTACGCCGCCGGTAACCGCTGGTCACCTGCCAGAACGGTGGGTACACCGGTGCCGTGATCACTATGCCGTCGCCGGGATCCGTGACCGCTTCCAGAACGCACAGCACCGAGTTCATCACGTCCCCGCCGCGCCGCACCTGGGCCGGCTCCAGCTCCAGCCCCCAACGGGTCCGGGCCGACGCCCGGTAAGCGTCGGCATAGTCTGCGCCCCAGGGATAGCCGGTGTCGCCCCGGTCGAGGGCCGCGTCCAGCTCCGCTCGGACCTGCGGCAGCATGGCGACATCCATCTCCGCCACCCACAGCGGCAGCACGTCCGTGTCGTAGGTGCGCCACTTCAGGCTGCGTCGCTGTCGCAATTCCGCCTCGGTCAGCGAGAAGATCGTCATGGCTGCATTGTGGCCGCTCACCCGAGCAGTGGGCCGCAGGTCTCGACCAGGGGGTGCAAGTGATGGCGCGATATTTCGACGTACACCCGGCCAACCCGCAACCGCGGGCGATGGGCCAGGTCGCCGCGATCCTGCATGATGGCGGGCTGGTGGCTTACCCGACCGACTCCGGGTACGCGCTGGGCTGCATGCTGGGCAACCGGTCGGGGCTGGAGCGGATCCGAGCCATCCGGCAGCTGGACGCCAGGCACAACTTCACCCTGGTCTGCAGCGAGTTCGCCCAGCTCGGCCAGTACGTCCAGATGAGTAACGACGTGTTCCGGGCGATCAAGGCGGCCACGCCGGGCGGCTACACCTTCGTGCTGACCGCCACCCGGGAGGCTCCGAAGATCATGCTGCAGCCGAAACGCCGGACGGTTGGGGTGCGGCTGACGCCGCATGTCACGGCGCAGGCCATGTTGCACGAGCTGGGCGAGCCGCTGATGTCCAGCACCCTGCTGCTGCCGGAGCACAGCGAACCCATGTCGGACGGCTGGCTGGTGAACGACGAGATCGGGCATGCGGTGGACGCTGTGGTGGATTCGGGAGACTGCGGCACCGAGCCGACCACGGTGATCGATCTCACCGGGGACGAGGTGGTGATCGTCCGGCGTGGCTCCGGCGACCCGAGCCGGTTTGAGCGCTGAACGTCGGCTGTCGCTCACCGGATGCATACCGAGGTCGAGCGGCTGAGGGAGAACCGGCGGCCACCCGACCGAGGGAAGCCGATCGGATGCGTGAGCGGCGGGCCCGGCTCAACGTTCAGGTGGCCATCCGCCGTAGGGGACGGTGAGGACCTCGAGGTTGTGTCCGTCTGGATCCTGCCAGTAGAGCCCTCGTCCACCGTCGTTGTGGTTGATGCCCTCGTTTCGGTGGAACGGGTCGGCCCAGTAGGGCAGGCCGCGGAACCTGATCCGCTCCCGAATGGCGTCGAAGTCGGCCTCGGAGACCAGGAAGGCGTAGTGCTGGGGTTGGAGTCCGCGGGCGGCGTGGTCGTCGGCGAAGTCAAGGGACGTCTCGCCGACCTGGACCACGACGAACGGTCCGTACGTCGTGGGTGGTTCCAAGCCCAGCAGGTCGGCCAGGAACGCGGCGGAGGCATGTTTGTCGGTGGCGTTCACGATGGTGTGGTTCAGCGAAATCCTCATGCCTTGCTCCGTTCCGGTTCCAACCCGATCGTCTCATCACGAAGGAGGTTGTCGGCCTCCAACGGAGACGGCCACCCCGAAACGCCCACTCTTGCCGTCCCGCGAGCGGATGCGAGGTTCCCAGGGCGACCAGGGCGATTCGGTTCAGTGGAAGTGGCGCGCATCGCGGCGCAGGAACAGCGGCGCCCAGCGCGTCCGCTTCAGGCGGGCATTTCGGCGGGATCGAGCCTGGCGTAGTCCACGGAGAACCCGTGCCGCATGCCCCAGGAGACAGCCTGGGAGCGCCGCACCACTCCGATCTTGCGGTATGCCGAGCGGATGTAGCTCTTCACCGAGTTCGGGCTGAGATACATACCCTGCGCGATCTCGGCGTTGGACAGCCCCTGCGTGATCAGGGCGATCACCTCGCTCTCGCGATAGGACAGGCCCTCCTCCCGACCCGGCCAGTTGCCACCGGTGGGATTGGCCAGCTTCGGCGCCGGGCTGACCACCACCCGTCCGGCGTGGACCTGTTCGAGCGCGTCGACCAGTTCGCGGGCGGGCAGGGTCTTGGACAGGTACCCGGACGCCCCCTCTTGGGTTGCCCGCTCGATCAACGCCGGCTGGAAGTTCCACGTATATATCACCGTGCGTTTCACCAAGGGGTTGCGCGTCACTCGTCCGACCCCGGTGGCGTCCGACACGCCATTCCCGAAGGTGTCGTACAGGGCGATGTCGACTCGTTCCTGCACCTCGACGCCCGCGATCAACTCAACCAACTCGATCCGCTCGGCATAGTTGGTGAACATATGGACGAGTCCCGAGACCACGACCTCGTAGTCATTGACCAGCGCGACTCGGATGGGCGACTTGTTCAGCACGCGAACCATTATGCACGCGGATGCATCCTTTTGCGTGCATTGCCTCACCCGCACAGGTGGTACGACACCCCCGCAGTAATCGTCAGCGCTAGTTGTCCTCCGGATCGACGTACTTCTGCTTGCCTGGCTCGTTCACCAATTGTGAAGCATGGTCGGGCACCTCAAGCTGGAGGCTGCGATCCGTTCGGCGGTAGCCGGTGGACGGAGGTCGCTTGGGCAACTTGAGTTCCTGACGGTCCACCTTCTGGTAAGGGACCGACGACAGCAGGTGGGCGATCATGTTGATCCGGGCCCGCTTCTTGTCCTCGGATTCCACCACGTGCCAACGGGCCTCCTCGATGTCGGTGTGCACAAACATCTCGTCCTTGGCCCGGGAGTAGTCCTCCCACTTGGTCAGCGACTCCAGGTCGGTGGGGGACAGCTTCCATTGACGCATCGGGTCGGTCAACCGCGACTTGAACCGCTTCTCCTGCTGCTTGTCGGACACCGAGAACCAGTACTTGCGAAGCATGATCCCGTCCTCGATCAGCATCCGTTCGAAGATCGGGCACTGGCTCAGGAACCTGCGGTGCTCCGCCATCGTGCAGTAGCCCATCACCCGCTCCACACCCGCCCGGTTGTACCAGGACCGGTCCATCAGCTTGATCTGCCCGGCCGAGGGAAGGTGCTGAATGTAGCGCTGGAAGTACCACTCGGTCTTCTGTCGCTCCGTTGGTGCGGGCAGCGCGACCACCTGGGCGACCCGGGGGCTCAGGTACTCGGTGATCCGCTTGATCGCGCCTCCCTTGCCGGCAGCGTCACGGCCCTCGAAGATCACCACCAAGCGCTGACCCTCCTGCCGGATCCACTCCTGCATCTCGACCAGTTCGCTCTGCAGCCGATGGAGCTCCGCCTCGTAAAGATCGTTGTCAAGCTTGGGTAATTTGGCCATGCACGTATCGTGCACCAATCCGTTCCGGCTCACCAGGGTTGCGGTGAAGTGCCCGCCGCCGAGGGACCGCCCGCCTGAGCGGCAGGTGCCGCCGGCGCCTGACCGGTGGTCAGCCGGTCAGTGCATCGACGGTGCCGCGCCGACCGTCTCCGGGGACTTGAGGAACGCGATCGCGACTATCGCCAGCGTCCAGACTGCACCGGCGCCCAGGAAGGCGAGGTGCGATCCGTAGAGCAGGCTGGCCTCAAGGCCGGCACCGGCGTCCTGGGCGACCTCCGACTGGGAGGCCAGAATCGTCACGAACACCGCGGTCCCGAGCGCACCGGCCAGTTGCTGGACGGTGCCGACGATCGCCGAGCCGTGGGAATACAACTTCGGCTGGAGCGAACCGAGGGCGATCGTGAACAGCGGGGTGAACATGAAGGCGAACGACGCGCTCATCGCCATGTGGCAGATCAGCACGAACCACCAGGGCGTCTCGGGCTGGATGGTGGACAACGCCCAGAACACCCCCGCGACAACGACGCTGGCCGGCAGCATCAGCGGACGTGGCCCCACCCGGTCGTACAACCGTCCGACGACCGGACCCAGGACGCCCATCAGCAGTCCGCCGGGCAGAAGGATCAGGCCCACGCTCAACGGCGGCAGGTGCAGGGCCTGCTGGAGCAATAGCGGCAACATGATCACGGTGCCGAACAGGGCCATCATGGCCAGCGCCATCACCACCATGCTGAGCGAAAAGGTGGGGTGCAGGAACGCACTCAGGTCGAGCAGGGCCCGGTCACGACGGGCCAGCCGCAGCTGCCGCCACACGAATGCGCCGAGGCCGAGGATCCCGACCGTGAATGCGCTGACCAGTTCGATGGTCGGCACCGAATCGTCGCCGATCAGGCTGAGGCCATAGACAAGGCCGCCGAAGCCGAGCACGGTCAGCGGGATCGACAGCCAGTCCAGCGGCACCCGGACCGGTTCGTTCACGTTGGTGATCCGCAGCACGCCGCCGATCAGCATGGCCAGCCCGATCGGCACCATGGTCGCGAACACCCCGCGCCAGCTGGCGAACTGCAACACCAGCCCGGCCATGGTGGGCCCCAACGCGGGCGCCACCGAGATCACCAGGGAGATGTTGCCCATCACCGCGCCGCGATGCGAGGGGGGCACCAGTTGCATCACGGTGGTCATCAGCAGGGGCAGCATGATCGCGGTGCCACCGGCCTGCACGATCCGCCCGACCAGTACCAATGCGAATGTGGGAGCTATGGCGCAGGCGAGCGTTCCGGTGGTGAACAGCGACATGGCCAGGATGAACGCGCTGCGGGTAGTGATTCGTTGCAGCAGCCATCCGGTGATCGGGATGACCACCGCCATGGTCAGCATGAACGCCGTGGTCAGCCACTGGACGGTCCGCTCTTCCACGTGCAGGTCGTTCATCACCGAGGTGAGTGCCACGTTCAGCGCCGTCTCGTTGAGGATCACCACGAAGGCCGCCACCAACAGGATCGTGATCACGGAACGGTCCCGCGCACTCAACCAGTGGCGGTCAACCTTCACCGCGGTCTCAGTCATCTGCACACCCTCACTCGTAGCCGGGCAACCCTACGTTCCGGCATCCACCCAGTCCAATCCGCCCGGACGCGGTTCTGTTCCCGCGTCGTCCCACGCCTCGGGCAGGTCACGCATCGAGCAGGATCCGAGAAGCCGGCCCCGAGCGCCCCTGGCTAGCCTGTGAACCATGACCATCGCCGTTTCCCGCTGCTTCGTTGTGGTGCACGACCCCGATCGTGCACTCGAGTTCTACCGAGACCTGCTCGGCCTTGAGGTCGTCAACGACGTCGCCCAGGACGAGTTCCGCTGGATCACCGTGGCCGCGCCCGGTCAGGACGGGGTCGCCGTCGTGCTGAGCAACTACCTTCAGGGCTCCCCGGCCGACATCGACGCCGTCCGGGACCTGCTCGCCAAGGGTGCCCTTAACGGGGTGCACTTCCGCACCGATGACCTGGACGCGCTGTTCGCCCGGCTGCGCGACCAGGGTGCGGACGTGGTGGAGGAGCCCACCGATCAGTTCTGGGGCGTCCGGGACTGCGCGTTGCGGGACCCGTCCGGAAACCTGGTCAGGATCGATCAGGCCTGATCCCAGCCGAGCTCGGCGAGCTCGGCGGTCAGGTTGGCCCTGGCCCGGAGCTCGCGTGCGGCACCGACCCGGCTGTGATAGATCGGACGGGACAGCCGCTCGACCAGCTGCGCCCGGCGCCGAGTGGTCCATTCCTGGTCGGTGACTCCCAGCTCGGCCCGCAGGTCGCGCACGGACGCGGAGTAGCGACCGGCATCGGCTCCCAATACCCACAGGTCCGCGTCGCAGACAACGGCCCCGGGATCATCGCCGAGTTCCGGACTATGGTGCCGGGTCAGTAGCACCAGGCGCGCCACCTCGGCCGGGCGCTCCGAGGGCAGCAACGGCGCGAGCAGCTGCCGGGCCAGCTCGGCCGAGGCCGCCTCGTCGGCACCCGGGGTGTTGGTGTGCACGGCGTCGTGGAACCACAGCGCCAGCCGCTCGTCCACCCCCGCCCCTAGGACGGTGGCAGCCTGCAGGCACTCGCTCAGATGCTTCAGGTCGTGGTAGCGCCGGTGCGGCTGCGACCATGCCGCCACCAGCACTGCCGCCGGTTCGGGATGCTCAGGCAACGGCCACCGTGGCACGACGTTCAGAACAGCTGGATCAGCCATATCGCCAACCCCGCGCAGGCGGATGCGAAGAGCACGCTGACGAACGTGCCGATGATGAACCGCTCCGCGGCCCCGGCGGTGCTGGCCTTGATCTCCGGGTAGCGCGCGAACCCCTTCAGCACCATCGCGACCGCCAGTCCCTCGGGAAATCCGGCCACCAGAGTGGCGAACACCGCGAGCCGCTCCAGCATCCCGATCCACTGGCCGCCGCGCAGCGCCGATGCCGCCTGGGTCAGTGGCGCGACGGTCGCGTCCGCGGCCTCGGGATCGTCAGGCAGTTCCTTGGCGCGGGACCGTTCAGCGAGCCGGAACACCTGCACCACGACCCGTCCGCCGGCCAGAACCGCCAGCGCTCCGAGCGCGCCGACGATGGCGATCTCGGCCAGCACCAGCCAGGGGTTCATCGCCCGGTCACCATCGCGTCGGCCAGCAGCGACCTGGCCAGCTCGGCTCCTAGCAGCGCCTCTGCGCGGAAGGACCGGGCCGCGCGTTGCGAGACCGCGGACGGGCTGATCCCCAGTCGGCGGGCCGCCAGCTTCCCGCTGCCGGTCTCGTCGAGGACGTCCATGATCTCCCAACCCTCCGGGGTGCGACGGCTGACCAGTGCCCGCAGCATCACCAGGGCGGCCTCCGCCCGCTGCGGCACTTCTTCACCATAGGGTGCGGCTCCGACACTCTCCGCACCGACCAGCCGCAGGTTGGCCGGTGAGTTGCGGGCCTCTTCGACAGCGCGGCGGGCGGCCAGGTAGGCAGGGCCGCGGGCCTCCCGGGTGGAGCGGGGGAGGGGCTCCTCGACGCCGCCCAAGCCGATCCCGATGTGCCACTGGGGCTGCCGGGTCAGGGTGAGCACGGCGTCGACCACCGCAGCGGGATCCTGGGTGAGCGCCTGGATCTCATCGCCGACGGTGCGCTCGAAGTCCAGCACGAATCGGTTGCCGACGGCCGCGGTCAGGGCGGTGAGGGCACCGGGCACCTGATCGTCCGAGCGTCGGCTGTTGCGCTGGTCGGCGGTGAGCACCGCCCAGATAGTTAAGCCTTCTTCCTTTACTGGCACAGATTCAGTGTGCAGCCTGAATGTCGCCGTGTCCAGCGTGGGCACCCTGGCTCTCCCACCCCTACGGGTTAAGTGGGCGACCAAGGGCTTCCCTGAGCGTGTCGCCTAGGGTGCGCGGCCTACAGTTGATGCAGGTAATCAAAGTAGACAAGGAGCGACAATCATGTTGAGTTGGGGATTCCTCGCCTGGATCATCCTCGGCGGCCTCGCCGGATGGATCGCAAGCAAAATCATGAAGACCGACGCCCAGATGGGCATCATCATGAACATCATCGTCGGTATCGTCGGAGCCCTTCTGGGGGGCTGGATCCTGAGCCTGTTCGGCTTCGATGTAGCCGGCGGCGGCTTGATCTTCAGCATGTTGACCGCCATCGGCGGCGCCGCGCTGCTGCTCTGGATCGTCAGCCTGGTGGCCGGTCGAAGAGCCGCCTGACGATCACAGCCCGATGGGCCGGCACTGGTCGCAGTGCCGGCCTTTCGCTGTGCCGGAACGGTCGCCCGGACAACCGCCGCCCGCGTCGGTGCTCTTCAGCCGCTGGGCAGCCTCCCGGTTGCGGCGCGGCACTCTCGCCGACAGCATGTGCCCATGACCGACGAATACGACGTGATCGTGATCGGCGCGGGCCCGGTGGGGGAGAACGCGGCGCACTACGCCGTCCGCGGTTCGGACCTGACCGCGGCTCTGGTTGAGTCCGAGCTGGTCGGCGGCGAATGTTCCTTCTACGCCTGCATACCGAGCAAGGCGCTGTTGCGGCCGGTCAGCGTGGCCGCGACGACCCGCGACCTGCGCGGGGTACGTCCGACCCAACTCGACCGCGACGATCTGCTCGCCAGGCGTGACTACTGGGTCAACAACTACGACGACTCCGGCCAGGCCTCCTGGGCGGAGTCGGTGGGGATCGACGTGATCCGTGGCCGTGGACGGGTGACCGGCGAACGCCAGGTCGGCGTGGGGGATCGGACCCTGACCGCTCGGCACGCCGTGGTCGTGGCCACCGGAAGCAGCGCCTCCATCCCGTCGGAACTCAGTGAGGTCCGGCCATGGACCAGCCGCGACGTCACCGGCGTGATCGAGATCCCCGACCGGCTGGCCATCGTCGGCGGCGGCGTGGTGGCCTGCGAGGCCGCCACCTGGATGGCGGCGCTGGGCAGCCGGGTGACGATGTTCGTCCGGCGGCGACTCCTGGATCGCCTGGAGCCGTTCGCGGCCGACGAGGTCCGGGACGCCCTGGAACGCTCCGGGATCGAACTC
>Ga0190275_10001848_pt1 | contig 15521 bp, 13 predicted proteins | sample Popmic550T_FD_133745 | JGI IMG/M metagenome (GOLD analysis project Ga0190275, IMG submission 133745) | Populus adjacent soil microbial communities from riparian zone of Yellowstone River, Montana, USA - 550 T | ecosystem: Environmental > Terrestrial > Soil > Riparian zone > Trees stand | place...
GCGCCACCTCGCGATCATCCGCATCCTCGCAGGCCTTCACCAGATCCGGTTTGGGGCGGTTGCGCGTCGAGTCCCCGTAGTAGCCGGAGGCGCCGAAGGTGAGCCCCTCGAAGCGGGTGATGTCCGCTCGGAGCACGCCGGCCAGATCCGTCGCGCGGACCAGCTCGAACCGGTGCTGGTGTCCCCCAGCCACCCAGCGCTGAGAGCTGAAGGCGGTGGAGTCCAGCCCGTTCACCACCTGCGCCGTCAGCCTCAGGCCGCTCAGCTTCGCCTGCGCCTGCAGCCCCATCTCATCCCACGTGTTGGGGATGATCAGCGTCTCCGCCTCCGAGCGGATCGTGCCCAGGTAGTCGGTGGGACGGTAGTACTGGCTCAGCGTTCCGACTGCCACGTAGAAGCGCCCGAGCGACAGCGAGAAGCGCTCGCCGAACTTCTTCTTCAAATAGAGCTCCTCGATGAGGACCTCGCCCCCCTTCTCCACCTCCTGCTCGAACTCGCCGAACTCCTCGTACTCGAGCTCCAGCGCGGAGCCTGTGCCGCCGTGCTCGAACTCCACCTCGATCTCGGCCTCCAGCCCGTACTCGGGCAGGGCCCCCTCCAGCTCCAGCACCAGCCGTGTGGTGTCGAACGTCATCCGCGCGTCCCGCTGCGCGCCCCCCTCCCGGTTCTGGTTCTCCCCGTGGTTGTGGAAGGCGAACTGCAGATCCGCGTACCCGCCCACCTCCAGCTTCAGCACTGGGCGCTTCTTCTCGGCCTCCTTCGCCTCATTCTCCTCGGCACGAGCGGAGAGAGGGGTGAGCACGGCGGAGGTGCACAGCAGGGCGAGAACGAGAGCAGGGGTACGCATCGAACGGCGCACACCCTATCCGGATCGAAATTGATTTTGCAAATCGGAATCAATTTGGGACAAAAAAACTCCCCCAGAGAGGGGGAGCCGATCATCCGCCGGTCAGCGCCGGGTGCGCGCTACCACTTGAGCTCTTCCTTGCCCTGGGCCCGCTTCTGCTTCTCGCCCGGGCGCGAGTAGGCGGTGAGGGTGGCGCGGATGGCACCCAGGTCGATGGTGCCTACGGCCACGAGCGGCAGGCGGCGCGCGTCGTCGGAGATCCACACGTGCACCTCGCGCTTCTGCGAGGGCTTGTCGAGCCGTATCGCGGTGCCGGTGAGGTACCAGGCGTCGAACTGGCCGATGGGCAGCGAGACGCGCTCGCGCTTCACCACCGTGCCGTTCATCCGCCACAGGCGGCGGATGCCGTAGACGTCGAAGCACACGGGCAGGCCCTCCTTCAGGGGCAGCTGGCGCAAGAGATAGATGGCGCCCGCCACGTCCAGCCCGTCCTTGTCGTAGGTGTAGTTGAACTTTCCCGCCCGCTGGCCAAAGACGTAGTCCCCCTTCACGGAGCGATCCTTGGCACCGAAGGCCACGTCCACCTTGCGGCGCACCTCGTTCTCGGTGGCGTCCTCGGTGTAGCGCGAGGGCCGCAGCGTGCGCGGGTGCAGGTAGCTGGTCCCCACGCCATTCACCCGCCGCACCTTGGAGAAGAAGGTGTTGGTCTGCGCCTCGATCTGCACCGGGAGGGCGCCATTCTCGGGGCGCTGCACCTTCATGGTCATCTTCCCCGCCTGGGCGCCCAGCGCGTCCAGATCGAACTCGAGCTGCTCGCCTGGCATGAAGGCGGTGGGCGTGCGCAGCGGGGGCAGCGCGTTCGCACAGGTGGGCACGGGCTGCGCTGGCTGGGTGGCCGGGGACAGGTCCTGGGCCACCGGGACATCCTGGCCTTGGGCCTCAGGGCCCTCCGGCACCTGGGCCGCGGCAGCGGTGGCGACGAGGGCGAGGCAGGCCACGAGAACGGAGCGCATAGGGGTCATCCTTCTTTCGAGAAGGGCGGGGAGACGGGTTTCGATGGGGTTTCAAGGTCGGACGCCGGGACGCTTCGCATATTCGGAGGACTCCCAGCGCTTGCGCAGGCGGGCTGTCAGGTCGTGTCGGACCTGGACCCATTTTTCGACATCCTGCTCAATCTCATAGCCCGAGCGGGCGAGCCGGCGCGCGAAGGCTCGAGCGGACTCCTCGTCTCCGAGCCGTGCCAGCAGGTGAAGGTATTCATAGTCCTCCAGCCCATCGCGGATGTGCTTGAGCCGCAAGGACACCACGGGTTGGGGCTCCTTCGTCCCCAGGCGCGCCGGAGTGCCTGGGTAGAAGAGCGTCCCATCGCCGTTGCCGCCGAACTCGAAGACGTCCTGCCAGGGATCCTTCTTCGTGTTGTAGGCGTAGACGGTGTCGAAATAGAGCTCTCCCTCCACGCCGGTGAGGAACGCCAGCGGCCCCATGGCCCGGTTGAGCGGGGCAGGGTGGTCCACCATATAGGAGGCCCAGCCGGTGTAGGCGCGCTCCACTGCGCGGTCCTCCGTCGGGCCGCCGGTGCAGCCGTGCGAGTTGCAGCTCTGGTACCACCACACCCGAGTCCCAGCCGGAAGCTTCGCCCGCAGCTTGGAGAGGGGCAGCACGTTCCGGCACGTCTCCAGCCCAGAGCGGGGGAAGAAGCAGTTGAGGGTCGGCGTGAGGATGTCCGCGGTGCCCCGGAGCGCATCATCCAGCGGAGCGGTGACGAGCACGGGGATGCCTCGCCTCGCCGCCCGCACCCGGGACGACTGCGCGCGCACCAGGGGCACATCCTCCGGTGTCGGCTCGTCCTTGGCGTAGAAGAAGAGCTGCGCGGACCAGCCCTTGCTTCGGAAGTGCTCGGCGAAGGCGCGGTAGTACGCGATCTTCTCCTGCTCGGTCTTGCACTGGGAGGAGTCCCGCACGTCGGCGGTGGTGAAGCGGGCGCCAGAGGGCAGCAGGCTCCCTTCGAGGAAGGGCGCCATCTCCTCGTCGTACGCACGGAAGTCCACGACCGCGCGGCCCTCCTCGAAGCGCACCGGCGGCGCGTTCATGCTCATGCCATACGCGCTGAGGCGGTGCTCCAGCAGCGTTCGCCCGTAGGCGCGCAGCAGCGCATGCGCCTCGGGGGACTCCGGGGACAGCTTGTGCCCGCGAGCGATGCTGTAGAGCGAGATGCCAAAGCTCGTCTGCAGCGAGGCCGTCGCAGGCAGCGCGAAGGGCTGCACCTCCACCGTGAAGGGCACCGGCGCCACCGTGCCTCCGTCCGCCTTCACGTGCAGCTCGCCGTGGTACGTCCCGGGCTCCTGCTCCGTGGGAGCGCACACCTCCACATAGAGCACGGCGGGCAGCGAGGGCTCTCCCGGTGTCTCCACCGGCACGAGCGGATCCGGCCAGGGCCCCGTCGCCCCCTGGCTGTTGGAGGGCGTCTTCACGTCGACGAAGGCCTCGCGCCAGAGTGAGGCAGCCAGCGCGGGGCCCGGCCCCTTCAGCGCGAGCGGCTTCGCCGTCACCTGGCGGATCTTCCCAGGGAGGACGACTTGCGAGCCCTCGCACTCGCCCCGTGCCAGGCTCAGGCGCGCCTCGGCGGAGCCCGCCACCGGCATGCCGGGCCTCACCTTCACCAGCGGAGACACGACCTTCGGGGACACTTTCTCTGGCCCTGGCGATGCCGCCAGCACTGCCGTCAGCACCCACGCCCAACCCGCTCCCATACCCCCACCTTCGGCGGCCTGGCCGCCCGTCAGTCGTTCATCGCCACCATGCGGCCCTGCTTGTACTCGGTGAGCTCCGCCACGATAGAGCCCAGCACGAACTCCGCCTCGATGCGCACGGGCACGTGGCTGGAGTCCGTCGTGAAGTACGCCACGATGTCGCGCTTCGTCTGGAGCTTCGCGGAGAAGTCCGTCTGGAGCTTCACGCGGAAGACCTCGCGCTCCCCCAGCGACGTCTTCAGGGTCTGCCGGCCGTCCACCTTCGCGCGCAGCAGGAAGCTCTTCGAGCCCGTGAAGACCGGGTAGGTGTACTCCTGGCCGTCAGCGATGCCCCGGCTGCGCAGCGCGAACGTCGCGCCGGCCAGATCCATGGAGCCCTCGGGCAGCTCGTGGGTGGCCTCCGTTGGCGCCGCGCCCTCCTTCTGGCGGACCACGTGCGCGGTGCGGCCGTCCTTCATCTGGATGCGCTGGCGGCGCCGCTTGTGGTTCTCTTCCACGAAGAAGTCACTGCCCAGCGAGCGCTGGCCCTCCGAGTGCCAGTACGAGACGAACTTGTCCTTGATGGGCCACACGCCGATCACCGGGTCCGACTTTGCCACTGAGACGATCGGCCACACCTGCTGGCCCCACTGCTTCATCGGCGCGCCCACGGTGATCTGCGCCGTGCCTGCCGTCACCCCGAGGTACTGGACGCGGTAGAGCGCCTGCTCTCCAGGCCCGAACGCCTGCCCGGCTTCCTGGGCCAGGGCCACACTGGAGAACATCATCCCTGACAGCAGGCCGACGATTGCAGCCTTCGCAGCTTTGAACCGCGTCTGCATGTTGTGCTCCCGGACTCGAGGTCCAGCCCTCCCTGAGAAAGGTCGGGCGAATGTAGGTAGCCAGACTTCGCGCCGCCAACCGCCCCACCCCAATCCCTTCCCACTGGCGTGCAATTCCCTGGACGGGGGGGGATCCCCATCATTCACCGGCGGGCACTCCCTAGGTAGGCAAGAGTGGCAGAGATGCCCCAAGGCTTGCCTACACCCATGCACACCAAGCTGCTAGCCTGTGAGACACGGCATGGGTGCGCCGTGCCCAGGCAGAGGAGGATCAGCTCCATGCAGGATCACAACAACGACGACGACGACGACAAGAAGGGCAAGGGCAAGTCGGGCAAAGGACACAAGGAGTGGGATTGCCCCTCGTGCTACGCGAACAACCCCACGGATGAGCCCATCGTTGACGGGGATGAGCTCCGCTGCAACTACTGCGGCAACGAGGCCCGGGTGTCCTTCACCGACTCGGGAAAGATGCGGCTCAAGGAGCTGTAGCCCCAGCTGGGCTCACGCCCGCTCTCCGAAGATGGCGGTGCCCACTCGCACGAGTGTGGCACCCTCTTCGATGGCCAGCTCGAAGTCGTGCGTCGTCCCCATGGACAGGCCCGCGAGCCCGTGCTCCTGGGCCAGCTCGCGCAGCCGCTGGAAGTAGCCGCGGGCCTGCGCTGGCTCCTCCGTCGGCGGGGGCAGCGCCATCAACCCCTCCAGCCGCAGGCCTGGAAGCGCCCGCACTGCCTCCACGAAGGGCCCGAGCGCCTCGGGTGCAAGCCCGCTCTTGCTCTGCTCGCCGCCCAGGTTCACCTCGGCATAGCAGGGCAGGGGTGCGCTGGCCCGGCGCTTGGACAGCTCCTGCGCGACCTCCAGCCGCTCCAGCGCATGGAAGGCGTGCGCGGCCTTGGCCACGTACTTCACCTTGTTCGTCTGCAGGGGCCCGATCGCGTGCCAGCGCAGCCCCTCCAGCCCGGCCAGCTCCGCCGCCTTGTCCCGCAGCTCCTGCGCGTAGTTCTCCCCGAAGTCGCGCTGGCCCGCCTCGTATGCCTCGCGGATGAGCGCCGCGGGCTTGAGCTTGGACACCGCCACCAGCGTCACCGACTCCACGGGGCGCCCCGCGCGTGCACAGGCCGCGGCCACTCGGGCCTGAAGCTGGGCCAGCCGCTCCGCCACTTCGCTCATGGGGACCTCCAGGGAAGGGGAACGCCCGCGCGCGTGAGGAGAGCCAGGGTCTCCCCCAACGGCAGGCCGACGACGTTGGTGGGGCTGCCCTCCACAGAGGCCACCAGGAATCCGCCCTTGCCCTGAATGGCGTAGGCTCCCGCCTTGTCCAAGGGCTCGCCGGTGCTCACATACCAGTCGATCTCCCCGGCGGAGAGCGTCCGGAAGGTGACGCGGGTGTGCACCACGGTGGCCTCCTCGGCTCGGCCTGCGAGCGCTACACCCGTGTAGACGGCGTGGGTGCGGCCGGAGAGCTGCGTGAGCATCTGCCGCGCCTCGTCAGGCCCGCCCGGCTTGCCGAGCAGCTCGGTGCCCAGGGCCACCGTGGTGTCAGCCGCCAGCACCCAGGTATCCGGGAAGCGCGCGGCTACGGCTTGGGCCTTGGCGCGGGCCAGCCGGAGCACGTACAGGTCCGCGGCCTCGCCCGCCAGGGGGGTCTCATCCAGGTCCGCCGCGGCCACCGTGAAGCGCAGTCCCAGCTGGGAGAGCAGATCGCGCCGCCGCGGAGAGGCGGAAGCAAGGACGAGGGACGTGGGATCCTCTAGAGTGGGCATGGTGGATGGCTCGAAGCCCTTAGCAGAACTGCGCCGCGGAGTGGACTCCCGATGAACCCTGCTGATCTCCTGTCGGCCATGAAGCGGACGGTGGAGCAGCTGGCCGCGTTCAACGAGATCGCCAAGGCGCTCACCTCCACGTTGGAGCTCAAGGAGGTGCTCCACCTGGTGATGCAGAAGGTGAGCGACCTGCTCCAGCCCCGCAACTGGTCGCTCATCCTCCTGGACGAGCAGACGGGGAAGCTCTACTTCGAGGTGGCCGTGGGCGACGGCGCCGAGGCCCTCAAGGCGCTCCAGCTCCTGCCAGGCGAGGGCATCGCCGGCACGGTGTTCTCCACTGGAAAGGCCCGGCTGGTGCATGACGTGGGAGGAGATCCCGCGTTCGCCCCGCGCTTCGATCAGGCCTCCGCCTTCCACACCCGCTCCATCCTCGCCGTGCCCCTCATCGCTCGCGGGCGGGTGCTCGGCCTCATCGAGCTGGTGAACGGCCCGAGCGATCCCCCCTTCACCGAGGACGATCTCACCACGCTGACGGCCATCTCGGACTACGCGGCCATCGCCATCGAGAACGCACGCAACTTCCGCCGGGTGCAGGAGCTGACGATCACCGACGAGCACACCGGCTGCTACAACGCCCGGCATCTGCGCGCGCAGCTCGATCACGAGGTGCGGCGCTCGCAGCGCTTCCACCACCCGCTGTCGCTGGTGTTCCTGGATCTGGATCACTTCAAGAACGTCAACGACACCCACGGCCACCTCGTTGGCAGCGCGCTGCTCAAGGAGGTGGGGGAGCTGCTGATCGCCTCCAGCCGCCAGCTCGACCTGGTGTTCCGCTATGGCGGAGACGAGTTCGCGCTGATGCTGGTGGAGACGGCTCCCGAGGGAGCGATGACCATCGCCAAGCGCATCCGGGATGCGTTCCGCTCCCGGCGCTTCATGCAGAGCCAGGGGCTCGAGATCCGGGTGACGGCGAGCCTGGGCGTGGCCACCTTCCCAGACCACGCGCGCTCGGCCATGGACCTGGTGCGCGCGGCGGACTTCGCCATGTATGCAGCGAAGGCCCAGGGCCGGAACGAAGTCTGCCTCGCGGAGCGCACCCCCTCAGACCCCAGCGTGACCCCACCTACCCGCTGAGTGCCGTGCCTGTCACTCCAGGTGCTGATTTCAGGGGTGGGGCAGCCCGGACCCCCGTAGGTGGCACCCCTATGTGGGGAACCTTCCGCAAATGTTCTGTGGAGCACAAAGGCGTCAGCGAGGGCCGGTACGATCGCTCGCAGGCCTGGGATCCACCCTGGCCAGCTGACGGGTGCTCGCCTTCATGGAACTCAACTACGACGTCAAGAAGATCGAGATCAAGAAACGCATCGCGGAGTGGGCCAAGCGGCCCGACTCAGACTTCGCGCGTTTCCAGATCACGCGTCAGCAAGCGATTGAGCTCACCTGGGAGACCAGCGGACGGCTCGTGTTCCCCTGGGATCCGGAATACGAGGCGCTGCGAGCGGTGGCCTACTCGAACTTCGAGCACGTGCACCCGGCCGCGATTGGCGTCTGTGAGTCGATGCACGACGTGCGGGCCTTCATGAGGTTCATCCGCGCGAAGCGGGAGGAGAACCCCTCGTTTCGCTGGGTACCCCGCTCGGGCGGCCACAGCACCGCGGGCTACTGTACCGTCGAGGGAGGGCTGATGCTGGACGTGCGCGGCCTGAACGACGTCTTCGTCCAGCCGCAGCGCAAGCTCGTCCACGTGGGGCCCGGCGTGCAGATGCGGGACTTCTACCGCGCCACGTACCCTTACGGCCTGTTCGCCCCGGCCGCCATCTGCCCGGATGTCCGCATCGGCGGGATGATGCAGGGCGGCGGCTTCGGCTTCGGCTCGCGCATGTTCGGGATGAACTGTGACAACGTGACCGAGGTGGAGATGGTGCTGGCCGACGGCCGGCCGGTCATCGCGAACGAGCGCCACAACCGCGATCTCTTCTGGGCCGTGCGCGGCGGCACGGGCAACCAGTTCGGCGTCCTGACGCGGGCCTCCTACCGGCTCTTCCCGCTGCAAGAAGTCGGTGCCGTCCTCATGCAGTGGAACCTGGGAACGGACACGGAGGCGGCCCAGGGCGCCGCGGCGCTCGAGCTGCTGCAGCGGCGCTTCATGGGCTCCAACCACGATCGCCGCCTGGCCTACCTGGCAGTCATCCAGCACGGCGCCAACTGGGCAGGGCCCTATCTGATCGTCCGCGTCATGTACCGCGGGCCGAGCAGCCTGTGGCGCCAGCTGCTGGCCGATGTCATCGCCTTGCCCGGCTGCCAGATCCAGTGGGAGGAGCGGGGCTCTTTCTACTCCATGAACAACAAGCTCATGGGCTACGCGCAGGAGCCGGACTTCCTGGGCGAGGACATCACCTCGCTGGCGACGGTTCCCCCGCAGGAGAAGCAGACGCGGTACTACGAGCGGCCGCTGGGCGTGGCGGGGTGGCGCCAGATGGTGGACCACATCCGCAATGCGGCAACGACGATCAAGTTCCCCCCGCAGATGGTCATCGAGCCCGCGGGGGCGGCCATCAACGAGCGGAGCCGCGGCTTCAACGCCTACATCCACCGGCGCGCCGACTTCAACACGTACCTCAACAGCTACTGGGACAGCCCCGAGGAGAAGCTCAAGGCGTTCGCCTATATGGATCAGTGGCTCGAGATCGGCCGTCCCTATAGCAACGGAGAGGCGTACCAGAACTACCCGAAGCCGTACTACACCGACTGGTCGCGGCGGTACTGGGCCGAGTACTACCCGGTGCTGTGCCTGGTGAAGCGGAAGTACGATCCGACGAACGTCTTCAGCTTCGAGCAGAGCATCGGCGCGGACGGCAAGTGCGCGCACTGCTCCATCGATGATGCCGCCGAGGTCGTCCCGGAGATCGCTCGGAGCCTGCGCAAGGCCATTGTCCTCCCGGAGGAGATGGAGGACGAGTCCGACGAGGCGTGAGGCAGGCGCCGGAGTACGGCGCGGTACAGCGGGAGGCCCGGTGGGGACGCGAGCCAGCGCCACCGGGCTTCTTGAGCGGCGCGCGGATCAGCTGGCGCCGATGACACTCTCGATGGCCTCGGTGTTGGTCACCACCGAGCCCTGCTTGCGCAGCGCCTTGATGAAGGAGTCCTCGACCTCGATCTGCTTGGCGCGGCGGGCCTGGTCACGCAGCTCGTCCTTCTTCGTCGCGAAGTCCTCGTCGGTGGCCTTCTTGCGCTCGGTGACCTGGGCCACCACGAAGCCCTCGCCCGCGGGGAACACCTGGTCCAGCGCCTGCGGACCCTGCGCCGCGAACGCCGCGGTCATGAGCGCGGGTGCCGGGCCCAGGTAGGGCACCGACTCGGCCCCGGCCGTGACCGTGCCCGTCTCCACCGCCTCCGGGCGCGACTCCGTCTCGAAGCGCTGGAGCGCCGGCTGGCCCTCCTTCTCCGGCGGGAACAGCTGCTGGATCGTCTTGCCACCCTTCACCGCCGCCAGCGCCTTCTCCGCCTCGGCCTTCGCCAGCTCCTTGGCCTGCTGCTGCTTGTAGAGCGTGGTGGCGATCTCGTTCTCCACGTCCGCCAGCTTCTTGTCCGCCGCCGCCTGCTTCTCCTCCACCTTCACCAGGTGGTAGCCCAGCTTCGTCTCGATGGGCTCGGACACGCTGCCCGGCGCGAGCGTGAACATGGCATCCGCCAGCATCGGCTCCAGGCTGCCGCGCTCCACCCAGCCCAGGTCCCCGCCCGTGGCTTTGGAGCCCGGATCGTCGCTGCGCTCGCGGACCACCGCGGCGAAGTCCTTGTTGCCGTCGACGATCTCCTTGCGGATCGCCTCGGCGCGAGCCTTCGCCTCCGCTTTCTGCTCCGCCGTCGCATCCGGCGCCAGCTTCACGAGCAGCTGCCGCGCCTTCACACGCTCGGGCTGGTTGTACATGAAGCGGTTGGTCTCGTAGTAATCCGAGATCACCTGCGCGTTCGCCTTCTTGTACTCGTCCAGCTGCGCCGGCGTGGGAGCCGCCACCTTGTCCGCGTACATGGTGGGCAGGAAGCGCGCAAACACGAGCTTGGCCTGGTTGGCCTCCTTCTGGTAGCGGGCCCGCACCTCGTCATCCGAGACGACGGCGCCATTGCGCACCACCTCGAGCATCTTCTGGGCCGCCAGCTGGTGGCGCAGGTCGTCCTCGTACTGGGTCTCCGTCAGCCGGTAGTAGTCGCGCAGGGCGCTCCGGTACTGCTCGAAGTCAAACTGGCCCGCCTTCTGGAAGTCCGTGTTGCGGTGGATGATCTCCACCAGCTCGGAGTCCGCGGGGACGATGCCGTAGCGGTCCGCCGCCTGGGCCACCAGCGCCACGTCCACCAGGTTCTGCACCACCTGCGGCGCGACGTACTGGCGCGCGACCGACTCAGGGATGGGGGTGCCGCGGTTGCGCAGGTTGTTGATCTGGACGTTGTACTGGCGGATGAAGTCGCGCAGCGGGATCTCCTTGCCGTTGACCACCGCCACGGAGTTCAAGCTGGTTGCCTGAGAGGTGGTCGCCTTGCTGAAGCTGCCCGGCCCGAAGCTCAGCGTGAACACAACGGCAATGCCAATGATGAACACCAGCGAGACGATCTTCCGGAGGTTCATACCTTCCATGATGCTGTCGTTTCTTCCTGCGCGGCGCCAACGAGGCCTCTCGTGGAAGGACTCGCGGCGCGGGTTTGTTGGATGCCCGGCCGGTGGGTGAACGGTTCTCCTCCACCCCCAACTCAAGGCCTTGACTGCGTAGGATAAGCCCTCTGAAAATGCAAGCGATTTACAGTGTTTAGCCGCCCCTCTTCCTTCCCGCCCCTCTTTCCCTACACGGGTACCTCGACCCAGTGCTGTCGCTCTTCCGGCGGTACCGCCGTTTCCTCATCGTGAGCGTGCTGCTGCTCTACCCGCTGGTCACCTTCCTGGTGACCGGGCGGCGGGGCCGCGATCCGAACTTCGTCGATCGCGCCGTCATCGCGATGACGGCGCCCCTGCAGTCGGCGCTCAACTGGGCCATCGACGGTGTGGTGGGGGTGGTGAACCACTACGTGGACCTGCGAGGCGTGCGGCAGGAGAATGACGCGCTGCGGCTGGAGAACATGCAGCTGCGCGCGGCGGTTCAGGCGCTGGGCGAGGCGCGGGCGGAGAATGGGCGGCTGAAGCAATTGTTGGCGTACGCCGAGGCAGCGGCGGGGCCAGAGATTCCGGCGCGGGTGGTGGGGGTGAATCCGGTGGCCAAGCTCTTGTCGGTGCGGATCAGCAGCGGTGAGCGGCAGGGCGTGTACCGGGGCATGTCGGTGGTGACGCCGGATGGGATCGTCGGCCAGGTGATCCGGACGACGGGAGGTTACGCGGACGTGGCGTTGGTGACGGATCCCCAGAGCCGGGTGGGCGTGAGGGTGCAGCGCTCGAGGGCGCGTGGCACGGCGGCGGGCTCCGGCAGCGGGCCGCTCAAGCTGGAGAACATGCTGCGCACCGAGGACGTGGAGGACGGTGATCTGATCATCACCTCCGGGACGGACGGGGTGTACCCGCCGGGCCTGGTCGTAGGGCGGGTGGCAAATCTAGAGAAAAAGGAGCACGGCATGTTCCAGGCCGCGGACGTCCTGCCCGCTGTGGACACGACGAAGCTCGAGGAGGTGCTGGTGGTGGGCAGTCCGTACCAGGAGGCGGCGCCGATGGTGGAGGGGACACGATGAAGTTCCTGGTGACGGTGGTGCTCGCGATGGTGCTGCTCACGCTCGAGTCCGTGCTGGTACAGCGGGCGGGCCTGGTGCTCTCGCGCATCGACGTGACGGTGGTGCTGCTGGCGTTCCTCGCGCTGCGCGCCTCGCTGCTGGAGGGGGCCTGCTCGGCCTTCGCGGTGGGCTACCTGCTGGATCTCATGAGCGGCCAGCCCACGGGCCTCTACACCTTCCTGGGCGTCTTCACCTTCCTGGCCTGCCGGCTGGTGTACTCGCTGGTGGATGTGCGAGGCCCGGTGGCCTTCGTGCTCTTCACCATGGGCGCGGACGTGGGCCATGGCCTGCTGGCGGCCTTCTTCGGGTGGCTGACGGTGAAGGACGGCTCGGCCACGGCGGTGCTGCCCGGCCTGCCGCTGCAGGTGGCGCTCACCGGCGCGGCGGCGCTGGTGCTCCATCCGCTGCTGCGCAGGATCGAGGCTCGCCAGGAGCGCGCCCAGGTGGGAGGGCTGCTGTGACGCCTTCGGCTCTGGGAAAGACCACGCCGCCGGGGCGCGATCTCAAGCGGCGCTTCCTCTGGCTGGGTCTGGCCATGGTGAGCGGCCTGCTGGTGCTGTCCCTGCAGTTGTACCGGCTGCAGATCATCCGCGGCGAGGAGTACGCCGCCAAGAGCGTGGCCAACTTCGTCAAGGAGGTCCGCCTGCGCGCGGACCGGGGCGTCATCAAGGACGCTCGCGGCACGATCCTGGTGGACAGCCGCCCCTCGTTCGACGCCTTCATCACTCCGGCCTTCTGCACGGACTGCTCCAAGCAGGTGATCCCCCGGCTGGCCCTGCTGCTCGGCTGGGACGAGGAGCAGCGCGCCAAGGTCGAAGAGCAGATCCGCCTGGGGCGCCGCAACGCCCCATTCCAGGCGGTGCCGGTGCGCATCGATCTCACGCGGGACGAGCTGGATCTCATCAACGCGCGGCGCGACATCCTGGATGGCGTGGAGGTGGTGGCGGTGCCGCACCGCAACTACCGCACGGAGACGGTGCTCTCGCACGTGCTGGGGTACATGAACGAGATCACCCAAGAGGAGCTGGAGCGGCTCAACGCAGACGGAGCGAGGTACGCGCTGGGTGACTACATCGGCCGCCGCGGACTGGAGCGCTACTTCGAGCCGCGGCTGCGCGGGGTAGACGGGGTGCGCAAAGAGGTGGTGAACGCGCGCGGACAGAAGATCGAGGAGCTGAACGAGAAGCTGGGCGAGAACTCCGTCATCCCGTCCGAGGCGGGCAGCAACGTGGTGCTCTCCATCGACATGCGCCTGCAGGAAGAGGCCGAGCGGGTCTTCCCGGGCGTGGCCGGCGCGGTGGTGGCCATCGATGTGAACACCGGCTTCATCAGGGCGCTGGTGTCCCGGCCGGGCTTCGATCCCAACTTGCTCACGGGCCGCGTGACGCCGGCGCAGATGGCGGCGCTGACGAAGGATCCGCTCTCGCCGATGATCAACCGCGTGGCGGCCGAGCACTACAGCCCGGGCTCCACCTTCAAGGTCGTGACGCAGCTGGCGGCCTTCAAGTCGGGCCTCTTCCGGCCGGAGACGGTGATCAACTGTCCGGGTGGGTACAAGCTGGGCTCGCGCACCTGGCGTTGCCACAAGGAGAGCGGCCACGGCGCCATGGATGCGCGGCACGCGCTCCAGTACTCGTGCAACACGTGGTTCTGGAAGGTGGCGGACCAGATCGGGCTGGAGCCCATCGCGGAGATGGGCAAGGCGCTCGGCCTGGGCAGCCCCACCGGCATTGGCGTCCTGGGCGAGGTGCCCGGCATCATGCCCAGCCCCGAGTACCATGATCGGCTCTCTCCCGGCGGCTACACCAGGGGCATGGCGCTCAACAGCGCCGTGGGCCAGGGCGACGACAACGTGACGCCACTGCAGCTGGCGCTCGTGTACGCGGCCATCGCCAACGGTGGCACGCTGTACAAGCCGCAGCTCGTGCAGCGCATCGAGAACCTGGACGGCCAGGTCATCGATGCGTTCGACCCGCAGGTGGTGCGGACGCTGGAGATCAACCCCGCCCACCGCAAGTCCATCATCGATGCGCTGGTGGCGGTGGTGAACGACGCGGGCGGCACCGCCTACCGGCAGCGCCTCAAGGACATCGTGGTGGCAGGCAAGACGGGCACGGCCCAGGTGGCTGCGCTGGGCGCGGTGCGCCTCAAGACGCACCAGATGGCATACTGGGAGCGCGATCACGCATGGTTTGCCTCCTTCGCGCCGGCGGACAAGCCAGAGCTCGCCGTGGTGGTGCTCAACGAGCACGGCGGCCACGGCGGCACGGACGCGGCGCCCACCGCCATGGCCGTCATCCAGAAGTACTTCGATCTGAAGAAGCAGGATGAGACGTCACCACCGCCTCGCTCCAATCAGCCCTACGTCCTGACCCTGCCTCCAGCGCCCAAGCTGGAGGACGTCATGCTCACTCGCGGCGTTCCGGCCGCAGGCATTCCGAATGCAGCTCAGCATTGAACGGCGCATGGTGCCCCACGTCCCGTGGGCACTGATCTTCTGCATCCTGGCCATCTGCGGGCTGGGCGTCTGGAACCTGGCCTCGGCGGCGCGGCCTCCGCACGCGTCCGTCTGGACCAGCCAGGCCCTCTACATGGGCATCGGCCTGGGCGTGGCGCTGATGGTGTGCCTGGTGGACTACCGCTGGATCCAGCGGATGACGGTGCCCATCTACGTGATCAACATCCTGGCGCTGATCGCCCTGCGCTTCATTGGACACAAGGCCAAGGGTGCCGAGAGCTGGTTCGTGCTCGGGCCGGTGCGCGTGCAGCCCGCCGAGTTCATGAAGATCGGCGTGATCCTCATGCTGGCCAAGATCTACCACGACGACTTCCGGCCCAATCAGGAGTCCTATGGGTTGATGCGGCTGTGGAAGCCGGTGCTGGCGGTGGCGGTGCCCGCCGGGCTCGTGCTGGTGCAGCCGGATCTGGGCACGGCGATGATGATCCTGCTGTCGTCCCTGACGGTCATCCTCTTCGGGAAGGTGCGCTGGTACCTGGTGGCGGTGATGGTGGCGGGCATCCTGGCGGCCGGAGTCATCATCTGGAACGACTACGTGCGGGAGGCGCCGGAGCCGCGCTTCACCGTCCTCAAGCACCACCTCAAGAAGCACCAGAGCCAGCGCATCTCCGGGTGGCTGGATCCGGAGGCGGACCTGCGAGGCAGCGGCTACCACGCCGCCCAGTCGAAGATCGCCGTGGGCAGCGGGGGCATGTCGGGCAAGGGCTGGCGCGAGGGCACGCAGACGGGCCTGTCCTTCCTCCCCGAGCAGCACACGGACTTCATCTTCTCCGTGTGGGCCGAGGAGCATGGCTTCCTGTTCTGCCTGGTGCTGCTCGTGCTCTATGGAGGACTCTTCTCCCTGGCGCTGGCGGTGGGCTTCAACGCCCGGGACAGGTTCGGCGCCTTCGTGGCCGTGGGCATCACCGCGATGATCTTCTGGCAGGTGTTCGAGAACATCGGCATGGTGATTGGCCTGCTGCCGGTGACAGGCATCACCCTGCCGCTGATGAGCTACGGCGGCTCCTCGATCATGTCGATGATGGTCAGCGTGGGCCTGCTGGTGAACATCAGCATGCGCCGCCACATGTTCTGAGC
>Ga0190275_10001849_pt1 | contig 15513 bp, 17 predicted proteins | sample Popmic550T_FD_133745 | JGI IMG/M metagenome (GOLD analysis project Ga0190275, IMG submission 133745) | Populus adjacent soil microbial communities from riparian zone of Yellowstone River, Montana, USA - 550 T | ecosystem: Environmental > Terrestrial > Soil > Riparian zone > Trees stand | place...
ATTCGCCGGCGTGAATTGAGAGCGAGACATCAGCCAGGGCGTCGAATCGGGCCGCACCCTTCCCGTAGGACTTGCTGATGTTCTGCGCCGATAGTACGGGGCTGTTCATTGTTGACTCTTTCACGGGTGTGGCGGATGTGAGTTGGTAGCCGATGAGATCACTGGCCGGGGGCGACATGAAGTACGACGTTGCCCTTTTTGTGCCCGGTCTCGACGAAACGGTGCGCCTCGACGATGTCGGATAGTTCATAGGTGCGGTCGATGACCGCCTGGTACTGGCCTGCCTCGGCGAGCTGCACGAGGAACCCCAGGTCTTCGGACCGGTACGGGACATTGCCCCCGTGGACGAGCTTCCCACTCCTTCGCGAGCGCCACGGCGCCAGGAGCAGTCCTTTGAGGTCCGCGATCACGAGGAGGAGTGCCCCGCCGGGCTTGATCAAGGCTTGTACCTTTTCGAACGGTGCGTTGCCGACACAGTCCACAATCACGTCGTACGTCATGCCTTCCGCGGTGAAGTCCACGCTGGTGTAGTCGATGACCCGGTCTGCACCGAGTGACGCGACCAGTTCGCGGTTGGCACCACTGCATACTCCGGTGACGCGGGCGCCCATGTGCCTGGCCAGTTGCACGGCCGCTGTTCCGACCGCACCGGATGCTCCGTTGACGAGGACGGTGCTGCCCGGCTTGACGGCAGCACGGTCGAGGAAACTTCGCGCCGTGAGTCCGCCGAATGGCAGCGTCACCGCTTCGTCGAAAGTCATGGTGCGGGGCTTGGCCGTGATGGCGCCATCCTGCGACAGGCACGCATACTCCGCATGGCCCCCGAACGCGGAGCCGAGCATGGCGATCACTTCGTCGCCGACCTGGAACTTGGTGACGTCCTGGCCGACCGCCTCAACAACACCGGCGGCATCCATACCCAGGACAGGGTGACGCGGTCGGAACACACCCAGTCCGACTGCAGCCAGCACGCGCAGCCCCCGAGGAACCTTGCGACTGCGTGCGCGGTAGTCAGCGGCACTGACCGTGCTCGCGTGGACTCTGATGAGGACCTCCGTGCGGCCGGGTGATGGTTGCGGCAGCTCCTCGACGCGTACAACATCCGGAGGGCCGAACTTCCGGTACACGGCGGCCCTCATCGTGACACCGCTGCTGCGCTCGGCTGGGACTCGACGACGCGCTCCAGAGCCGTGCCCGTCAGGACAGGCACGGCCCTGAACCCCTTGGCGATGAGCCACACAGCGAGCGACACCTCCCACGCGAAGACGGGCAGTGCCACCACTAGTCCGATGGTTGAGACCTGCTCGTAGGCGCCGAACAGCACCGCTACTGATGACGCGCAGATCAGCGCCCCGCCGACAAGGCCAAGCACGGCGATAGCACGGGGCACGAGACGAGTTGTGTACATCAGCGATGCCAGGAGCACCGACCCGATTCCCAGCGCAATACCTGGCCCGAAGAAGAAGGTCCACTCGTGGATGGCGAGGAGAGAACTGCCGACGGTCACGAGCATCGCCGCATCCGCGTCAGCAGAGGCTGCCAGGTCCTGCCTCAGCGTCACGACAGCGAGAAGGCTGATGATGCCGACGACGATAACGGCCGCTTCGAGGACACGCGCACTGACGTAGGCGATGGCCAGGGCTTCGTTCTGCCTCTTCAGAATCGGGTACAACGTGACAGCGGTACCGACGGCCGAGATGACCAGGATGACCTCGAAGCATGCGCCGAGGAACACGCTCGTGTCGTCGCCGGGGCTGACGATGTAATCCGGGCCGTTGAGCAAGGGGGTGTACAGAAGGGCGCCTACGATGGCGCCGATCTCTGTGAGGAGGAAGAACACACCGGCGACGACGGCGGTTCGTCTGGACAAGTTCATGTGCATATCTCGATTCCCGATTTTAGGTGTACTCCGTACACTTCCTGCTTGGAGACTAATGTGTATGCTGTACACCTGTCAACAGGGAAAAGTGTCTCGGCGTGTCGGGAGGTGGCGAGTGGAGCAACCGACCGCCGTGGCGCGCCGTGGGCGCCTGAACCGAGACCGAGTGCTTCTGGCGGCTGTCTCGCTTGCTGACGAGGCCGGCATCGAGTCGCTCAGCATGCGGAGGCTGGCGCAGGACCTCGATGTGGTGCCGATGGCGCTCTACAAGCACGTCGCTAATAAAGATGAACTCCTCGACGGCATGATGGATGTTCTCATCCGCGAAATCCAGGCACCCACTCGCGACATCGACTGGCAAAACGCGGTCCGAATGACGGCGCTCTCCGCCCGACGAGCTCTTCTGCGACACCCGTGGGCAAGACAATTGCTGGAATCCCGCACCAGCATGACGCCGACGGCACTCCAGTACATGGACTCGGTCATCGGTATCTTCCGAGCAGGGGGTTTCTCCATCGACCTCACCCACCACGTCATGCATGCCCTCGGCAGCCGGATATGGGGGTTCACCCAGGAATTGTTCGACGACTCCAGCCGGAAGACGGAAGCCCCGGCGGAGCAGACCGCGGCCGCGGCCGCCGCGCACAAGCAGATGGCAGAGCGTTACCCGAACGTCTCAGCCGTTGCCCTTTCCGCGACGCACGACGAGGGCTCAGTTGTCGGGCAAGGCTGCGACGACCAGTTCGAATTCGAGTTCGCCCTCGATCTCGCGCTCGCAGGCTTTGAACGACTCCAGAAACAGGGCTGGACATCCAAGCAGGCGAAGCTGGAGGCTCGGGAGGCTACTGGAGGCGCGAACCTCACCATGCCCGCCGAGCGGTAACGCTTCGCATAACGGATATGTTGGCCCCCGGGCGCCGCTTTCCCTCAGCCGGCCAAAGGAACGATCTCGATACGGTCCCCAGGCCCAGCGAGAACCAGCACGCGGGGTGCGCCCACACCGGCCAGCGCTGCGGCGATCGTCGCGGGCTGAAGTCCGTGCACGGCATCCGCGTCGGTCGTCGCACGCCGCCAGACGGTTACCGGCGCACCGGTGGCGTCTTGGATAGCCCGGGCTTGTGACTCGGTGTCCCCATTCGCGACAAGGATGATCTGGCCGATTGGCCTCTTCGGGGCAGGAGTCGCCGGTCCGGCGAGTGCCTGATCCCGGCGCCACACTGAGAAGTGGTAGATGGCAACCAGCGCGGCGGCGACCAGCAGGCCGAGCGGAACCCGGATCCGATCGATAAGGCTTCCGGTCGTCGCGGGCTCGAGGAGGAACTCGAACAAGCCGTACCCGACCACAAGCAGGGTGATGAGGGCTACCAACGCACTGAACCCGAACACGGTGACGAGATACACCCGGCGTCCGGTGTACTTCAGTTCATCAGGCGCGACGAGCTGACGCGGCTTCCAGAACAGCCACCACACCGGTCCACCGATGGCCAGCGCACTGATTCCGCCGAGGAGAAGTAAGCGTGCGTCCGGGCCAACGAGCGGATCTCCCAGATCCGCCAGAAGTGAGTTCACGATGATGCCGATGCCTGTGGCCGCGGCGCCGAGGCCCACGCCGGAGATGACGAGGATGCTTGCCTGCCGCGTGCCCAGGGAGCGCGCCATCGCGTAGCGCCAGTGGTAGGCCCAGACCAGGGAGCCGATGGCCGCAGACGCGAGTGCCTGACCGAGGGGATCGACGATTTCGTCCATCGGATCCGTGCGGGCGAATGCGAGTCGCAGCAGCACGAAGACCAGGGTTCCGGCACCGACAAGGGCCAGGATGCCTGCGCCCAGCACACCGACGACCACGAGCGCGACGGCGGCAAACTTAGTCTCAACTCCACGAGCTCCCTCGTACCGCCAGTGCCACCACCAGACCAGGCCGCCGCCGATCGCCCATACCAGCGCTTGGGCGAACGGCAAGGCCCATGATGCGCCGACGCTTGCTGAACCAGCGGAACCGTGGATGGCCTCCTCGAAGAGCACTTGGAGGACGTTGACGGCTCCAAGTACAGCGACCACGAGCCCGTATGCGGATCCCACAACAGCGGGAACCGATGCCAGACGAAGCGGGCTCTTTTCCGGATGACGCCACATCCAGCGATGCCAGAGCCAGACGGCTGCCCAGGTGATCGCTGTGGAGAAGCCACTGGCTTCCCAGTCCCCGCCCACGAGCGAAGAGGCGGTCCCCAGGAGTGCGGTCACGAAGGCGATGAGGGAGACCGCCAACATGCCGGCAACATAGAGCCCCCAGCCGACCGCAGACCGCTCGGATTCATCTGCGAGTCTCTTCCACGCGAACCACCAGAGGAGGGCCGCGAGGGGTCCTCCGATGAGGGTGAACGCGAGAGATCTCGCGAGCCCCTCGGTGCCGCCACGCGCGATCTCCGCTGGAGCAGTGAGTAGTCGCTCAAGCAGCCCGCTGATTCCGATAGCAGCGATGATCACGAGGACGAAGAGAAGCGTGAAGACGATCAATCTGCGCACAGTCAGTTGGGCAGATCTGCCGACCCGGTCAGGCGTCGTCACGCCCAGGGTCGTCATCGCAGCGCCTCATTGACACAGATGGTGAGTGGCCACGGTGCCGACCGAACAACCCATTCGCCATCTTCTTTCACGAGATCGAAGACGTCCTCGGTTTCATAGCCGGAACTTCCGAACGGTCCCCTATCAGCGTTGGACGTGATGAGCGAGACGTTCACGTCTGCGGAGTCGGCACGCGATTCGGTCGAAATCAAAGTCACGCGGAGGTCCTCTGCCATGTTGCCGATAGATCGGTCGCAGTTGTCGCCTACCTCCCGGACGAGATACTGGATCGCCGCGTCCTCGTCCCCTGCGATCACAGCTGCCGAATAGCGTTGTACGACTCCTTCAGGCGTTGAGGCGGGACGGAGCGGAATGGTTCCCCGGCTGAAGACCACGATGAGGGAGATGACCACCAGCCCAGCGACGATGCACATGATGACAATCAAAGTGCGGCCCGGCCGCGCTCGCGTTTTCTCCATGGTCCGCATTATGGTTCATCGCTACGGCGGACCACATGTTCCCCTTATGGGGTCGGCAACCGGGCCGGCTTCACTCGGTCCGGGGCAACAGGCGGAACGTGTTCTGCGCCGCCTGGGATCCGACCACCGTGCCGACGATCCTGGGGCCGAACCGGTCGTACTTCGCGTGGTAGGCCGCGTCGATGTCCGCGTGGACATCGGAGGCCGCCGGTGCGAACGTGACATCCTTCTCGATACCGCCGGCCCGGATGCGGCCGGTGCCACTGGCCTTGGCGCGAACGAACCACGGGTTCTCAGACCCGTACGCGGAACGGATGTAGATATCGTCGCCTACCCGGACAGTCCAAATCGTCACGTAGGGGCGGAGCGTGCCGTCCGGACGGATGGACGATACCTGGAGTTCTTCGGCACCGCCGATCCGGACCAGTTCGTCGGCAGTCCACGTTGCGTCAGCCACGATGTTCTCCTTCTCCTCGAACTGATACCCACAGTAAAGACCCGTTGGCATCCTTTCCGTGGAATGTGTACCGCCGACCTCTCAGCAGCTGACCAGCGCAGCAGCTCACCAGCGCAGCAGCTCACCAGCGCTGAGGGGTCGCAATGTGTCCTTCCCGACGCCTGGGAAGGACACTTTGCGACCCCTCAGCACTGTGGCGGAGGGCTAATCCGAACTCAGCGCGTCGATGTCCGCGAGGTTCACGATGTCTCTTGCCTTGGCGGCCATCGCCGGGTCGAGCGTGACGAGCGCGTCGGCCTGCAGTCGCGTGACAGCGAGGTACTCGGCGTCGTATGTCGTGTTCCAACCGTGCTCGCTGGCAATCTTCCATGCGGTCCGGCGGGAAACCCGGTCGCCGAGCAGACGCAATTTCAGTTCGGTAAGCCTCTCATGGTGCTGAAGCGCCACGTCCTCGGAGAGGTCGCCAGCGCGTACGCCCTCAAACAGCAGGGAGAGCGCTTGCGAGCGAATAAGGCTCGGAGCAACGAGCTGATGTGTCGGACTGGGCCGGATGCGATGGGCGACGATATGCAGGAGAGTCGGGGCGTCGATCACGTAACGCGTCATGCTCGAACAGTAGGCGTTCCCAATGCCAACCACCATGCTCGGCCTTGGCCTAACGGAACCGGGTGCCGGGCGGACGCGCCCTATCATTCATCAGAGCCTCGCGGCATCCCCGCGGGGAGATGAGGGCGGACGAAGGAGGATCCATTGACCAGCGACACGAGATCAGGCACCAGGTCCCAACGATCGGGCGGGATTCTTGCCGCGGTGTACTTCGTACTCGCCATCGGTGGGCTCGTCGGCACCTGGTACTTCAACATCCGATTCGCCGGCGAAGCCTCGGAGCTCAACTACATCGAGGCCTGGTTTGTGAACGCAGCAAGCTCGTCGGCTGCCGTAGACATCATTGTCACCGCCCTCGCGGCCAACGTGTTTTTCGTCATAGAAGGGCTTCGGCTGGGCTGGGGTAAGTGGTCATGGGTGTTCATCCCGCTGACCTACCTCGTTGCGCTCGCGTTCGTGTTCCCGCTCTTCCTTGGACTGCGCGAACTCCGCCTCGCCCGGCGAGCACCGGCATCCGCACCGCGGGTATAGCTCCTTAGGATGCCGGCGCCCCGGCCACTGCGGCCGACCGTCGTGGTGTCGTGGCGAGGATCAGGATCCCCAGGGCGATTGCGGCGAGCCCGATCCACGATGGCAGGGAGAGCGTCTCGCCGAGCACAACGAGGCCCAGGATGGCGGCGGTGAGTGGCTCAGCCAGAGTGAGCGTCGAAACCGAGGCAGCCGACAAGCTTCGGAGACCCGCGGCGAAGAGAAGGTAGGCGACGCACACGGTGACCAGCCCCAGCCAGAGCACGGTCAGTGACCCCGCGGCCGTGGTCAGCCAACCCGTATCGGTGAGGACGAGGAGGGCAAGGCTGACCAGGGCTGCGGTGCCGAACACCGCGGCCATCGCGCTCGCGCTTCCCCATCCCGCGGTCAGCAAGCGCTTCGACATGACGGCGTAGATCGCATACGACACACCAGCTCCCAGCGACCCGACGAGGCCAAGCACATCTGCACCGGCTACTCCACCGGAACTTGCCCCAGCGCTTGCGAGCAGGATGAGCCCAAGCACGCCAACGGCGGTGGCGATGCACCAGCGCCATCCCGGGAAGCGGCGCCACACCATCCATCCCAGTAGCCCGGTCGCGATCGGCGCTGAACCGAGGGCCACGACCGTTCCAATCGCGACACCGTTGCGCTCGGTGCCGAGGAAGAATGCTGGTTGGTAGGCCACCACCCCTGCCGCCCCGACGAGGACGGACACCATGGTGCCGCGCCACCCCTCGCTTCGGACACCCGATGTCCAGCGCGCGCGAGGAGTCAGCACGAAAGCCACTAATGCCAGGGCGGTTCCCCCCACCACAATCCTTGCTGACCCGAGCGAGAGCGGCTCAACGCCAGGGGCACCGAGCGCCTGCGCGGTGCCCGTGGTTCCGAACAGCACGGCGGCAAGAAGAACGAAGATGACCGCGCGCATGAAACGATCGTGACACGAGATCATGGATTTCCGGCGCCGCGACATGGTGACACCCGTCGCTGGCGAGTGCCCGCACGATCATCGTCCTCGCTCGAGCTGCGGGTTATCGGATCCCGGCGCTCCAACTGACCCGCCCGGTATGTCAGGCCACTTATCCGAGGTAGCGACGGCGTGATCAGCGCACTCGCGGCCGCTCACTAGCAGCAGCTCACAGCCAAGCTCATGGGGAATGAGTGATCCCGCGGACGCCCTGTGGCGGGATTGGGGAACCGACCCGGATGAGGTTCCCGCTCGGATCAATCACAGCGAATTCCGTCATGCCGTAATCCGTCTCCATGGGGGCGACCAGGCGGCTCCCGGTCCGCGGGTCCTCGACGACGATCGCCGCCCACTCGTCGTGTAGTGACTGGGCATCGTCGACGAAGGCGTAGCAGCTGGCTGCGGTGGAGAACGGATCAGTGGTGGGCGCCGCGGAGAAGTGAAGCTCCAGCCCACCGCGACCGATGATGAGGTAATCCCACTCCTCCGGTTCTGCTCCACGGTTTTCGAAACCGAGGCGTTCATAGAAGCGGAGAATCTCGCGAAGATCTCGGCCAGGGAGAATCGGAACTGAGTACTCAACCATACGGTGACGCTACTCGGGCGGGGCGGACGTCCAAAAGCTAAGTCTCTCGGCGCAGCCACTCCAGTCGGCGCGGGTCGAAGCTGAACTCCTCGCGCGCACGACGATTGCTCGCCCCCCTCATTGCTGTCGCGTAGAAGACACCATCCCTGTCGGTCTCCTCGGTGATTGGGTACACGGCTGGCTGCTCACCGCCGGCGAAGTCAGCGAAGGCGGAGAGCGCATCCCGCATCGGAACGGGGTCACTATCCGTGACGTTCACGATGCCGGTTGCATCCGACTCCACGGCGGCACGCGCTGTGAATTCTGCGGCGTCCTCCAGATGGACGAAGGACCACACACCGTCGCCGGAGCCGAGCACTCCGAGCTGACCTGCCCGCGCCTGCTGACCCATGTCGCCTTCCGGGGAGTACCAGGTTCCCGGGCCATAGAAGAACCCGTACCTCAGTACCAGTCCGGTGGTGCCGTCCGGAAGGGTTCGTACTCGGTCCTCGAGTTGTTCGAATGCGGCAACGTTTGCTGCGACCAACGGAGGACCATTCGAGACGAAGGGCTCGGTTTCTTCGGCCAGCCCGTCACCTGGCCGATAGAAGTAGCAGCCCGATTGGGCCAGGAAGCGCCGCGCTCCCGCCACCAGGGCCGCTTCCTGCACATTCGCTCCCCCGACCACTCGGACGGCGTTGGTCCGAGCGAGAGTCTCCCGCATGGCCTCGGGCGTGTAGTGCCGAGGCAGAGCTGAGAGTTGATCGATCACAACTTCCGGCCGGGCACGTACGACGGCCTTCACGACCTCATCGAAGTCGAGCACATTCGCGACTACCGGAATAGCCCCATCCGCCGTGACGCGTGCGGCGCCTTCGCTTCCCCTCACGATTCCGGACACCTCATGGCCCCAGGACACAAGGCGACGGACGACGGGCCGACCAATCGCCCCACCGGCGCCAGCAACAAGGACACGCATACGTTCCTCCAATACAGTCACGCCAGGCAGCCGAGGATCAATCCTTTACCTTGATGACGACCTTTCCTGGATTCTTCGACGAGGGTCCGTCTTCGTATGCCGAACGGCCCCGCTCCAGGGGATACACATCCGCGACGATCGATCGCAGTTTCCCCTCGTTGAAGAGAGCGGCGATCTTCTCGAGTTGCTCGGGATCCTCACGCACGATGAAGAAGGTAACGTCGATTTCACGTTCTGCGCCCAGCTCGGCAGCCGGAGGTGCGCTGAGAGTGATCAAACGGCCACCGGGCCGGACGAGATCAACGGCCCCTTCCAACACGTTCCCGCCGACTGTGTCGATGAGGATGTCAGCCAGGGGCAGCTTCTTCACGCTTTCGCCGTCGCGGTAGTCGACCACCAGGTCGGCACCCAGCCCGGTGACGAAATCCACGTCGGCTGAGCCGGCAGTCGCACTCACGGACGCTCCGAGCAACTTGGCCACCTGAACCGCATACACACCAACCCCGCCGCCCGCGCCGAGAATGGTCACGCTGTCGCCCTGCTCTACCGTGGCGTGGTCAACCAAGGCCTGCCATGCGGTGAGGGCTGCGAGGGGTATGGCCGCGCTCTCCACATGAGTCAAAGCCAACGGACGGTGGGCAAGATCCGCTTCCGCTGCGACCGTGTACTCCGCGGCGGCTCCATCACGGTAAAAAGCTATCCTGCCGAAAACCTCGTCGCCGATCGCGAAGCGGGTCACAGATGGCCCCACCGCGCGCACCACCCCAGAGACCTCGTGCGAGGGAATGATCGGAGTACGATCGCTCCCGTCTTCGGCAGCCCAGGTCTCCGGCCACATGAATTCATGGAATGTGATCGCGGCGGCGTGCACCTCGATCAGAACGTCGTCCGCACCGACCTTCGGTTCCGGCGCTTCCTCATACACAAGCGTCTCCGCGCCGCCACGGGTGTGTGACCTTAGAGCCCTCATTGTGTCGTCACTCCTTCACTACTCGATCGGCTTTTCACCGCTATGGCAATTGTGAGCCGAGCGCCGACGGGAGTACAGGCATGGGAACGTGAACACCCGCACGTGCCGTCCGAAGTACTTCCTTGAACACCCGTTCGCTCGTGCTGGATACTTGGTTCTAGCGGAATATCACGTGTTCAGCCTGCTTCATTCTCATCACTTCGATGACACCGGAGGTCTCCAGGATGCGCAGAATACTTATCGTCGGTGGCGGTTACACGGGCTTCTACACGGCGTGGAAATTAGAGAAGCTTCTCAAGCACGAAGAGGCTGAGGTCATCCTGGTGGATCCGCTTCCCTACATGATCTACCAACCGTTCCTGCCCGAAGTCATCGCGGGTTCAATTGAGGCACGCCACAGTGTCGTTTCCTTCCGTCGCCACTTGAAGAAGACAAAGATCGTGACCGCGAAGGTCATGTATATCGATCATGCCAACAAGACAGTCACGATCACTCGACGCAACGAAACCAACTCCCAACTCCAGTACGACATCATTGTCATCACTGCCGGAGCGGTTTCGAGGACCTTCCCCATACCCGGCGTAGCTGAGGAGGCCATCGGCCTGAAGAGCATCGAGGAAGCAGTGTTCATCCGCGACACGCTGATTGCCAACCTCGATGAGGCTGCAGGGCTTCCGCCCGGTCCGGCGCGTGACCGGCTTCTCACCGTGACCTTCATCGGCGGCGGATATGCCGGCATCGAAGGCTTCGGGGAGTTGCGGGCGCTGGCGACAGCACTGCTGCCGTCCTACCCTGAGCTCCGTTTCGAGGACACGCATTTCCACCTCATCGAGGCGACCAATCGCATCCTGCCTGAGGTGTCGCTCAAGACCAGCGAGTGGGTGGTGGAACATCTTGCGGCGCGCGGAGCACAAATACATCTCAACACGCAGCTCCTGTCGGCGGTCAATGGGGTCATCGAGCTGTCCAGCGGAGAATCGTTTGAATCGGCGCTGATCGTGTGGACCGCCGGCGTGATGGCTAATCCAAGCGTCACTCGACACACCGACCTTCCGGTTGATGATCGCGGACGTCTCCAGGTCCGGCCCGACTTACGGGTCGGCACGGCCGAGAAGGCAATCGAAGGTGCGTGGGGAGGTGGCGACAACGCCGCCGTGCCAGACCTCACCGGTGGTGGGGTCGGTGGTTTCACTGTGCCCAACGCCCAACACGCCGTCCGCCAGGGCAAACTTCTGGCGAAAAACATCACCGCATCGCTTCGCGGGAAGCCGCTGGAAGAGTACTCACACAAGAACCTCGGTGCCGTTGCAACGCTGGGCCTCGGTAGCGGAGTCTTCCAATCCGGGAACATAGTCATCAAAGGGTTCCCCGCTTGGGTGATGCACCGTGGTTACCACGCACTTGCTATTCCGTCGTGGGAAAGAAAGTGGCGAGTGCTGTGGGGCTGGTGGCACAATCTGTGGCTGGGGCGCGACACCGTCGGCCTTCGCGGGCTCGAGATGCCGCGTGCCACGTTCCAGGAGTTCGCGACCCGGCCGCGAAACAGGGACGCCACCGAGTCCGGCACCTATTGAGCGAGCAGCACAGTTCAGTCCGCCCGCGATAACAGCGGGATGATGTGAATCTCAGAGTAATCATGGCGGTATGCGATGCGTGTCCGATCGCCCTGATCGTCGCCGTCTGTTTCGGCGAATTCGACGTACGACCAGTCCGGCAACCAGTCCCCCGACAGCGGCTACAACGATGTAGTTGAGATACCTCGAGTACTGATCGACGAGCTCATATTGGGTGCCGAGAAGAGCGCCCAGTCCAAGGAGAAATGCGTTCCAGACGGCACTCCCCGCAAGCGTGAAAGCGCTGAACAGAGGCAGGCTCATCCTTGCCGCGCCAGCCGGGAGCGAGATAACGCTGCGGACCCCCGGGAGCAATCGACCGAAGAATACCGTGCTCCTCCCGTGGCGAGAAAACCAGTCAGCTGCTCTCTCGAAGTCGGACCTGTCCACGAGCGGTAATCGCGATAGGCCACGAATCGACCGCTCCAAGCCGAGCGCCGCGCCCAGCCAGTACAGCGTCAAGGCACCGAGGTACGCACCGAGAGTGCAGGTGAAAAACAGCAGCACGAGGTTCATCTCGCCGGTCTGGCTCAGGTATCCGGCAAGCGGCAGCACGACTTCGCTTGGGATCGGCGGAAAGACCGTTTCGGTCAGGGTAAGAAGACCGACTCCCCATTCACCTAACGCTTCAATGATGTCAGTGGCGAATCCCGCGACCCCCGGGAGATCCTGCTCCGACGATGATAGGTCGATGAGACCGCCCCTTCCGTCGCGACCGTTGGCCCAGCACCACGTCCCGTGCAGGTCCGACCTGGTCTCACTGATTCGGCGCACCAACCATGGATACCGCCCATCCCGTTTGTCAAGGGCAGGCGGACATGGGAAGCCCCGTGAGGGATACGCTCCGAGCATGCGAATCGTTTTCAGCGCCTGGCTGATCCTCATCGGTTCAGGGCTGGTCTACATGCTCGCCATTGCACTGTCAGGAAGGTGACGGCCATGGCCAATGGAATGCGGCAGCACCTGCTGAGCACCTTCTTCGGCGCACTGTTCTTGATCTCCCTGTTAGGCCAATCCGTTGCGGGCCTCCTGGAATACAACGAAAAGCAAACCTCCCATGGCCTACAACCGGTCACCTACGGCGATTTTGTTACGTCGTCCGACTTCGTTGTCGATGTGGCCGAAAACTGGCAATCCGAATTCCTGCAGTTTTCACTGTTCATCCTCGCCACGATTTGGCTCATACAAGGAGGCTCACCCGAATCCAAACGGCCAGGAGATGAGGGACTCGGCTCCGACAAGGAGCAGCTGGTCGGAACGCACGCGAAGGCATCATCTCCGCATTGGGCACGAGCAGGTGGATGGCGTCTGGTGATCTATTCGAACTCCTTGCTTATCGTCATGGGGGTCATCTTTCTTCTCTCCTGGTGCGCGCAATCAGTCGCAGGCTTGGTGGTGTTCAACGAAGAACAATTTGAGCACGGGCAATCCACGATCAATTGGATCGGCTACCTGGCATCCGCCGACTTTTGGAATCGAACGCTTCAGAACTGGCAGTCCGAGTTCCTTGCGGTCGGAAGCATGGTGGCCCTATCCATCTATCTCCGGCAGCGAGGCTCCGCTGAATCGAAGCCGGTCGGTACACCGCACTACGAAACTGCCACCGAAGGAGAATGAGATTTCGGTGTCTCATGATCAATTTGACACCACAATGACTTGACGTGACACCACCGTGGTGTCATGATGGTGCCATGGAACTTGGAACACACGTCAGCGACCTGCAGCGTCAGTTAGTGGATGCCGCCGAGAACGGCACCGAGGACACTCGCGCCGTAGCTGAGCGACTCGCCGCCGGCCTGGATGCCGCGGCGCGAATCGTGCTGCTCGACGTCCTGTCGGCCGCGGTCGGCGAAATCACTCGCGACCTGGCGCCTGGGTCAGTTGACCTGCGGCTACGAGGACGGGAGGTCGAGTTCGTAGTCACCCAACCGAACACCGAGCTCGACAGCGACGACCTACCGGGCGCGCCGGTTGAGCTCGACGACGCGAGCACCTCGCGCACGACGCTTCGCCTGCCAGACGCGCTCAAGGTGCGGGTTGACGAGGCGGCGGCGGCTGACGGCTTGTCCGTGAATGCATGGCTGGTCCGTGCGATTGCGGCCGCGCTCCAACCCAAACAACGACGATCAGCGCAGCGCACACTGCGCACCGGCGACAACTTCGCTGGCTGGGTGCGCTAAACCCGCCTAGCCGAACGCATCCGCCAGCCACGCGAACCCGCGTGGTCGGACGACTGCGCCCATAACCACGAGCCCATAGAAACGGAGCGCCAGCATGCCCACCTTCACCACTCCAGCCCCCATCGACCTCTCTCTCAACGTTCAAGTGGGCGCGATCGAGGTCTTCGCCAGCGACCGCACCGACACGGTCGTGACCGTATCGCCGACCAATCCCGCCAAGGCAGTCGACCGGCGAGGCGCGGAGGAGACAAAGGTCGACTTCGACGGCCAGCGAATCACAATTGCAGGTCCCCGACCCCGGTTCACCTTCATCGGACCGACCGAGTCCATCGACGTCAAGGTGGAGCTGCCCACTGGGTCGCGGCTCTCCGCGGAGATCGCGGTCGGTCTCGTTCGCACCATCGGCCGTCTCGGCGCCACCCGCATCAAGAACTCGACCGGAGCCGTGGATGTCGACACGACGGGCGACTTGTGGCTACGTGCCGGCCACGGTAACGCGACGGTCGGTACTGCCGACGGTGGGGTCGAAATCACGGCCGACCATGGGAATGTCCGGGTCGGAACGATCACCGGCGATGCCGTGCTCAAGGCGTCCCACGGCACCGTCCTGGTTGGGGAGTCCGGCGGCGACCTCGACGCAAAGCTCTCCTACGGCGACTTCGAGATCTCCACGGCGCTCGCCTCGGTAACGGCGAAGACCGCATACGGCAGCATCCAGCTGCGTGAAGTCTCAAGCGGTTCCATCGAGGTCGATAGTGGCTTCGGCCAGGTCACCATCGGCGTGCGGCCCGGCGTCCCGACGTGGCTCGACCTGTCGTCGAAGGACGGGCGGGTACGCAACGAGCTTGACGGCGACGCGGCTCCCGACGGGGCTGTGCAAACCGTCGCCATCCGTGCCCGCACGCGATTCGGCGACATCAACATCCGGCACGCCCAATGAGTTCGGGCACCCAAGAGAAGGGAACGACACGCATGAACACTCAAGCGATCGAAGTCCACGGGCTCCGCAAGGCCTACGGCACCAAGACCGTGCTCGACAACGTCGACCTCACCGTGGGCGCGGGCACCGTGACCGCGTTGCTCGGGCCCAACGGCGCCGGCAAGACGACGACCGTCCACATCCTGTCCACGCTCGTGCGCCCCGATGGCGGCACAGCGTTCGTGAACGGATTCGACGTCGTTCGCGATCCGGACGGCGTGCGCACCGGGATCGGCCTCACCGGCCAATTCTCCGCGGTCGACGACCTGCTCACCGGGGAGGAGAACCTCCTGCTCATGGCTCGCCTCCGCCATCTCGGCCAGAAGCGCTCCAAGAGTCGGGTGGCCGAGCTTCTCGAGCAGTTCGACCTCGTCGAAGCCGCCCGCAAGCCGCTCGCCACCTACTCCGGAGGGATGCGCCGCCGCCTGGACCTGGCGATGACCCTGGTTGCGACACCGAGTGTGATCTTCCTCGACGAGCCCACCACGGGTCTCGACCCGCGTAGCCGTCACACCATGTGGGACATCGTGCGGGAACTGGTGACGGAGGGCACGACCGTGCTCCTCACCACCCAGCACCTCGAGGAGGCGGACGAGCTCGCCCATCGCATCGCGGTACTCGACGGCGGCCGCATCGTCGCCGAGGGGACGCCCGACGAGCTCAAGCGACTCGTGCCGGGCGGGCACATCCGTCTCAGGTTCGCGGATGCAACCGCGCTCGAAACCGCCTCCCGCCTGCTCGATGAG
>Ga0190275_10001850_pt1 | contig 15509 bp, 13 predicted proteins | sample Popmic550T_FD_133745 | JGI IMG/M metagenome (GOLD analysis project Ga0190275, IMG submission 133745) | Populus adjacent soil microbial communities from riparian zone of Yellowstone River, Montana, USA - 550 T | ecosystem: Environmental > Terrestrial > Soil > Riparian zone > Trees stand | place...
CCCTCGTCGCGGAGGCGATCGACACGCGCGAGCGGATCGAGGGCGTTCTGGGAGAGATCGATTCGATGATCGACCATGGGCTCGTCACGCTCGAGCACTCGCATCTCGCCGTAGGCGAGGACGTCGTCGCCGCAGACTTCCCCGTCGGTGTGGGATCGGCAGCGCGGCTGACGGTCTACTGCGGCCGCGGCGAGCGGACGGGAGACGTGGCGGCCTATCGCGCCGTCGTCGACTTGTTGCGCCGGCACGGCGCCGGCGGCGCCACCGTCCTGCTGGGAGTCGACGGGATGCACGGCGGGGCCCGGCAGCGTGCCGGACTGTTCAGTCGCAACGTCGACGTGCCGATGGCAACCATCGCCGTCGGCGATCCGGACGTCCTCCAGAACGTCCTCAGGGAGTTGCCGGGAGTGCTGCGACGGCCGATCGCCAACCTCGAGCGGATTGCCGTCGTCAAGCACGACGGCGAGCATCTCGAGCCGCTGCCGCTCGTCAGCGACCTGGAGGATGAGCCGCCGGTGTGGATGGCGGTGCGGGTGTACACCCGCGCGTCCGCTCACGTCCACGGTGGGTCGCTGTACACCACCCTGACCCGCCGACTGCGGCAAGCCGGCGGCGCGGGCATCACGACGCTGCGCGGGGAGTGGGGGTTCTCCAGCGACGAGCGGCCGTTCGGCGACCGCCTCGCGACCGTGGCCAGCCACCTGCCGACGTACACGGTGTTGGTCGACCGTCCGCGCAAGATCGCCGAGCTCTGGCCGCTGGTGGACGAGATCACGTCTGAGCACGGCGTGGTCACCGCCGCGCTCGTCCAGCGCGCGTAGTCTGCGCGGCCCCGCGCAAACGGAGGGCGATTCCTGACCAGCGCCGGCGGCCGACGCTACGTGTCACCGTCGCGCCGTTCGGGTATTGGCTCACGCAGCGGTCAGGGGAGGCCGCAAGCAGAGTCCTTCGGGAGGGGAGCTGAGGCATGAGCCTGTCGTTCTTGGATCGCGAGCGCACGGTTGCGTCGCGGAATTACAACCGCTGGCTGGTCCCGCCCGCGGCCCTCGCAGTCCATCTCTCGATCGGCGAGGTCTACGCCTTCAGCGTGTTCAAGAACCCGCTCGTCACGGAGTTCGACACGAGCCTCACGGCGATCGGCGCCATCTTCAGCATCTCCATCGTGATGCTCGGCCTGTCCGCCGCCGTCCTGGGCACGTGGGTCGAGCGCGTGGGGCCGCGCAAGGCGATGTTCACGGCAGCCGTGTGCTGGTCGAGCGGCTTCTTGATCGGCGCGCTCGGCGTCGCGACGGGAATGCTCTGGCTCGTGTACCTCGGGTACGGGTTCATCGGCGGGATCGGGCTCGGCATCGGCTACATCTCCCCGGTCTCGACCCTGATCAAGTGGTTCCCGGACCGTCCGGGCCTCGCGACCGGCCTGGCGATCATGGGCTTCGGCGGCGGCGCGCTGATCGCCTCGCCGCTGTCGGAGAGCCTGCTCAGCGCCTACGCCGCCAAGCCGGAGGACGCGATCGTCCCGGCCTTCCTCACCCTCGGCGTGCTCTACCTGATCACGATGTCGCTGGGCGCCTTCACCGTCCGGGTCCCCGCCGAGGACTGGAAGCCCGACGGCTACACGGCACCGACGGACGAGGACGCCAAGTCGATGCAGACGACCGCCGACGTGACCGCGAATTCGGCGATCCGCACGCCGCAGTTCTGGCTGCTGTGGACCGTGCTGTTCTGCAACGTCACCGCGGGCATCGGCATCCTCGAGCAGGCCTCGCCGATGATCCAGGACTTCTTCTCGGACATCGACGCCAAGGAGGCCGCCGGCTTCGTCGGTCTGCTGTCGCTGGCCAACATGGCCGGGCGGTTCATCTGGTCCTCGACCTCCGATGTGATCGGGCGCAAGCCGATCTACATGGGCTACCTCGGGATCGGGGCGGCCCTGTACTTCATCCTGGCCTCGGCGGGGACCTCCGGCATCGCGCTCTTCGTCGTGACGACAGGCGTGATCATCTCCTTCTACGGCGGCGGCTTCGCGACCGTCCCGGCCTACCTGAAGGACCTCTTCGGCGGGCTGGAGGTCGGCGCGATCCACGGCCGGCTGCTGACCGCCTGGGCGGCCGCCGGGATCGCGGGGCCGACGATCGTCAACCGGGTCGCCGACTCCCAGGAAGCAGCCGGCAAGGAGGGCGCGGACCTCTACACGCTCTCGCTCTACATCATGGTCGGCGTCCTGGTCGTCGGCTTCGTCGCGAACCTCCTGATCCGGCCCGTGGCCGAGCGCCATCACGAGCGCAAGGAGGAAGCGTCGCGGCAGGAGGCCACCGGGAAGCCACAACTCACCCACTCGGCCCAGGAGGCATGATGAGCACGAACGGACGACAGGAAGACACCGGCCGCAGTGCGGTCGTGCCCGCGATCCTCCTCTGGGTGCTCGTGGCGTGCGGCCTGCTCTACGGCGTGATTCAGACCGCCACGAAGATCCCCGCCCTGTTCGGGGGCTAGCGGAGACGGGTCGCCGCGGTCAGCACGCCGGTGAACGCCGCGACGAACTCGCCGCGCGCGGCGGCGTCCTCCTGCTGTTCGAGCCAGTCCGCGACCGCAGGATCAGGCGATCCCGCGATCACCGTGTCCTTGACGATCTGGCGCCACACCGGCTGGCTCGGCGTGAGGGGGAAGGGCGTGGCGGCGACGTCGGTCAGGCCGTGCTCGGTCAGCAGCCCGGGGAGCCGGCGCCCGGCGCGCGGGTCGATCGCTTCGCGCATCGCCTTCTGGACCGCGTGCATGTCCGGCAGCCGATCGGCCTCCTCGAGGAAGCGGACGAGCTCGTCGGCGGGGAAGTGCCGAGGGTCGCTGAAGCCCCGGTGCAGGTCGCGTGTCATCGCGCGACTCACCATGAGCCGTGGTGCCCGACGCGGCAATCCCAGGATTCTGGGGAGTGATCCCTGAGCGCTGGCCTAGACGATGCGGCGGCCAGTCTCCTCGGTGGAGTAGCCGCCCATCGCCTCGACCTGCACGCGGAACTCGTGCTCCTCCATCAGGGCAAGCAGCGGCGCCACCGCGGCTTCGCCCGGCCGCATCACCAGATCGAACGGCTCGCGCGCGACAGGGACGAAGTCGAGCCCGAACGCGCGGGCCGCGGCCATGACGCCCAGACCGGTGTCGGCTCGTCCCGCGGCCACCGCCGCGGCGACCGCGAGATGCGTCGGCTCCTCGCGCTCGTAGCCGTCGATCGCCGCATCGTCGATGCCGGCCCGCTCGAGCTCATGGTCGAGCAGTACGCGCGTGCCCGCGCCGCGCTGGCGGTTGACGTAGCGCAGCCGCGGAAGATCGCCGAGGCCGGCCACGCCGAGGGGGTTGCCGGCGGTGACGATGAGCCCCTGCTCGCGATGCACGAGGCGGATCACCTCGACCTCGTGGCCCGGCAGCACGCGCTCGATCCACGGAAGTGTGTACTCCCCTGTGGCGGGGTCGAGCAGGTGGCAGCCGCAGAAGTGACACAGCCCGTCGCGGAGGGCGACGAGCCCGCCGAGCGAGCCGACCGAGCCGCTCACGAGGGTCTGCAGCGGGTCGCGGGCGCGCAGCAGCGAGGCGGCGAGGTCGAGCACGGGATCGTGCGAGCCGATGGCGACGATCGTTCGCTCGACCGCGTCGAGGTCACGCAGGAGCCGGACCTCGACGTCCGCTCCCGCGTCATGCCCCTCGAGCGCCGCGGGCACGACGAGCAGCCCGTCGGCGCGTACGAGCGAGGTCAGGACGCCCGCGCCGCGCGGGAGCGGGGTGGCGACGAGCCTGCCGCCGACACGGCCGAGCCGGACGCGGATCCAGTCGTCGGTGCCGAGCGACGAGGCAAGCCGGCGCGCGAGGCGGGCGTGGGCGCGCGGCCGGTCTACCGGCGCGGCGCCCTCGAGCGCGGCCAGGAGCGGGATCGCGAAGATGTCGAAGGTCAGGGCGGCTGAGACCGGGTAGCCCGGTGCGCCCAGCACGGGGGTGCCGTCCTCGGCGCGGCCGAGCACGACCGGGTGGCCGGGCTTGACCGCGACCCCGTGGACGAGCAGCGTGCCGGCGTCGGCGATGACGTCGGCGGTGTAGTCGTCGCGGCCCGCGCTCGAGCCGGCGATCACGATCACCAGGTCGGCGCGCGCCGTTGCGTCGCGCAGCGCGCCCGTGATCCGCGCCGGGTCGTCGGGGAGCACGTCGAGGCACTCGACGGTGCAGCCCGCTTCGCGGGCCTGCGCGCCGAGCATGAGCGAGTTGGTGTCCACGAGCTGGCCGGGGGCGGGGTCGGAGCCCAGCGGCAGCACCTCGTCGCCGGTCGGGATGATCACCACGTGCGGCCGGCGCCGGACGGCCAGCGCGGTGTGGCCGGCGGCGCCGGCCGCGGCCAGGTCAACGGGCCGGAGCCGATGGCCCTCCGGCAGCAGCAGCTCGGTCGCGCTGACGTCTTCTCCGATCGTGCGGACGTGCTGCCACGGCGCTGCCGCCGCCTGGACCTCGGGCACGTCGTCGTCCCAGTGGACCTCTTCGCGCATGACGACGGCGTCGCAACCCTCGGGCAGGGCATCACCGGTGTCGACGATCGCGTGTCGCTCGACCGCGCGGGGAGCGGTCTCGGTGGCGCCGAACGTGTCGGCAGCCCGCACCGCGATGCCGTCCATGGCCGCCGCGTCGTACGCCGGCGAGGAGCGCAGCGCCCAGACGGGCGCGGCGGTCACCCGGCCCAGGGCGTCGGCCAGCTCGAGCTCGACGACATCCAGCCGCGCCACGCCGTCCAACCAGGCGGCGATCGCCTCGGCGGCGGGGATGTCCGAGAGGAAGGGGGTGCTCTGTGGCACGCCTACAGCATGACCTTCCCGATCAGCCGTACAGCTCGACGTCGACGGCCGTCCCAGCCGCGAGGCCGTTCGCCGGCTCGGGCACGCGGAGCCAGCCGTCGGCGCCGACCATCGGGCCGAGCAGCGCCGAAGAGCCGAACCGCGGCGTCGCCAATCCGTCGCGCACCGTGACCTGCACGACGTCGAGCCGCCCGGCGGCGCTCGGGACGTCGCGCGACAGTTCGGCGCGGACGGTCGCCACCGGCGGCATCGCCGTGACGCCCGCGACGGTACGGACGAGGGGAATCCCGACGAGGCGGAAGACGACGAGCGCGGAGCGGGGGTTGCCCGGCAACCCGATCAACGGCACGCCACCGCAGTCGGCGAGCAGCGTGGGCTTGCCGGGCTTGACGGCCAGCCCGTGACAAACGACCTCCCCGAGCCGCGCGACGACGGCCGCGGTGAGGTCGCGCGCTCCCACCGACGAGCCCGCGGAGATGACGACGACGTCGTCCTCCTCGACCGCTCCGGCGAGGACCCGCTCGAGCTCGGCGTCGTCGTCGGGCACGATCCCGCGCTGCACCGGTTCGCCGCCGGCCTCCCGCACGAGCCCGGCCAGCGCGGGCGCGCACGCGTCGCGCACCTGGCCCGGCGATAGCGCCGCGGTGCCCGGCGGGACAACCTCGTCGCCAGTGGAGACGATCCCGACACGCGGCCGCGCGTAGGCGGCGAGCTCGGTCACGCCGGCCGCGGCCAGCAGGCCCAGGTCGGCGGAGCGCAGCGCCCGGCCCGCGGGCGCAAGGAGATCGCCCGGGCCGACCTCTTCGCCGGGCTGCAGCACGCCCTCGCCGGGGGCGACGCCGCGCAGCAGCTCGACGTGGCCGGGCATCGGCTCGGTCGTGTGCTCGACCATGACAACCGCGTCGGCGCCGGGGGGGAGCAGACCGCCTGTGGGGATCGCCATCGCCGCCCCCGGTCCGACCTCGCCCTCCGGGGGGCGTCCCATCGCGACCGCGCCGGTGAGCTCCAGGAACGCCGGCAGCGTCTCAGCCGCCGCGTAGGTGTCGGCCGCGCGCACCGCGTAGCCGTCGACCGTCGCGCGAGCCCACGCCGGCAGCGCCTCGCCCGCGGTCACGTCGCGCGCCGGCACGACGCCGAGGCCCGGCGGCGTCATGCCGATCGCGGCGCGGCGCGCGGGCGCGAGCGCCGTCAGCGCCTCGGCGACCGTCAGGACGGTGAGGAACACTTGCTCAGACGCGTTCGCGCTGCATCCGCAGCACGGACATCACCGGGCCGAGCGCGACCTGTCCGAGACCGCAGATGGAGGTGAGCCGCATCGTCTCCTCGAGTTCGTCCACGCGCTCGTCGACGTCGGACGCCGTGCCGCCGGCCGCGAGGACCTCGGCGAGGATCTTCTGCGCCTTGTGCGAGCCGACCCGGCACGGCACGCACTTCCCACAAGACTCGTTGCGGAAGAAGTTCAGGACGTTGGTGGCGGCCGCCAGCAGATCGGTTCCCTCGGCAATGACCACCATCGCGCCCGTGCCGAGCGCCGACCCGGCCTCCGCGACGGCGTCGAAGGTCAGCGGCAGGTCGACGCAGTCCGGGCCGAGGAAGTTCGTCGACGCGCCGCCGGGCTGCACCGCGCCGACCGCGGCGCCGCCGCGGACGCCGCCGGCAAGCGCGATCACCTCGGACACGGGCGTGCCCGACGGCACGCAGAAGACGCCCGGTTGCTCGACGTGGCCCGACACCGAGAAGAACTTGAGCCCGTCGCCGCCGTTGATGCCCTCGTCCTTCCACCACTGCGCGCCGCGGTCGAGGATCACCGGGACCGCCGCGAACGTCTCGACGTTGTTCATCAGCGTCGGCCGGCCGTGCAGGCCATACCCGCCGGGGAACGGGGGCTTGTTGCGAGGCTCGCCACGGTGGCCCTCCATGCACTCCAGCAGGGCGGTCTCCTCGCCGAGGATGTAGCCGCCGGGGGACGTGAAGATGTCGATCGAGACATGCTCGAGCAGCCCGGCGGCGCGCGCGCGCTCGATCTCCTCGCGCAGCACCTGCTCCTCCGGCTCGTACTCGTGCCGCACGAACACCCATGCCTGCTGCGCGCCGACCGCGCGCATCGCGATCAGCATGCCCTCGATCACGAGGTGCGGCTGCTCGGCCAGGATCTGGCGGTCCTTGAACGTGCCCGGCTCGGCCTCGTCGGCGTTGCAGATCACGTACTTGATCGGGTCGTCCTGGCCGCGAACCATCGCCCACTTCTTGCCCGTGGGGAAGCCCGCGCCGCCCATCCCCTTGATGCCCGAGTCGTCGAGGACCGGCACGGGGTCGCCGTCGAACGTGCGGCACACGCGGTAGTGCTCGTCCTCGCTCGCATAGGGATCGTTGGGCCGCCGGCCTTCGCCGAGATCGGCAGCCGGATACTGGTCGTCGACGATCGCCACGGGCGCCTGGTCGCAGCGGCCGACGCACGACACCTCGTGGGGTTTCGCGCCCGCGGGGATCTCGACACGATCGCGCGCGAGCCAGCACGAGAGGTCGCGGCAGACGGCGACCTCGAGCTGCTCGGGCGGCGAGGTGCGGAAGTGCGGGTAGAACGAGATGAGCCCCTCGATCTCATACAACGGCCGCCGCCAGTCGCGCGAGAGCTTCACGAGCTCCTCGCGCGGCAGCCAGCCGTGCTCGCGCTGGATCGCGGTCAGCGGAGGGATGAGCGAGGGTCCCGGGAACTTGCCGGCGCGCGCCTCGACGCCAGGGACGCGGCCGTTGCCCTCCGCCATCAGCCCGATCCCTGCAGTGCCTGCTCCGAGTCGGGCAGCTCGTGCGACTCGTCGCCGGTCGTCTCCACCTTGACCGCACAGAACTTGAACTCCGGGATCATCCCGACCGGGTCGATCTCGTCGATCGTGAGCAGGTTCGCGGCCGCCTCGCGGAAGTGGAATGGGATGAAGCAGGAGCCGGGCGTCTCGCGGTGCGAGACCTTCGCGGCCAGCTCGATCGAGCCGCGGCGCGAGCTCACGCGCACGAAGTCGCCGTCGGCGATCCCCATCGCCTCGGCGTCGGCCTGGGAGATGAACACCATCGCGGTCGGCTGGATCGCGTCGAGCGCGAACGAGCGCCGCGTCATCGAGCCCGTGTGCCAGTGCTCGAGCAGCCGGCCCGTGTTGAGCACGAACGGGTATTCCTCGTTCGGCAGCTCCTTGGCCGGCATCCACTCCGCCGGGACCAGGTGCGCCTTGCCATCGTCGGTCGCGAACGATTCGCCGAACAGCACCACGGTGCCGTCGGAGTTCTCCGGATCGGCGTTGGGGTAGAGCTTGCCGGCCGGCCCGAGGTTGGCGTACTCCAGCCCCGAGTAAGCGGGCGAGAGCGCGACCATCTCGTCGAACACGTCGCTGACGGACTCGTAGTCCATCGGCAGCCCGATGCGGGCGGAGATCTCGCGGATGATCTCCCAGTCGGGCCGTGCCTGACCCGGCGGGTCGAGCGCCTTGCGGCCGATCTGCACGCGCCGGTCGGTGTTGGTGTAGGTGCCGTCCTTTTCCAGGAACGACGTGGCCGGCAGCACCACGTCGGCGAACTCGGCGGTCTCGGTGAGGAAGATGTCCTGCACCACCAAGAACTCCAGCGCGGCCAGCGCCTTGCGGACCTTGTTGATGTTCGGGTCCGACAGGAACGGGTTCTCGCCCATCATGTACATGCCCTTCACGCCGCCCTTGAGGGCGCTGCCGACGATCTCCGTCACCGTCAGGCCCGGCTCGGCGTCGAGCGGGCGGCCCCACGCCTCCTCGAACTTCTCGTGGGCCGCAGGCTGATCCACGCGCTGGTAGTCGGGGAACATCATCGGGATCAGGCCCGCATCCGAGGCGCCCTGCACGTTGTTCTGCCCGCGCAGCGGGTGCAGTCCGGTGCCCGGCCGGCCGACGTGGCCCGTGATCGAGCACAGCGCGATCAGGCAGCGCGCGTTGTCGGTGCCCGTGGTGTGCTGGGAGATGCCCATCCCCCAGTAGATGACGCCGGCGCCGGCCTCGCCCCACAGCCGCGCGACCTCGCGGATCGTCGCCGCGTCGACGCCGCAGATCTGGGCGGCACGCTCGGGCGGGTACTGCTTGACGAGCTTGGCCAGCTCGCCGTAGTTGGTCACGCGATCGCGGATGAAGTCGCGGTCGACGAGGCCCAGCCGGATGATCTCGTGCAGCACGCCGTTGTAGAACGCGACGTCGGTGCCCGGCTTGAGCTGGCAGAAGATGTCGGCGTGTTCGGCCACACGCTCGCGCCGCGGGTCGACGACGATCAGCTTCGTGCCGCGCCGGCGGGCCTGTTTGAAGAACGATGATGCGACGGGATGGTTGGCCGTTGTGTTCGTGCCGGCGAGGATCGCCACGTCGGCGTTGATGATGTCGCCGTAGGTGGTTGAAACGGCGCCCGAGCCGACGCCCTCCAGCAGCGCGGCCACGCTCGACGCGTGGCACAGCCGCGTGCAGTGGTCGACGTTGTTCGTGCCGAAGCCCGCGCGGATCAGCTTCTGGAAGAGGTAGGCCTCCTCGTTGGAGCACTTCGCCGAGCCGAAGCCGGCGATCGCGCCGGACCCGTCACGGTCGTGGATCTCCTTCAGACGCGAGGCCGCGAGGTCGAGTGCCTCGTCCCAGGTCGCCTCGCGGAAGTGCGGCATCACTTCGTCGTAATCGACCATGCCGCCCGGCCGTTTGCGCCCGCGGCCCTCACCCTTGACGTCGCCGGAAAGCGCCGCCTTGGGATAGGTGACTCGGATCAGCGGCGTCGTCAGGCGCTGCTTCGATGCGGCGTAGTCCCAGCCGTACCGGCCCTTCACGCAGAGGCGGCTCTGGTTGCCGGGCTGCTCGCGGCCGTCAGTGAAAGCGATCGCGCCGCGCTCCTCGTCCACGTGGTACGTCAGGGCACAGCCGACGCCGCAGTACGGACACACGGAATCGACTGACTTGAGCTCGTCGCGGGGGCGGATCGGCACGTCGTTGATCGGCTTGTTGACCAGCGCGCCGGTCGGGCACGCGGCCACGCACTCGCCACAGGTCACGCACGTCGACTCGCCCATCGGATCGTCGAGGTCGAACGCGATGCGGGTCTCGTAGCCCTTGCCCGACCGCCCGATCACGTCGTTGCCCTGGATGTCGTCGCACGCCCGGACGCAGCGATCGCACAGGATGCAGGCGTCGTGGTTGACGCTGATCACCGGGTTGGAGTGGTCCTCGCCGCGGCCGTCGCCCTGTGGGAGCCGCTCGGCGTGCCCGGTCTCGTAGCGTCGCGCCAGCGTGAGCAGGAGGTTGTCCCCGGTGGTGATCTCCTTGGGGTCCTCGTCGGTCGGGGGCTGATCGGCCATCAGCAGCTCGGTGAGGACCGCGCGCTGCTTCTCGACCTGCGTGGTCGCGGTCTTGATCTCCATGTCGTCTTCGCACGGGCGCACGCAGGCGGCCGCGAGCACGCGGCCCCCGACGTCGACCGCGCACATGCGGCAGACACCGACCGGGTCGTAGCGCTCGTCGTGGCACAGGACCGGGATGTCGATCCCGGCCTCCTTGGCGGCGGTGAAGATCGTCGTCCCGCTCGGGACGGTCACCTCGACGCCGTCGATTGTGCACGTGACGGTCGACGCGTCGGTCTTGGGCGGGACGCTCAGGGCCATGGCTGCTCCGCAGGATTATGCTCGTGAACGGACAAATCCACTCCTCGCATACGGTAGTAGTCGTCGACCATCGCCTCCAGCCGCTCGCGGCTTAGCGCCGCCTCGCGGCCCGACGGGAGCACGAGCGGCACGTCGAGCAGGCGGTCGGGGAGCGTGTCCTCCTCGCGCGTCCAACCCTCGCGGCGGTTGAACGCGTGCTTGGCGGCGACGATCCCGCGCGCGGTGTCGTGCAGCTCGCCGCCGTCGATCTCCCAGCCGGTCACCGACGAGAGGAGCGTCGCCCACTCCTCCCACGGACCGTCGAACACCCCGCGCAGGAACTTGCAGAAGATCAGCGAGTCCATCGCGGCCGCGCGGTCCTCGGTCTCGATCGCGGCCGCGACATGGGCCGGGCCGCCTTCAAGGCGGTTGAGCTCGCCCGAGAGGTCCGCCTCGTATGCGCCGGAGCGGTTGTGGTCTGCGCCGCGGGAGTTCACGGCCAGGCCGAGCGCCATGGAGTGGAGGGTGCGCGGCTCGTAGCCGGGCAGCTCGAGCCCCTTGACGTGCATCGCGAGATCCTCGCGCCCGAACCGGTCGGAGGCGAGCCGCGACCCCTCAGCGAGCAGGTCGCCGACGCCCTCTCGCGCGCCGATCAGCTCGATCGCGCGCAGCAGCGCGTTCGCGTCGCCGAAGCGCAGCCAGTCCGCCACACCGGCCTCCATCGCCCAAGCGATCGTCCCGCCGGTGGAGATCGTGTCCAGGCCGAGCTCGTCGCAGCGCGCGCTCGCCAGCAGGACTTCCTCGGGATCGTCGATGCCCACGAGCGGACCGAGCGCGAAAGCGCTCTCGTACTCCACGCGCGCGGAGCGGCCGTCCCTGGTGGTCATGATCCGCTCGCAGCCGATCGAGCACGACGCGCAGCTGTCGCGCACCGCGGCGCGGTCCTCGAGCAGGAGCGTCGTCGTCTCGGTGCCGAAGTTGTGGCCGGGCAGCGCGGAGAGTGCGTTGAACGACAGCAGGTTCGCGAGCGTGCCCAAGTCGCGGTACTTCTCCGTCGCCGGACCGAACGAGCGCGCTCGCAGATCTTTCGAAGCGGCGAGCACGGCGCCGGGATCGGCGACGGGACACCGGGTCGCTGCGCGTACGGCGACCGCCTTGAGCCGCTTCGCACCCATGACTGCACCGAGGCCACCGCGGCCCGCGTGGCGGCCGTCGTGGGAAATGGTCGCGTAGCGGACGAGCCGCTCGCCGGCCGGACCGATCGCCGCGACGCGGTAGGCGGGGCCGAGCTGCTCGCGCAGCCGCGCCTCGGCCTCCGCGGCCGGCAGCCCCCACAGGTCGCCGGCCGCGACCATGCGCGCGCCGGCCCCGTCCACGATCAGCGCCGACGGCTCCTCGCTCGCTCCCCGCACGACGATCGCGTCGTGGCCGGTGAGCTTGCCGGCGATCGCGAAGTGGCTCGACGCCAACGCGTCGTTGATGCGATCGGTCAGTGGCGACTTGGCCACCACGGCGAACTTCGCGCTCGTCGTCAGCGGTGTGCCCACGAGCGGAGAGAACACGAACGCGAGCGGCGCCTCCGGGGCGAGCGGATCGACGCCGGCCGGCGCGAGCTGCGAGAGCAGGTACGTCCCGAGCCCGACGCCGCCGATTGTGGCGCGCAGGACCGCGCCCTCGAGGGGTAGCGTCGTGCTGCCTCCGTCGCCGACGTCGACGACGAGCGCCCTTCCGAAGTAACCGCCGGGGGGCATAGGCTCCACTGTAGCCCGGCCGCCCTTCAGCCCCCGGCGTCCGCGGCCATGAACGCGACCTCGTCGCCCTCGGCGAGCGGCTCCAGCGGATCGCGCGCGATCTGGTCGCCGTTGATCGCCGCCAGTACGTGCGCGTCCAACGCAACGCCGACCGCCGCCGCGGCCGCGCCGAGCGTCGCGGCGCGCACGTCTTGCGCGGGGCGACGCAACGGGCCGAAGCAGCGGACGCGTACCGTCGGTTCGGGCTCGGCGTGCGCCGCCTCGTAGTCCTCCCGCGCGTTGAGGTTGCGGACGCTCTCCGGGTGCGGGAGCGCGTCGAGCCAGCGCGTCTCGCAGCGCTCGAACAGGAAGGCCGGCTTCATCCGGTCCGCGTCGACCAGCTCGCCCACCAGGGGTGCGAGCGCGGTGCGGTACGCGGCGGCGAGCGGCTGACGGAAGCCGCCGAGATGCGGCACCGCGGCGTCGGCGCCCTCCGCGGCGGCGCAGACGGCGGCGACGAACCGCGGATGCAGGAACGGCATGTCGGTCGATGCGGCGAACGCCAGCTCGCCGTCGGTCGCCTCCAGCCCTGCAAGGAGGCCCTGCAGCGGGCCCTGCCCCTCGCGCGCGTCCTCGACGACACGGACGCCGTCCGGCAGCTTGGGCAGCTCCTGGCCGGGCGCGCGCACGACCACCACCGGCCCGCTCACGCCGCGCGCCACGACGCCGCAGGTACGCCGCAGGAGCGGTGACCCGTGCCAGTCCAGCCACGCCTTCGGCGTGCCCATGCGGCTCGAGCGGCCGCCCGCGAGCACGATCCCGGCAGGCATCCGTCGAGCGTACTCCAGCGGCCGCGGGCGGACCGCTACCCGCCGCCGAGGCCGCGCATGACGTTGCCAGTCCCCTCGCATGCCGGGCACTGCTCGTCGTCGCGCCGGCCGCTCCCTCCACATTCGGGGCAGCGCTCGCCAGTCTCCTCGGGCTGCTCCGGCGCGTCGCCGGCGTTCTCGCGATCTGGGTTGTTCATGACGCCGGTCTACCCGTTCGCGCGCGCTTCCCGACCGAAAGGAAGCAGGTGAACGGGTGACCGCGATGGGCCGCCGGTTCGCCGACGCTGTAATGTCGGGAAGGTGACCGGGCGGCCGGCTCGATGAGATTGCTGGAGGAGGTGGACGGCCTCACGGCCGCCAACGTGATGAACCGGCACGTCACTACGGTGCCCGTCACCGCCACGGTCGGTGACGTGCGGGGCTACTTCGGCGTCAACTCGTCGCGCCGGCTGGCGGCCATCGTTGATGGGTCGCGGTATGTCGGGTCGATCGTGCCGGATGCGCTCGTCGAGGACGTCGATGCGTCCGCACCGGCGGTGGACCATGCGACGTACGGGCCGGTCGTCGACGAGCGGGCTGACGCGGGCGTGGCGCGCGACATGGCGCTCGAGCACCCCAGCCGCCGCGTTCCGGTGGTCAACGAGAGCGGCGAGCTCGTCGGCATCGTGGCGATCAAACAGCGGCTCGACGGCTTCTGCGGCACGTGATCGGGGCGACGCGTAAGCTCGCCAGAGCCAGTAAAATCGGCGGACCGCTGGGCGAACAGGAGGGGAGCGGATGAGGATCGTTGTCGGCTATGACGGGTCAGACGCTGCCAAGCGTGCGCTGCAGCGCGCCGTCGACCTCGTCAAGGACGGGGACCGGATCGTCGTCGTGGCGTCCGCGGAAGCGCAGGCGAGAAGCGGCCCCACGGGCGGGGCACATCTCGACCCGTCCGAGTTCCAGCAGCGGCGGGGCGACCTGGACGAGGCGAAGCAGTTCATCTCCGAACGGGGCTTGGACGCCGAACTGGTCGAAGCCCAAGGTGACCCCGGCACGGCCATCGTCGAGGCGGCGACCGAGTCCGACCTCATCATCGTCGGCAGCCGCGGCCTGAACCCCCTCCAGCGCATGCTGCTCGGTTCCGTCAGCTCGAAGGTCGTGCATCGCGCCCCGGGCGATGTGCTGGTCGTCCGGTAGCGCGCCCCAGCACTCGCGCGCCTAGACCAAGGTTTCCGGCGTGCGCTGTCCCGTACGATTTGCCCGGGATGCAGCGTGCGAGCGAATGCATTGCCCCTCAGGAGACTCGGCCGATCATCGGCTACCGCGAGTGGGTGCTCGTCGGAGACGAGATCCTCTCGCCGCTTGCCCGCACGCCCTGGGAGGCGGGGCCGATGCACGCCGAGTGCCTGCCCAGCTGCCGTGGAGCCTTCGGGCTGTGGCGAACGGCGTCGGCGCACCCGGGGCCGGCTCCGGACCCCGGCTGCGCGTGCGGGATCTACGCGCTCTTTGCGCCGCGCCGGGCCGGTCGCCGCGAGCGGCTGGCGCTCGTGTGCGGCGCCGTCGTCATGTGGGGCCGCATCGAGCTGCATCAGCGAGGCATGCGGGCGGAGTTCGCCCGGATCGTCACGCTGGCTCTCCCCGCCTCGCGCTGGCACGCGGATGCGGTGGCGCAGGTCGCCGAGCGGCTCGATGTCGAGGCTGTGCCGGCAAGAGACCTACCGGTGGCGGTGCTGGCCTACGGGGAGCCGCTGGAGCCGACGCTCATACCCACGTGAGCGCCTCGCCTGTCGTAGGATGAACAGCATGGACAGGGAGCTCGAGCCATGGCGGTGACGGTCGCCTCGCTGATGACCCCGGAGCCCGTGGTGGTCGAGGGCACGACGGACGTTCTCGTGTGCGCGCGGCTGATGGAGAACCGCGAGATCGGCACGGTCGGGGTGGTGATGGACGGACGCCTGTCAGGGGTGCTGACCGACCGCGACATCGTGACGCGCGCGGTCGCGCGGAATCGCGACCCGCGCCCGATCCCCGTCTCCGAGCTCGCCACATCCGAGGTCATCACCGTTCCGGGTGACGCCACCGTGGAGGAAGCCGAGCAGCGCATGACGAAGCACGCCGTCCGGCGGCTGTTCGTCGTGGACGACGAAGGGCACCCCGTCGGCATCATCAGCGCCGACGACCTCACCGCCTTCCGCTATCCCAACTCGGTCGTCGCCGAGCAGCTCGGCGAGTGGGGACTGGGCCTCAGCGACCAGGGCCTGACCGGGCACGCCTAGCTCAGGCCGGCAGCGCCACGCATCTCGTACTCACGAGAGAGTGATCGCGCCGCTCACCACGACGTCGCGCGAGAGCCCACGCACGGTGACGGTCGCCTGAGCCTCGAGCGTCTCGTCGCCCTGCAGCTCGCCGCTCTCGATTTGCTCGCGCACGGCAATCTCGATCTCCCGCTGGGCGGTCACGCCGAGCTTCTTGAGGAACTTCCTCACCGACATGTTGAAGGCTTCCTCTTCCATCATCGTCC
>Ga0190275_10001851_pt1 | contig 15508 bp, 14 predicted proteins | sample Popmic550T_FD_133745 | JGI IMG/M metagenome (GOLD analysis project Ga0190275, IMG submission 133745) | Populus adjacent soil microbial communities from riparian zone of Yellowstone River, Montana, USA - 550 T | ecosystem: Environmental > Terrestrial > Soil > Riparian zone > Trees stand | place...
GCAGGCCGGGGAGACCCGAGCCCGGTTCCTCGTCTACAAGCTCCTGAAGCGTGCACGCCAGCTCCAGATCGGCCTGCCCCCGCTCACCCAGACGCGCTACATCAACACGATCAGCCCGGAGCAGGAGCCCGACTTCCCGGGCGATGAGGCGATCGAGCTGCGCATCCGCCGCATCGTGCGCTGGAACGCCGTCGCGATGGTCCTCCGGGCGAATACCCGGTTCCCCGGCATCGGCGGACACCTGTCCACCTACGCGAGCTCGGCGAGTCTGTACGAGACGGGTTTCAACCACTTCTTCCGGGGCAAGGACGGCGAGGGAAGCGGCGACCAGATCTTCTACCAGGGCCATGCGGCGCCCGGGATCTACGCTCGCGCGTTCCTCGAAGGCCGCCTGACCGAGGACCAGCTCGACCACTTCCGACGCGAGGGCGCGCCGGGCGTGGGCCTCAGCTCGTACCCGCATCCGCGGCTGATGCCCGACTTCTGGGAGTACCCGACGGTCTCGATGGGCATCGGGCCGATCAGCGCCATCTACCAGGCCCGCTTCAACCGCTACCTGCAGAACCGCGGACAGCTGGACACGTCCGGCTCGCGCGTCTGGGCGTTCCTCGGTGACGGCGAGACGGACGAGCCCGAATCGCTCGGTGCCCTCAACCTCGCCGCCCGCGAGGGGCTCGACAACCTCACCTTCGTCGTCAACTGCAACCTGCAGCGCCTCGATGGCCCGGTGCGCGGCAACGGCAAGATCATCCAGGAGCTCGAAGCCACGTTCCGCGGCGCGGGCTGGAACGTGATCAAGGTCATCTGGGCACGGGAGTGGGACGAGCTCCTGGCTCGCGACGTCGACGGTCTCCTCGTCCAGCAGATGAACGACACGCTCGACGGCGAGTTCCAGAAGTTCAGCGTGGCCGGCGGCGCGTACATCCGCGAGCACTTCTTCGGGCCGGATCAGCGGCTGCGCAAGCTCGTCGAGCACCTCAGTGACGACGATCTCGCGAAGCTTCGCCGGGGCGGGCACGACTACCGCAAGGTCTATGCCGCCTACAAGGCCGCGACCGAGTACAAGGGCGCGCCGACGGTGATCCTCGCCAAGACGGTGAAGGGCTGGACGCTGGGCGCCGGTGTCGAGGCCCGGAACATCACGCATCAGGCCAAGAAGCTCTCGGAGAAGGAGCTGCAGATCTTCCGTGATCGGCTGCAGCTGCCGATCCCGGACGGCGAGCTCAAGGACGCCCCGTACTACCACCCGGGTCCCAAGTCCGAGGAGGTCGAGTATCTGCGCGAGCGGCGAGCCGCCCTGGGTGGCTCCATCCCGAAGCGCAGCGTGCGGTCGGCACCGCTCCCGTCGCCCGCACCCGAGGTCGACCGGGAGTTCGCAGCCGGGAGCTCGACGGCGGTCTCGACGACGATGGTCTTCACCCGGATCCTGCGCAACCTGATCCGCGACAAGGAGCTCGGCCCGCGCATCGTGCCGATCATCCCGGACGAGGCGCGCACGTTCGGCATGGATCCGCTGTTCAAGGAGGTCGGCATCTACGCTGCCCTCGGCCAGCGGTACGAGCCGGTCGATTCGGACCTCGTGCTGTCCTATCGCGAGGCGACCGACGGCCAGGTGCTCGAGGAGGGCATCACCGAGGCGGGCTCGATGGCCAGCTTCCAGGCGGCCGGCACGTCGTACGCGACCCACGGCCACGCGACGATCCCCTTCTACATCTTCTACTCGATGTTCGGGTTCCAGCGGACCGGCGATCAGATGTGGGCGTTCGGGGATGCCCGCGGCCGGGGCTTCCTCATGGGCGCGACGGCCGGACGGACGACGCTGGCCGGCGAGGGCCTCCAGCACGACGACGGCCACAGCCACATCCTCGCCTCCACGAACCCGGCCGTGCGTGGCTACGACCCGGCCTTCGCCTACGAGCTCGCCGCCATCATCCGCGACGGCATCGAGCGCATGTACGTCAAGGGCGAGGACCTCTTCTACTACATCAGCCTGTACAACGAGAACTACGCCCAGCCGGCCATGCCCGACGGGGTCGCGGACGGCATCCTCCGCGGCATCTACCGGTTGGCGGAGGCGCCCGGCGTGGGCAAGGACGCCCATCCGGCTCGGTTGGTCGGCTCGGGATCGATCCTCCCCAGCGTCATCGCGGCGCGCGACCTGCTGGCCGAGCGGTTCGGGGTGGCGGCCGAGGTGTACAGCGCGCCGTCGTTCCCGCTGCTGCGTCGTGACGCCCTCGAGGTCGAGCGCTGGAATCGGCTGCATCCCGACGCCAAGACGCCACGCATCCCGTACGTCACCAGCGTCCTGCCCGGCGACGGCGGCCCGATCGTGGCCGCGACCGACTGGATGAAGGCCCTGCCCGACATGGTCTCGCGTTGGCTGCCACCGCACTACCTGTCGCTGGGCACCGACGGGTTCGGTCGGAGTGGGACTCGCGAAGACCTGCGCTCCCTGTTCGAGATCGACCCGCCGCACATCGCCGCCGGGACCCTGGTCGCGCTCGCCCGCTGTGGCGCCATGCCGGCCTCGAAGGCGGTCAAGGCCATCCGGGAGCTCGGCATCGACCCGGAGAAGGTCGACCCGCTCGCGCTCTAGGCCGGGATCTCGTCCGCGGCCTGTGGGCCGCTCGGTTCCAGGAGGAGCCGCCGCGACTCGACGGGGACGGCCATGTCGGGCTCGTCCGCCTCGAGGACGCGCAAGGTGAAGCCGAGCTCCGACCCGCCCTCCGCCCGGCGGCCGGCCCACATCCGGCCGCCCATGGCCTCGGCCAGGCTGGCGCACACGAAGAGTCCGATGCCGGAGCCCGACACCTCACGGGCGCTGTCGGGGTCGCGGTAGAAGATCTCGAAGATGCGCGACAGCGACGCTTCCGGGATCCCGGGTCCGTCGTCGAGCACCCGCAGCTCCACGACCGCTTCGGCTCGCCGCGCGGAAAGCCGCACGTGCGTGCCGGGCGGGGTGTACTTCGCGGCATTGCCCAGGAGATTCCGGATGATCTGCTCGACGTACGTGTCCTCGCCGGCCACGACCGGCAGGCCCGGCTCGAGGTCGAGCTGGATGTCGATCGTGGGCAGGCGCGCCGCTTCGGTGGTCACGATGCGCTCCAGCAGCCGGCGGAGCTCGAGCGGCTCGGCATCGACCACGAGGATGCCGCGCTCCATGCGACTCAGGACGAGGAGGTCCTCGACGAGACGGTGCAGGCGCTCGGACTCCGAGCGCACGTCCTCGAGCAGGGCGTTGCGCGCCGCCTCGTCGTCCGTTCGGCCGGGCCGCCCGAGGATCTGGGTGAGCCCCAGGATGGTGGTGATCGGCGTGCGCAGCTCGTGGCTGATGACGTCGATGAACGCGTCGCGGAACTCACCTGCCCGACGTTCCTCGGCGAGCAGGCGGTCGCGCTCCTCCTCGACCCGTCGGCGCTCGGTGATGTCCTGGCCGGTGCCGATCATCCGCGTCGCGATGCCCTCGGCGTCCGGGAAGGCCCGTCCCGCCGCGCTCGTCCAATGGGTCGAGCCGTCCGGCCATCGGACCCGGAACTCCAGGTTGAACGTCCCGATCCGCTCCACCGCGCCACCGACGGCCGCCTGGAACGCCTCACGGTCGTCGGGGTGGATGATCTCGAGGTAGGACACGAAGTCCGGTGGCGGCGTCGTCGGGTCCAGGCCGTGTTGGCGGTAGATGGCTTCGGACCACGAGAGGCGGTTCGTCGGCAGGTCCCACTCCCAGAAGCCCGTGCCCGACGCCGCCAGCATGATCTCGAGCCGGGTGTCGCGCGCCTCAAGCTCCTCGGCGAGTGAGGCGACCTCCGCCAGCGCATCGGCGAGGCGGTCGCCGGCCACGCGCCGGGTCGCCACGAGGATCGCGATGCCGCCCCCGACCACGAGGTAGAGGAGTTGGCGGATGAGCACGATGCGGTCGAATCCGGCGCTCGACTCGGGCTCGAGGAAGACGACCGTATTGAGCACGAGCACGACGAGCGTGGCGGTCACGCCTCCGACGAGCCCGCCGAACCAGGCGGCGAGGACGGCGGCGGCCATCAAGAGGATGTAGCCCGTCTCGCCGGCGATGAACTCATTGAGCATCGCCTTCAGGAAGATGGCGGCCCAGGCGATGGCCACGCCGACGAGCAACGAGCCCCCGACGCCGAACCGCATCGACATGGCACGGTCCAGTCCACCGCGAGCGCGAGCCGACGTCACGCGCTGGCCGATGGTCCCTGACGGCCGGTCGGTCACGTGCTCCCTCCGCAGCGCTGCGTCATCACGTGGCTGCTCCGTCCCCGTTGACGGGGCTTGTGGAGAGGACAGTATCGCGTTTGGCGGACCGCGGGCCGACGGGCAGAGCCTGGCCTGTCATGCGACTGATACGAACGAGCGGCTCGCCTGTGAGGTCGAGCCCGGGTGCCGAGCCCTACGGTGCGTCGGACGACGTCGTTGACGTCCCCGCCGACCGATCCGACTCGGGTCGGGAACGGTGATCCTTCCCTCGATCAGGAGGCCCCCAGATGAGTCACGACGACACGACGACCACGCACGATCACCCGCATGACGACGCCCTCATGACCGACGATCGGCAGCTCGGGACGGACGATCTCGGCGCCGACCGCGGCAGCGATGGCACGGCCGTCGAGAACGAAGAGCACGGCACCGAGGCCGTCGGCGCCGGCGCGGGAGCGCTCGGTGGCGCGGCTGTCGGGATGGCCGTCGGTGGCCCGGTCGGGGCCGTGGTCGGTGGTGGCATCGGTGCCGTCGCCGGCGCGGTCGCTGGTGAGGCTGCCGAGGGCGACGATGAGGCCGGAGCCGGCACCGGTGCGGTCGGTGGCGGCGTTGCCGGCGCCGTGATCGGTGGCGCGATCGCCGGACCTCCCGGCGCGGTCGTCGGTGGTGCCGTCGGCGCGGCCGGTGGGGCCGGCGCGGGCGACCAGGCCGAGGAGGAGACCGAAGAGGACCCCTCGGACACGCTCGGCACCACGCGGGCGGTCAACGACGACCGCCTGTAGGTCCTCGCCATCGGCTGATCCAGCCGTTGCATGCGACACTGGCCGCGGGTCCCGAGCGGGATCCGCGGCCGTTTCATCGAGAGGGTAGGTATCGAACCCATGGCCCGGAGGCTCCGCATCGCCCAGGTCGCCCCGCCGTTCGAGCGCGTCCCGCCGCACGCGTACGGCGGCACGGAACGCGTCGTGGACGAGCTGGTCCGCGAGCTGCACCGCCGCGGCCACGAGGTCACCACGTTCGCGAGCGGCGACTCGATCGTGCCCGGCGAGAAGGTCCCCACCGTCCCGGAGGCACTCCGGCCGAAGGGCTACGCGGGTGATTCGCTGCCGTACATGCAGCTGACCATCCAGAAGCTGCTGGCTCGCGCGAACGAGTTCGATGTCATCCATTCGCACCTCGAGTGGGCGAACCTGCTCGTCGCCCGGGTCAGCCCGGTCCCGGTCGTCTCCACGTTCCACGGCCGGCTGGACCTTCCCTGGGCCGAAGACCTGCTCGTGGACCCTCCGGCAGGGCTCGTCGCCATCAGCGAGAGTCAGGCGTCGGCGCACCCCGCCGTGCCGTGGGCCGGCGTCGTGCACAACGGCCTCACCTTGACCGGAACGCCCCCGACACGCCGTCGCGGCCCGGGCCTCGCCTTCGTGGGGCGGATCACGCCGGAGAAGGGCATCGTCGAGGCCATCGAGATCGCGCGCCGCGTGGATCGTCCCCTGCGCATCGCCGCCAAGGCCGGCCCCAGCGCCGCGGAGCGCGCCTATCACGACGATGTGTTCCTGCCCGCCCTCAAGGCCGCCGGGTCGCTCGTCGAGTACATCGGTGAGCTGTCCGGCGCCGACCGGGACGACCTGTTCGCCGAAAGCTACGCGACCCTGATGCCCGGCTCGTGGCCGGAGCCGTTCGGCCTCGTCGCGATCGAATCGCTCGCCTGCGGCACGCCGGTGGTCGCGAAGCGCATCGGCGCCCTGCCGGAGATCCTGCGCGAGGGCATCGACGGCTACTTCGGCGACGACGTGATGGGCATGGCCTTCGTCGTGGAGCGTGTCGAGGAGCTCGATCGCGACCGGATCCGCACGGAGGTGGTCGAGCGTTTCTCGGCTGCCCGCATGACCGATGGCTACGAGGCCATCTACCGGAGGGTCATCGGGGGATCTGGCGCCGTGGGTGCCCGGTCCTCGGATCCCGACGCGGGCGACGCCTCGGCGCCGGTCCCGCTCCATGTCTCCGATCGGGTCGAGGCGCGCGCCGCCCGCTGATCCGCCGCGGTCTCCCCGACTGCAATGCGACCGACACTCGCCCGACGCCGCGACGTGCCCGCCGCTGACGCCCGCCTCGCCACGCTTGGTCCCGAGCCCGGACGAGGGTCCAAGCGAACGGAGGACATCGCGATGCCGCAGAAGGCCTGGAGCGACAAGCGCGAACGCCAGTACGAACACATCAAGGATTCCTACGAGGAGCGCGGCGTCGGCACGGATGAAGCGGAGGAGCGCGCAGCCCGCACCGTGAACAAGGATCGGCGCGAGGCCGGTGAGACCAAGGGACAGAAGGGCCGCACGTCATGACGGCGATCGGCTACGCGCTGTCCAGCGAGGAGCACGCCCCGCTCGACCTCGTCCGCCACGCCGCGATGGCCGAGGAGGCGGGGTTCTCGTTCGCCCTCATCTCCGACCACTTCCACCCATGGATCGAGCGCCAGGGAAACAGCCCCTTCGTGTGGGGTGTCCTGGGCGCCATCGCGCACGCGACCGAGCAGCTCGAGATCGGCACCGGTGTGACGTGTCCGACGATGCGCACCCACCCGGCGATCATCGCCCACGCGTCGGCCACCGCCGCCGCCCTGATGCCGGGTCGGTTCTTCCTGGGGGTCGGGACCGGCGAGAACCTCAACGAGCACATCCTCGGAGACGGCTGGCCGGACTGGGAGATCCGCGCCGAGATGCTCGAGGAGGCCGTCGGCATCATCCGGGACCTGTGGACCGGTGAGGAGGTCAGTCATCGGGGCGAGTACTACCTCGTCCGGAACGCCAAGCTCTACACGCCACCGCCCGAGCTACCGGCGATCTACGTCGCCGGGAGCGGCCCGGACGCCGCGCGACTGGCCGGCCGGATCGGCGACGGCTTCATCGGGACCGGCCCGGAGCAGGAGGTGCTGGAAGCCTATCGAGACGGTGGTGGCGACGGCCCCCGATACGGGCAGGTGACGGTCTGCTGGGCAGCGTCGGAGCAGGAGGCTCGCAAGACGGCCCTCGAGTGGTGGCCCAACGCGGCGATCCACGGCGAGGCGACCGTCGAGCTGCCATCCCCCAAGCACTTCGAGCAACTGACGAGCGACGTGACGGAGGAGCAGATCGCCAAGGCGATCCCGTGTGGCCCAGAGCCCGAGGTGCACCTCAAGGCGATCCGCGAGTATCTCGACGCCGGGTACGACCACGTCTACATCCATCAGGTCGGCCCGGACCAGGCCGGGTTCCTGGAGTTCGCCCGCCGGGAGCTGCTCCCCGAGCTGGAACCGGCGACGGCCGGTCGGCGCTAAGCGCGGCGCTCAGGGATATCCCGCCGCGCGCCGAACGAGGTCAGGGTCGAGCACGCGTCAAGCGTGCTCGACCTTCCTCCGGAGGTCACATCTGGCGGTCTGGATCCTCGATATCGGCCGCGTCGGGTGCATCCGTCCCGGTCCGCAGCAGCGTGTTGTCCTCGGCAGGCGGCGCAGCCTCGGCATCCTCCACGGTCGGACCGGGCAGGTCCGGGTCCAGCGGGGCGTCGACGCCCTCGGTGCTGGCCCGCTCGTCCTCCGGGCGGGTCCCGGTCTGGCGCAATTCGTCGGTCATCACTGGCTCCTTCATCAGGCGGATCCGTTTCCATCAAGGTCCACCCCCGCGGCGTACGGACTCGCGGGCCGCCGTCGCGCGGGCATTGCAGCCGCGTGCCAGCGCAGTGGTCGAAGGGCGGGGCCCTAGGCTCGGGTCATGCTCCGGCGCAGAAGCGCCCACGACACCACCAGCGTCACGAGGGCGATCAGGCCGAGGGCGAGGAACTGCCAGGTCGCGTTGGTGCTGCCGCGCAGGAGCAGGTCCTGCAGCAGCTGGATGCCGTGCGTGACCGGCAGCATGTAGGCCAGGATCCGCACCGGCTCGCTGAACTCCGAGATCGCGAGCACGAACCCGCTGAAGAAGACGGACGCGAGCAGGACGAGGAGCGACAGCTGCACCGCCTGGCGCTCGGAGTCGGACACGACCGCGATCAGGAGGCCCAGCCCGAGCGAGGCGAGCAACAGAAGGGCGATCGTGGCCACGATCCAGGCGGGCGGGCCGAGGAAGGGCACCCCGAGGACCCCCACGAGCAGCGCCAGCGACAAGGCGGCGATGCCGCTCCCCAGCAGTCCGAACGCGAGGACCTTGCCGATGAGGACCTCGGTCGTGCTCACCGGTGCGATCCGGAAGAGCTCGATGACGCCGCTCGTGCGTTCGCGGACGAGGGAGAGCGCCACCAGGGTGACCGCAAGGTGCTGCAGGATGAGTGCCAGGACGGCTGGCGCGAAGTACGGGATGACGCCCGGCTGCGACGGCGCGATGTTGACGACCTCGGCCGTCGTGGGCGCGGCGACGACATCGGGTGGGATGGCGGCCGCCCCGGGTTCCCCGGCGGCCACGGCATAGCCCTGACCCTCCTCCGCGACGCGCGCGATGATCTCTCGGTTGACCGCGCTGGACAGCAGCGAGGCCAGGAACCCGGCGTAGCTCTCCTCGACCGGGTCGACCTCGTCCACGAGGACCTCGATCGTCGATTGCTGTCCGGCCCGGAAGGTCGCCTCGGCGTCGTCGGGCACGACGATGACGACGTCGGCTTGCCCACTGGCAAGCTTGGCCTGCGCCGCCGCCCGGTCCTGTGTGACCTCGGCCACATGCAGCCCCCCGCCGGCGAGCTCCTGGTACGAGGCGACGTCCGACGGGAGCTGCGACGTCGCCGGATTGACGACGATCGTCTCGAGCGGACGGCGCACCCCGCTGTAGCCCAGCCCGAAGACGGCCATGATCAGGAAGGGCCCGAGCACGAGGCTGATGATCGCGCCGGGTCGACGGACGGTCTCCACCAGCTCCTTGCCGACGAACGCGAGGAGGCGGAGCGGGATGGCGAGCAGGGCGCGCATCAGGCGGCCTCGCCACTCTCGTCGTCCGCCGCCGCGGTCGCATGGGCGGCGCGGTCGCGCTGCACGAGGATCGCGAAGACTTCGTCGAACGAGGGCCGGTACTCCCGGGCGGACGCCACCTCCCCCCCGTTGGCGGTGACCGCTTCGACGACTTCGGGAAGGGCCGAGGCGGCGTCGTCGACGGTCACTCGCAGCCGACGCGGACCGTCGTGCTCGATCCGCCGTACCACATCCGACTGGGCCAGTGGCGCCGGGTCGAAGACGCCGGCCGTCTCCACCTCGACGACATCACCGCCGATGGCCTCACGACGCAGGTCGTCCGGCGTCGCGAGTCCGATGAGCCGGCCCCCCGCGATGAGGGCGACGTTGTCGCACGCCTCCGCCTCGTTGACGTACTGGGTCGTGACCAGGAGGGTGCGCCCGTCGTCGCGAAGTCGATGGAGCTCATCCCAGATCGTCTGGCGCAGGAGCGGGTCGATCCCGGCCGTGGGCTCGTCGAGGAACATCAGGGACGGGTTGTGGACGAGGGCGCAGGCGAGCTCCAGTCGACGCTGCATGCCGCCCGAGAGGTCGCCAGCCTGTCGCCCGCGCGCCTCCCACAGGTCGACGAGCTCCAGGACTTCGCGCGTCCGCTGGTGGCGGGTCCGCCACAGGATCCCGTAGAGGGACGCGACGAAGTCGACGTTCTCCCGCGCGCTCAGATCCCGGTACAGGGTGAATTGCTGGGGCATGTAGCCGATCTGCTGGCGCGTGGCTCGTCGAAAGCGCACGGGATCCTCGCCGAGGACACGGACTTCGCCCTCGGTGGGGCCCAGGGCGCCGGTGAGCATGCGCACGGTCGTGGTCTTGCCCGCGCCTGAGGGGCCGATGATGCCGAGGATCGTGCCGCTCGGCACGTGCAGGGTCAGGTCCTCGACCGCCGTCTCATCGTCGAAGCGTTTCGTGACGTGGTCGACGGAGACCGCGGTCGGTCTCGCGGGGTCGGGCACGGCGCGTGCCGGTGTCGAAGGGTCCGGAGCAGCAGGTGCGTCCATGGGCTGCGGGGTCTCCTGGGGGTCTGACGGCACGGCCGCCGCTTGCCTCGAGCGATCGCGACGTCCTCCCGGATCGTCGCGATGGACGTGGCCAGTCTCCAGTGGCCGGCGTATCGGGCACCGGATGCGGGCCGACGTCCCCCTTGCAGCCGCATCGCGAACGAAGGACGGCCCGCGCGCGGGGACCCGTCGTTGTCACGCGGCTGGAACCCGGAGGTGACGGCATCGCATGGCGCCGGCCGACCGCACGTCCCATCGTTCCCACCGATGTCCGACGGGTCCGCTCCAGCCCTGGATGCCCGCGCGATCGCGCGCGATGCCGGCTTGCGCTATTCGAGCGACTCCCGGCCTGGCTGGACGCGCCGGCGTGCCGGCCGTGGGTTCACGTATCGGGATGCCCAGGGTTCACCGGTAAACGATCGCGACGCGCTGGCCCGGATCCGCGCGCTGGCGATCCCCCCGGCCTGGACCGAGGTCTGGATCTGCCCGTGGCCCAACGGACATCTGCAGGCAAGCGGGCGCGATGCCCGGGGACGCAAGCAGTACCGCTACCACGCCGACTGGCACTCGCGCCGCGACACCGACAAGTTCGAGCGCATGCTCAGCTTCGCGGCGGCGCTGCCCCGGATCCGCCAACGATGCGATCGCGACCTCGCGAAGCGGGGGATGCCGCGCGAGAAGGTGCTGGCCGCGGTCGTCAGGCTCCTCGAGCTGACCCTGATCAGGGTGGGAAACGACGAGTACGCCCGCCTGAATCGATCGTTCGGCCTGACGACGCTCCGCGATCGCCACGCCAGCATCGAGGGAGCCCAGGTCCGCTTCCGGTTCCGCGGGAAGTCGGGTCAGACCCACGAGGTCGGCCTTCGCGACCGGCGCCTGGCGGCCGTCGTGCGCCGCTGCCAGGAGCTCCCGGGCCAGGAGCTCTTCCAGTATCAGGATGCGGACGGCGCGCCTCGGGATGTGTCATCGGACGACGTCAACGCCTACATCCGAGATGCCGCGAGGGGCGACTTCACCGCGAAGGACTTCCGCACCTGGGCGGGGACGGTGCTGGCCTACCGGGCGCTTCGCGCGCTCCAGCCGGGCGACGGGGACCGGGCGACCAAGCGCAACGTCGTCGAGGCGATCCGCGAGACGGCCGATCGGCTGGGCAATACGCCGGCTGTGGCTCGGCGGAGCTACGTCCATCCCGCCGTCCTCGAGGCGTACCTCGACGGCGAGGTCTCCGGCGCCCTGGTCGAGGCGGCCGAGGAGCAGGCCACGCCGCCTCGCGTGGCGACGGAGGACGAGGAACGAGCCGTCGTGCGCCTGCTTCGACAGCGCCAGCGTCAGGCGGCGACGCAGCAGCGCGCGCGACGCCGCGGGTCGCGCACCACGGGGTCGGACCGGCAGGGTCAGGCGGCCTCGTAGCGCGGCAGGTTGAAGGCGATCTCGACGCAGCGCTCGTCGATGTACGAGGCCCAGAACCTGCCCCCCATCGCCCGTACCAGCTGTCCGGCCACGTACATCGCGATGCCCGGGCTCGTCATGCCGGGACGCGGGTCGGTCGCGGGCAGGTCGAACAGACCCGGCAGATCGCCTTCGCCCAGCGTTGCCGTCCTGTCCAGCAGGCGGCACGCCACTCGCTCGTCGACGCCCTCGATCACGATCTCGAGCTCGGTGGGACCGGTCGCGCGGAAGCCGATGTTGGACACCATGTTTCGGATGGCGTGGGCGAGGGCCCCGGCGTCGGCCGCCACCGGGGCAGGCGTCCCCACGAGGCGGAGACGCGTCTGCAGCATCGGCCAGCGCTCCGCCTCGTATTGGGCCGCGGAGTCGACGGCACGGATGACGGAGACCGGCTCCCGGCTGACCGACAGCGCGCCATGCTCCAGACGCGTCAGGACGAGCAGGTCCTCGACCGCTCGGAACAGGCGGGCCGCCTCGGCATAGACGTCGGCTGCGAGCTCGCGGCGCATCGACGGCAGCAGCTCGTCGTCGTGAGCCAGGACCGCGCTGCCGGCGTAGATCGTCGTGATCGGCGTGCGCAACTCATGGGCAAGCACCCCGACGAGGACGTCGTGGTTCGGCAGGGGCGCGTCGACCGACGCGTGCTCTCGAAGCGGATCGGCCGGCGGCTCGGTCGCGTGCATGGTGGAAGGGTGGCCCTTGCCGGGTCCCCGCGGTGTCGCGCGACCCGGGGTTCCCCTTGCGACGGCGTTGCGCTTGGCTCAGCCCTCGCCGTCGTCGTCCACCAACGGCAGGCACACCTCGGCGATGGTCCCGAGGCTCGGACCGTCGGAGGTGAGCTCGATCGTCCCCTCGTGCGCGCTCACGATCCCGCGACAGGCATAGAGGCCGAGCCCGAGCCCGGGGATCCCCTGCGCCCGTGCCCGGTCGGCCCGAACGAACCGCTCGAAGACCATGCGGAGCTCGCTCGATTCGAGGCCCATCCCGTGGTCGCGGACCTGCAGCCGCGCCATCCCGCCGTCGCGTGCCAGCTCGATCCGGACCGGGCCGTCCTCGGGAGAGTACTTGAGCGCGTTGCTGACGAGGTTGATCACCACTCGCCGGAGCAGGTTCGGGTCCCACACCCCCACCAGGCGCGGCCCGGCCGGAGGCGCAAAGGTGACCCGCCTCCGCGATTCCGGGTCGAGCAGCGCGAGCGCTTCCTCGATGATCGACTCGAACGTCGTGGGCTCCGTCTGGAGGTCGATCGCGCCCATCGCCACGCGGGTCGCGTCACCGAGCGTATCGAGCATGGTGTTGATCTCGCCGACCGCGAGCACGGCGCTGTCGATGACATCGGCCAACCGAGCATGATCCGGCTCCGGCTCGGCCAGCCAGCGCGCAGCGAGGTCGAGGGAGCCGGTCACGAGCGTGATCGGCTGACGGACGTCGTGGAGCGTCGTCGCGAGGAACTCCTCGCGCAGGGTCTCGATGCGCTGTGAGAGGGCGGACAGACCGATCGCCGCCGCCCCATCGAGGGCGTCGTCGATGACCGCCTGGCCGGCGAGGATGTCCGCGGCAGGGGCGTCCTCCACGCTGTCGATGAGCGCCCGTGAGATCTCATGGCGAAGCAGACGGAACTCGGTGACGACCGCGACGGGTCCGAGACCTTGCTCGAACCGGACCCGCGCATGATCCGCGGCCGCGGCCGCCACCGTCGGGTCGTCCATCGGCGCCACGACCGCCGAGGCACGTTCGGAGGCCCAGAGGATCGCGATGATGCTGTCGAGGACCGTCGGGATGTGATCGGCGACCGCGGCGTCTGGCTTGTCCTGGTGGAACGGCTGCTCGCGCGCTATCCGAAGCCACGCCTCGAGGATGGAGTCGCGCCTGGCCGCGAGCGCCTCGGCGATGGGGCGCAGGTCGGCGTCAGCATCGACGACGTCTTCGATCCGCTGATCGAGATCGGTCGCGACGGCCTCCTCGGGCATCGCGGTGCGTCCTCCTTCGTCCGCGATCGAAGTCGGCGCGGACCACGGGAGGATACCCCCTCCTCGTGCGCACGTCCGGTCGGCGTACCCGCGCCGCACAGCAAAGGACCCCGGCGAGGCCGGGGTCCCTGGTGCGTTCGCCTTGGGGGTCAGCGCGGGGTCTGATCCCGCTGGAAGTCATCGCTGGTGTCGTCCGCGGCATCGCGCATCTCGTCGCCGGCATTGCCGAGCTCCTTGCGGATGTCGTCGCCGGCGTTCCCGACCTTGTCGGCGAGGCTCTCGTCGCCGTCGGCCTTGCGCGCCGTCTCCTTGGCTGTGTCTTCCACTTCGCGATAGCCCTGCTTGACGTCGTCCATGGTGGAGCCTCCGTTCGGGGCGGCACCGGCGACGCCGGTGTCCATATCGCCACCGTAGGGGAGCGATATATCAAGCCGTGCCATCGGTCCAGCCCCGCGACTATCGTGAGCCTTGCAGCAGCAAGGAGCCTCCGACAGCGTCCTACCGGTTCGCGGTCGCGCTGGTTCCCGGCTTGGTCGTTCCGGTCTGACGGTCGAGCAGCGTCAGGCCCATGGCCGCCGCCGGGATGAGGGCGAGCAGGACGAGCAGACGCGGAGCGCCGCCGACCAGCAGGCCGAGGGCGAACCCGACCGACACGAGGGTGCCGGCGGAGAGGCTCTCGTCCGACCCGCTCCGGATCGTCCGGCCGGCGTCGGCCAGGGCGATCTGCGCCGTGCTGGCGGCCTCTGGCAGTCGGCTCGCCGCCTCGTTCGCCGCACCGATCACCGTGTCGGCGACGTCGCGGGCCGTCTCGCCCGCCGTCTTCTCGGTGGTGGTGCCGGTGGTCGTGGAACTGCTCGTGCTGGCCATCTCGAGTCTCCTTCGCGATCCCAAGTGTGACGGTGTCAGAAAGGGCGACGGACGGCCCGAGGAGGGGACCCGGGCCGTCCGTGCGAGTCCCGGGAACGCCCCGTCACAAGCGCTCCCGGCGGGATCTTCGGGATGGTCATCGACGACGGTGAGCACCTGGGATCTCGCTCGCCGCCGCGATGTCCGGAACGCTACGGTCCCCGCCCCCACAGCGGGATGACGACCCTCTTGAGCGACCTTGCATCCGCATAACAGGCAGAAGGTGGCTCCCGGACCCCCAGTGGCACGGGAGCCACGGACCGAGTCTCATCGACCCGGCGTCAATGTCGCCCGCTCCGCAGGCACCGCAGCGTTGCACGAGCCTCGCGTCTCTACTTCACATCGTCCTGGACGACCTCGCCGCGCCAGGCTCCCGTGGCGACGCCGCGGTCTTCGATGAACTTCTTGAACCGCTCGAGGTCGGCCGTCGCTCGGCGCTTGACGAAGCCCAGCGCGTCGCCGGCCGATTCGACCGGCCCTTCCGGCTCCACATCGAGCTGGAGCGCGACGCGAGACCGACCGTCGTCGATCCGGTGGAACGTCACCACTCCCGCGTTGCGCGCACCGCTCGTGGACGTCCAGGCGATCCGCTGGTCGGGGGTCTGCTCCGTGATCTCGGCCTTCCAGACCTTGCGCTGGCCAGCGATGTCGGCTGTCCACTCGAGCGTCGTGTCGTCGAGCTGGCGGACCGATTCGACCCCTTCCATGAACTGCGGGAAGGACTCGAATTGGGTCCACTGGTCGTACGCCGTGCGGACCGGGACGTCAACGTCGATGGTCTCGAGGATCTCCGACATGGTGCTGCCTCCTTCGGCATGTGGTTTTGGACGCAAGAAGACCCACCGCTCGGGTGGGTCTGCTTGCAATGCTTGGGTGGCGTGCCGGACCGTGTCCGGCGCAGGGTCAGACGGGACCGCGACCCGCGCGGCTCCGACCGGTGATGGTGCTCACGACGAGCACGACGATGACCGCACCGATGACCGAGACCACGATCGAGCTGATGTCGAAGGGGC
>Ga0190275_10001852_pt1 | contig 15497 bp, 19 predicted proteins | sample Popmic550T_FD_133745 | JGI IMG/M metagenome (GOLD analysis project Ga0190275, IMG submission 133745) | Populus adjacent soil microbial communities from riparian zone of Yellowstone River, Montana, USA - 550 T | ecosystem: Environmental > Terrestrial > Soil > Riparian zone > Trees stand | place...
CGACGGCACCGAGCCGCACGGCCTCGCGCTGACCGAGGAGGGCGAATTGTGGGTGGCGCTGGAGGTCGGTGTTCTCGCCCACATCCACGCTTGAGGGTGAGCCGCTTCATCCTGTAGGGGGAGGCCATTAGGGCGTAGCCGGAGCAGTGTGGATTGCGTGACCACACTGGTTGGACCTGGCAGATCGAGCTTGGCGCGGCGCGGCTGGGGCCGGCATGTGCTGGATGTCGTGGCGGTGGGCCGGCCCGCGTTCTGGGTTGTTTCGGTGGTGCCCTATTACGTGGGTGTCCTGCTCGCCACGCACCGGCTCGTGCCGGAGGTCGCGGACTGGCCCCGGCTGGCGGTCGGCGCGGTGGTGATGGGGCCGCTGCTGTGGCTTTCGGTGCTGGCGATCAATGACGCGCATGACCTTCCGGGTGACCTGCTCAACCCGCGCAAGTCCAAGTCGCCGTTGCTGGACGGGCGGGTGTCGCTGACCGAGGCCAAGCGGCTTGCCGTGGGGGCTGGGATTGCGTCGATCGTGATTGCGTTGTTCGTGGGGACGACCTTTGCGCTCGGGGTGTTGTTCGCGGTGGTGCTCGGGTTTGCGTACAGCGCGCCGCCGGTGCGGTTGAAGACCCGGGCCGGCTTCGACGTCGCCTCGAATTCCCTTGCCTTGGGCACCTTTGGTCCGTTGGCGGGGTGGGCGGCGGTCAACTCAGACTTGAGCGGCTTCCCTTGGCTGATGGCCTTGCAGGGAACGCTGGCCGCGATCGGGCTCTATCTGCCGACCACGCTGGCCGATCTGGAGGCGGATCGCGCTGCGGGGTACAGGACGATCGCAGTCCGGCTAGGCGCGCGAGCGACGTACCGGCTGGGGTTCGCGTTCTGGATCGCGGCTGCGGGTTTGTCGGTGGTACTGGCTGCGCTGGATGCGGTGATCCCGCGCAGCATGCTTCCGCTGGAGATCGTGATGGTGCCGGTGCTCATCGCGGCGTACCGGCGGTTCATCGGCCCCGGCATGACCTTCAAGGGGGTCGTCATCCTGGCCACCCTCTTCCTCCTCCCCTGCGCCACCTTCGCCCTCACCTACACCGGCATCCTCTGACTCACACCTCCGCGGCCCCCGCCCGTTCTATCGGTATGAACTGATAATCGGGTATCGATCGCGGCCTCCGCGCGGATAGCTTGGCAGCGCTGTTGCAGCCCAGGCGATGGAGGCACTTGATGTATCCCGAGACCGAGCCGTACGAGCGCGGGCACCTCGATGTGGGAGATGGGCAGCGGGTCTATTGGGAGGTGTGTGGGAATCCGGTGGGCAAGCCGGCTGTGGTGTTGCACGGTGGGCCTGGGTCGGGGGCGGGGGCGTTCTGGCGGCGGTTCTTTGATCCGGCGAAGTACCGGGTGGTGTTGTTCGATCAGCGCGGGTGCGGGCGTAGTACGCCGGATGCGGCTGAGCCGGACGCCGACCTGAGCGTTAACACCACCTGGCATCTGGTGGCTGACATCGAGCGGTTGCGGGAGCACCTCGGCATCGGGAAGTGGCTGGTGCTGGGCGCGTCGTGGGGTGCGACCCTTGCCTTCGCGTACGCCGAGCAGCACCCGTCGTCGGTCTCCGAGGTGGTCGTCTTCAGCGTGACGACCACGACTCCGCGCGAGGTCGAGTGGCTCACCCGGGACATGGGCCGGATCTTCCCCGAGGAATGGCGACGGTTCCGGGACGTCGTACCGGCCGAGGAGCGGGATGGGAATCTGGCGCTTGCCTACAGCCGGATGCTGCACGATCCCCACCCTGCCGTGCGGGACCGGGCGGCTCGCGCCTGGTGCGAGTGGGAGGACACGCATGTGTCGACGTACCACGGCTACAAGCCGGATCCGCGGTACCAGGACCCCGTCTTCCGCCTGCGGTTCGCGCGGCTCGTGTCGCACTACTGGGGGAACATGGGCTGGCTCGAGGATGGAGCGTTGGTCCGCGACGCGGGCAAGCTGGCGGGAATTCCCGGGGTGCTCATCACCGGCCGGCTCGACATCAGCAGCCCGCCGGACAGCGCCTGGCTGATGGCGCAGGCCTGGCCAGATGCCGAGCTGCACATCGTCAGCGACGCGGGCCACGGAGCCGGCCAGGCGAGCGTCTCCGACCTGGTCCTAACCGCCATCGACCGCTTCGCTCCCTGAGCCAATCCTGTACTGACGTCAGGAAGCTGCCCTCGTGTAGCGGGCGGCGAGGTGGGTGGCTGCTTCCTTCAGTTCCTGGGGGCCGGTGAATTCAAGGTCGGTTTCGAACATCGCGAAGGAAGCGGCCAGGCCGGTCCAGGACCAGGCGCTCATGGTCAGGCGGCAAGTGGTTGGGGTGAGCTCTTCCACCAGGGAGTCGCGGCCGGCCCAGCGGGCGATGTCGGAGGCCTTCGCCTGCAGGATCGCCGTACCGCGGCAAGGCCACTGGTCCTGGGTCTGGAAGCGGCTCGAGATGTACGTCGAGATGTCGGGGGCAGGGAGTTCACGCGGGGTGAAGCGCGGGCCGGTCGGTGTCTTGGGCAGGATCCGGTCGACCCGGAAGGTACGCCAGTCGTTGCGGTCGAGATCCCAGCCGACCAGGTACCAGCGACCGCCCCAGGTCACCAAGTGGTGTGGCTCGACTTTGCGTGGCGGCACCCACTCCCCCTCCGTCGCGCCCGGCGAGGCGTAGTCGAAGCGCAGGACCTCGCGGGCGCGTAGCGCAGTACCGATCGCGATCAGGTGTTCGGAGTTCACCTTGATCCGGCGCGAATCGGCGTACCGGTCGACGGTGGTCACCTGGAGTGCGTCGACGCGTTGGCGCAGGCGGGCCGGCATCACCTGGCGGACGGTCGCGAGGGCGCGCAGGGCACCTTCCTCGATGCCGGTGACCGAGGTCGTCGCGGTCTGCAGCGCCACGGCGACCGCGATCGCCTGGTCGTCGTCGAACAGCAGCGGGGGCAGATCGGCGCCCGCGTCGAGGCGGTAGCCGCCGTCCGGTCCCTTGCTCGCGCGGACCGGATAGCCGAGATCGCGCAGGCGGTCCACGTCGCGGCGGACCGTGCGCGGGCTCACCTCCAGCCGTTCGGCCAGCAGCGCGCCCGGCCAGTCGCGGCGGGCCTGAAGCAGGGACAGCAGCGAGAGGAGTCGAGCCGAGGTTTCGGACATGACCTCAGATTGCCACGAGTAGCGGCCACAAGTTGTCCTCTACTGCTGGAAATGTTCTCGAGGTCAGGGCCCCAAGCTCTCAAGGAGACATCGTGATCAGCACCCGAGAACTCGCCAAGGACTTCGTGGTGAGCCGTACCGAGACCGTGCACGCGGTCCGTGGCATCAGCCTGGAGGTCGAGCCGGGCGAACTCGTCGCCGTGCTCGGCCCGAACGGCGCCGGCAAAACGACGACCCTGCGGATGCTCACCACCCTGATCGCCCCGACCTCCGGTACGGCGAAGGTCGCCGGGTACGACGTCAGCACCAACCCCGGCCAGGTTCGCCGGCAGATCGGGTACGTCGGCCAGGGCAACGGCGCGGGCCACTCGCAACGGGTCCGCGACGAGCTGTACGGGCAGGGCGTGATCTACGGCCTCGACTCGCGCTCCGCGAAGCTGCGGAGCGACGAGTTGATCGAGTCGCTCGAGCTCGGCGATCTCGCCCGGCGCAAGGTGTCCGAGCTGTCCGGGGGTCAGCGTCGCCGGCTCGATGTCGCGATGGGCCTGGTGCATGCCCCCGGGCTGTTGTTCCTGGACGAGCCGTCGACCGGGCTGGACCCGCAGAACCGGGCCAACCTGTGGGACCACATCCTGCGGATGCGCGAGCAGTACTCGATGACGATCGTGCTCACCACTCACTATCTGGACGAGGCGGACTCGATGGCTGAGCGGGTTGTCGTGGTGGATCACGGTGAAGTGATCGCCGATGACACCGCCGATGCTCTGAAGGCGAAGCTGGCCGGCGATCTGCTCCTCCTCACCGTTGCTCCCGGCAACCTCGCCGGTACTGCCGAGCTGGCCGGTCAGTTGCTTGGCGCAAGGGAGGTGGTTGCCGAGGGCGACCAGGTCAGCGTGCGAGTCGCGAACGGGCCGGTGGCTCTGCCCGAGCTGATCAGCGCTGCCCAGCGGACCGGAGTACCGGTGGCTGCGGCGCAGGTGATCCGGCCGACCCTCGATGACGTGTTCCTCAATCTCACCGGCCGCAGCCTGCGCGAGGCCGACTCCACCGGAAAGGCCGCAGCATGACCACCCTCACCGTCCCCACCGAACAGATCGAGGCCACCCGGACAGTGCAGCGGAACCTCTTCCGTGACACGGTGATCGTGATGCGGCGCGAGCTGAAGCCGGTTCTGCACGACCCGTTCTCGCTGATCTTCGGGATGATCCAGCCGCTGGTCTTCCTGGCCCTGTTCGGTCCGCTGCTGGCCGGATCGCTCGGTGGCTCGCTCGATGGCGGCGTCTGGCAATGGTTCGTGCCGTCGATCCTGGTGATGACGACCTTGTTCGGTACGTCGGCGACCGGGTCGAACCTGCTGATGGAGTTCCAGACCGGTGCGCACGAACGAATGCTGGTGACACCGCTGTCCCGCTCGTCGCTGCTGATCGGACGGGCGCTGAAGGAGATGGTGCCGCTGTTCGGCCAGGCGGTGATCGTGATCGCGGTGATGGTCCCGTTCGGCTTCGACCTGCACCTGGGTGGCGCGATCGTCGGGCTGGCGTTGCTGGCCGTGTTCGGGGTCGGCCTGGGTTCGTTCAGCTACGCGCTGGCGATCGTGGTGCGCAAGCAGGACTGGATGTTCTGGGTGGTCCAGCAGACCTTCCTGTTCCCGCTGATGATCCTGTCCGGGATGCTGCTGCCGCTGGAGACCGGGCCGGAGTGGATGCGGATCGCGTCGAAGTTCAATCCGCTGTCCTACCTGGTCGACGCGGAGCGGACGCTGTTCGCCGGCGACGTCACCTCGTCCGCGGTGCTCTGGGGCTGGATCGCCGGTCTGGTCACCGTCGCCCTCGGTCTCACCGTCGGCATCCGGACGATGCTCCGCTCGGCTGACTGAACCTCCGAAAGGGAACCCGAGGCTCTCGGGTTCCCTTCGTGCGTTCAGCGGAGCTTTGCCGCAGAGACCTCGTTGAGGTGGATGAGGAGGTCGTACGACCGGGCCAGTCGCGTCGGCAGCTCGGGCCACGGGTAGGCGGTGCCGATGTCGCGCGTCAGCCGGGGTACGCCGAGCCAGACGCGGGTCTCGGCGGGCAGGCGGCGCAGATCGACGAAGTAGTCGCGGTACGGGACCTTGTCGAGGGTGTACTCGTTGTTGCCCGGCGCCGCCGGCGGCAGGGTGAAGACGCGGAGTTCGCCGGTGGAGCTGTCGTGGGCGTTGAACGAGCCGTGGTCGAAGGTGAACCCGACGGTCACGTACCCCCGGCCCAGCTGCTCGCGCAGGAACTGACCCTGGACCTTCGGATAGTCCTTCGGCGAGTTCGACTCGAGCGCGATGTGCCCGTTGTGCGCCGAGAGCATCACCTTCGCCCCGGTCGCGCGAGCCCACCAGGCGGTGTTGTCCGCCATGGCCTCGTCACGGAAGAGCATCGCCTGCGGAGTTACCTTCGGGTCCGTGACGTTGAAGGAGTAGAGCTTCGCGACCTGCCAGATCGCCCGGGCATGCTGCACCACCCAGACCCGCTCGGGACCGGCCGGCAGGGACTCGACCAGGACTAGCGCTCGCCGGGCCGCCGCCTCGAGCTTGACCCGCTCGGCGAGCGGCTTGCCGAAGTACGCGGCGCTCCAGTCCTTGTACTCCGCGTCGGAACGAATCCCCGCGTACAGGCTCTTGATCTCGGGGAGCAGTGCCGGGCGGGTCTTGCCGACGTGGCTGATGACTCGGTCGAGCAGGGCCGGGCTCGCGTAGCCGACGTCGTTGCCGACGAAGTGGAGTTTGCGCGCGTGGGTGCGGTTGTAGGAACGCATCCACTCGATCAGGGCTAGGTACTCCTCGGCGTTCCAGAACTTGTACGCGTCCTGGAACTGGCGGCGCATGATCTCGCGCGGATTGCCGACGCCGCTGACGACGTACCGGTCGAGTTCAAGGCCAGTACTCCAAGGTGCTTCGAGCGCGAACGCAGTGAAGCCCTTCTCTTCAACGAGCGAGCGGAAGAGCCGGTGCTTCACCGTGAAGAACTCGCTCGAACTGTGGGTTGCCTCGCCGACTCCGACGATGCGCGCGTTCCCCACCCTCGCGGTCAGCGGCTTGAGATCGCGCAGGCTGCCGGTCGCGTCGGTACTGCGGATCGGATGCGCCGCCCGGGTCAGGGCGGGGACCGGATCGGCCGGGACCGGATCGGCTGGAGCCGCGGTCGCGGTGATCGTGGACAGGGGCAGCAAGGCCGCGACGAGCAAAGCCGGGCCGGCTAGGAGCCGCTTCATGGAAGTCCTCCGGAGGGTCGGAATCAGGTAGTTCCAACCCTTGCCGCAACGGGTCGCGGAGCCCATCCAGCAGTCACCCGAGCTGAGGTGGTGCCTGCTCTACCCTTCGAGCTTCTGCAGCGCGGTGCGCATCCCCACTTCGGCCTCGTCACCGAGCTTCTTGAACTGGGTCTTGAAGAGCGGCTCGATCAACCGGGTGACGCCTTTGAACTCGAACTCGGCGCGGTAGGTGACCTCCGTACCGCCGTCGTCCGTCCTGCGAAACGTCATCGTGTCGAGCGCGGTGACGGTCTTGTTCTCGCCGCGCAACTGGAAGATCCGGCCGGGCTCGCGCTGCTGCACGACGTACTCGAGCTCGGTCTCCCTGCCAGCGAACGAGGAGACGTTCTTGTACTTCGTCCCAGCACCACCATCGCCTTCGACCTTCACCGTCGACAGCGTGCCCGGATCCCACTCGACGGTCGTCTCGAAGTCGGACAGGTAGGCAAAAACCCGCTCGACGGACGGCTCCACGGTGACAACGCGCTCAATGCTGATCACACCCGCCACGCTACCGCCCGCGACAACCCACCCTCAGCCGCCAACCCGCCGGCCGGCCTGCCGACCCACCTCGGTGAAAAACGCCCGGTACCGCGGCTCGTCGACGGTCTCGATCTCGATGGTGGCCAGCAGATGCTTGGAACTCGTCGTACTCGCGAACAGCGGCTCATCCAGCTCGTCGACGTTCCCGAAGTGCAGCCGGGTCACCCCGCCCTTCCTGGCCTCCGCCCGCACCTTCGCCCACTTCACCGGCGTCCGGTACGACCCGATGATCCGGTTCCGCCGGAACACCTCGAGAATCCCACCCTCCACTTGCAGGTAGACATCGCCGTGCTCAAAGACCATGCCCGAGAACCTAGCTGGCGTGGGGGGCGGTGCTGACTTCAGCTGGCGGGCGGGAGGTGTCGGGGGTGGTGGTTGCGCCGGTGTGGAGGGCGAGGGCGAAGGCGATCACCGCGAGGGTGCCGGTCAGGGTGCGGATGTTGTTCGCGGGGTTCCACTTGGTCAGGTAGTTCTGCCACTCGGTGGCGCCGGCGGCGGTGGCCGGGTCGATGGTGGCGAGGTGGTCGTTCAGTGGGAGGTTGACCGCGACGCTGACCACGATCACGCCGACCAGGTAGAGCGCCGAGCCCACGATGATCCAGGACTTGCCCGGCGGATCCTTGACGAAGGCGAGGATCACGAGCGCCACGCTGACCAGCGCAGTACCGAGAAAGACGAGCAGGAACAGCGGGTTCTGGATCCTGAGGTTGATCAGGTTCATCGCCGCGGCGCCCTGGCCGGCCGGCATGCGCTGCAGTGAGCCCATGATCGCGGTACCGAAGCAGAAACACACTCCGGCGATCAACGCGCTGCCGACGAGTCCGGCGAAGAGGAGAATCCTGGTGGTGTTCATGCGGACCACACTCCGGTCTTCGCAGTCTCCCGCGCCCAGTCCGCGAAGTCGCGCGGCGCCCGGCCCAGGACCTGCTGGACGCCCTCCGACACGTAGTCCGACCGGTGGTTGCGGATCACCGCGAACAGATCGCGAACCGCCTCCGAGTCCTCCTGCGTCTGCCCGTAGCTGACGAGTTCGGCGACGAACTCCTCGGGCTCGAGGTCGACGTAGCTGATCGGGCGGCTGGACACCGCGGACAGTTCGGCGGCCACCTCGGCCATCGTCAGCGTCCGCGGCCCGGACAGCGAGTAGGTCTCGCCGGTGTGCCGCTCGTCGAGCAGTACGGCCGCCATCACGTCGCCGACGTCGTTGGTGTCGATCCAGGCCTCGCCGCCGTCACCGGCCGCCACCCGGATCTCGCCACCGAGCACGTAGTCCAGCAGGAAGTCCTCGCTGAAGTTCTGGGCGAACCACGCGGGCCGGACGATGGTCCAGTCGGCACCGCTGGCCCGGACCGCATCTTCCAACGCGACACTGCTCTCGTAGACCGCGAAGTCGCGACCCGGGCTGCCGACACCGCGGCCGGATAGCAGGACCACCCTGCGCAGTCCCTGGGCCGCTGCCTGCTTGATGAACTGGCTGGCGCGAGCCAGTCCGGTCGGCCCGACCGGCGGTGCGAGGTACGCGGTGTCGATGCCGGCGATGGCACCTTCCCAGGTGCCTTCGTTGTACCAGTCGAAGGGCTGCTCGCTGGACCGCGAGGCCAGCCGGTAGGGAACGCCACGGGCGTCAAGTTGTTCTACGACGCGGCGGCCGGTCTTGCCTTTGCCGCCGATGATGAGGATCGGTGTTGTTGTCATGCCCTCAGTTCATCGCGATCAGATGAGACAAACCATGGTTGTCTGGCGCAATTCGATGTCTGAGAGTCTCATCCTGGGCTAGACTGCCCGACATGGACGTCCTCGACGATCTGCTCGCCGGCACCCGCGCGCGGGGCGGCGTGTTCAACCTGACCATCCTCGATCCGCCCTGGGGTCTGCACATCGTCGACGAGGCGCCCCTCGCGCTGGCCACGCTGATCAAGGGCTCTGCCTGGATCATCCGGCCAGGCCAGCCACCGGTCCGGATGGAGGAACGCGACGTGGCCGTCCTGTGCGGTCCGGAGCCGTACGTCGTCGCCGACCAGCCCGACACCGAGCCGAACCTGCGGATCCACCCGGGCGGCGTCTGCGAACCGTTGCCTGGGGCCCCTATCGACTACAGTGCGCGGCTCGGCGTCCGGACTTACGGCGCTCGGCCCGAAGGTGAAGCGATGGCGGTCAGCGGCACCTATCAGCTGGAGGGCGACGTCAGTCGCCGGCTGCTCACCGCCCTTCCGCCAGTGCTGGTGGTGCCGGCCGCCGACGTCGCGGGTCACGTGATGGACATGGTGATGGGCGAGATCCAGCGCGACGAGCCCGGCCAGCAGTCGGTTCTCGACCGGTGGCTCGATCTCGCGCTGATCACCACATTGCGCGCGTGGTTCGCCCGGCCCGAGTCGCACGCGCCAGGCTGGTACCAGGCGCAGAGCGATCCCGTTGTCGGCTTGGCCTTGCGGCTGATGCACGAGGATCCGGCGCATCCCTGGACTGTGGTCGAGCTTGCCGACCGTACCGGCGTCTCGAGAGCCAGCCTGGCCAGGCGATTCAGCGGACTGGTCGGTGAGTCGCCGATGGCCTACCTGACCGGCTGGCGGATCACCCTGGCCGCGGACTTGTTGCGCGAGACAACCGACACGGTGGAGGCGATCGCCCGGAAGGTCGGGTACGCCAACGCGTTCGCACTCAGCGTCGCCTTCAAGCGCGTCCGCGGCACGAGCCCGACGGCTCATCGACGGGCTAGCGCTGCGGCCTGACGTCGTGCTGCCTCAGGCAGTAGTGATGTCGATGAACGCGAGCACCTGCGGCCAGGAGATCTTGAAAGCATCCGCGTTCACCGCCTTGCCGTGCCGCGCGCGGTCGGAGAACCCGTGGTCGGCACCGGGGTAGAACTGCGCGATCGTCGCCCCGGTGTCCCGGCTCTGCAGCGCCGTCTGCAATGCCTCGAAGTCAGCGACCGGCACGGCGGTGTCAGCACTCGGGTAGATCACCATCACGGGCGCAGTGATCCCGATAGAGTCCGCGATCGCGTCGTACGAGTGGTTCGGCCGGAGGTCCGACGGCACCGTCGGGTGGTAGACGACCACGTTCGCGAGGCGATGTTCCCTTGCCGCTAGCAACAAACCGAAGCGGCCGCCGAGGCACCAGCCGATCGTGCCCACCTTGGCGCAACCGAGCTCACCGAAGAGGTGGTCGAGCAACGCCGCCTGCTCGCCCAGCACGGTGTCGTCATCGAGCATGCCGAGCAGCTCACCCAGCTCCTCGCGGGTGGTGTTGTCCGTACTCCGCCCCTTGAACGGATCCCAGACCAGCGCGGTGATCCCCCGCCCCGCCAGCTCATCGGCCCAGTCCCGGACCTGCTCGCCGATCCCCGTGATCATCGGGAGCAACAGCATCCCCGGCCCGGCCTCCGCACCTTCCGGCCGCGCGAGATATGCCCCCAGCTCTCCGACCTGCACCTGACTCGACTCGATCTGCTTCACGCACCGGAGGCTAACCGACGATCAGATTCGGGTGGCTTGCAGCATCCTTCGGCCGGCGACGTTGACGAGGACGAAGATGATCGCGGCGAAGATCAGCAGGGCGAGCTGATCCGGGAGCAGGGCAACGCCGGCTCCCACGGCTAGTACGGGGAGCGCCAGTCCGGCGTACGCGATCAGGAAGAGCGCGGCGAGGACCTCACCGCGCGAACCGGGGTCCGCGAGAGAGGCGGCGGTCGCGACGGCGCCGCGGAAGACGAGGCCGACGCCGGCACCGGCGACCACGCCACCGATGACGAACAGCCACAGGTTGGGCAGCAACCCGCCGACCGCGATCGCGACCAGGCCGCTCGACATGAGGACCAGGCCGAGGCGGAGCTGCTGCGGCCTGATGAGCCGCACGAGCATTGCCTGGCTGACCGCTCCCGCAGCGAACACCGCGAACGTCACGCCTCCAGCCAGCAATCGCGAGGTCTGATGCAGCGTCCCGGCCAGGAACGTCGGCGCCAGTGACGTGAACAGCCCCAAGATCGCGAACGCCGCGAACGCCCCGGTCGCGGCGGCGAAGAACTGCGGCTTCGCAGCACGCGGCAGCGCGACCCGCTGCGGCCGGTACGCCGGACGCTCCTCCAGCCGCTCGACCGTCTCAGGCACCAGCGCGATCCCGAGCGCACTCAGCAGCAACAGCACTAGGAACAACTCGTACGGTCGCTCGAGCGGCTGCGTCCCGTACTGCGCCAGCAGCCCACCAACCAGCGGCCCGAAGGCGAGCCCGCCGAGATTCACCATCGAGGAGATCAACGCCGAGTGGCTCGGGTCCTCGTCGGGCCGGGCGATCCGGCGCAACTCGGACAGGTGAGCGGTCGCCGTTGCGGTCAGTACGCCGACTCCGACACCCGAGACGAAGCGCGCCAGCAACAGGCCGGGCACGTCTTGCCAGAGCAGGAAGATCACCGCGGCCAGCGCCTCGGTCAGTACTGCGAGCAGCGCGACGCGGCGACGGCCGAGCCAGTCGCTGACGTGTCCGGCCAGGTAGAGGCTGACCATCACGCCCACCGCGTAGGCGGCGAAGATGACTGTGATCAGGAAGGTGGGGAAGCCGTCGCGGCGCTGGTAGATGGCATAGAGCGGGGTCGGGACCGTCGAGAAGGCCATCGTGGTCAGGAACGCGACGGCGATCATCCAGAAGCCGGCACCGTGCGCGAACCGGACAGGCGTACCGGCCTTGTCGAGCGCCTGAGTAGTCATGCTTCCAGGTTCGGTGCTGCGATCTATCGAGTCCAACGAATCTTCTTGCACGCTCTTATCGGCTGCGTCGATAATTGGTTCTGTGGACAGCAGGCAATTGGAGTACTTCGTCGCGGTCGCCGAGGAGCTGAGCTTCACCCGGGCGGCGCGGCGGTTGTTCACGGTGCAGTCGAGTGTCTCGGCCGCGATCCGGGCGCTGGAGACGGATCTGAAGACAACTCTGTTCGACCGATCTACCCGGCGGGTAACGCTGTCCGACGCTGGCCAGGCGCTGCTGCCCGAGGCGAAGGCAGCACTGGAGGCACTCGATCGAGCCCGCGCGGTGGTCGAGGAGGCGTCGACCGGGTTGCGCGGCAGTGTCCGGATCGGCACGCTGACCAGGCTCGGGCTGGTCGATCTGGCCTCCTTGCTCGGCGCGTTCTACAAGCGGTATCCGCTGGTCGACGTTCAGGTGACGACCTCACCAACCGGTTCGAGTGGTCTCGCGGATGACGTGCGGCACGGCCGGCTCGATGTCGCGTTGGTCGGTTTGAGTCGCCAGGACCTGGCCGGGCTGGAGCCACGCGAGCTGGCGACGGTGCCTTTCGTAGTACTGGTGCCGACTTCGCATCGGTTGGCGAAGGCGGGTGAGGCTCGGTTGTCGGATCTGGCCGGTGAGCGGTTCGTGGACATGCTGCGGGGCTTCGGGAACCGGACGAGTGTGGATCGCGCGTTCGATCTCGAGGGGGTGCCGCGGCGGGTCCAGGTGGAGGTACCGGATCTGACGACCGTGCCGGATTATGTGCGCGCGGGGTTGGGGGTGGCCGTCGTACCGGACCTTGATCAGCGCGGCACGCGGGGAGTGGTGCGGCTGCCGCTGGCCGGATCGGGGCTGTCATGGACGCTGTCCGCGATCACGCTCAGCGGCAAACGCCCGAGCCGGGCCGTGACCGCGTTGCTCGATCTGATGGCTGACTCCTTGCGGCCGGGCGATCCGACTTTCTGAAGCCTCTCGTTCTCGGCTTGAGCTGGATTGGCTGACGGATAGGTTGGGGCTGTGGAGACTTGGTCGGCTGGGGCTGGGGTGCTGCGGTTGCCTTCGGGGCGGGTCGTGCGCGGGCGGGGGTTGCGCGATGGACTGCCGGACGGGGCCTTGCCGGAGTACGGGGTGTATTTGCTGGGGAAGCAGCCGCCGGTAGTCGAATGGGACGCTCGGTGGGTCCGGTGGCCGGACTTCCGGTTGCCGAGTGATGACCGCGACGCTCGGGACGCGTTGGTCGAGGTGCTCGCGCGGTCGGGCGACGAGCGGGTGGAGATCGCCTGCGGCGGCGGGCGCGGGCGGACCGGTACAGCCCTTGCCTGCTTGGCGATTCTCGACGGGATCGTGCCGTCGGAAGCTGTTGCCTATGTACGCGCGAACTATCACCCCAAGGCCGTCGAGACGCCGTGGCAGAAGCGCTATGTCCGGCGCTTCAGCCAGATACTCCGTTGACGGCCTGAGGTCGGCCGCGTTGGATCGGGGTCGTGACGATCGAGCGCACCAATCCCCCGACCCTGCACTCCACTCCCGGCTATCACCACGTGACGAAGGTCCGGGCTGACGAACTTGTCCTGCTGGCCGGGCAGTGCCCGTTGACGCCGTCGGGTTCGTTGGCCGAGGGTGGCTTGGCTGGGCAGACCGATCAGGTGATTCAGAACATCCTGGTTGCACTCGAAGCCGCCGGTGCTACCCCTTCGGACGTCGTACGGACCGTGATCTACGTGGTCAGTTCCGTTCGTGAGGAGCTTGGTGAAGTGTGGACCCAGCTCAACGCGTCACCGCTTGCCCCCGCGTTCACCAGCGCCAGCACCCTGCTCGGCGTCGCTCAGCTCGGCTTTCCCGGCCAGCTTGTCGAGATCGACGTCACTGCCGCGCTGTGAGACCGCTCAGGCGGTGATCAGGCCGATCCCGAGGGTCAGGACGCCGGCCGCCAGGGAGAGCGCGCCCACCCAGAGGACCCAGATGAACTGGTTCGGCCTGGTACGGTCCTGGCCGGCCGACGAGGCGAAGAAGCCGGCCGACATCAAGACGGCGGCGACGGGGATGCCGAGCCGGCCGAGCCAGAGGAAGAAGCCGGACAGGCTGGTCGAGTCGACGTAGAGCAGTCCGACCAGGCCCAGGATGACCAGCACGCCGGCGTGACCGTGGCCGGCCCGGGCGAACGACTTCTGGAAGTCCGTCATCGGCACGTCACCGCGGACGATCTTGGTCAGGAACCAGCCGCCGACCTGGATCGTGACGATGGTGAGCAGGATCGCGCCGGCGATGATCCGGGACGGGTCGCTCAGTTCCATGGGTGATGCTCCTTCAGTGATTGGTGATTGCCGCGTCGGCTTGACTGCGGTTCCCAAGCAGGCGGCGGGTCGGGAGGCTGTCGGCCGAGCGGGCTGCCCAGAGCACGACGGCGATGTACAGGAGCTGCTCGGGGATGCGCTGCCACAGCGGGGTGGCCGGCTCGCCGTTCGCGAAGGCGACGTTGTCGATCGCCGCGTAGATGTTTGCCGGTAGCAACGTTACGAACAGCGCGGCGAGGGCGAAGCCGGCCGCCCATCTTGTTGCTGTTAGCACCAATCCGAGGGCGCCGAGTAGCTCCAGCACGCCGGTCAGGTAGACCAGCGCGTCGGCGAACGGCATGAAGGGCGGCACGATCCGGACCAGGTCCGCGTGGTTCGGCATCACCGTGACGCTCGCTGGGACGAAATGCGCGCTGGCGGTCAGTACGAGCATGACCGCCATTCCGTGGGCTGCGCTCACCGGCCAGCTCGCGTACCGGCGTACGCCGAGGGCGCCGAGCGCACGGAAGAACAGGGTGGCCGCGATCAGGACGACGACGAGAAGCATGCCTGCTCCTTTGGATAGTGGAGGTATCCGTTATGGATACTGCTACTATCCATCACAGTCGGGGGAAAGGCAAGCACGTTATGCGGATCGCCGAATTGAGCCGGATCTCCGGGGTACCGGTGCCGACGATCAAGTACTACCTCCGCGAAAACCTGCTGCCGCCAGGCGAGCTGACCAGCCCGAACCAGGCGAGCTACAGCGACACCCACCTGCGCCGGCTGCGGCTGATCCGCGCGTTGGTCGACCTCGCGCAGGTACCGGTGGCGCGCGTGAAGGAGGTACTGGAAGGGCTGGACTCAGACACCATGTCCCTGCACGATCAGATCGGCCGCGCCCACCGCGCGATCACCCCGCAACGGCAACTCACCTCGACCTCGGCCGCTCGGGAAGCCGCGACCGCTCAGGCTCAGGCGCTCCTGGAATCCCGCGGCTGGACGGTGGAGCCCGACGCCCCCGCCCTCAACACTCTGATCGAAACGATCGCCGCTCTCCGCACCCTCGACCAGGACCACCTGGTCGGCTTCCTCGACTCCTACGCCGCCGCGGTCGAGCAGTTCACCGCCCTGGAAGTCACCGCAGTGACCTCCCACCCCGACCGCCCCGACCGCGACCAAATAGCCGAAAGCGTCATCATCGGCACCATCCTCGGCGAAACCCTCATCTCCAGCCTCCGCCTGCTCTCCCAGGAATCCACCTCAGCAGCCCGCTGGAAAAACTCCCCGGAGTCGTGACTCTCCGCTCAGCCGTCGTGGGCCATGTCTACGAAGCGGGAGTAGTGGCCCTGGAAGGCTACGACGATGTCGGCGGTGGGGCCGTTGCGGTGTTTGGCGACGATGAAGTCTGCCTCGCCAGGGCGGGTGGACTCGCGCTCGTAGGCGTCCTCACGGTGCAGCAGGATAACGACGTCAGCGTCCTGCTCCAGCGATCCCGATTCGCGGAGGTCTGAGGCCATTGGGCGTTTGTCGGACCGTTGC
>Ga0190275_10001853_pt1 | contig 15490 bp, 14 predicted proteins | sample Popmic550T_FD_133745 | JGI IMG/M metagenome (GOLD analysis project Ga0190275, IMG submission 133745) | Populus adjacent soil microbial communities from riparian zone of Yellowstone River, Montana, USA - 550 T | ecosystem: Environmental > Terrestrial > Soil > Riparian zone > Trees stand | place...
CCGGCCCGGCGGGCAGACGCGGCGAGCAGCCAGGAGTTGCCGTCGTAGATGGAGTCGGGGCCGAGCTCGGTGCCGGGCTCACGCAGCTCCGAGCCGGTGGAGAGCACGACGACCCGCGGTCGTGGCCGCGATCGCACGGTCGCGCGACCCACGCTGGCGAGCAGGCCGAGGTGGCGTGGGCCCAGGACGGTACCGGCGTCGACCAGCAGGTCACCCTCGCTGACGTCCTCGCCGGTCGGCCGGACGTAGGCGCCGACCGCTGCCGCCTGTGTGATCCGCACCTGGGCGACCCCGCGGTCGGTCGACTCGTAGGGCACCACGCAGTCGGCGCCCTCGGGGACCGGGGCGCCGGTCATGATCTTGGCGGCGGTGCCGGGCGAGAGCGCCAACAGCGTGGCCTGGCCGGCGCCGATCTCCCCCACCACCGGCAGGTGGACCGGCGAGTCCTCGCTCGCGGTGGCGACGTCGGCCGCCCGCACGGCGTACCCGTCCATCGCGGCGTTGTCGAAGGACGGCAGCGCGATCGGCGAGACGACGTCCTCGGCCGCTGCCAGACCCATGGTCTCCATGAGCGGCTGCGGGAAGTCGGGCAGCGGCTCGATGGCATCGAGGATCCGCGCGAGGTGGTCCTCGACCGAGAGCGGCTCAGGCATCCGCACGCTCACCGGAGAGGACGGTCCCGGATGCCACCCGTTGGGCCGACGCCGCTTCGAGGTCGACCTCACCGACCACCCGCACATCGCGGCCGAAGGTCCAGTCGCCGTTGACCGTGAGCCGGGTCGCCCCCTTCAGCGATGGCGCGCCCTCGGGGAACCGCTTGTCGAACTCACCGACCAGCCGGTAGTGGTCGGTGTCGAGGTCGACATACGGCACCGCCGTGCCGTTCTGGTCGAGCACGAAGTCGCTGCCGATGTCGTAGACGTCCGACCGCAGCACGAGCAGGTCGTTGGTGGTCTTGACGGGCACGAACCGGTCGCGGCCGACCTCGATCGTGCGGGCGCCCTCGAACACCTCGATCGCCGACCCCATGGCGGTCTCGATCTGGATCACCTGAGCCGAGCTCGGATCGCCCGGGTCGACGGGCTTGACGTTGCGGATCAGAGGCAGGCCGAGGATGCCGCCGCGCACGTCGAGCGCCTGCTTCATCGCGGTCACGTCGAACCACACGTTGTTGGTGGAGCAGAACTGGTGGCGCGTCAGGTCGGCCAGTGCCGCCCGGTCCCCCTCGGGTGTCTGCGCGGTCTCGCGCAGCACGATCCGACCGTCGAGCCGGCGGCGGGCGAAGTGCCCGCCCTTGCGGTCGGAGGGGGTACGGCGGACCGCCTCGATCGCGAACGGGGCGCCGCTGCGGGCGAACCAGCCGGCGACCCGCGCGTCGGGCGTCGCTCCGAGGTTGTCTGAGTTGGCGACGAACACGTACTGGTACCCGGCGTCGATCAGCCGATCGAGCAGGCCGGTGCCCCGCAGCGCGGTGTAGAGGTCGCCGTGGCCCGGCGGACACCACTCCAGGTCGGGGTCCTTCGGGTACGACACCGGCGACAGGTCCTTGGCCAGCAGCTTCGGCTCCTTGTTCTGCAGGAACTCCAGCGGCAGGCCGTCGACCGGGAGGTCGCCGTACCGGGCGAGCGCCGCGATGGAGTCCTCACTGGTGCGGAAGCTGTTCATGAAGATCAGGGGCAGCGTGGCGTCGTACCGCGTGCGCAGGTGCAGCACCTGTCGCGCGATGATGTCGAGGAACGACAGTCCGCGGCGTACGCACAGCAAAGACTTGGCACGGTCCATGCCCATCGACGTCGCGAGCCCGCCGTTGAGCTTGATGACGGCGGTCTTGCCGATCGCCGCGGCGGCGACCTCCTCGCTGACCTCGACGTCGGCGAGGGACTCCATGTCGAGTGGCTCGATCGTGGACTCGGGTATCAGCCCGGTCTCACCGTGCTCGAGGAGCCGGTAGTAGTGGGCGAACGTCTCGATGGCGACCTCGTCGACGCCCGCGGCGGCCATCTTCTCGCGCGCCCGGTTCAAACCTGCACTACCCATGTCGACGATCGTAGGCTGGCGGGATGGTTCTGTCCCCACCACCCCGGGACGCGATGCGTGCAGCCAAGACCGCCCTCCGCGACCAGCTGCTCGCTGCCCGGCGGCGGCTGCCCCTGCCCGAGCTGGGCGCGCACGCCGAGCGGCTGGCAGACGTCCTCCTCCAGCACGAGGACGTACGCCGAGCCGCGACCGTGACGGCGTACGTCTCGATCGGCCGGGAACCGGAGACCTCGTACCTGCTCGACGGGCTCCGCGCGGCCGGCAAGCGGGTGATCCTGCCGGTCGTGCTGCCCGACCTCGACCTGGACTGGGCGGTCTACGAGGGCGACGCGTCGCTGGCATCCGCCGGCTACGGGCTGCTCGAGCCCACCGGGACGCGTCTGGGGAGGGAGGCGGTCGCGACCGCCGACGCGGTGCTCGTGCCAGGCCTGGCCGTGTCGGCCGACGGCCACCGGCTGGGCCGCGGCGGCGGCTGCTACGACCGGGCGCTCGGCCGGGTCCCGGTCGGCACGTTCACCTGCGTGCTCCTCCACGACGGGGAGGTCGGCATCGACGTCCCCGTGGAACCCCACGACCGGCGCGTGCTCGCCGCCGCCACCCCCTCAGGAGGCGTCGTCTCCCTCGGTCGTTGACGCACACGCGCACAGCCGCGTGCGGGTCAGGATCCGGTTCCCGGCATCAGCGTGAGCGTGTCGTCGGCCGCCTCGTCGACGGCCGCGCGCGAGAACGCCCAGGGCAGGGTCTCGCCCTCGGCCCATAGGTCGGTCTGGTCGGTGTAGTGGTCGGAGAACGGGTGGCCCGAGACCCCCGTCAGGTTGATCCAGCGGGAGTCGTCGAAGTCCTCCAGGCTCACCACCATCCGCATCGACGGCGCCGCGGTCACGACGTACCCCTCGGTCGCGTCCCACGACGTCGCGTTGACGAGCGCACCCCCGCCGCCGACCTTCCAGTCGCCGCGGTTGAAGAGCCGCTCGATCGGCGCGACGCCCGACGTCCCGAGCGTCTGGTGCTCCAGGTCGAGCTGGTGGAGGTGACCCCAGTCCCAGGTCTCGGGGTTGCGTCCCTCGAGCCGGGTCAGGTCGTCGCGCGCCTCCATCATCGCGGCGCGCAGCACGTCGTCGCGGGTCTCGACCTCCTCCTCGGTGGTGCGGTCGTCCCACCACGGGTTCTCAGGCTCCTCGAGCAGGTCCTCGACCACCCGCATCCACCGGGCGTCTCCCTCAGGCCAGGCCTCTTCCGGCAGGTCGTCGTGGAAGGTCTGCTCGAGGACCTGGCTCCACACGACGTTGAAGTACGCCGCCGCGGCGCTCTCGCCGGGCTGGTGGAAGTCCCACTCCGCGAGCAGCCGCCGACCGTCGCCGTAGTAGCCGTTCGAGAGCGGTTGCTCGAGGAGGTAGGGCACCAGCGTCGGCGCTATCGGGTTCCGGTCGTCGAGCTGCAGGTCGGCCATGTCGGCGACCGACAGCCGGCCCTGGTCCTCGAGCAGGTCGCGGATCCGCTGCGCCCGGTACCCGTGGTCCCAGTCGTCGGTGAGGAAGTACGGATAGTCGCCGCCGATCACCTGCTGGTTGGCCGTGACGACGAACCCCTCCTCCGGGTCGAGCACGTTCGGCAGACCCTCGAAAGGCACGACGTCCCCGGTCCAGTCGTCGTCGGGGCGCCACCCCTCCGCCGGCAGGTAGCCGTCGTTGCCGGACTGGCGGATCGGGATCCGCCCCGGCGCCTGGTAGCCGATGTGCCCGTCCCGGTCGGCGTAGACGATGTTCTGGCTCGGGACCGCGAACGACGATGCGGCGTCTCGGAACTCGTCCCAGGTCCCGGCCGTGTTGAGCTGGAGGATCGCATCGGCTGTCGGGGCTGGCTGGAGCGCGGTCCACGCCAGGGAGACTGCGTACTCACGGCCCTCGCGGCCGGGGTGCTCCGGCTGGGCGAGCTCGCCGACCTCGGCGTACTCCTCGAGGGCGTCGGACACCAAGGGGCCGTGGGTCGTGGAGCGCACCCTGATCGTGACGTCCTCGGCCCCTCGCACCCGGATCACCTCCTCGCGGACCCGCAGGTCGCGCCGCCGGCCGTCGTGGAGCCACCGGTCGCCCTCGACCTTCTCGAGGTAGAGGTCGCTGACGTCGGGCGAGAGGTTGGTGAACCCCCAGGCGATGTCGGCGTTGTGGCCGATGATCACCCCGGGCATCCCCGAGAACGTGAACCCGGAGACGTCGAGCGGGCAGTCGGCCGACACCGTCCGGCAGTGCAGCCCCATCTGCATCCAGATGCCCGGCAGCGTGACGCCGAGGTGCGGGTCGTTGGCGAGGATCGGCGCCCCGGTTCCGGAGTGGTCACCGTCGACCACCCAGCTGTTGCTGCCGATGCCGTCGCCGACGCCCAGGAACGTCGGGAGCGCGGTCACCCGCTCACGCACCCGCGCCAGCGCCGAGACCGCCTCGTCCGAGGCGAGGTACGGCGGTCGCTGCGGGAAGCGGGTGCCACCGGTCGCGTCCTGGTCGAAGACGCCGTCGACCACCGCGCCCTCGGAGACGATCGGCGCGAACCGCTGCGAGTCGTACGCCGGGTACAGCTCGGCCACCCGCTCCGGGTCGTTCTCCGAGAGCGCCAGCACCCGGTCGATCTCATCGGTCATGTTGCCGCGCAGGTCCCACGCCATCGCCTTCAGCCAGGCGAGCGAGTCGGCGGTGGTCCACGGCTCCGGCTCGTAGTCGAGCCCGGTCGCGCGGAGCACGGTGTACTCCAGGGCCAGGTCGGTCGGCGAGCGCTGGTCGAGGTAGGCGTTCACCCCCTCGGCGTACGCCTCGAAGGCGGCGCGGGTGTCGGGGTCGAGCAGCGCGACCTCGCGCTCGGCCACCTCCCTCCAGCCGAGGGTGCGGATGAAGGTGTCGGTCTCGACCGTCGCCTCGCCGAACAGCTCGCTCAGGCGGCCGGAGGTGACGTGGCGACGCACGTCCATCTCGAAGAAGCGCTCCTGGGCGTGCACGAAACCCTGGGCCCGCATCAGGTCGGCCGCGGTGTCGCCGTACAGCTGCGGGATGCCGTGCTCGTCGCGCACCACCGTCACCGACGACTCCAGGCCCGCGAGCTCCAGCTCGCCCGACGTCTCGGGCAGCGGCTGCCTGCCCAGCGTCACGACCGTCACGACGACGAAGACCAGAGCCAGCACCAGGCCGACGACGACGTACGCCGACACCCGCAGCGGCTTCGGCAGCAGCCGGAACGTGGAGCGCCAGCCGTCGGGCTCAGAGGCGGCGGGGGCTGCCGCGGTGGGCTCGGGCGAGGTCATGGGTTGCACATTGTGCCGTACCATTGGCAGTCGCCATGTCGGAGTGCCAGCTCCGGCCGGGCACCAGCCCGATCATCGAGGACCAGCAGGGACGACGAGTGCCGACCTACCAGTACGCCTGCACGGAGTGCGACCACGCCTTCGAGCAGTTCCAGAGCTTCACCGACGACGCCCTGACCGAGTGCCCCCAGTGCAGCGGCCGGCTGCGCAAGCTGTTCAACGCGGTGGGCGTGGTGTTCAAGGGGTCCGGGTTCTACCGCAACGACAGCCGCCCGGCCGAGAAGTCGGACACCCCGGACAAGTCTGAGAAGTCGGACACGTCGGACAAGAAGTCGGCTGAGACGTCGAGCGGCTCGTCGGACAAGAAATCGGACAAGAAGTCCGAGAAGAAGTCCGAGCCCTCCACCGCCGGCGCCTCCTGACTCCTCCCTGTGGAGGACCGCCCCCGCGCGGGCCGGATCGTGCCTACCGTCGAGGCATGACCTTGCTCCGGTCCCGGGCCCAGCAGGTCCGCCGCGCCGTACGCCGTACCGTGCTCGCCCGCCGGCGGCCGCTCGCAGCGCTGCTCACCGCTGGCGCCGTCGCCGCCGGACTGCACGTCGCGGCAGGCCCACCACCCCCGACCGTCGCCGTGACGACCGCGGCGCGCGACCTGCCGGCCGGCACGGTCCTCGGCGCCGACGACGTGCGCGAGGTCGACGTCTCGCCAGACACCGTCCCGGCGGGCGTCGTCGACGACGCAACCGGTCGGACCCTGGCCGCGCCGTTGCGGTCCGGCGAGCCGGTCACCGACGTCCGCCTGGTCGGCGCCGCCCTCGCCTCGGCCCACCCCGACCTCGCTGCGATGCCGGTCCGGCTTCCCGACTCCGGGAGTGCGGGACTGCTCGAGGCCGGGGACCGGATCGACCTGGTGGCCACCGACCCGCAGGCCGGCGGCAGCCGCGTGGTCGCCTACGACGCGCTCGTGCTCGCTGTCCCGGGCGGGTCCGGCGAGGCCGAGACCGGCTCCGTCACCGGTGCCGTGGTGCTGCTCGGGGTCGATCCGTCGGCGGTCCCGGCCGTGTCTGAGGGCGCCGCTCGGCTGTTCCTCAGCTTCGCGTTCAGCCGCTAGGGTCGAAACACCATTCGACACGGGCCTCCTGCCGGCTGGGGGGCCGAGGAGGAGACATGGACGGCTTCAAGAACTTCATCCTGAAGGGCAACCTGGTCGAGCTGGCGGTCGCATTCGTCATGGCCGCCGCATTCGCGACCGTCGTGCTGGCTACCGTCGACATGCTCATGGACCTGATCGGCAAGGCCGGCGGCACGCCGGACTTCTCGAACTACACACCAGGCGGGGTCTCCGTCGGGGCGTTCCTGACCGCTGTGATCTCCTTCGTGGTCATCGCCGCCGTCGTCTACTTCTTCGTCGTGGTCCCGTACATGAAGGCTCAGGAGAAGTTCTTCCCGAAGGAGGAGCCGGGCACGCCCGACGACATCGCCCTGCTGCAGGAGATCCGCGACCTGCTGGCCAACCGGTCGGTCTGACCGGCCCTCCTCACGAACCGCCCTTCGAGACGGTCGCTGCGCGACCTCCTCAGGAACCGTGGTGGGGCGGGACCTGCGCCCGCAGCCACTCCTCGCTGGGGTCGGAGTCGTCACCACGGCCTGCTGAGGATGGAGGGCCGGGGTCGCGCTCGTCACGCGTCGTCTCGGGCAGCACGTCGCCGAAGACCCGGTCGAGCCGGGCCCGCCGCTCGGCCTCGGTCTCGGGACGCTGCTCGTCTTGGCTCGGGCTCATGCGCAGAGGCCGTCCTGCTCGGCGCGTTCGGCGGCGGCAGCGATCTGTTCAGGGGTCTTCGGCTTCTTCTGGTTGCCCTGCCCGGGCACGCTGCCCGCGCTGATCGCGTCTCCCGTGAACGTCTTCGCGAGCGGCTCGTCGTTGGCGATCTGCTCCCACAGCCGTGTCGCCGAGTCCTTCCAGTAGACGCGTCCCCAGAAGTCCGACTCCTCGGGGAAGTAGGCGTTGGGGACGGTGAGGAACTGGATCTTGTCGAGCCCGATGTCTCGGAAGCTGACGCCGATCTTGGCGATCTTGACGACGTTCTCGAGGTCCTCATCGACGGTCAGCGACTGGGTCGCGGCGTTCAGGAAGCTGACCAGGCGATCGACCCGGGCCAGGGTGTCCTTCGAGATGACCTTCTTGGCCATCGCGGCGATGAACGCCTGCTGCCGCGTGATCCGGCTGATGTCCGAGCCGTCGCCCAGCGTGTAGCGCGCTCGGACGTAGTTGAGCGCCTCGCGCCCCTCGATCTCGCGGGTGCCAGCCGGGATGTTGATGCCGTGCGCCGGGTCGACGATGTCCTCGGGGATGCACACCGGGACGCCGTTGATGGCGTCGACCATGTCCTCGAAGCCGGCGAAGTCGACGACCACGATGTGGTCGACGAAGACCCCGGTGAGCTGCTCGAACTGTTGCTGGGTGCAACCGGGGCCGCCGAGGGCGAACGCCTCGTTCCACATCACGTCGGTGCCGCCGGGGACCTGCTCCCCGTCCTCGTCCTTGCACCCTGGCCGGTCGACGATGGAGTCGCGGGGGATGCTCACGCCGTACGCGCGTTCGCGGTCGGCCGAGAGGTGCATCAGGATCGTGGTGTCGGAGCGGTCGTTCGAACCGAGCTCCTGGTTGTCGATGTTGTTGCCCGACGCGTCGCGATCGTCGGACCCCATCACCAGGATGTTGAGGGGCTCCTGGGGGCCTGCGGCCCTCGCCTTGTCCGGCCGGTTGGAGAGCTGGGAGTCGGTGTCGAGGACGGTGAGGTTGCCGTTGAGGTGACGGTAGAAGTAGACGATCCCCAGGCCGGTCACCAGAGCGAGCGCCAGGGTGGAGATGAGGACGACGCGCCCCACGGTGCTCGTGCGACGGGCCCGACCCCGCCGCTTCGGGCCGTTCGCGCCGTCGTCAGCGGTCGAGTTGTCGAGAGCCTCGGGGGGCTCGACAGGCTCGGGCATCGGACGTTTCCTCGGGATCTGCAGGGTGGGGTCTTGCGAGAATGTGAACCCCCAATATCGCGGGTCACGCCGCGTAGGACAAACCGGCGGCACCTCCGCCCGCTCCGGTCCGGACGCCGCGGCGTGCGAAGATGTGCGGTCGTCAGCCCCAGTAGCTCAGCGGATAGAGCAGCCGCCTCCTAAGCGAAAGGTCGCAGGTTCGACTCCTGCCTGGGGCACCCGCTCAGAACGGTACGGCGGTCGCCAGCAGCCCAGCCGGCTCGCCGCCTCCCCGGTCGCGGCCCGACAGAGTGCGGCAGAACTCCACGGCGTCCAGCTCCAGCCGCTCGCGGTCCTCCCCGACCTGCCACCGGCCGCCGGCCGGACCGGTGAGGGTCAGGTCGAAGGGTCGGCCGTGACGGGCGGCCCACTCAGCCACGACGTCGGCGACGATCCGCCCGTCGTGGTCGGCAGTCAGGTGCAGCTCGCGACCGGTCGCCCGGCTGATGTCGTCCCGGTGCATCCACGGGTCGCGGGTGAGGATGGTGTCGAGCAGGAAGCCCACTCGCCACTTCTCCGGCTCGCCGCCTCCGTCCTCTTTGAACGTCATGGCTCGGAGGAGTCGGGGGACCCGTCGCCGTCCCCTGACGGCAGCCCGGCCGGTCTCCCGCAGCGCCGCCGCCACCTCGCCGTCGGCCAGGTGGGCGTGCTCGCGCACCTGCAGCCCGGTCAGCTCGTCGATCTGCGCCTCGCCCGATCGCTTCGTGGCGCGCATCGCCGACGTCATCTGCCGCGCGGTCTCCCGCAGGCTCGTCACCATCTGCGCCATTCCCACGCAGTGCCCGGCCATGGCCCGGACGTCCCAGGCCGGACACTCGGTGGCCAGGCTCCACTCCTCCGGCGCCAGCTCGGCGAGCAGGGTCGCCAACCGGTCATACTCGGTGGCCGCGAGCCGCATCGCGGTGTCGCGGTCGAAGGCGCTGGCCCACGGTCCGCGGCGTCCGGTCCCGTCCCGGTCCTCCGTCCTGGTGATCATGATCGGTCTCCTCGTGCGTCCTCAGCTCGTCGGGCTCGGCAGCCCGACGTGGTCGGCGTACATGTCCACAGCCCGGTCGAGGAGCAGCTGGTAGCGACTCCCGCCGGGGTCGTTGGCCAGCTGGGAGTCCACGAGCCCCCCGACGAGCGCGACCCAGAGGTCCATGGCTCCCTCATCGCGGATGCCCATCCGGTTCATCTCGGTCCCGAACAGCTCCATGACCGCGAGCGAGGGGGCGTACGACTCAGCACTGGGTTCGAAGCCGGGCACCACCCGCTGGTTCAGGAGCTGGAACCACGCAGGGTCGGCGATGCTGTAGTCGAAGAACTGCTGGGCGATCGCCCGAAGCCGGGCCCGTGGCTCCTCCGGAAGCGTCGGCAGCTGCTCCTCGCACTCCGCCAGGTACTCCGCCCAGCCCTGGCCGAACATCGCGTCGTAGATGGCGTGCTTGGAGTCGAAGTGCGAGTAGAGCGAGGGGGCCTGCATGCCGACCCGCGCCGCCACCTGCCGCAGCGTCAGCTGGGCGACGCCCTGCTCACGCGCCACGTCCCAGGCCGCGGCCAGGATCTCGCGCCTGGTGGCCTCACGCCGTTCGGCAATCCTATTGCCGGTAGGTGTTCCTAACACAGTTAGGAGAATGCGCGAGTGAGCCTGGACTCGTCAACGGTTCAGCTCGAGTGGTCCAGACCAGGGCACACATACGCGCCAACCACCGCGCGGTGTGCCGCGTCAGGTTGTGAAGCGGTGGACCCTAGCCCCCCGACTCGGGTCCACCGCCACATCGGCCGGCACGCGATGAAGAAGGCCCCATGGATCGAGCGGGCGTAGCCCAACGCCCCGAGCTCGTGAGAAATCCTCCCCGTACGCGGCCCCACCCCTGGAGAGGTGGCTACCGCCTCATGCAGTCTGTGCCCCCGGCCCTGCGTGTCGCAACAGTCGATCCACATTTATGGGCCAGATTTTGCCTCAGCCGACGGTCTCGAAGCCGATACCCGCCTTCTGGAGCCGGTCGAGCAGCTGGTCGCCCATCGCCTGGGCCGTCGTGAGCTGTCCCGCGACCGCCGGGTTGTCGTCCAGGGCGAGACACATCGCTGACTCCGCCAGCATCTTCGCGGTCTCGGCGTAGCCGGGGTCGCCGCCGCTGACGCGGGTCCGGATCCGGGTGTCGCCGGCCTCGCCGACGAAGTCGACCTTGAACCAGGACTTCTCCCGACGCGCCTCATCAGGACCGTCACCCGGCTGGAGCCTTGTGAGCAGCAGGTTGCGCAGCGGCTTGACCTGTGCCGCCGCACCGAGCGCGGTCACCGTCGCGGCGCCGCTCACGGCGTACCGGAGTGTCTTGGTCCCCGCGAAGTGGGAGTAGCGGAACTTCGGACCGTACGCCGGGAGCGCTCGCCCGCTCCGCGCCACGATCACCGGGTCGATGGTCGGCAACGGAAGCAGCCAGTAGCCGAGGACCGGGTCGCGGTGCGGCTTGCCGCGGACCGCGCGTGAGGACCTGCCCTCAGGGCGCGACTCCTGCTTCCGTCGGGCGCCCGAGGCGTACCGCATCTGTCGTACCCGTGACATCGCGGTCATGGCGGAGTGGAACGTGCCGCCGGACACCATGGCGCCGGCCCGGACGACACCGCGCAGGGTGATCGGCCGGTCGGACGGCAGCTGCCGCACCGTGAAGTAGGCGCCGAGGTCGTGCGGGATCGAGTCGAACCCGCACGCGTGCACGATCCGGGCACCGGTGCGCACGGCGGTCTCGTGGTGGGCGACGTACATCCGGTCGACGAACTCCGGCTCGCCGGTGAGGTCGACGTAGCCGGTGCCGGCAGCGGCGCACGCGGCGACCAGCGGCTCGCCGTAGCTGAGGTACGGACCGACCGTCGTCGCCACGACCCGGGTGCGCTCGGCCACCGCCGCCAGGGACACCGGGTCGGTGGCGTCGGCGGCGAGCAGCTCGAGGTCGGCGAGGCCCGGGTCGATCTCGGCCAGCCGGTCTCGGACGGCGGCCAGCTTGTCGGGGTTTCGCCCGGCCAGCGCCCACCGGAGTCCCGCGGGTGCATGGTGTGCGAGGTACTCGGCGGTGAGGGAGCCGGTGAACCCGGTCGCTCCGAACAGGACGATATCGAGGTCGCGGGTCGGCATCAGGTCATCGTCGCAGGGAACCGTCGGCCCTCCAAAGCCGTCCCATCGCCATGACTGGATCGGGACGCGCAGGGCTGGCCGCGGTGGCCGTGACCGCGCTGGGAGCATCATTCGTCGCCGGCATGGCGGTCGCCGGGGGCACGACGGCGACACCCCCCACGGGGCCGCCGACGCAACCGCCGGTGAACCTGCCGATCCGGCTCGCGAACGCCGACCTGCGACTGCCGGGCAGCTGTGACGCCCTGCTCGCGTCGTACGTCGAGCGCGGCGTCGACCGGGTCGGCCCGTACGGCTGGGACTCGCCGATCGTCTACGCGATGGAGGACGGCGGGTTCCTCTCGAGTGACGACTCCGCCGCGGCCGGGGACGCCGAGGCGTTGCCCCCGGCGCCCGGCGGCCGGGTCGTCGAGCAGGGCAGCAGTGCCACCGGCACGAACGTCCAGGAGGTCGGGGTCGATGAGCCCGACGTGGTGAAGACCGACGGCGAGCTGCTGGTGCGGGTGCTGGAGGAGGACATCGCGCTGTACGACGTCACCGGGTCCGAGCCGGTCGAGCTCGGCGAGATCGACCTGCCGAGCGAAGTCGACACCGCTGAGCTGCTGCTCGCCGGCGACTCCCTGGTCGTCCTCGGGTCGATCGAGGACGGCGACTCCTTCGGCGACACGCGGGTCCTCACCTTCGACGTCACGGACCCCACCGCACCGGCGCTGGTCGACGACCGCGGCTTCGACGCAGCCCAGGTCCGGGTGGTGCAGCACGACGACGACGTCCGGCTGGTCCTGAACGGCGGTCTGCCCGACCTCGACTTCGTGCAGCCGCGCTTCTGGAGGGACGGCGAGGAGGCGACCGAGCACAACCGAGACGTGGTGCGCGACTCGACCATCGAGGACTGGCTGCCCACGGTCACGACGTACGGCGCCGACGGCGAGCCGACCGGCACCCAGCCGTTGCTCGACTGTGCAGAGGTGACCGTGCCGGACTCCGACGACGCGGCGCTCGGGACGATGGCGGTGCTCGGCTTCGACGCCGACGACCCCGGCGACACCGACGTCCTCGGCATCGCGACCGACACGCGGCTGGCGTACTTCTCGCCCACCCGGATGTACCTCGCGACCAGCGCCTGGTCGACGTGGGGGTGCTGCTGGGACGGCCGGCCGATCTCCGGGACGGCGGACGACGGTCGCAGTCGGGTCTATGCCTTCGAGCTCGACGGCACGGATGCGACCTACTTCGCCTCTGGCGTGGTCGACGGAGTGATCGAGGACCGCTGGTCGATGGACGAGCACGACGGCGTGCTGCGGGTCGCGGTCGGGCCCAGCCAGGAGACCGGGAACTTCAACTCCGTGGTGCTGTTGCGCGAGGACGGCCCCGACCTCGAGGAGATCGGCCGCGTCGACAAGCTCGGCGTGGGCGAGGACATCAAGTCGGTCCGCTGGTTCGACTCGCTCGCGATCGTCGTGACGTTCCGGCAGGTCGACCCGCTCTACGCGATCGACCTGACGGATCCCGAGCAGCCGGAGCTGCTGGGCGAGCTGAAGATCCCTGGGTTCTCCGAGTACCTGCACCCGCTCTCCGGCGACCGGCTGATCGGCCTCGGGCAGGACGCCACCCTGAGCGGGATGCTGCGCGGCGCGCAGGCCGCGGTCTTCGACGTCACCGACCTGACCGCCCCGCGGCGTACCGATGTCATCACCTATCGCAAGGGCTCGGTCGCCGCGGCCGCCACGGATCCGCGACAGTTCACGTGGCTGCCCGACGACGAGACCGCACTCACGGTGGTGTCGGAGGGCTGGGAGGGCCGCACGGGCTGGGTGTCGGTGTTGACCGTCGACGGCGGCTCCCTCTCGAACCGGATGGTCGAGGTGGAGTACGGAACCGACGTCGACTCCGTCCGGCTGGTCCCCCTCCCCGACGGCCGCGTCGTGCTCACCACCGGTGAAGACGTCTCCTTCTTCGCCTTGTGAGTGGGGTCCTGGGGCGGGTCCGACGTGCCGTTTGGACGCAAACGGCAACGACACGCCGCGGGCTGGTGTGGTTGGTGCCCAAACGTTGGACGGAGAGAGGCCCACCGGGACCGGATCAGGCGGCCCGCCGTTTGGACGCAAACGGCGACGACACGCCGCGCAGCCGTGCCGTACGTGCCCAATCGTCGCTCCAACGCAGGGGCCCGGGGTCTGATGAGCGCGAAGTACGCTCGTCGGCATGTGCCGCAACATCCGACCCCTGAACAACTTCGAGCCGCCGGCCACGAACGACGAGGTGGCAGCCGCCGCGCTGCAGTTCGTGCGCAAGGTCAGCGGCACCGCCAAGCCGTCGCAGGCCAACCAAGCGGTGTTCGACCAGGCCGTGTCCGACATCGCCCACGTCACCCGACACCTGCTCGCGGACCTGGTGACCACCGCACCCCCGAAGAACCGGGAGGTCGAGGCCGCCAAGGCGCGGGCCAGGTCGGCCGCCCGGTACGCCGGGTGACGCTGCTCCCGGCCGCCACCGGCCTGGACGAGGTGCTCGGGTTCCTCCACGAGCGGCCGCTCGTGGTGCTGACCGGTGCCGGGCTGTCGACCGACTCCGGCATCCCCGACTACCGCGGGCCGGGGTCGGTGCCGCGCAGCCCGATGACCTACCAGCAGTTCGTGTCCGGCCCGGACGCACGACAGCGATACTGGGCGCGGGTGCACGTCGGGTTCGGCCGGTTCACGGCCGCGGCGCCCAACGAGGGCCACCGGGCGCTGGCCCGGCTCGACCCCGAGCTCCTGATCACCCAGAACGTCGACGGGCTGCACGAGGCCGCCGGGTCACGTCGGCTGGTCGCCCTGCACGGCCGGATCTCCGACGTGATCTGCCTGTCCTGCCGCAGCACCTCCTCTCGGCGCGCGCTGGAGGAGCGGCTGACGGCCGCGAACCCGGGGTGGGCTGAGGCGCACGCCGACCTCGCGCTGCGGCCCGACGGCGACGTCGACCTGCACGCCACCAGCGGCTTCGTCGTGCCCGGCTGCGAGCAGTGCGGCGGCGTGCTGAAGCCGGACGTCGTGTTCTTCGGCGAGAACGTGCCGGCCGAGCGGGTCGGCCGCTGCTACGACGCGGTCGACGCGCTGGGCGCCGCGGGTGCGCTCGTTGCCGTGGGCTCGTCCCTGACGGTGATGAGCGGGTTGCGGTTCGTCAAGCGCGCCGCCAAGGCCGGCACGCCGGTCGTCATCGCGAACCGCGGAGCGACCCGAGGCGACGACCTGGCGACGTACCGGCTCGAGGTGGGGTGCAGCGAGTTCCTGGGCGCGCTAGCCGGCTGAGATCGCCGGTCCATGTGAATGGGCACGCACGGCCAGGCTCACAGCACCCGGACAAAGATGTGCTCGGCCGCCTCGTCCACGATCTCGGCGGTCTCTCCGCCGCTGCCGACCAACACGCCCTCCGCGGTGCGGGCGACCGTCACGGTCTTGTCGGGCACCGCGCCGACCCGGCGCAGCGCTCCCATGAGGACCTCGTCCTTTTGCATCTCCTCGGAGATCCGGCGCACGTGCACGCGCGACTCCTCCGTCGCGGCGATCTCGGACAGCGGCGTGACGCCGTCCATGAACTCCTCACCGGTGCGAGTGTCCCCGAGCTCGCTCAGGCCCGGGATCGGGTTGCCGTACGGCGACTCGGTCGGGTGGTCGAGGAGCTCGATCAGCCGGCGCTCGACGGTCTCGGACATCACGTGCTCCCAGCGGCACGCCTCGGCGTGGACGAGCTCCCAGTCGAGCCCGATCACGTCCACCAGCAGCCGCTCGGCGAGCCGGTGCTTGCGCATGACACGGGTGGCCAGCCGCTGACCCTCGTCGGTCAGCTCGAGGTGACGGTCGCCCTCGACCGTCAGCAGGCCGTCGCGCTCCATCCGGGCGACGGTCTGGGACACCGTGGGTCCGCTCTGGTGCAGGCGCTCGGCGATCCGGGCCCGCAGCGGCGTGATGCCCTCCTCCACCAGCTCATAGATGGTGCGGAGGTACATCTCCGTGGTGTCGATCAGGTCGCTCACCCGGTCATTC
>Ga0190275_10001854_pt1 | contig 15481 bp, 14 predicted proteins | sample Popmic550T_FD_133745 | JGI IMG/M metagenome (GOLD analysis project Ga0190275, IMG submission 133745) | Populus adjacent soil microbial communities from riparian zone of Yellowstone River, Montana, USA - 550 T | ecosystem: Environmental > Terrestrial > Soil > Riparian zone > Trees stand | place...
ACGGATCGCCAGGTTCGCCCACCTTGCTCGATGAATGACCCAATCCCCGGCAGCGGCGGGAACGTGCAGGCGGTGCATCGTCGTCTTGTCGTGCTGGCCGCACTGGGCATGGTTGCGCTCTCGATCTGGGTGTTGAAACTTCTCGGCGGATTCAACCTGATGGCGACCCTGGACGTCGATGGCCGTGTGCTTACCATCGCCAACACCTTCTCGACTGTCGATCATCCCTTTCACGCCACACGGTCCGATGTGCTCCTGGAAGCCTTGCGAGACGGCGATATCCTCCGCTGGGTTGGTAACCATCACGGAGGCTATCCGGTCGAGTTTTACCCTGTCGGTGCGGCCTGGATCGATGTGGCGCTGTGGGCGATATTGTGGGGCCAATTCCCGATTATCGCGGTCCACAAGCTCGGCGTCATCGTCGTTTTCCTCCTGCCGGGCATTGCCTACTGGTTGCTGGCCCGTGGGGACAGGGCGCATCCATTCGTGCCGTTGCTGGCCCTGGCAATCCACCTCGCTGTCCCGGGATTCTGGTGGAACGGCGGCTATCTCGAGCTCGTCGAGTGGGGCCTGGTCGCCAATGTTGGGGGAGCGGCGCTTGCGCTGATCGCATTCGCCGGGCTTGGCCGGTATGTCGTTGAGGGAGGGCGCTGGTACGCGATCCTGGCGGCACTGGCCGCCTCGGGCGCCATCTTTACCAACATGCGGTCCGGGATCGCCGTGGCCGTGAGTGCCCTGTCGATCCTGCTGGCGGTGACCATCCGGCGCGATCCCGATCGCGCGGTGGGGCTGGCCCTGGCTGTTGCCCGGATCGCCCTCGTGGCGGTGGTGGCACTGCTGCTGGCGGCACCGCTGCTCCTGGCGATGGCGCAGTACTCGGACTCCTACCACTTCGTTCATTTCCTGGATTACTCCACATTTACCGATATCCGGGATCCGCTCATTAGCTACGTCGACTACTGGGATTCGGTCGTGGCATCCGTCTCCTGGTGGTTCCTCGTGCCCGCCATGGCCGCCATACCGATTGCTTTCCTGGTGCGAGAGCTCACCATGCTCCGGATGATCGCGATCTGCACCCTGGCCTACAGTGGGCTAACGGTCGCGCTCTCCCGGGGCGGCATGGATGACAGCCTGATTCGCCAGCTCGAAACCCCGCGACTGATGCCGTTCCAGCGATTCCTGATGATCTATCTTGCCGCGGCCGCGATCGGGTGGGTCATTCAGAACGTCCTTGGCCGTGTCGTGAGGGTCCGCTGGCAGGAGCCCATCGTTGCCATCGTCCTCGTTGGGATCGTGGCCGTGACGGTAACCTCCTATCCGGGGACGTTCGGACCGCTGCCCGAAACCGATCTCACCGCCCCGCGCGATGCCCACACCACGGGATTGCCGGAACTCGCGCAGTTCACCTCTGCCATCGAGGCGGCCAACACCCTCCGCCAGGATGGGACGTCCATCCTGGTGATCGGCGACCAGGAGTCATGGTGGCACGAGCAACTCTGGGCACCGTCGGTGGAGGATGGACCGTACTACTACGACGACTGGATGTGGTACTGGCATCCTGACCGTCCCGGGCCCTACAACTACGACCAGGGGCATTTCTTTCCGTCGCCAGCACAAATCCTGACGAGCGAATGGCTGGCCGCCAACGGCGTGTCCATGGTTGTCGTGACCAACATGGGTGCGGTGAATCCGGATCCGCGTGATGCAGCCGCGGACAGCCCCTTGCTTGAATACCAGCAAACGTTCGGGTACTGGGATGTCTTCCGCGTGCGAGACATCGTGCCGCTCGTCACCAACGACGGCATTCTGCCGGTGTCATCGGCGATCGGCCGCAGTTCGATCAGCGCAACCTTCGAGTCAGCCAGCGGTGACGTCCAGGTCCGGACCAACTGGTTCCCACGCTGGGCCGCCTATGCGGATGGTGAGGAAGTGCCCGTAACCCGGAGCGACCAGGGAACCATGACGGTGTCGGTACCCGATGGCACGCGTGAAGTGGTCCTGGAGTATGAAGTGACCCGGATCGACTGGTTGGGGCGAATCCTGGCGCTGATCGGTGTGGCAGCGGTGGTGTTCGTTGCGACCGGCAGGCCGGACAGGTATCTCCGTGAGCTCTACCCTGCGACTGGTTCGGAGGCGTCGTAGGCGGTGCCGATCAGCTGCTCACCTGCGGCCGACACGTTCCAGCGCACCTTGTTCCCTCGCCCATAGGCCGGTTTGAGCAACCCTCGTTTTCGGGCACTGGTGAACAACGCATCGACGAACGGTGCCGGAAGGTCGAGCGCCTCTGCCACTGCCCGGAGTTCCGCACCCGGCTGGACTCCGTCTTCGCGCTGTTTCACGGCAGCGAGAAACCGGATCAGGAACGGATCGAGGGGAGATGCGGGAGGAGGCGTACCATTCATCGTCTGCTCCGGAAGCGCTCGTGTCCAGATTTGCGAACGAAGTGTACTCCTCGCCTGTTCGTCGGCGGTCGGGGTGACCGGCGGTGCCTCGCCCGGAACAGGCTGGTATGCTTCGTTTGGTGCTATCGAACACCCCGACCGCCGACGAACAGGCCGAGCCTTTGTCATCGATAAAACGCGGTACTTCAGCTTCAGAACTCGATTTCAGTTCGCCGGCCCTTCCCGGCGGCACATTGGTGGCGGCCCTCTACGACCGGACGTTCATGCAACTGTCGGATCGTGGGCGCGCCAGTAATTCGATCGGCGACCGTTGGGCGGAATTGTGTGCGGAAGCACTCGATGTCGCGAGTGCGAGCCCCCAGCGGATTCGCACCGGTCCCGACGAGATCCTCGCGACCATGACGGTTCGCCTCGATCACATTCCCGCAATTGCCCGGATCGCTTCGCGAAATCAACTCCAGAACCCGGATTTCCTCATGCTTGGCACCGACCAGGGAAGCCAGGTGCTGTGGGCGGCAGACGCCAAGTTCTCCGTTGAAACGGCACGATCCCGGCAGGTGAGTCATGACGTGGTGGAGGGCTTGCTCGGATTGGGCGATATCGTCCGGGGACTCCTCCCGTCGTTGCCGGACGACCTAGTGGTGCGAAACGGCGTGTTCGTCTGTCCTGACTATCCGCTGACCCATCGGATCCTCACCGAGCGCCACGGCCCGCGCCGGGCGACGGTGTCCACCGCCGATGTGCGGCTTCTTCCCGTTTGCCCGCCAACGATGTTCGATCCCCTCGGGCAGGTTGGCTTGCAGCACTTCTTCGCGGCAACCGATGCGTTTCCCTACGAGCGCGAGGCAACCCTGCTGGTTGCGCTGTACTATTTCCGGCTGGCCCGGGCGGCGTTGGGATGCTGGTTGGACCAGATTTCCCCGCTGCTGGCCTACCGCGATGTTCCCACGGTCGATGAAGACGCCGTGGAAGCGGAAGCCCGGCGCATCGCGGCGGGAGTTCGCACCAGCGCCTGGGGAATCATCCGGCGATGGAACGACGAGGCGGAGGCCGTGCGACGGCAGCGCGCCGCCGTCGAGCAGGTAACGGCGCTCCCGGTCCGGAACAAGCTCCTGCGGGCGCGGATCGAGAGCAGCGCCGCGCGGGCAGGCGTCGAGCCACCATCGATGTCGCGGGTACGCCGGATGCTCGGGAGTTGGTATCGCCAGCGGCTTCGCGAAGATCTTGGGCCTATGATGCCGCCCGTCGCGGACTTTGGCGCCGCACTTGAAACGGTAGGACGGGTTTGCCGGAGCCTCGAACGCGAGCTCGATGAGATGACGGACCGGATTATCGAAGATGTCTTGACCACTCCGGAATCAGGACCCGTCGAAACGTCCTGACTGGACCAATTGGCATGTGAGATCGAGACACATTCCCAATCACCCGGTATCATTCCCACATCAGGCGATGAGTGGCAGGGTCTCCCCGGAATGGTGGGTGCAGTTCGGAATGCCTGCCGGTTGGCACCGGGCCCTGCCGATCGTCGGTATGCCGTGAGTGAGTCGTGGAGAAGGATGAAAATGGCTATGGACGTAGCGGCAGATGCCAAAGTACTCGTCACCGTCACGGTGAACGGACAGGAGCGGTCGGCCGAGGTCGAACCTCGAACCCTGCTCGTCCACTTCCTGCGGGACAACCTGGGCCTGACCGGAACGCATGTCGGGTGCGATACCAGCCAGTGTGGCGCGTGTGTCGTCACGATTGATGGCAAGACGGCCAAGTCGTGCACGAAGTTCGCGGTGCAGGTCGATGGCGCCGACGTGGAGACCATCGAGGGGCTGGCGGATAATGGTACCCTTCACCCGATCCAGGAAGCATTTTGGGAGCAGCATGGCCTCCAGTGCGGGTACTGCACTCCGGGCATGATCATGTCCACCAGGTCGCTGCTCGAGCGCAACCCGAATCCGACGGAAGAGCAGATTCGCCACGAGCTCGAGGGGAACATGTGCCGGTGCACCGGATACCAGAACATTGTCCGGTCGGTTCAATACGCGGCTGAAACCATGAACGGTGGCGATGACTGACGGCTGATTGCGCTCGTCGTACCGTGCGCCGCAAGGCGTCGTTCGCGATTTCCCGGGGAGGTGCCCGTGTTCCCAACGTCGTTTGCCTATCACCGCGCGACAAGTGTCTCCGATGCCGTCACCACGCTGGCATCCAATCCGGACGCCAAGATTTTGGCTGGCGGGTACTCACTCATTCCGGCAATGAAGCTGCGCCTGGCGGCTCCCGGACTCCTCGTCGATCTCGGCGGGCTCGATGAGTTGCGCGGCGTCTCGATCGCGGGCGGGCAACTCTCGATCGGCGCCATGGTGACCTACAACCAATTCCGGGATGCTGACGGCGTTGCTGCGGCTTTCCCGGCGATTCCGGAGTGCATTTACGGCCTCGGCGACCAGCAGGTGCGCGAGCATGGGACGATCGGCGGTGCCCTTGCCCACAACGACCCCGCCGCCGATTTCCCGCCGGTGTTCCTGGCCCTTGGTGGGAGCGTGGAGGCGACCGGCGCCAACGGCACGCGTATTATCGCCGGTGAGGATCTGTTCGTTGACCTGTGGACGACGTCACTCGAGCTGGATGAGGTGATCACCAGCGTGACGATCCCGGTGCCCGCCGATGGCTCGATTTCCGGGTATGTGAAGCATCAGCATCCAGCCAGTGGCTATGCAGTTGCCGGCGTCGCGGTTGCGATAACGCTTTCTGGCGGCTCGGTCGAGTCGGCGTCGGTCGTGGTGACGGGCGGCACCTCCAAACCTAGCCATGCCGCGGCAGCGGAGGCAGCGCTTGTCGGAACCGCGCTCGACGAAGCCGCGATCGATGCGGCGGTGGCCGTGGCGGCCGACGGGCTCGACATCAATGGCGATTCCTACGCCTCTGCCGAATTCCGGTCTCACCTCGTTGGCGTCGTGCTCCGGCGCGCCATCGGCCAGGCCCGTTCGCGAGCCTGATTGACCGAATTCAGGTGCACGAAGGCCCCGGATGATTCATCCGGGGCCTTCCCTGTCTGGCGTTGACGCACACGGTGGCGGAAAGTGCGGGACTCCGGCCCATCGCAGAGACGTTGCCAGGGGTCTCGTTCGCGTCTCGTGCCGATCCGTTCGACTCGGCTGGCGCCCCGGATTCCGCTCGACATGACGGCTTGGGGTAGTGGGTGTCCGCCCGTGAACCCGACTCGGGCAGGGGACCGGGGCCTTCGGCGACGAGTGCGTTGTGGGAATTCATTAGCGAGGCGGCGAACGGCGCTCCAACCACATCGCGATTCCGGCTAAATCAGGCGGATCAGCGCGACCCAGGCAAGGAACTGAACCAGCAGCGCCGCCCCCAGGACGAACCTGCTGGCAAACCGATCGATGGGCGCGACGAACCAGGCGATCACCATCGCCATCAAGGTCAGCATGGTCGCCATGATCGGCAAGTTCCAGAGGGCGCCTTCGGACCGGAAATCCTCGAAGACCCCCGAGGCGCTGACGTGGGTGGCGAATCCGGGTGCGAGCGAGTCGACCTGGTTCGCGGTCAGGATCGCCATCGCGATCAACCCGGCGACCGAAGTCCCGATCAGTCCAAGCGCCGTCCGATCGCCCACGATTGCCGCATTGGCGATCGCAGATGGCACGGTGAGATTCGGCACCGCGATTTGCGGTCGCTGGCGCGGGGCGGGACGAGGGTTGTCGTATTCCGAGAAGTCATCTTCGTATTCCTCGTAATACTCGTCGTCCCACCCCTGATCCTCGTCCACATAGGGATCAGGCTGATAGGTTGATCGGGTTCTCGCAGTGGTAGACGGAGCAGGAGCGGTTCGATAGGTGGGAGTGGGGTCGTAGTCGTCGTCCCACTCCGTTTGGGCGGGAGGGGGGATCTGCCGTTCCGGCCGCCATCCGGGAGCGGGTCGGGTGGACGAGGTCCGTGTCGTTGTCGCGGGCGGCCTGGGTTGTGCCGGTTGCCGCATGGCCTGGCGGAGCCGATCGAGCTGCGCGGCAGTGCCGTCGTCCTGAGCTTCCCGCTGATACTGATACGGCGATGATCCTGAGGAGCCGCGTGTTGAAGTGGTCCGAGGCGTTGGTCGCGTTTGCTCGTATGGATCGCTCGCCCATTCCTCATCAAGCAGGGCGTCGTCGAATGATTCGTCGACCACTTCGTCGTCGTACGGCTCGAAATTCGATTGGTAGTGGCGGTCCCGTGACGACACGAACGCGAATCCTTGGCTCAGGGCCCGATCCCGGCAAGTTCAAGCGACTTGGAGCATACCACAGGGCTCATGCAGGTCGGTTGACGGGAAGGGTCCCGCGGGAGCCGACCTGCACATGCACGAATTAGCCGGAAACCGGTGTCCCGGCAGGGGTTGCGCCCGGAGTTGCCGCTTCTGGCGTGGCGACTGCCGTACCGGCCGGTATCACCGGGGTTCCCGCAGGGGTACCGTGTGCACCGGCGTCAGGTGTTGCGCCGGGAGTTGCCGGTACGGTCGCGTTGGGATCGACGGGTACCGGACCGATCAGCGGCTCCGTTGGCGTCGGGGTGACCGGGAGCGGCGTCGCCGGAACCACGGTTGGGGCATTCGGCGGAGGCGCGAACGCTCCGGCGGTTGGCGTCGGTGTCGTGGCCGGGTGATCGTTCGAAATGTCCGCCTGGGCTTGCTGATCTTCCAGCCAGGCGGCCGTGGCATCGTCCGTCGCCAACTGGTACTGCGAATCGGTCAGGACGCGATCGGGATCCGTGTCAGTCACCTTGATGATGTGCCAACCGAACTGCGTCTGTACGGGCTGGCCGATTTGCCCAGGTTCGAGCGCGAAGGCGGCTTCCGCGAACTCCGGCTCCACTTCCAGGGCCGTAAACCACCCAAGCTGGCCGCCGGTTGGCGCCGTCATCGTGTCAGTGGAGTTCGCTCTGGCCAGGGCCGAGAAGTCTGCGCCACCATTCGCCTGCTCGTAGAGCTGGTTGGCGAGTTCCTGGGTGGCAACCAGGATGTGTTGCGCATTCACCTGCGCGGCCGTCTGGGCAACGCCGTTGACCACCTGGGCATCGACCAGTTGTCGAGCGAGCTGTGGGCGGGCCCAAAGCCGATAGTAGTCGTCGTCCGACATGTGGGCTTCGTCGAATACATTCTCCTTGAACGCGTCGAATTCGGCATTCGCCGTGTTCAGGGAATCCATCAGGTTCGGCGTTGCCGATGGTGTCGCGTCGGTCGACGGAGTGGCAACGGGCGAGGAGCCGGCAATAGGAGTTGCCTGGGGCGAGGCGTCCGGAGTGCCTGCTACCGCAGTGGCGACGGGCGTCCCAAGCGCGATCGATTGCTCGGTCGCGAGGGCGTTCGCGGTTTGGGTCGCGTTCTCGGCCCGTTCCGGAATCATCGTTGCCGTGGGGATGGGGGTTAGCAATGGCGCTTCCGGCGGCGCGAACTCGTTGAGGGCGTATTGCGACGCCATGTCGTCGGTGATGTCGATGCCCATCGATTCCGCGCCATCGAGGTACAACTGGTCATCGATCATTTGCTGGAGCGTGGCGCTGCTGACATCGGTGCTTCCCCAGACGTCCTGGCGTTGTGCATCGAATGATGCGGCGAACTGGAGGAACTGCTGCTGCTGTTGGCCTGTTGTCTGCTGGGCAAACGACTCGTAGGTTCGTGCCTGCCGGTAGAGCACGATCGACTGGTATTGCCAGTAGTCGCGTCGCTTGATTTCGTGGCCATTCACTTCAGCCAGCACGGCGTTTGGCTTGATGACGTATTCATAGATCGCGCCGCTTCCCAGGATGATGATGATCAGCCCGGCGACCGCCGCCATGAGGATGTAGAACATCCGGGTGTATCGCGCTTCCTGATCGCTGCGGCTGAGACGCCGAACGGTCGCGGCCTGGTTCGGGGTGCCAGAGCCGAACCTGCTTCGGATCGAGTCCAGCCAGTTCCGGATGGGTTTCATTGGTGACGTTGCCCTCGTTCCGCGTGCGATACCGCCACGACCGTGTGAGCCTGCCGGGCAGGATCTGGATTCGCAAACGGCGCGCCCCGCCAGGTACCTGGGCTGGAGCGCGCCGCGACGACTGGGAATCCGATGGTGGGGAGTGCGACCCCTAGTTGCGCTCGGTCGAGTTGGTGAACGGCAGGAGCGCCATGTAGCGGGCGCGCTTGATCGCCACCGTCAGCGAGCGCTGGTGCTTGGCGCTGGTGCCCATCTTCCGCCGCGGTTCGATCTTGCCGCGCTCACCAATGTGCCGGCGCAGGCGGGCGAGATCCTTGTAGTCGACGTGCTCGACATTGTCGATCGCGAACTGCGAAACCTTCCGGCGGGGAGTGTAGCGTCCACCGCCGCCCGACGAGCGGCGACCGCCGCCGCCCGGGCCGGAGCGTCGAGGTCCGCCATCGCCGTCGCCGCGCTGGCCCTGGGGACCACCGAAGCGGGATGGGCGGCCGTCGCCTTCCGGGCGCGGACCGCGAGAATCACGTTCCTGGGTGTTGTCGCTCATTGATAGGGTCCTCATTGGTCCCGGTTGATCGGGAGTGTTGCCTAGAACGGTACGTCGTCAATATCGGTCGCCGGCGAGTCGGAGTCGTTGAAGCTGTCGCGCCGGTTGCTGCCGTAGGATCCGCCCTGCTGGGAATCACCGGACTGCTGGGAATCACCGGACTGCTGGCGATAGCCGCCAGCACCGCCACTGTCGCCCTGACCGTCGGGTCGATTCCCGACGAGCTGGAACTCTGTGGCGTTTACCTCGATGGAAGCGCGTGCCTGACCGTCATTGCCCGTCCACTCCTGGAGTTCGATGCGACCTTCGACGTACACCTGCCGTCCCTTGGAGACGTAGCCACGCTGGACCAGTCCGTCAATCGTCTCCGCCAGTCGACCCCAGGCTGTCACCCGGAACCAGGTGGTTCGCTCCTGGTCCTGGCCACTGGAGTCCCGGAAGCGGCGCGAAGACGCCACCGAGAAGCGCACATTCATGGCGCCGCCGGGGGTGTAGCGGGTTTCGGGGTCACCGCCGAGATTGCCAACGATAATGGCTTTGGCGATGCTCATGGGTTACTCCTGCGTTGCCTTGGCTGGTTCTTCGGCCGATGTTTCAACTGCAGCTTTTGCCGCAACTTCAGCTTCTGCTTCTTCAACTGCTGCTTCGACTTCTTCAGCTTCCTCGACGACCGTTTCGGCAACCGCCTCTTCCGCAATCACCTCTGCGACCTCGGCCTCGACAACTGCCTCTTCGGCAACCGCCTCCGCGACTGCAGCCTCGGCAACCGCCTCTTCCGCAGTGGCCTCAGCGACCTCGGCCTCGAGAACTGCCTCTTCCGCAACCGCTTCCGCGACCACAGCTTCGGCAACTGCTTCCTCGGCCACCGCTTCATCAACGATGGCTTCGGCAACCGCACCTTCTGCCACTGCTGCCCCGGCGGCGGTTTCCCCAGCGGGTTCGACCTCCGCTTCGGGCACTTCCTGCGCCGCGGCAGCCGCTGCCTCGCGCTCCTGCGGCGATCCCCACTTCGGATCGTCATGGACGATCAGGTACCGGATGACGCGGGTGTCGAGCTTGAGTTCCCGCTCGATGTCGCCCATGCCCGATGGCACGAGATCGAAGTGCCAGATCACGTAGAACCCGTCGCGGTAGTCGGTACCGTTGAAACGAATGGTGTAGGCCAACCGGCGACGGCCCCAGGGTGAATCCTGGAGGATTTCCCTGATTTCGCCGTTGGAGGCGGCGATGTAGCCGGACACGCGATCGATCGCGGCGGTGAGGTCCTCGTCGGAAAGCTCCGGCACGAGGATCGCCATCAGTTCGTACGCACGCGGCTCACGAGGATAACTTGACAACCGGGAACCCCTTTCTCCGGGTTTCCCCCCAGGGTCGCGGGATCCACGCAGGACCAATCCGGCCGGGAGGAGAAAGGCAATGGAGATTGCTCCATGCACAAAAAGATGGCCCGAGCGCATCGGGCCATCACGCAGTATACACCAACACGTTGAGGGAAAACCCGGAATATTTGCTGCGGGAAATCGCTTCAGGTGGACAGTGTCAGCCCCATCAGCGAACCCAGATGTCGCAACGTTGCCTGGGCCTCCCGGATGTCGTCTTCCTCGGGGGCTTCGAGGATCAACCGGGCGATTTCCCGCAGCTCCTCGATGGCGGTCGGGGTGTCGAAATCGTCCTGCAGGGCATCGAGGCAGCGTTCGCCCTGCCGGCTGACATCGAGCACATCATCAACACCATAGGCGGGGAATTCGACCGCCTCGGCGAGGTCGCCAGCGATACTCGCCCAGGTTTCCATCTCGTCGTCCAGGAACTCCCACGGTGCTCGGTAGTGATGGCTGAACAGGTAGAGCCTGATCGCGTCCGCGGAGTAGGTTTCCAGCAACGTGCTTGCCAGGACGAGGTTTCCGAGCGATTTGCTCATCTTCTCGCCCTGGTACTCCACCATCGCGACGTGCATCCACGTCCGCACGAACGGGGTGATCCCTGTGGCGTGCTCCGATTGGGCGATTTCGCACTCATGGTGCGGGAACACCAGGTCGCCGCCACCACCGTGGATATCGATCGTCTGCCCAAGGTATTTCATCGACATCGCACTGCACTCGATGTGCCAGCCTGGCCGCCCCGGCCCCCATGGTGAGTCCCAGGTCGGTTCGCCCGGTGAGGCCGCCTGCCACATGATGAAGTCGATCGGCGCCCGTTTGTTCGGATCGTCGGGAACGTTCCCGCGCTCATTCGCGATCGGGAGCCACTCATCCGGCGCGAGGTGACTCAGCTTGCCGAATCCGGGGTCCCGCTCGACGGAAAAGTAAACACTTCCGTTTGAGACGTAGGCGAGGTCTTTCTCGATGAGGGATGCAATGAGATCCTGCATCTCGGCGATATGGTCCGTTGCGGCGACATAATGATCGAACTCGAGCGCGTTCAGGTTGCGCATGTCGGCTCGGTACTTCGCGGTCTCCCGCCGGGCAAGCTCGTCCCATTCAAGGCCGAGTTCCCGGGACTTCCTCAGGATGTCATCGTCGATATCGGTCACGTTCTGGACGTAAGTGACCCGGTGGCCCAAATCCCGCAGGATCCTTGTCAGGATGTCGTAGGTGAGGAACGTGAACGCGTGACCCATATGCGTCGTGTCGTACGGCGTGACGCCGCACACATAGATGCCGACATGACCGTCTGGTGCGACAACAGGCTCGATCGCCTGGGTCTGGGTATTGAACAGCCGCATTCCCTGTGCGCTCCACCTTTACGAGACCGCCTGCGCGGGAGGGCCCCGGAGCCGGTTGAGGTCCGATATGCACGATACATCCGCAATCACAGTTACTTTCCACAGTATATCGAAGACCGGTTGGACGTCGTCAATGGGCACTGTTCCAGTTCCCTGCGGCACCGTGCTATCCTCACGGCGAGGATTGGTTCGCAGGCGTTCGCGCCACGGGCATGGAGAGGCAGTCGTTGGTGGCGTTCGTTCGGGAAACACGGGTCGGCCGGTTCGTCCGGCTGTGGGCGTTGGTGGCAATGGCAGTGTTCCTGATTGCTGACCATAGACCGGCGTACGCGTTCCAGGACGACGAGAGTACGCCGACCCTGGCGGAGGACGGCGATAGCAGCGAACCCTGCGCCGACGGCCGTCTCCGGATTCGGGATCTCGAGCATGCAGACCCTTCGATTGCGGACGGACTGGTCCGGGTCTATGAAATTGGCGAAGGGTGGGAAGACGACGCCTATCTCTTTTCGCTTCGACTTGGATGCCCGTTGCTCGAAACCGGATACCAGTGGGAAGGGACGTTCTTTTCCCGGAATGCCCAGGCCTTCTTTTCGACCGATACCGTCCAGGTCATGCCGGCGGAAGACGATCCGGCGACGGTTCCCGAACTGGGAACGGGAAGTCTCCAGGTTCATTTCGTCTACCGGTCGCTGCTCCGGGCCGGGTTCAGCCCGGACTCGATGTTGAGTGCCGCTGGAGGGGTCACCATTCGCGTCAACACCGATGCGCAACCGTTTGGACCACCGGACGCTCCCAAGGGCGATGTGTACTTTCACGTCGCCATCGAGGAGCGTGGGGAGGTCATTGATGTCTGGGTCGCCTCGAAAGATGGCACTGTCTATCGCTACTCGACAGTTGAGACCCAACCGGAGGTTCACCAGACGTGACCAGTGCTTCCTCGGTTTCCGTCGTCGCCGAGTTTCTCGGGAACATGCTGCAGGATCGGCCATCCGCCGTGCTTTCGGATTTCGACGGAACGTTGAGTCACGTCTCTCCGACGCCGGATGCTGCCCTGATGGCCCCCGGTGTCAATGAGGTGCTGAGCGAGCTGGTGGATCGCGCTGACCTGGTTGGAATTGTCACGGGTCGTGGCGCTGCGGATGTCATGACCAAAGTCCAGGTGAGCGGCCTGGAATACGTTGGCAATCACGGATTGGAGTGGGTCGACGCAGCAGGTCATCACGTGCACCCCGTCGGGCTCGCCGCCGAAACTGCCCTGCCGGGCATCCTCGCCACCATCCGCGAAAGGTTGGCTGCCGAGGCATCGCTCGATGGCGTGATCTTCGAGGACAAGCGGTACTCGGCGTCGATCCACTTCCGGCTTGCCGACGACCCCGCCTTCGTCGGCACCGTGCTCGATCGGATCGTGCAGGACATCGCGATCGCGCACGGGCTCTGGGTGAGCCCGGGAAAGATGGTGATCGAACTCCGCCCCGGGGAGCGTATTACCAAAGGAACCGCCGTTCATCGGCTGGCGAAGGATCATGGCAGCAAGGCCATGGTGTTCCTCGGCGACGACGTAACGGACACCGATGCCTTCCTCGCCCTGGAGGACCTGAACCGGGAGTCCGGGGTGGCCACCTGCAGCGTCGGCGTGCTGACGCCCGACACCCATCCGCTCGTTGTCGAACGAAGCGACTTTCTCCTCGACGGTGTCGAGGAAGTTGTCGCGATGTTGTCACTTCTCGTGAAGCGGCTTCCGGTCCATTCCCGAAGCGGACAACCACAAGGAGGCGCCTGATGCGCACCCTTTCCCGGGTCGTTGCGATCGTGATCCTGGCGGTGACGCTCACCAGTCCGATCGCGCTGGCTCAGCGCCAGCCGGTTCCGCCCTGGCGCGAGCCGCTGCCGCCCGCAAGAAGCACCGCCGAAATCGTCGTTGGCGAGACCACGGTTCCGGTTGAGCTGGCCATTGCGCGAGATGAGCAGACGCTCGGGCTTGGGTACCGGAACAGCCTTGATCCCGATGCCGGCATGCTCTTCGTGTTCGAGGAAGCCAGTCCGCGAACGTTCTGGATGATGGGCATGCGGTTCTGCCTGGACATCATCTGGGTCACGGGGAACGAGATCGTTGGCGCGGCTGAAAGCGTGTGTCCACCGCCGGCCGGAACCGATGCATCCGATTATCCCTCCTACCCGTCGGATGAGCCCGTCACCCACGTCCTCGAAGTCAACGCCGGTTGGCTCGAGGCGCATGGGTACGGTCCCGGCACCCCGGTTGAAATGCCTGCCGGGTTGAAATAATTCGATTGCAGGCCGAAGGAGGCCACCCGAGCCTCATCGCTTTGCTGTGCGATCAGGTAGTGCCCGATTCCACCGCCCGCAGGACGCGTTCCAACCGGTCCTGCCGCACCGCAACGGTGACATCGCCGCGGGTCCGCTCCAGGACGGCGCGCAACTGATCGGTCGTACGCCGCAATCCACCCGTGATCGCGTCGGGAAAGTCGATCGTCACGAGCGCTGCATAGATCGCGTCCATTGCCTCCAGCAGCGATTCGGCTCGTTCGGTTTCGTTCGCCCGGAGTACATCCAGCGTATCGCGGCGGAGTTCGCTTGCCGCTTCCGCGAGGGCGTTGAGCCACGGCGCATCTTCGATATCCAGGTCCGCCGGCGTTGGCAGCGGTGTCCCCTGCAGGATGGCGCCGGTGATCTCGGCTTCCGCATATTCCTTCATCGCATCCTGGACGTACCCGGCCCAGTACACGCTGGGATATGGCGACGCGATCTGGCGGATGATGTCGAGGATGGATCGTGCCTCGACGAGGAGGGCGCCTGCCTCGTCGATCTCGCCACGATGCAGGGCGCGGACCGCGTTGGCTGCTGCCCGGATCACGTGCCGGCCATGGGTGACGGCATGGTCTCGTGCGGCACCGAGTGCTTCGAAGCGAGCGATGATGTCGTTGGTCACCTGGTCGAGTTCGCGTCCCAGCGAATCCGAAGTGGACGTCATGTGGCGGGATCCTCTTCTGGAGAATGACGGACTGGCCTTGTCATGGCTGGCTACCGGAAACTATACTCCGGAACGTCGCGCACGCCTGTGCATTGCACGGGCGGCGGCGGGATTCGGAATGCACCCGGGTTTCCAGCAACTGGGGCCGTAGCTCAGCTGGGAGAGCGCAACACTGGCAGTGTTGAGGTCAGGGGTTCGAGCCCCCTCGGCTCCACCAAATCACGACGATAGAACCCTGTCCGCTCAGCCGGCCAGGGTTTTGATTTTTCCCATCGGGAAGTCCACAGGTGAAGCGTATTGGGGAGCTTGCATGGACGGTCTGGAGTCACTGCACCTCACCACGCTCGACCAGGTCTCGCTCACTGCCCTGGCAGGCGCGCTCGATCGCGGATACGAGGGGTACGCTATCCCGGTGAAGTTCAGCAGCCACGCGCTTGCCGCCCTTGTCCGGCGCGATCACGTCGACCTCACGCAGAGCTACCTGGTTTCGGATGACGACGGCGTGGCGACTGGCGCGATGGTGATCGCGCGACGTGGCCGGGAGTCGCGGGTGGCCGGCCTCGGGATTGCGCCTGCAGCGCGTGGGCAGGGGCTCGGCAGCCGCATGGTGATGCGCGCCATCGAGGATGCCCGGGGCAGGGGAGACGAGAGGATCAGGCTTGAAGTCATCTCGACCAACGACATCGCTCGCCGGGTCTACGAGCGGTGCGGATTCCGGATCACGCGGCCGCTCATTGGCTACGAGCGGGCTGGCGGTGCGCACTCCGGCACCGCGACCGATGTTGACGTTGAGGAATGCGCACCGGACGAGATCATTGGACCGTTGCTCACCTGGTATCCGGCTTCGACGAGTTGGCAAACCGATCCCGC
>Ga0190275_10001855_pt1 | contig 15474 bp, 11 predicted proteins | sample Popmic550T_FD_133745 | JGI IMG/M metagenome (GOLD analysis project Ga0190275, IMG submission 133745) | Populus adjacent soil microbial communities from riparian zone of Yellowstone River, Montana, USA - 550 T | ecosystem: Environmental > Terrestrial > Soil > Riparian zone > Trees stand | place...
CATTGCGGAAACGGCCCAACGTCGACCACAGGAGAAGTGTTCGTCAGATCGGGACGCGCGATCGGGTTGAGCGCGCCTGCCGAAATCGCAAGCGCACGATAAAGCGCATAGGAACCGCCATGCGCGCCGATGGCGTTGCGGTCCACGCCCGCGTTGACGGTGCCGACCACCGGCCCACGCTCGCGCGCCGACGCCGCGCCCCACTGGATCGGAAAGCGCGTTGCAACGCCTGCCCGCCCCGGATGCGAGGTGAGCCGGATATGCGTTCCGCGGTTCTGCTTCGTCATCGTGGTGCCAAAAGCAATAAACCTCCCGCGCGACACTAATGCCGGACGAGAGGCCTCACTTCTCGAAGCAGATAGATAGGGCAGAAAGGCCGAAAAATCAAGCCTTTGCGGCCAAGACCAAGGCCTTGGCGAGCTTGCCGATTTCACCCGCCGGGCGGCCCGGCTTGTAGAGCGCCGAGCCGATGCCGTAGCCGGACGCACCGGCCTCCGCGTAGGTCTTCAGATTGTCCACGCCGATGCCGCCGACTGCGAGCATCAGCGTGTCGGCCGGGAACACCGCGCGCCATGCCTTGAATACCGCGGGCGGGATAATCTCGGCGGGAAACAGTTTCAGTCCGTCGGCTCCCACCCTCAACGCCGCGAAACCTTCCGAGGGCGTCATCACGCCGGGCAGCGTCGCGAGGCCCGCGGCCTTGGCGGCGCGCACGACATCGGGGTCGAAATTCGGCGCGACCATCAGCTTGCCGCCCGCATTGGCGACACGCGCAACATCGGCCGTTTCGAGAACCGTGCCCGCGCCGATCAATGCGCGCGCGCCGTGACGCGCGGCGAGCCTTTTGATGCTCTCGAACGGTTGCGGGGAGTTGAGCGGCACCTCGATGACCGTGATGCCGGCCTCGATCACCGCATCGCCGATGGCGTCGATCTCGTCGGGCTTTACGCCGCGCAGGATAGCGGCGATGGGACATTCGGCAAGTGCGGCGCGCAGATCGGGCATGGCGTCGTCTCAACACAGACCGGCGGCGCGCGCAATGCGCCAGTGGCCCGCCGCGACGCAATCGGCCGGCGCGAGCGCGTTGTCGTGGCCGAGCAGCTTGAGCGCGTCGGTGTAGCGCTGCGCAAGCACGGGGCTTGCGATGATCGTCACGGCCGCCTTCGTTTGCCTCGTTGCTTCTGCGACCTCTGCACCGATCAAAAGGCCACTCAGATAGTCGGCAAGCCCCGTGGCAGGCAGCTTGTCCATCAGGCCGTAGGTGCGCGTCGCGAAGATGCGATTGAGCAGCGCGCCTGCGCTCTCAAGCGATGCGCCTTCGCGCACACCGCGTGCAAAGGCATCGGCATCAGCCGCGCTCCCGCTCATCAGTCGCCCGAGGATCGTGTGGTCCTTGAACGCGCCGAACACCTCGCCGGTCATGAAGGTGCGAAACGAAACGATGCGGCCGCCGGACACCGTGGCCCATTTGGAATGCGTGCCGGGCAGCAGGAACAAGCCGGCGTCGGTACCCGACAAAGCGAGCGCGCCGAGAACTTGAGTCTCCTCGCCGCGCATCACGTCGGGCATGGCGTCGTTCTGGGTCGAGAGGCCGGGCACCAGCGCGATGGTGAGTTCGCCCCATTCGATCCGCGCCAGCGCCTTCACGATGTCGTCTGCGCCCGCTGGACACGTCGCATAAGGCGCTTCCTTCCAGCCCTGCCGCGAGCCGATCATGCCGGAGAGGATCAGCGGCGCGGGGCCATGCGCGGCGGTCCATCCGCCGATCATGGAGTCGAGCCATGGCCCAAAGTGCCCGTTCTCGACCTTCAAGATGCCCGGCCCATCGAGCTGCCGGTCCAGCACCGTGCTGTCCGCGCCGATCAGATAGGCGCGGCACGACGTGGTGCCCCAGTCGAGGCCGATGAGTTTCGCGTCCGGCATTTCCTCGTCATGCGCGGGCGTGACCCGCGCATCCATCAAAAAAGATTCGTTCGCGATGATGGATTGCCGGGTCAAGCCCGGCAATGACGAACTACGTCCCGCGTGGCTTGGCGCGGCGCGTCGGTGCGGCGGCGAGCGGATCGCCCGGCCAGGGATGGCGCGGGTAGCGGCCTCGCATCTCCGTGCGCACGGCCGCGTAGGAGCCGCGCCAGAAACCCGGCAGATCGCGCGTGATCTGCACGGGCTTGTGTCCCGGCGACAGCAGCTCAAGCACCAGCGGAATGCGACCGCCCGCGATGCTCGGATGCTGTGCGAGCCCGAACAGCTCCTGCAAACGGATCGAGATCGTTGGCCCGGCTTCGGCCTCGTAGTCGATGGCGGCGCGCGTGCCGGTCGGCGCTTCGAAATGTGTTGGCGCTTCCGTGTCGAGGCGGCGGCGCAGCGGCCAGGGGAGAAGCTCGGTCAGCGCAGCGTGTAACTCATCTGGCGACACGTCCGACACCGCCGTCTTCCCGTCGAACAGCGCGATCAGCCAGTCGGTGTTCGCAGCCAGTGCCGGATCGGAGAGATCAGACCACTCGTCGCCCTCGGCACGGCGCAGGAACATCACACGGTCGCGCCACTGGGTCAGCGCCTTGGTCCACGACAGTTTCGCAACGCCCACGCGTGCGATCCCCTCGGCGAGCGAGCGAGCGGTCTCGTCATTCGGCTCGACCTTTCGGGTCTGCTCTGTGAGCGCAATGGCACCGAGTCGACGCGAGCGCCGCGCACGGAGGCTCAGAGATTTTTCATCGAACGTCACCTCGTGGCGGTTCTCGATGCGATCGGAGAAGCGCGCTTCGATTTCTTCCGGAGTGATAGGCGCCGCCAGTACGATGCGCGCATTCGCGGCACCGCCGGTGAGTTCCGCCACCGCGATGATCGGCTCGCGCGCCAGCGGCGAAGCACGATCGACATGGCCGCCGCGGCCGTTCGCCAGCGTGAATGCGCCGTTGCCGCGGTTCCTGGCGATGCGATCCGGATACGCCAAAACCAAGACTGAACCGATGCTCAGGTCTCTCGTCTCCCCTCCCCCTTGCGGGGAGGGAGCAGACCGAGCCAAGTCATTCCATCGTTTTGCCATCGCCCGTGCATCCCGCGCACGCGGCGAGCGATCGCGGCGGAAATTCTCGACGCGATGCGTCAGGTCCAGATCATCGCCGCCGAGCCCGCGCTCGGTCAGCACCGCCGCGACATCCGCCGCCAGCGCCCCCGCGCCCTCGCGGGCCGCATCGACCACCATGCGGGCAAGCCGCGGCGGCAGCGGCAAGCGGCGCAGCGCCTGACCTTCTTCGGTGATGCGGCCATCGTCGAGCGCGCCGAGTTCGGTGAGCAATGCGCGCGCCTCGGCGAGTGCGCCCTTCGGCGGCGGATCGAGGAACGCCAGTGTTTCGGGCGCAACGCCCCAGGCAGCGAGATCGAGCACGAATCCGGAGAGATCGGCGGAAAGGATTTCCGGCCGCGCGTAAGGCTCGAGCGAGGCGGTCTGCGGCTCGTCCCACAGGCGATACGCGGCACCCGGCTCGGTGCGTCCGGCGCGGCCGCGACGCTGGTCGGCGGCGGCGCGCGAGACGCGCACGGTTTCGAGCCGCGTGAGGCCAACGTCCGGCTCGTAGCGCGGCACGCGCGCAAGCCCTGAATCGACCACGATGCGCACGCCTTCAATCGTGAGCGAGGTCTCGGCGATCGACGTCGCAAGCACAACTTTGCGCTTGCCCGCCGGCGCGGGCGAGATCGCGCGGTCCTGTGTTTCGGCATCGAGCGCGCCGAACAGTGCAACCACGTCGGTGTTCGCTTCGACGCGCTCCTTCAACAGCGTCTCGGTGCGGCGGATTTCGGCCGCGCCCGGCAGAAAGGCGAGCACTGAACCCGGCTCCGCGCGCAGCGCGCGCGTGACCGCGTCGGCCATCTGGTCTTCGATCCGCGCACGCGGATCGCGGCCGAGATAGCGCGTGTCGACCGGAAACGCCCTGCCCTGCGACTCGATCACCGGTGCGTTGCCGAGCAACGCGGCGACGCGCGCGCCGTCGATGGTCGCCGACATCACCAGGATCTTCAGGCCCTCGCGCAGACCCTGCTGGACGTCGCGCGCGAGCGCGAGGCCGAGGTCGGCATCGAGCGAGCGTTCGTGGAATTCGTCGAACAGCACCGCCGCGATGCCCTTGAGTTCGGGATCGTCGAGGATCAGCCGTGTGAACACGCCCTCGGTGACCACCTCGATGCGGGTCTTGCCCGACACCCTCGAACCGAAGCGCACGCGCAGGCCCACGGTCTCGCCGACGCTCTGCCCAAGCGTCTTCGCCATGCGGTCGGCGGCGGCACGCGCTGCGATCCGGCGCGGTTCCAGCACGAGAATCTTGCCCTTCGCCCACGGCTCATCGGCCAGCACCAAGGGCACGCGCGTGGTCTTGCCGGCGCCGGGCGGCGCGACCAGAACGGCGGTGTTCGATGCACGCAGCGCAGTGGTGAGCGCGGGCAGTGCCTCGTCGATGGGAAGGGTCAAGTCGAAGTTCATCAGTTCGTTATGGTTAGCACATCCTTAATTCGCGCCCGGCCCACTCCTTGCTCCCGGTAAGCCGAACGCAACGCGGCAGTCACATAATGGCACGCATGGGAACGGATATGGGACAAGCCGGCGCGCAACGCGTCGACTGGGTCGACTATGCCAAGGGCTTCTGCATTATCATGGTGGTGATGATGCATTCGACGCTCGGCGTCGAGGCCGCGGCGGGCCAGACAAGCTGGATGGGCGAGCTGGTCGCGTTCGCAAAGCCGTTCCGCATGCCCGACTTCTTCCTGATCTCCGGGCTGTTCCTTGCCCGCGTGATCGATCGCGACTGGCGCACCTACCTCGACCGCAAGGTCGTGCACTTCGCCTATTTCTACGTCCTGTGGGTCACGATCCAGTTCGCCTTCAAGGCGCCCGGCCTTGCGGCCGAGCACGGCGCACTCGGTGTCGCAAAGCTTTACACAGAGGCCTTCATCGAGCCGTTCGGCACGCTCTGGTTCATCTATCTGCTGCCGGTCTTCTTTGTCGTGACGAAGCTCACGCGCGGCGTGCCGGTGCTGGTGATCTGGACCGTGCTTGCCGCGCTCGAGATTGCGCATGTGCACACCGGCTGGACCGTGATCGACGAGTTCTGCGCGCGCTTCGTTTACTTCTACACCGGCTACATCCTGGCCGAGCGCATCTTCCAGATCGCCACGACCGTGCAGGCGCGGCCGATGCTCGCCGTGCTCGGGCTTGCCGCGTGGGCGCTGTTCAACGGCTTCTATGTCGCGGCGGAGCTCGACGGAAAGCCGTTCGTCTCGCTCACGCTCGGGCTGATCGGCGCGGTCGCGGTCGTCGCGGTTTCGGCGCTGATGGCGAAGCGCGATGCGTTCGCGCCGCTGCGCTGGCTCGGCGAACACACCATCGTGGTCTATCTCGCGTTCTTCCTCGGCATGGCGGCCTCGCGCTCCGTGCTGCTCAAAACCGGCCTCATCCCGGACGTCGGCACCGTGGCGCTACTGGTCACGATCTCAGGCATCGCGGTCGCGGTCGCGCTGTTCCTCGCGGTGCGGAGCACGCCGCTGAAATTCCTGTTCGAGCGGCCCGCCTGGGCGCGGCTGAAGGACAAGCCGCGCTACACGCTGCAGCCCGCCGAATAGCCGGAACTTAACGGACCGCCGCGCCGTTGGCGCAGCATGAGCCTCGTCACCTTGATTGGCCTTGCGGCAGCCTTCTGCACGACCATTTCCTACATTCCGCAAATCCGGAAAATCTGGGCGACCGGCGAGACGCACGACATCTCGCTCAAGATGTTCCTGATCCTCGCGGCCGGCATCGCGCTCTGGATCGTCTACGGCGTGCTGCAGACGGACACCGTGATCATTCTCGCCAACAGCGTCAGCCTCGCGTTCCTCGCCGCCATCCTGTTCTTCAAGCTGCGCAACGTTTTCAAGGGCGTGGATAAGGCCTGAACCGGCTCGTGAAATCGCGCGCAGAAGGCCTATATTGGCCGCATGGCCAAATCCGCTGCAAAAGCCGCCGCACCTGCGGCCTCCCCCGCCTCGCGCCCCGTCCAGCAAGGCGACCACGTCTTTCTGGTCGACGGCTCGTCCTACATTTTCCGCGCCTATCACGCCCTGCCGCCGCTGAACCGTAAATCCGACGGGCTGCAGGTCAATGCCGTGCTCGGCTTCTGCAACATGTTGTGGAAGCTCCTTCGCGACATGAAGCCGGAGGACAAGCCGACGCATCTTGCGGTCATCTTCGACAAATCCGAACGCACCTTCCGCAATGAGATGTACGCGGATTACAAGGCGCACCGGCCGCCTGCGCCGGAAGACCTGATCCCGCAGTTTCCGCTGATCCGCGAAGCGACGCGCGCCTTCGACATCCCGTGCCTCGAAATGCTCGGCTTCGAGGCCGACGACCTGATCGCGACCTATGCGCGGCAGGCGTGCGAGGTGAAGGCGAACGTCACCATCGTGTCGTCCGACAAGGACCTGATGCAGCTCGTGAACGACTGCGTCGTGATGTACGACACGATGAAGGACAAGAAGATCGGCATCACGGAGGTGTTCGAGAAGTTCGGCGTCACGCCCGACAAGGTGATCGAGGTGCAGTCGCTGATCGGGGACTCGACCGACAATGTGCCGGGCGTGCCCGGCATCGGCGTGAAGACCGCCGCGCAGCTGATCGGCGAATACGGCGATCTCGAAACGCTGCTCGCGCGCGCTTCCGAGATCAAGCAGGAGAAGCGCCGGCAGGCGCTGATCGAGAATGCCGAGAAGGCGCGCATCTCGAAGAAGCTCGTGACGCTCGACGACAAGGTGAAGCTCGAGGTTCCGCTCCCCGACCTCGCGGTGCATGAGCCCGAGTACAGGAAGCTGGTCGCGTTCCTGAAGCAGATGGAGTTCTCGGCGCTGACGCGGCGCGTCGCGGAGTTCGCGGGGCTCGATTCCGGCGCGATCGAGGCCTCGAAGGTCGTCACACCGGGTAGTGACCGCCCCAATGCCACTCCGGCCGGGGCATCGCCCGGCCTGCCGCTGACCGGCGGCGGCATGGCGGTGAAACCGCGGCCGGGCGCGACCGAACCGGCGGTGCCGGTGACGCCGCAGTCGCTCTCCGCCGCGCGGCTCGAAGCCGCACGCAAGGCCAAGGTCGACCGCTCACGATACGAGATCGTGCAGAACATCGGCTGCCTCAATGAATGGATCGCACGCGCCCACAAGGCGGGCGTCGTCGCGATTAACATCGAGACCATCGGCGAAGACCCGATGCAGGCGGGTCTCTGCGGCCTCGCGCTGGCGGTTGCGCCGAACGAGGCCTGCTACGTGCCGCTCGCGCATCGCAAGGCCGGCGACGGCGATGGCCTCTTCGGCGGGGGCCTCACGGCAGGGCAGATGTCCGAGGAGGAAGTGCTCGCTGCGCTCAAGCCGCTGCTCGAGGACCCGGGCGTCCTGAAGATCGGCCAGAACGTGAAATTCGAGCTGCAGCTCTTTGCGGTGCGCGGCATCGAGGCACAGTCGCTCGAAGACACCATGCTGATGTCCTACGTGCTCGACGCCGGCCGCTTCGGCCATACGCTCGATGCGCTGGCGCCGCGCTACTTCGATCACATGGCGATGGACTACAACGACGTGATCGGGAGCGGCAAAGCCAAGGTTACCTTCGACTGCGTGGAGTTCGAGAAGGCGGCGCCCTACGTCGCCGAGGATGCCGACGTCGCGCTGCGCCTGACCAATGTGCTGCGCGCGCGGATGGTGGCCGAGCATGTGACCACCGTCTACGAGACGCTGGAGCGTCCGCTGGTGCCTGTGCTGGCGCGGATGGAGCGGCGCGGCATTTCGGTCGACCGGCAAGTGCTCTCGCGGCTTTCGGGCGAATTCGCGCAGCGCGGCGCGGCGCTGGAAGATGAAGTCCGCAAGCTCGCCGGCGACCCAGAGTTCAATCCGGGAAGCCCGAAGCAGCTCGGCGACATCCTGTTCGGCAAGATGCAGTTGCCCGGCGGCACGAAAACCAAGAGCGGACAGTGGTCGACGGGTGCGCGGGTACTCGACGAGCTCGCCGAGCAGGGCGTCGAGCTGGCGCAGAAGATCCTGGAGTGGCGGCAGATCACCAAGCTGAAGTCGACCTATACGGATGCGCTGCCTGGCTACATCAACCCCATCACCAAGCGCGTGCACACCAACTACGCGCTCGCCGCGACCCCGACCGGCCGGCTCTCCTCCTCCGAGCCGAACCTGCAGAACATCCCGATCCGCACCGAGGAGGGCCGCAAGATCCGCCGCGCCTTTGTGGCGACGCCGGGCAATAAGTTGGTCTCGGCCGACTATTCGCAGATCGAGTTGCGGCTGCTCTCCGAGATCGCCGACGTGCCGGCGCTGCGCCAGGCGTTTAAGGACGGCACCGACATTCACGCGATGACGGCATCCGAAATGTTCGGCGTGCCGGTGAAGGGCATGCCGGCGGACGTGCGCCGCCGCGCCAAGGCGATCAACTTCGGGATCATCTACGGCATCTCGGCGTTCGGCCTTGCCAACCAGCTCGGCATCGCGCGCGAGGAGGCGGGTGCCTACATCAAAAAATACTTCGAGCGCTTTCCCGGCATCCGCGACTACATGGAGGAGACGAAAGCCGCCGCGAAGAAGAACGGCTATGTGACGACGCTGTTCGGCCGCAAGTGCCATTACCCGGACATCGCGGCGTCGAACCCCTCGCTGCGCGCCTTCAACGAGCGCGCCGCCATCAATGCGCGGCTGCAGGGCTCGGCGGCCGATATCATCCGCCGCGCCATGATCCGCATGGAGGGCGCGCTCGCGAAGCAGAAGCTCAACGCGCAGATGCTTCTGCAGGTGCACGATGAGCTGGTGTTCGAGGTGCCGGAGGATGAAGTCGCGAAGACTCTTCCCGTCATCAAGAGGGTGATGGAAGACGCGCCGCACCCGGCGATCTCGCTCTCGGTGCCGCTCGCCGTCGACGCCCATGCGGCCGGCAACTGGGACGAGGCGCACTGAGCCCCGCGTTCAGCGTCACATCCCCTTGAGAAACGCCCGGTAGGTCGGGTGACTTGCCAGCGCGTCTCCGCCGGCGGCGATCAGCGCGTCAACGGTCTCAACCGGAAGCTTGAAGCGCGTCTCGACCGCGCCGAGCTGCGCGGCCCGCTCCGGCCCGAGCTGATCGAAGCTGATGCGCCCCACATAGATCTTCAGATCGCGGCAGTCGGCCGAGCCGCCGCGGCGCAGCCGCTGCAGATGCGCGGGCGCAAGCCCGCAACGCCAGCGGATCAACGCGCTGCGCCAGCTCTCCATCGTCCCCTCGAAGGCCGTGTAGCTCGACCGCACGTTGGCATAGAGCGCGGCTCCGGTGACCGCGTTGAAGAGATCAGCGCCGCTCGGCCCTTCGAGCTGGCGCGCCCAGTCGCCCTGCGGCGCCTGTCCGGCGTCCGCGATGAGAAACATCACGCGGCGCAATCGCGCGGCCTGCACTTGCGTGAGCGGGCCGTAGGGCACTTCGGAGGATTCGCGCCCGATGGTGAAACCCGACAGGCCGAAATTGTCGACCAGGCCGCCGTCGAGCAGCTTGATGTACTTCACGGTTCCGTCGCGATAGCGGCTGATGCCGAGCGCGAAGGCGCGCAGCAGCGGCGGCGCGTTCGGGTTGTCACGAGCTTTCTTGATCCAGGCGGGAGTCGCAGGATTGCAACGGTCCGGAAAGCTCTCCAGCACCACCGGCGCGAAGACCAGTGGCACTGCGGCCGACGCCGCCACCGCACTTGCGATCGGATAGTTTGCAAGATCGCTGCAGATTGCGCTGAACGCGGTCTTGCCGAACACGAACGGCGTGCCGCTGTAGATGTCAGTGGCGTTGATCCAGACGCGCGGTCGCCGCTCGCCGAGCAGAGCCGAGAAGGTCGCGCCCTCGAACAGGTTGGCATCGAGCCAGGTGCGGAAACGCGTGTCATCGTTGACGCCGCCCGAGATCGCGCGCGAGATGTTGCCGATGCTGACCGCGGTGTTCAGCGACTCCTCGGCGTCACGGATGAGAAAGCGCTCGCGAAAGTCCTCCAGCGCGGCGCGCCGCTTCAGGCCGAAATACGCCGCCGGCACTGCCCCACCGGAGACGCCGGTGACGAAATCGATATGGTCGATGAGCGGAACGCGCTCGCCGCGTACCGATACGTTCGCTTTCTCCATTTCCTTGAGTACGCCGAACGAGAACGCAGCCGCGCGCATGCCGCCGCCCGAGAATGCGAGGCCGACCAGGATGTCGTCCTCCCAGGACGGCGACGGGCGCAACACGTCGGCCAGTCCGAGGCCCGCGTTGGCGTCGGCGACCGGCTGATTGATCGGAAGGTTGACGACGTGACCGCAGCTCGCGAGCAGCAGCAGCGACGCCGCAGCCGCGGTCCGACCCAGAAACACCTGCGGCCCCCTTCCCCTTCGCCCAATGGGTCCAGCCTGTCTGTGCAAGGTTTGAGGCAAGTTAACGGCGCGTCGCATGAGGCGCGGCGATTGGCCATTTACGCGGTGCCCGCGGTTTCAGGTTACCGACCGACTTGACGCTGTGCCGCGCGTGGCGGCCTGCCGAAACCGCTTGCCGGCTGGTCGCTGCGACCGGCGGAACACCCTTTGCCTCTGGGCGCTAGGGTTAATCCCATCGGATAGTTGATTGCTGGCAGCCGCGAGTGTGAAGTCGCGCCACGGGAACCAATCAAGCGGCGGCGCGTACTAACTGATAGACGTGCCCGCGCGCGTGCAGGGAGTAGGCCGTGCGACCCCGCCTCGCAGTCCAGATCGCCAGCTTCGTCATCGCGCTCGCCGCCCTCCCGGGTCCGGCCTCGGCGCAGGGCTTCTTCGACTGGTTCAATCAGCGGCAGGACGACCGCTACGCTTCCGGGCATCGGCAGAACTCGTGGTCCGGCCATCAGCAGCGGTATTCCTCGCCCCAGGTGAGCGCCTACAGCGATCCCTCTGCCCCGATGGCGGCGCCGCGGTATGGCGCGCCGAGCACGCCCTCGATCGGCGGCGGCGGGGGACGCTATGTCGCCTACTGCGTGCGGCTGTGCGACGGGCGCCATTTCCCGATGCAGCGCCACAGCAACGCCACCTCGATCCAGCTCTGCAACGCGTTCTGCCCGGCCGCCAAGACGCAGGTGTTCAACGGCTCGCAGATTGACCATGCGGTCGCCGCGAGCGGCGCGCGCTACGCCAACCTAGAGAACGCGTTCGTCTACCGTGAGAAGATCGTTCCGAATTGCACCTGCAACGGCAAGGACGCGTTCGGGCTCGCCAAAATCGACGTCGCGTCCGACCCGACCCTGAAGCCGGGCGATATCGTCGCCACCGGCGACAACCAGAAGGCCGCGCTCGTCGCGGCGGCGAACCGCAAGGCGCGCGACACCGTTACGGCCAACGCCGCGCTGAGCCGTGGCAAGGCGGCGAAGTCCGCCGATCCGGAAATTGAAGAGAAGCCGGAAGACTGAGGGGCTAATCTAATTGCCCCACCACTTCCTCGGCGATCGATAGCGCCGAGGTCAGCCCCGGCGACTCGATCCCAAACAAATTGATGAGGCGCGGCAGCCCGTGACCGGCCGGGCCGTCGATCAGGAAATCGGCCACCGGCTCGCCCTTCGCGGTCAGCTTGGGGCGGATGCCGCAATAGTCGGGCACCAGGGAGTTATCCGGCAGCCCGGGAAAATAGGTGCGCACGCTCGCGTAAAAGCTATCCGCGCGCTTGGGATCGACCGTGTAGGACTCCGCGTCGAGCCATTCGACGTCCGGGCCAAAGCGCATGCGCCCCGCCATGTCGAGCGTCACGTGGGTGCCGAGCCCGCCTTCGACCGGCGCCGGATAGATAAGGTGCGAGAACGCCGGCTTGCCCTGGAAGCCGAAGTAATTCCCTTTGGCGAGCACAAGGCGCGGCACGCGTGCCTCCGGATAGCCTTCGGTCGCGCGCGCGAGCGTCTGCGCGCCGAGCCCCGCCGAGTTCACCACCGCATCGACGAGCAGCGTGCCTGCCTCGGCGCCGCCGAAGCGCACCTCCCAGCCCTGCGCGGTGCGCGCCAACCCTTGCACGGGCGTGTTGAATGCGATCATGCCGCTGCGGTCTTCCAGATCGCCTTCCAGCGCGAGCATGAAAGAGTGCGAGTCGATGATGCCGGTTTCGTTGGAGAGCAGCGCCGCCACGCAGTAAAGCGCCGGCTCCATCGCGCGCGCCGAATTGCCGCCGAGGAATTCCAGACCCTCGACGCCATTGATCTCACCCTGCTTGGCGATGCCTTCGATCTTGGCGGTCTGTTTTTCGTCGACCGCGACGATCAGCTTGCCGACCTTTTTGTGCGGCACGCCGTGCGAGGTGCAGAATTCGTAGAGCAGGCGCCGCCCGTGCACGCAGTGGCGCGCGCGCAACGAGCCGGTCGGGTAGTACATGCCAGCGTGGATCACCTCGCTGTTGCGCGAGGACACGCCGTTGCCGATGCCGCCGGTCGCCTCGGCGACAATCACCTCATGACCGGCAAGCGCAACGGCCCGCGCGACCGCCAGGCCGACCACGCCGGCACCAATCACCAGAACTTGCATTGACTACCCGGGAAGGAAAATCGAGCGAACGAAATCCCGATATAGCAGAATTTGCCGCGGCAAAATGGTGACGTCCTTGAGCACGCGGCCGAGTATGAGGCCGCCCTCCACCAGCGTCGACGCCATGTCGGCGAGCGCCTCGAAGTCGACCTGCTGGCGCGGCGGGTAGCGCTTCGCGATCAGATCGAAGCGCGCGCGAAAGCGGTTCCGCCATGCCAGCGTGCTCTCCGCGTTGAGGTCGCGGATCTCGCGGTTGAAAAGCTGGTCCTGATAGCAGAATGAGGCCGCGAGGCACCCCGGATGCGCCTCGGGCAGGTTGCCCATCATCTCGGCGAACAGCTTCAGGCCAACGAGGAAGCCTTGCAGCGGATCGTCGTTCAGTTCGTCGCCGCGCGCGAAGATTTCGTCGAGCACCTGCTTGTCGTGCTCCATGTAGCGCAGCATCAGCCCCTTCGCGAGCGCGCTCTTGTCGCGGAAATGATAGAAGAAGCCGCTCTTGGTGATGCCGACCGCCGCGACGATCTCGTCGATTGGGGTCGAGGCGAAGCCCTTCGCGAGCACGGCCGACTCGGCGACCGCGAGAATGCGAGCGCGGGTGTCGGGTTTTGCCTGTCTGTCGAGCATCGTGGCACCGTACCAAGAGTACAGTTTTTCCCTTGAACCTTCTGCGCTCACGCTACGGATGCGAGCAAGCTATTGATCTTGCTCGCTACTCTCAACCCGTCGCGCCAGACCATTAGTCGGCTATCGCGTTCACGGGCAATCAGTATTTTGCGCACCAATCGCCGCAGGAACTCGATGAACCATTCATCTGCCCGCCGCGACTAACCTCTTTTCTCTGGCATTTTTTTAGGAGCCGCACGATGGCCAAGTACCGCTCGCGCCTGCCGCAACTGTCGGACAGGCTGTTTCTCACCGATGCCGGCATGGAAACGTTCCTGATTTTCCACGAGGGCGCGGAGCTGCCCTATTTCGCGTCGTTCGGCCTGATGAAGGACGACGCGGGCATCGCGCAGGTGCGCCGTTACTACGAGCGCTTCATCGCGATGGCGCGCAAGCGCGGGCTTGGCTTCGTGCTCGAAAGCCCGACCTGGCGCGCGAACCCCGATTGGGCCGCGAAGCTGGGTTACGACAAAGGGGCGCTTGCACAGATCAACCGGCGCACCATCGCGGTGATGGCGCAGTTGCGCGACCAGCATGAGACGGCGCAAACGCCGATCGTGATCTCGGGCAACATCGGCCCGCGCGGCGACGGCTACAGCCCGGATCGCATCATGAGCGTGAAAGAGGCGCAGGACTATCACGCCGAACAGGTCGCGGTGTTCGCGGCGAGCGAGGCCGACCTCGTGAGCGCGTTCACGATCAACTACGTCAACGAGGCGATCGGCGTCGCGCGCGCCGCGAAGGCCGCCGGCATGCCGGTGGTCATCTCGTTCACGGTGGAAACCGACGGCAAGCTGCCGACCGGGCAGGCGCTGAAGGACGCGATCATCGAGACAGACGCGATGACGGCTAATGCGCCGGTCTACTACATGCTCAACTGCGCGCACCCGACACACTTCGACGGCGTGCTTGGCGACGAGCCGTGGGTGAAGCGGCTGCGCGGCCTGCGCGCGAATGCCTCGACGCGCAGCCACGCCGAGCTCGATGCCGCGCCCGATCTCGATGCGGGCGATCCGGTCGCGCTCGGCCAGCAGTATCGCGCGCTGCGCGCGCGCTTTCCGCAACTCACCATTCTCGGCGGCTGCTGCGGCACCGATCACCGGCACGTCGAGCAGATCTGTTTCGCGTGCACGGAGGTGGAACAGAAGGTGGCGTAGGGCGGGCAGAGCAAAGCGTGCCCGCCATCTGCTTCACTAACCGGCACTGACGGCGGGCACGGCGCGTTCCGCGCCTTTGCCCGCCCTACGAATCTACGAAGCGATGCCGTCGAGCTTGTAAAACCGCTTCGCCGCGCCGACGAACAAATCCGCCTTTTCGCTCGCGCTCGCGCCCTTCGCCAAAATCTTGCAGGCGTTCCAGAACACCCAATAGCTGTACGAGCCCTTGTCGACGGGGAAATTGCTCTCGAACATTCCACGCGACGGGCCGAAGGCCGCGATGCAGGTTTCCATATAGGGCCGCCACGCGTCGGCCAGCATCTGCGAGGACGGCGGATCGGGATTCTTCTCGAAACCATGCCCGCCGATGCGCATGCCGAGCCCGCCGAGTTTCACGGTGACGTTCGGGCGCGTCGCCAGCGCTTCGATCGACCTTTTCCAAACGGGAAAAACCTCGTCGCGCTTGTAACTGTTGATCGCCACCGGCCCGCCGCAGTGATTGAGCACGATCTTGGCATCGGGCACCGCGTCCGCGAGCGCGACCAATTCGTCGAGCTGCGGATGATACATCCACGCATCGAACGTGTAGCCGAGCCTTGTCAGCGTCTTCACGCCCTCGCGGAATTTCGCATCCGCCATCATTCCCGGCACCGCCGGATTGCCGGGATTGCGGACACCCGGATCGGGATCCCACGCCGTGATGTGGCGGATGCCGCGGAAGCGCCCGCCGCCCGCGCGGTCGAGCGCGGCAAGCACCGGCTCGACGCGGCTGCCGAGCATCATGTCGGCATTGCCGACGATGCCGGCGCAGGCGCGGATCTTGCCGTAGATACCGCTCGCCGTCATCGCGGCGATGCCGTTGACGAACTCCACCTCGCCGACCGGCTTCATCTCCTCCGGGCCGTCGGCGCGATGCATCGCGCGCGCCTGCACAAACACGGTCGCGATGATGTTGTGGCCCGCATTGGTGTCGGCGAGGAGGTCGTCGTGCAGGTAGCGCCAGTTCTCGCGATCCCACAGGTGATGGTGCGGATCGATGATCGGCAGGCCGGGCTCGAGGATCTCTTCCTTGCGCCGCGCGAGCCAGTCGTTGCGGACGTGGAGATAGTTCGCGGCCTCGGCC
>Ga0190275_10001856_pt1 | contig 15470 bp, 11 predicted proteins | sample Popmic550T_FD_133745 | JGI IMG/M metagenome (GOLD analysis project Ga0190275, IMG submission 133745) | Populus adjacent soil microbial communities from riparian zone of Yellowstone River, Montana, USA - 550 T | ecosystem: Environmental > Terrestrial > Soil > Riparian zone > Trees stand | place...
GGCGCGGGCCGGGCGGATGCTCGACCAGTTGGACGCGCTGGACGCTTCAAGCGCGCCGGGCGAACACAGCCCGATGGCCAGCGACCACCTGATCGCCTCCCTGTCGGAGTCAGCCGACCCGGATCTCGCCCTGACCGGCCTGCTCGCGACCGCCGAGTCGCTACACGCCAACGGCTTCGATCTCGCCGCGTTCGCACGCACCCTCGACCTGGACAGCGACTTCCGCCGCCGGCTCGTCTACGTGCTCGGCGCGAGCGAAGCGCTCGGACGGCACCTGAGTGTCCATCCAAGGCACTGGTACGACCTAGCGGACCCCGGCTTGGCAGCGTCCAGGCCAACCCCGGACGATGTCGCCGCCTGCCTCGCGACAGCCGTCGATGCCGAGAACCCAGTAGATGCCCTACGGGTCGAGTACCGCCGCCTCCTGCTCCGACTGGCCGCCCGCGACCTCGCCGAAGGCCTGCTCGTCGACGAGACTGCGGCAGTACTGGCCGATCTAGCCGGCGGCGCGCTGGAGACGGCTCTACAAATCGCACGCAACGAGTACTTCCAGCTGCACCCGAAGGCCACCGACTGCCGCCTCGCGATTGTTGCCATGGGCAAGTGTGGTGGCCGCGAACTGAACTACGTCAGCGACGTGGACGTCCTCTTCGTCGCCGAACCTCTCTCCGGTGAGCCAGAAGCGCCCGCCCTGAAGACCGCAACCCAGCTCGCCTCCGCCACGATGCGCATCTGCTCGGCCCACACCGCCGAAGGCACGCTCTGGCCCGTCGACGCCGCGCTGCGCCCAGAGGGCAAGTCGGGTCCGCTAGTCCGCACGCTCGACAGTCACCTCGCGTACTACCAACGCTGGGCGAAAACCTGGGAGTTCCAGGCGCTGCTCAAGGCGCGCCCGGTGGCCGGGGATGCCGAGCTCGGTGAGGAGTACGCCACGAAGACCCGCGAGCTGGTCTGGTCGGCGGCTGACCGCGAGGGCTTCGTCGGTGACGTCCAGGCGATGCGACGGCGGGTGGTCGACCACATCCCGGCGGCCGACGCGGATCGTCAGCTCAAGCTCGGGCCTGGTGGGTTGCGGGATGTGGAGTTCGCAGTACAGCTGCTGCAGTTGGTCCACGGTCGTAGTGACGAGTCGGTGCGAAGCGGTACGACGTTGATCGCCCTCGAGCAGTTGACCGGCTCTGGCTATGTGGGGCGGACCGACGGCGCAGTAATGGCTGATGCTTATCGGTTCCTGCGGTCGATGGAGCACCGGATTCAGCTGTACCGGTTGCGGCGGACGCATTCGGTTCCTGAGGACGACGACGACCTGCGCCGGCTCGGGCGATCGCTGGGGTTCACCAAGAACCCGATCGACGACCTGACGTCTGCGTGGAAGAAGCACGGGCTCGAAGTACGGCGGCTGCACGAGAAGCTCTTCTACCGGCCGCTGCTGGCCGCGGTCGCGCGCATCCCGGGCGGCGAAGTGCGGCTGACACCAGAGGCCGCCAAGCAGCGGCTGACCGCTCTCGGGTACACCGATCCGGCATCCGCGTTGCGTCACATCGAGGCCTTGTCCGAGGGGGTCTCGCGGCGGTCGTCGATCCAGCGCGCGTTGCTGCCGGCGATGCTCGGGTGGTTTGCCGAGTCGCCCGATCCGGATGCAGGCTTGCTCGCCTTCCGGACGATCTCCGATTCGCTGGGTTCGACACCTTGGTACTTGCGTCAGCTGCGCGATGAGGGCGCTTCGGCCGAGCGGCTGGCTCACTTGCTGGCCAGTGGGCGGTACGCCGTCGACCTGCTGCAGCGGGCTCCTGAGGCGACTGCGATGCTCGCCGACGAACGGGAACTGGCTCCGCGTGCGCAGGAGTCGTTGCTGACCGAGATGTCCGCGGCGGGCCGTCGCAAGGACGAGCCAGAGGCGGCAGTCGCGGCGATTCGTGGAGCGCGGCGGCGCGAGCTGTTCCGAGTAGCGGCGGCGGATCTGTCAGGGTTGCTCGAAGTCGAGGCCGTGGGGGAGGCACTGACGACGATCTCGGTCGCGACGCTGACGGCTGCTCTCGAGGTCGCCCGGCGAACCGTGGCGAAGGGCGTTCCTGAGCCGACCCGGATGGCGATCGTCGCGATGGGCCGCTTCGGTGGCCATGAGCTGAGCTACGGCAGCGACGCCGACGTGATGTTCGTGCACGACCCGGTGCCCGGCGCCTCCGAGAAGGCGGCGACCGACTTCGCCACCCAGGTCGCAACCGAGCTGCGGCGGCTGCTGGCTCTGCCCGGTGCCGACCCGGCCGTCGCGATCGACGCCGACCTGCGGCCGGAGGGCCGGCAGGGACCGTTGGTTCGCACACTCGCCTCCTACGCCTCGTACTACGCCCGCTGGTCAGCCGTCTGGGAGGCGCAAGCGCTGCTGCGTGCCGACCCGCTGTGTGGCGATGCCGAACTGTGCAAGGCGTTCCGCGAACTGATCGACCCGCTGCGGTACCCGGCGGGTGGTATCCAGGAGCGCGACGTGATGGAGATCCGCCGGATCAAGGCCCGCGTGGACGCCGAACGCCTCCCACGCGGCGCCGACCCCGCGACCCATACCAAGCTCGGCCGCGGGGGACTGGCCGACATCGAGTGGACCGTCCAATTGCTGCAGATGCGCTTCGCCCACCGGGTCGAGGAACTGCGGACAACTCGCACCCTCGGCGCCCTGCGAGCCGCAGTCGACGTCGGCCTGGTTGAGCCGCCCGACGCCGATATCCTCAGCCGCGCCTGGGAACTGGCCACCCGGATCCGCAACGCGATCATGCTCGTCCGCGCCCGCCCCGGTGACTCCCTGCCACGCGACCCCCGGGACCTCGCCGCGGTCGCTCAGATCTGCGGCTACAACGCAGATGAGACCGGGCGCTTCTCCGACGACTACCTCCGCCGGACCCGCCAGGCCCGCAACGTCGTCGACCGCCTGTTCTGGGGCGACTAGCCCGCCCGCCTAGAATCGGCGGGTGGAGACGGTGGATCAGGTCAGGCAGGCTGGGGTGTTCAGCCATGTCCGGCGGAGTGTTCGGATGACGGTTGGGCAGCAGCGGGTCTGGGAGACCAACTGGGGTCAGCTGGGGCGCAAGCTCGAGGAGTTGCCGCCTGGTCACGTCGACCTGGCCGACTGGTTCGGGCGGACGGCGCCGACCGTACTGGAGATCGGCTCCGGGATGGGCGAGGGGACCTCACAGCTCGCCCGGCAGGCTCCTGAGATCAACCATCTCGCGGCCGAGGTGTACCCGGCCGGTCTCGGGCAGCTCATGTTGTGGGTGGAGAAGTACGAGCTCGACAACGTCCGGCTCCTGCACGGTGACGCGCTCGACTTCCTGCGCGACCACTTGCCGCCGGCGTCGCTGGCCGGCGTCCGGGTGTTCTTCCCCGATCCGTGGCCGAAGAAGCGGCACCACAAGCGCCGGCTGATCACCGCGCCGTTCGTCCGGTTGCTGGCTTCGCGGCTCAGCCCGGGCGGAAGGTTGCATCTGGCAACGGACTGGCAGCACTACGCCGACGACATGCTGGCGATCTGCAGCGCCGAGCCGAACCTGGTCAACGAGTACGACGGCTGGGCCCCGCGCCCCGAGTGGCGCCCGGTCACGAAGTTCGAGTCCCGGGCGCACGCTGAGGGCAGGGTCTGCCGCGACCTGCTGTTCACGAAGTCCGCGACGTGAAGTTCCAGTGACCTGACCGCACGGTGTAGATGCAGTAGCCGTCGCGGTGCACCGGCTCGCTCGCGTATGGCGCCGGTACGACCGTGACATCGCTGGCAGTTTCCGACGGCACGTGTACCTCGGCCGTAGCACCAACAGGCACCTGTACTTCGAGCTGGAACACCCGCCCGATTCGTCGCCACGACACGGCAACCCGGCCGCGAACGGTGTCGGTCCGCAGCGACGCCGAGTCAACCTGCGAGCGCGCGTCCGGGCGGACGAGGATGCGCTCCCAGCCGCTCTCCAGGTTGCGCAGACCGGCCACGTTCTCCAGCAACCATTGCGCGACGGTTCCCTGGAAGTAGTGGTTGCGCGACCGAGTGTCCGTCTCCCACATCTCCCACATCGTGTCGGCGCCGTTGTCGAACCAGTAACCCCAGCTGGGATACGACCGCTGCAGCGCGACCTTCGCCGCCACGTCCGCGTGACCCTGCGCAGTCAGTACCGGCAGCAGAACGCCGACGCCGAGGCAGCCCGTGTTGAGGTGGAACCCGCGCGACTCGATGTCGGCCACCAGGTTCGCGACGACTGCGGGGACCAGATCCTCGGGGACCAGGCCGAAGGCGAGCGGTATTGCGTTCGAGGTCTGCCGATACTCCGGATCCGACTCCGACCGGTAGATGCCGGCCGAGCGGTCCAGGAAGGCACGGTTCAGCCCGTCAGCGAGTTCGCCGGCGGCCTTGCGGAAGAGACTGACTTCCATCGAGTGGCCAAGGATCTCGCCGATGTCGGCCGCTGCGAGGACGGCCCGGTACAAGTAGGCAGTACCGGTCAGGCGGCGGTCCTCGGGTGGCGGGCCCTCGGGGTAGCCCGGTGGGATCCAGTCGCCAAGGACGCTCAGGGACAGTCCGTCCTCGACTCGGTCCAGTTCGTAGAGGAGATAGTGCCGTACCGAATCCCAGTGGTCGGCGAGCAGGCGCTCGTCGCCGTACCAGCGGTGCATCTCGCGCAGGATGAAGGGATAGACGGTCGACCACTCGGTGGCGGGGGCGAGTTCGGTGTAGCCCCAGTCGCCGGTCGGCACGATCACCGGCAGCCGGCCGTCGGAGTCCTGGCTGTCGCGAAGGTCGCCGAGCCACTTCGTGAAGAAGCGGGCCATGCCGAGCGTGCCGGCCATCGTCGGGGCGCCGACTTGGGCGTCACCGGTCCAGCCGTTCTTCTCCAGCTTCGGGGTGTCGGTCGGGATGCCATGCAGGTTGTTGAGCACGGTCCGACGCATTGCCTGGTCGATCTGCTCGTAGAGCGGCTGGCTCGCGCTGAAGCGGCTGATCTCCTTGACGTCGGAGTGCACCACGCGCATGGTCACCGAGTCCGGCGTCGGCTTGCCTGGGAAGCCCTCCAGTTGCATGTAGCGGAAGCCCTTGTAGGAGAAGCGCGGCTCCCACTCCTCGATACCGTTGCCTGCGGCAATGTATTCGTCGCGCTGGAAACGATCCTTGTGGACATGCTTGTTCTGCGCGAAGACGGTGCCGTCGGCAAGCAATGACTCGCCGTGGGTGAGACTGATCGTCGTACCGGCCGGTGCGGTCACCCGCAGCTTGGTCCAACCCGCGGTGGTCCGGCCGAAGTCGGCGACCCAAACACCCGGGTTGGGCTGGCTGAACGCGACCGGCGCGACGTCCTCGATCACCCGGATCGGTTCATGCTCCTGAGCCCGGATCTGACCACGCGGCGCCGGTACGACGAGTGCAGCCGTCCACCCGGAGTCGTCGAATCCTGCGTCGTCCCAGCCGGCTGGGTGCAGGCGCGCGTCGTACGTCTCACCGCAGAACAACGAGTCGGAACGGGTCGGCCCGTCCGTGACGCGCCACGCGTCGTTGCTGACGATCTCGGTCGCGCTGCCGTCCGGATGTTCGATCACGAGCCGGGCGAGCAGACGCGGCTCCGCGTTCCACGGTGTCTGGTGCCAGCGCCAGGTGTTGGATGTCGACAGGCCGAAGAACCCGCGGCCGAGTTCCGCGCCGATCACGTTGTCGCCGGATCGCAGCAGTTCCGTCACGTCGTACGCGACCGACAGGACTGTCTCGTCGTAGTCGGTGAAGCCGGGGTCGAGCACCGAGTCGCCGACGCGCTGACCGTTGATCCGCAGCTCCTGATAGGCGAGACCGCTCGCATAGAGCCGCGCTCGCTTGATCGGCGCTTCCAGTGCGAAGGCGCGTCGCAGCAGTGGGGCCGGGACGTCCTCATCGCGTACTTCGTCGCGAGCGCCGATCCACTGCGCGTCACCGAAGCCTTCGCCGAGCAGCCCGGTCTCGAACCAGCTCGGCTGGCTCCAACGGCCGATCCGCTCCAGGCCGTCCCACAGCCGGACGGCCCAGTGGTAGCGGGTCCGCGGCGCCAACGTCGGGCCGTCGTACTCGATGCCGAAACTCTTCGCGGACGCCACCTGCCCGGAGTCCCAGACATCGGCCGCCTCCGGCGTCAGCAGCTCAGGTTTCGAGGCCACCAGCAGTTGGTACGCCGACTGCGTCGCACCGAAACCCGGCGCGGTCGCGATCCACCCGAGCCGGGGCCTGGTGGCGTCCGTGCCGAGTGGGCGGTCGGCATACTCGGTGGTGAGCTTGTCCGCGGTCAATGGTCCACCAGGGGTCCAGCTGTCCGGGGCGACGGGCATCAGGCGAGCTCCTCAACAACACGTAGGCGGGTCCCGCAGGACCGTACGCAGCCGCCCGCCGACTGAGCAACCGTCGTGACCTGATCTGGACAGCTCAGGACCGAGGCGTGAGAGCGATGGCCCACAACCGGTCCGGCATGAGGCGCGCAAACTTCATCAGGAGTGACATCTGCCACGGGAAGACGATTCGCGCGGACTGCTTCTCGATCCCGTCCGCGATCGCCCGGCCGGCCTGCTCGGCGGAGATCATGAACGGCATCGGGAACGAGTTCCGGGCGGTCATCTCGGTCTCGACGAATCCGGGGCAGACGGTCAGGACGTCGATGCCGTCCGGGCGCAGCCGGGCTCGCAGGGCTTCCAGCAGGTTGAACTGGGCAGCCTTCGCCGCGCCGTACCCCTCCGCTCCGGGCAGCCCGCGGTACGCCGCGACCGACGAGATGCCGACGATCATCCCCGCGCCCTGCGTCCTCATCCGGGGAATCAGCTCGCCGAGACAGTTCGCCATCCCGCCGAGGTTGACGCTCAGGTGCTGGTTGAACGAGTCGACGTCGAAGTCATCCAGCTGCTGCCAGTAGCCGGCGCTCAAGACGGCGATGTCGATCCCGCCCAGCTCGGCCGCGACGATGCCGGCCGCCTGACGGACCTGGTCGGCATCAGTGACGTCACACGGTACGACCGTCATCTGGTCATCCGCGACCTCCTGCAAAGCACCGGCTCGCCGTGCGGAGATCGCGACGTGCGCACCGCGCCGGCGCAACTCCCGAGCCAGTGCGGCGCCGATGCCCGAGGAGGCACCGACAACCCAGATCCTGCGACCGGCGAGTTCCATCGTTCAGTCCTTTCGTGCCAGGGCGAGTTGCGAGACGCCTAGGTACCCGGCCCGGAAACCGGCTTCGGAGTACGCCAGGTAGAACTCCCACATCCGCCGGAAGACGGCGTCGAAGCCGAGGTTCGCGATCTCGGCGGTGCGAGCGCCGAAACGCTCCCGCCACAGCCTCAGCGTGTGGGCGTAGGAAGGCCCGAGATCACGGCGATGGACGATCTCGAGCCCGCCTGCCGTGGCCGCGATCTGCTCGATCGCGGTCAGCGAAGGGATCAGGCCGCCGGGGAAGATGTACTGATGAATCCAGCCCTGGGCGTGCCTGGTGGCGAGCAGCCGGTCGTGCGGCATGGTGATCGACTGCAGGGCGAACCGTCCGCCGGGTGCCAGGAGCCGATCGATCGCCGCGAAGTACGTCGGCCAGTACTGCGCCCCGACTGCTTCGATCATCTCGACGCTGACCACTGCGTCGTACTGGCCACGCACGTCCCGGTAGTCGCGAAGCTCGACCGTCACGTCGACGCCGGCCTCTGCGATCCGCTTCCGGGCCAGGTCGCGCTGCTCGGCCGACAGCGTCACCGACGTGACAGTCGCGCCGCGTTCGGCAGCCTGGATGGCGAGCTGGCCCCAGCCGGTACCGATCTCCAGCACCCGGCTGCCGGGCCGGACGCCGGCGTAGTCGAGGATGCCGTCGAGCTTGCGCTGTTGTGCTTCGGCGAGGCCGGTGTCCAGTGACTTGAACCATGCCGATGAATAAGTCATCGTCTCGTCCAGGAACGTCGCGAAGAGTTCGTTGGACAGGTCGTAGTGCCGGGCGATGTTCGAGCGCGCGCCGGCCCGGTCGTTGACCTCGGCCGTGCGTTGCTCGACCAGCTTCCGGAATCGCTGCAAGACCGGCGGTACCAGGTCGCCGAGCCGATGCGCGAAGACGGTCAGCAGCTCGGCCAGGTCGGTGCCGTCGGCGGGTCGCCAGTCGCCCGCCATGTACGCCTCGCCGAACCCGATCTTCAGGTCCGCCCCGATCCGGTGGAAGAAGGCGTCCGAAACGATCTCCATGACGGGTGCACCTGGGTTGTCGGCGCCAAGCCGGCTCCCGTCCGGCAGCAGCACGACCACGGGCAACTCGCGAACCGCCCGGCGCAGGATCTGTCGCGCTGCCGCCGCCCGCACCGGGCTGTACGGCGTACGGGCCACTCGCGGCCAGCGTTCGGCGTCGACGAGGGGTAGCGGACTCATCGGACTCCCTCCGGTGGGATGTGGGGCTCTCGGTGGACGACTGGCAAGCGGCGCAACCAGAGCCAGACACCATGCATTCGGATCAGCGCCCAGACCTGATAGGTGACAAGGGGTGTGAGCAATGCCGCTCGGAGTACCGCTGCACGGGTTGCCGGTCGCGGTACTCCGGTGAAGGCGGCAGAGAACACCCGCTGCTCGCGCTGGAGCAGATCGATCGCCACTGACACTCGCCCGGCCTCCAGGCGCAGGGTTACGTCGTACCGGCCTTCCACTGTGAAGAAGGGCGAGACGTAGAACTCCTTGTCGAGCATGAAGCGCTCCGCGTTTGGTCTTGCCAGCTGCGCGTGACGTTCGCCGTACGTGTTGTGGATCTCCAGTACTACGCAGCGCAGCTCGCCGGTTGGGCTGATGCACCAGAAGACGCTCAGGGGGTCGAACACGAAGCCGAGAGAGCTCCTGGCGTTCGCAAGCATCACTACGCGGTCAGCTGGTTGGAGGTGGAGCCCCTGTGCCGCGGTGAAGGCGCCTACCTTGTCGCGCAGCGAGCCGCCCTCGCCGAGGTGGTCTGTAGCGGAGAAGCGGCGGGGTGGGAGGTCGTCGACGTCTACGAGCCACTGGTACGTGCGGTAGCGGAACCTGTGGCGTACGGGCATCCGGCGGGAGTGGCTGACGTGGCCGACCACTACGGCCGGCAGTTGGGGGAGTGTCACCACGTAGCACCGAGCCGTTCGGCCGCTTCGACTCCCGAGCGGCAGCCGTCCTCGTGGAACCCCCAGCCGAGGTGTGCACCGGCGAACGCGAGGCGGGGCCCGCCGGCGGTTCGTAGTAGGCGTGCGGCGGCTACTGATCTCGGGGTGAAGATGGGATGCGCGTAGGTGACCTCTGCGGTCACTTTGGTGGGGTCCACCCAGCCGTGTGGATTGAGTGTGACCAGGTGCTCGTCGAGGCTCTGCAGGTCTTGCAGACGATTCATCCAGTAGCTGACGAGGACTTGCGGCTCGTCTTCGGTGCAACTGCGCATCCGGTAGTTCCAGGACGAGCGCGCGCTCTTGGCGTTCGGTAGTACTGCGGTGTCGGTGTGCAGCCAGGTCGGGTTGACGGAGTAGTCGAAGGCACTGAGCAGCGACTTCTCTTCCGGTGATGCGTCGGCAAGGATCTCGAGCGCGGTGTCGGCATGCGTCGCCAGGACGACCTTTTCGAATTCCTCGGACCGCTCGTCGGTGATCACCTCGACGGCGTCATCGTGGCGCAGGACGGACCGGACCGCCGTTGAGGTCCGTACGGCGCCGAGGCGGGCCACCACCGCATCGACGTACGTCCGCGAACCGCCGGTGACAGTGCGCCAGCGCGCGGAGCCGCTGACCGTGAGCATGCCGTGGTGATCGAGGAAGCGGAATAGATAGTGCGCGGGGTAGCGCTCAGCGTCAGCCGAGCCGGATGACCAGACACACGACACGAGCGGCACCGCGAAGTGCCGGATGAAATAAGACGTGAAGCGATGGGTGCGGAGGAAATCACCCCAGGTCAGCTGGTCGTCCCCGGCCTTGATGACCCGCCTGGCTTCCCGGTGGAAGCGCGGTACTTCGGCGAGCATCCGCAGGAACCGCGGATCGAGGGCACGCCGTCGCTGGCTGAACAGCCCGCCCGGACCGCGGCCGCCGGCGTACTCGAGACCGCAGCCCTCACACCCGACGCTCATGCTCATCTCGGTCGGCTGGGTTTGGATGCCGAGCTCGTCGAATAAACGGAGCAGGTTCGGATACGTGCGCTCGTTGTGCACGATGAAGCCGGTATCGATCCGCAGCACGCTGCCCACGGAGTCGGTCACGTCGTGGGTGTGGGCGTGGCCGCCGGCCCGGCTGTCCGCCTCGAAAACGGTCACGTCATGGGTCCGGCTCAGTAGGTGGGCCGCGGTCAGGCCGGAGACTCCGGAGCCTAGGACTGCAGCGGTCGGACGGTGGCCGCTCATAGAACCCTTTCCCGAGATGGAGCCCCTGTTGTGAGCCCGGGAGGTACTTCGGAGCAGCGGCCGATTGGGATAGGTACGGGATTGAACCGCTTGAATTGTCTCGCCAGGTGATTTTGTGTCTCACATCGTGAAACCACAGCATCTCGCTCGACATTGTCCTGTTTCATGGTGGACATGCAGGTCACACGGAACGCTCCCGGCGACGCCCTCACGCGTCGTCGGCACGTCGACCTGCTCCGCGTGAACTCCGCAAGCTGTTGACCTTCGGCGCACTTCTTCACCCACCCCGTTCTCCTCCGCCCGAAGGAGCAGTTCCGTGCGTCGTCTTATCCTCATCGCCTTGCTCGGCTCGCTGGCCCAGCTGGTCGACGGCACTCTTGGTATGGCCTATGGCGTCACCGCCACCACCGCACTCCTGATCACCGGCATCACGCCGGCCGTCGCCTCCGCCTCCGTCCACCTGGCCGAGGTGGGCACGACGCTCGCCTCCGGCCTGTCGCACTGGCGGTTCGGAAACGTCGACTGGCGCGTGGTCGCCCTGATCGGCATCCCCGGCGGCATCGGCGCCTTCGCAGGCGCCACGTTCTTGTCTAACCTCTCCACGGAATCGGCATCCTTGTGGGTGGCGGCGCTGCTGCTCCTGCTCGGCGTCTACATCCTGGCCCGCTTCGCAACTGGCAAGGTCCGCGCTGTGATCGAAGGCCGGGTTGGCGGGCGGTTCCTCGGCCCGCTTGGCCTGGTCGCCGGGTTCATCGACGCGACCGGCGGCGGTGGCTGGGGGCCGGTTGCGACGTCGTCTTTGCTCAGCAGCGGCAAGCTGGCTCCTCGGCGGACGGTCGGTTCCGTTAGCGCGGCGGAGTTCATCGTGTCGGTCGCGGCGAGCATTGGCTTTCTGTATGGCCTTGGGGGCTCGAACATCCCGGTCGGCATCGTCGCCGCATTGCTGATCGGCGGCGTCCTCGCCGCACCTCTGGCCGCTTGGCTCGTTTCTCGCCTCGCGACTCGCTGGCTCGGGGTTGGCGTCGGGCTTGTCCTGATCCTCACGAACGCTCGGACCTTGCTTAAGGGTCTCGGGGTTGCCGAGGGGCCGCGGTACTTGGTGTACGGCGGGCTGGTGGTCCTCTGGGCGGCCGTGGTCACGTACGGGATCCGCGTCGCCGGGCGGCGCAGCGCTGCAGAGCCGGAGAAAGAACTGGAGACAGCCGGCCTCTGATCACAGCCAGCCCGTGATCACGTCCGGCCCCTGATTACGGATTGCTGACGCTTCACTTGCTCTCGCTGCTCGATGGGTTGCCTCGCGGGTGTCTGGCGGTTTGGCGTGGCGTTTTACCTCGCGGTTGCTTGGAGGTTTGGGTAGCTGATTTGCTCGGTGGGTTCGCCTGGCGGCGCGGGTTCGGTGCGATTCGGCCGACCGTTGCCGCCAGGCCCCGTACTGTTGGAGCGTGGTCCGATTTCTGCCGTTCCTGATCAGCCTGGTGCTGAGCGTGTATGCGCTCTTCTCCTGCATCCAGACACGCGATGAAGACGTTCCTCACCTGCCCAAACTGGTCTGGATCGTCCTGATCGTCTTCGTGCCCTTCGTCGGCCCGATCGTCTGGCTGCTGATGGCCCGCACCGAAGCCGCCCGCCGCGACCGAGCCGCCGTACCGAAACCAAAGCCCGGTGCAAGGCCAACAGCGCCCGACGACGACCCAGACTTCCTGGCGTCCCTGGATCGCTTCCGAGACCCCAGGACAACGGCCCCACCGCCCGAGCCCAAGCCCGAGCCGGACAAGCCAACGGAAGACAAGGCCGACGAAAAGCCAGCCGAGGACGACCCGAAGCCCTAGGCTCGCGACGCCCACTCCGCTGCGCTTCGTCGGCTGCATCGCTGGTTGGACGCTGGCGCTGGCGCCGGGACTCGTCTTGGGTAAGGGCGTCACGGGCTCGCGACGCCGGCTCCGCTGCGCTCCGCTGCGCTCCGCCGGCTGCATCGCCCTGGACTGCTGGGGCGGCCGGTGCTGCGGGCATAAGCGGCGGTACCGGTTGCAGTGGAGATGCGCAGGGGCTGCTCGCGATGACTGCTCCGCCGCGCTCGTCGCCTTTGAGCAGGCTCCGCGGTTTCTGGAGGCGATTCCACTCCTGAAGACGGGGCTCCGCCCCTCGAGATGCGGTTCGCCCCGCGGTAGATCAGCGGGCGAACCCCACGAAAGGGAGTCGAGCACACAGTTCTGCACCGAGAGGACCTGGATCCCAGCGCCAGCCGCAGGATGAGAGCGTGCACGTCGTGTCGAACTGGTCAGCGTGGATGCCGAGGCATCGGTCTTCGCGTCATCAGCGCAAAGCTCCGGTACGAGCGCCAGCATCCGGCCGGCAGGCAACCGACGGAGCCAGCGGGGCAGGCGTCGCGAGCCGGGCCGTGCCTTACCCAGGTCGAGTCCCGGCATCACCATCGCCATTGGTGATGGAGTCGCGGAGTAGAGCGGAGCAGGCGTCGCGAGGGGTCTCCGCCTTACCAGGGCCGGTTCGGCGCCAGCATCCAGGCAGCGATGCAGCCGGCGGAGCGCTAGCGCAGCAGGCGTCGCGAGCCGTGACATGCCCACCCGAGACGAGTTGCCAGCGTCAGCGCAAACCAGCGATGCAGCAGGCGGAGCGTTAGCGGAGCAGGCGTCACGAGCAGGGCGTTGCTCTGCCCGAGACGAGTCCTCGGCGCCAGCGTCAGCGTCAAACCAGCGATGCAGTCGGCGGAGCGCAGCGGAGCAGGCGTCGCGAGCCGGGCCGTGATCGCCTGCAATCGATGCCAGCTGCAGCCAACGAACCCAGCGATGCGGAAAGGTGCCGACCTAACAGCGGGTGAGGCCGCTGGGAAGTCGGGGCCGGGTCCGGCCTCGGGCCGGACCCGGGCGGGTCGGGTGGTTCAGCTCCCGGCGGCCGTCAGGCGGACTTCCTGTGTTCGGCGAGTACGACGTTGTCCCGCTCGGATTCCGTGGTCCCACCCCAGACGCCGTACGGCTCTCCGACGGAGAGGGCGTGCTGACGGCATTCGGGCTGGACCGGGCAGGTACCGCAGAGCGACTTGGCCACCATCTCGCGAGCGCGTTTGCGAACGCCACGCTCCGATTCGGGGGAGAAGAACAGCTCCGGGTTGACGTCGCGGCAAGCGGCTTGCGACTGCCAGTCCCACAGATCCATGAGCGGGCGGGGTAGGCGAGGCATCCCTCTCGACATGGCAACCTCCTTGACTCACCGTGAGCGCGGACGGGCGCTCGGTGAAAACTATGCTCAACTCCCGCGCAGTTCAACCCTTGTTATCTCGAAACTCGGTCGAGTTGTTATCGGCGGGCGGTGATTCAAGCCGTTCCGGAGCGTGGAACGGACCTCCTGATCCCACCCCGAAACAGTCTGCCGGGCGCCGGATCGACGGCCGCCCGGCCACCCTCTGCAGTCGTAAACTCACGCGATGGATTAACCCAAAACACAAGGTCACAGCGCGGTTACGCACCGAGATCTCGGTCCGGCGCCGACTGCCGCCAGCAACCCCTCCACCCAAGGCCAAAGGCGATGGCGCGTGGTGACCAGATCCATCCCGCCTAATCACCCACTGTGACTTCCGCCACTTCGGTTGCCGAGGGCCCGCAGTACGTGGCTAGTCGGGCTCGTACCGGAAGTACCGGTGGGCTCCGTGCGCCGTGTCCCGCTCGCCGGTGAGGGCTCGGATGACCATCTCGTGGGTGATCGCCAGTACTGGGCCGTCCGTACTGGCCGTGTGCCGCTCCAGTGCCGCGCGGGCGCGGGCCCGTACCGCCGACAGTGGCTCCCATGGCCGGATGATGCCCTCGGGCCACTCGCCGTCGTAGGCGTCCAGTTCGGCCTGTGCTGCCCGGACGTCGGCTACACCGCGCCATGAACCCGTACTGTCCGGCAGCCAGTCGCGGAGGTCGTAGTCGACCCGTACGCCGAGGGCCAGCCGGTGGCCGATGATCGCGGCACTGTGCAGGGCGCGGGTGAAGGGCGAGCTGACCAGGTATGTGGCACCGATGCCACTCAGAAGGTCCGCAACGGCCTCTGCCTGCTTGGAGCCCTCTGGAGCCAGTGGGGCGGCGTCAGCGGCCATTCCGGGCCAGCCACGGCTATCCACTGGCGCGTAGTCGGGCTGGCCGTGCCGGACCAGGTAGATCTGGGTCACGGGATCGTTCTACCTGAGGTGGCGTGCTCCCGCCCAGCCTCTGGCGCGACTGGGCGGGAGCGCGGACGGGTCGGCAATCGAACTAGGCGGCAGCACAGTGTGCTGACCCCCGAGAAGCTCCTCCAAATCAAACCCACCGGCCTCCGCAGGCTCACCCGCGACATCAGCCCAGGCTGCCGCGTCCGCCGCGTCAAACCCGGCGCTCCGCTCAGACAGCTCGAACCCGGCGCTGCGCTCAGACAGCTCGAACCCAGCGGCTCGCTCGGGCTCAGTCCAGGCTGGCTGGTCGGCCCATACGTCGGCGGGGCCGGCCCAGCCGTCGGGGTCTGTGACTGTCCAGGGGTCGGTGTCGGTTGCGGTCCAAGCGGTGGAGCCGGCGGTCGCTTCCAGTTCGTCTTCGAGCCAGCGGACCTCGGTCGCGCCCTGGTGGCCGTGGACGGCCAGTACGGACTCCACGTCCGGCCACACCGCAGTCGCCGGGTTGTTGCCGCGCCACCGCAACGCCACTGACCCGTCGGTGAACATGCAGCCCTCAGCGACCACCCCGGTCCCTGAGACGCCGCTGAGATCGCGGTACCGGACCAGTTCGAAAGTCCGCGGCCTCACCGCCCGGCCCCGGTCAGGCAACCATCAACAGTCGCGCCGCGACCTTCGCCACGCGGTACCAGCAAACCCTGACCCCCGAGCGGACCTGCCACCGTGCTTGCACCCCTTAAGAGTCCTCAACCTGTTGCGACCCTCAACGACCCACGGACGCCCCCGGTTACACCCAGAAGGACGCGGATCTCACCCACCGACCGCGATCGTCTTGATCTCCCGACGCATGACGACCCGGTCAGCAGGATCCAGCCCCATCGCCGTCTCCTCGTCCCGGATCTCGACCAGCCCGGCCGTGAGCTCGGCGCCGCTCAGCTCGCGAAAGCCGAGGCGGGCGTAGTACGGCGCATTCCAGGCGACACCAC
>Ga0190275_10001857_pt1 | contig 15470 bp, 12 predicted proteins | sample Popmic550T_FD_133745 | JGI IMG/M metagenome (GOLD analysis project Ga0190275, IMG submission 133745) | Populus adjacent soil microbial communities from riparian zone of Yellowstone River, Montana, USA - 550 T | ecosystem: Environmental > Terrestrial > Soil > Riparian zone > Trees stand | place...
GACTCCTCCAGCTCGATCTCCCAGCCGACGACCGCTTCGGTGCAGCCGTCGTCGCGGACGACGCTGGACAGGATCTCGATGACCCGGACCGACTCCATCAGCTCGGGGAACCGCGCCACGTCGGCGACGACGTCCCAGGCGGCCTCGACGTCGACGCGCAGGTGTTCGGTGACCATTACCTTCGGCATTACTCTCCCTTGGTCGGCACGGACCTTGACCACCGGCTCGGTTACGAGGGGCTCCAGGACCGCGGATCCCGGCTGGCGCGGTCGAGATTATTGTCCATCCAGAACGTGGTGCAGCGCCCTACGCAGTCCAGCATCGGATCGACTTTCCAGCTGACGTCGGCGGCTTCGGCGATCGACAGGTAGGGCACGAACGGCTCCAGCAGTTCGATGGTCCGGTACTGGCGGCTCGAGAACGTCTTGCGGGCCATCGGTTTGAAGAATCGCTCCCACTGCTCGACGCTGATCAAGCGCGGCCAGCTGTGTGGCTGCAGGCCACGCGCCTCCCGCCACTCGTTCATGGCGTCCTGGATGGCGTCGAGCACGTCGCCGAGTGAATGGGCGGCAGCACCCCTGCCCATCACGTGCAGCGCGCGGTTGTCGGGCCGCGGTGATGCGGCCGCATCCAAGCAGCAGGTGGCGACGTCGGTGGTCGACACAAGTTCCATCCCGGCGGACGGATCGGCCACCATGGCCGGCAGTTGGCCAGAGGTCAGGGTGCCGAGGAACGTGTACATCCCGGTGAACCGCGCGACCGCTCCGTCCGGCCGCCGCCCGATGATCAAAGGAGGACGGACCACGGTATGCCCCGGCAGCCGGTCCATCATCCGAAGTTCCGCTGCCGCCTTGGACCATTCGTAGGTGTTGCGGTAGTCGGCCAGGTCGGTACTCCGAGCCGCGCCGCGGAGGCCCGTCGCGTACATGGTCGAGACCAGCACCAGATGAGTGGACGCCGAGGCGAGCTCGACGACCCGGTCGACCGGCGCGGTGTTCATCGCCCAGGCGACGTCCTTCGGCAGCCGCCAGTGCGGCTTCGCGGCCGCGTGCACAATGGCGTCCCAGGGCCGGCGCAGACTGGCGGGGGCCGGTTCGCTCAGGTCCCAGGAGATGACGCCGTCGCCGCCACGGCGCGAGCAACCGACCACTTCCCACCCACGGGCGCGCGCGATCCGGGTCAGTTCCGCGCCGACGACTCCGGTGGCGCCGGTGACGAGCAGCGTCGCTCCGTCCACATCTCCTGCCGAGCCGTTCCAGGTCTGCTCGCTGTCGTGTGGGGGCAACGCCTGCTCCTTTCCTCGCTGTCCGATCACAGTAGGAGGCAGGGCGAGGGGCGGGACGCATGTTCACGGGTACTCACGCGCCCGCGCCGGGCAGTGATCCGGCTTGACGTCCCGACCGCCGCTGTACTGGAGTCGGACCCAGACTGCGGCGATGGAGGGGGTCGATGCGGGTGCCGGATGCCGAACGCGTCCCTGGGGTGGCGGTCACGTCCCGGCGCTGGGAACTGTCTTACACGCAAGAGTTCCTCTGGTTCCTCGGGCGACGCTGGCGCGAGTCGGACATGACGAGCAGGTTCACCGTGGCCACCGCCGAGGCGTTCCACGGCCCGATCGATCAACAAGCCCTGGAAGACGCTCTGGCCGCGGTACTGCGCCACCACGAAGTCCTCCGGTCATCGATCACTCTCGACCAGGACCGGCCGATGGTCGTGATCGAGGACGAGGTCGCGGTGCCGCTGCGGTACCACGATCTCAGCGACGCACCCCGCGGCCAGCTCGACGAACTGCTGGCCGGCCTGGCAGGGCAGCGCGTTTCGGCGCTGGAGCCGCCGCCGGTTCGCTTCGATCTCGTCTCCGCCAGCGACAGCCTGCACCTGTTGCACATCACCGCGCATCACTTGTTCTTCGACTTCTGGTCGGCCTCGGTGCTGCGGGCGCAGATTCGCCGGGCGTACGAGCAGGCCCTGGCGGGGACCGTTCCCGAGGTGGGTGGCGACGAAGCGCAGTACGTCGATTTTGCTGCCTGGCAACGCGAAGCGGCTGAGCATCCTGCCGCGCGGCAGGGTCTCGACTACTGGGTTCGCGAGCTGGCGGACCTGCCGTTGATGGCGATGCGGACGGATCGGTCGCGATCGTGGACACCGACCAGCAACGCCAGGCGGGCGATGCTGACGATTCCACCGAGCCTGGTCGAACGCCTTCGCGTGCTGGCCCGCCGGCACCATGCCTCCGACTTCATGGTGCTGTCCAGTCTCTTCCTCGCGCTGCTGTCAGCGGTGATGGACCAGGACGACGTGGCCATCCCGATCGTGTTCTCCGGGCGTGGGCAGCCGCAGACGCAGGAGATGATCGGCTACTTCGACAACAACTTGTTCCTGCGCCAACGGCGGCTCGGGCAGGAATCGGTCGACGAGCTCATCGTCCGGGCGCGGGAGTCGGCGCTGGCGGCCTACGAGCACAACGACGTACCGATCCTCTCGGTGATGCAACGCCAGCCCCGGCTGATGCTGCTGCTGGCGGATCCGCGCAACATCTGGACGTTGTTCCACTTGCAGACCGATCCGGACAGCCTGGCGGGCTCGGTCCAGAACTTCGCCCCGCCGGAGCTCGGCTCGCCTGGCGGCAGTACCGGCGGGCCTGATCGCAGCGACCGGTTCGAGGTCGAGGTCGAGGCGGAGGACAGCTACAACTTCGGCGCCGATCTGGATGTCACCATCCGGGAGGCCGACTCCGTCATCTACCTGAGAGTCCTGTACTCCAGCGACCTGTTCGATGACGAGAGTGTGGTCGAGCTGCTCCGGCGGTTCGGACACGTTCTCGAGCGCGCGGTGGCCGATCCGGCGCAGCAAGTGGCCTCGGTGGTGCGCGGTCCCGACGGTACCGATCGCTGGAGCCAGGGCTGATGGGGCCGGGCGGGTCCGCACCACTTTCCTTCGTCCAGCAAGGGCTGTGGTTCACCGACCGGCTCGGCTCGGAGCACTCCGGTCTGGTCGTGAGCGCTGCATTCGAGGTCGACGTCAGTATGTCGCTCGGCTCTGTCCGGGCCGCGGCCGCCGAGGTGGCCGCGCGGCACGAGAGTCTGCGGACCACCTTCCCGATCGGGGCGGACGGGCCTCGGCAACAGATCCACCCGCCGTGGTCGCTGGTTCCCGAGGTCGTCCGGGCGGTCGACCAGAACGAACCGTTGCCGGATGCGGAGCACGAGCCGCCTTGGCGGATCCGGCTGACCGGGCCGACCGAACAGGCCGTGGTCCGGATCGACGCCCACCACCTGATCGTCGACGGCCGGTCGATGCGGGTGTGGATCGACGAGCTCCGGGCTTTGCTGGCTGGAGTCCCGGCCTCCGACCTGCCCGCCGTGCAGGTGCAGTATCCGGACTTCGCTCGTTGGGAGCGGACGTGGATCGCGGACGAGCGGAACCAGAGCCGACTGCGGCGGCGTGCCGAGCTTGTCCGTGCGGCGGTAGGCCCGCCGCCGATCAGGCCTGACCTGGCGCTCGGCCAGCCGGCGCGGGCCACCCAGCGTGTCGTGCTGAGTGCCACCGAGCACGACCAGCTGATGACGGTCGCCCAGCAGCACGGTGTATCGCCGTTCACCTGCTGGCTAACAATTGTGGCCGCCGAGCTGGGACGACGTGCCACGCTGGAGCAGGTCGCGATCGGCGCGATCCACGACGGTCGTACCGACGACCAATTGAGTCAGGCGATCGGGTGCTACGCGGGCATCATGGTCATCCTGCTTGGCGCCGCGAGCGGCCACGGCAGCCCGGCGGAGAGAGCCTGGAGCCTGGAGTCGTCGCGGCAGTCTCTGGCTGACGCCTTGGATTGCGCTGACCTGCCGTTCTCGTTGCTGGTCGAGCAGGTTGATCCACCTCGGCGTCCTGGCTCGACTCCGCTGACACAGGTCGGGCTATCGGTCTCGCCAGACCCGGTATCGGCCGGAGCGGACTCTGGCGCGAGTGAGCCGACGCCGTTCGACCTGCACCTCGATGTGCAGGCACTCGGCGAGGGCGGTGCGGCGGTGACGCTGACGTACCGGGCTGACCTGTACTCGGCTACTGCTGCCTCGGCGCTGCTCGAGGATGTCGTCGAGGCGTTCGGCAGGTTCCTCGATCCCGGCAACGACCCCGTCGTGGAACCCGCTGCGCCAGTCGACGTTGCCGTGTCGCCGTCGGTGCTCGCGTCGGTCCAGGCACAGTGCGCGGCTAGGCCTGCCGATCCGGCTGTGATCGGGGAGTCCGGGTCGCTGACCTATGCCCAGCTGTGGGAGCGGACCCTGGCGATCGGTCAGCGGCTCCAGCGGTCCGGCGTACGTCGCGAGGACCGGGTTGGGGTGTTGCTCAGTCGCGAGGTGGATCTGGTGCCCGCGATCCTAGGGATCTGGTGGGCCGGCGGGACGTACGTGCCGCTCGATCCGTCCGCGCCACTCGCCCGGGTGACCGAACTGGTCGAGCGCAGCGCCGCCCGCATCGTCCTGACCGACGCCGACTCGATCCACGCACCGGGTCTGCCGCCAGGCATCGAAGGCCTCCGGCTAGACCAGCCCGAGCCGGAGTTCGACCCCGGGCCGGATCAGTCGGCCTTGGGTGGTGCGGCGTACATCATGTTCACCTCGGGCTCGACTGGCCGGCCCAAGGGGGTCGTGGTCGAGCACACCGCACTCGCCGCGGCCTTCGCGGGCTTTCGTGACGAATTCGGACTGGCAGCTGCGGACTGCCTCCTCGCAGTCACGCCGATCGGCTTCGACATCTCGCTGCTCGAGTTGCTGCTGCCGCTCACGGTCGGTGGACGCGTCGTCGTCGCGAGCCGGGACCAGACCCGGGACGGCCAGCGGTTGATCGATCTCGCAGAAGCCACTTCCAGCACGGTCATGCAGGCGACCCCGGCGACGTGGCGGATGCTCCTAGCCGCGGACACCGAGAGGCGACTCGACCTTCGCGTCCTCTGCGGCGGCGAGGCTCTCGCACCGGACCTGGCCCGACAGTTGACCCGCATCGGAAGTCAGCAGTGGAACCTGTACGGCCCGACCGAGGCGACGATCTGGGCATCAGCCGCCCGCCTGCACGATGCGGGCGGATCAGTCGACATCGGCCGCCCGCTGACGAGCGCTGCCTTCCGGATCTGCGATGAGCAGGGTCACGAGCTCGGTCCACTGCAGAGCGGTGAGCTGCAGATCGCCGGGCCGTGTCTGGCGCGGGGCTATCTCGATGACCAGGCGCAGACCGACGAGCGGTTCGTCTGGTCCGGGAATCCGGCCGTGCGGTGGTACCGGACCGGTGATCTCGCTCGTCGCGAGCGCGATGGGCGGTACGTGTTCCTCGGTCGTGCCGACGGTCAGGTGAAGGTCCGCGGGCATCGCGTCGAGCTCGCGGAGGTGGAGAGCGCGCTGCGCGCCCATCCGCTGGTCGAGGATGCGATGGCTGCCGTACGGCGTGACCCGAGCGGCGAGAACCAGCTGATCGGGTATGTCGTCAGCACTGGCGAGATAGACGCGGCGGAGGTCCGGCGTGCAACCGGCGCACTGGTACCGGACTACTTGGTGCCGTCCGTCATGCACCGCATCGGCGCGATTCCGCTCACCCCGAACGGCAAAGTCGATCGCCGACCCGTCCCAGCCGCGGACCTGCTGCCACCCGGCCAGGCCGGAACCGCGGCACTCGCCCCTGCCACCGGAGTCGATGCTGACGTTCTTCGCATCTGCGCAGAGGTCCTGGGAGTCGACGACCTGACGCTCGCGGACGATTTCGTCTTGCGGGGTGGGCATTCGCTCCTGGTGGTGCATCTGCTGGCCCGGCTGCGCAATGAGCTGGGAGCTGAGGTCACGTTGGGCTCGTTGTTCGCCGATCGCACCGTGACAGGGATCGCCAGGAACGTCCGCGACGCCCTGGCCGCCAAGACCGAGGAACCCGAGCGGCCGGCTCTGGTGAAGCTGCCTCGCGGATAAGGCTTCAGTCAGGTCCCCGCGACGATGACGCGGCGCGGTCCCAGGGTGTCGTCGGCGAGCACGGTCGTCAGATGCGCCGCCAGTTGCCGGATCGATTCGGCTTCCAGTACCAGCCGGGCCGGTACATGGCGGTCGACCTCGGCCGACAGCTTGGCGGCCACCATGGTCGCGAGCAAAGAGTGGTTGCCGATCTCGCGCAGGTTGTCGTCGGGTCCGATGGCGCGATGCCCGGCGGCCTCCGACCAGGCGTTCCGGATGATCGAGAGCAGGGGTAGGGCCGGAGCGTCGGAGCCGGGCGCGACGGTTTGTCCGGCAAGCCTGCGGCGGATCGCCGCCTTGTCGATCTTGCCCGATCGCACGTACGGCAGCTCCGCCACCACCTCGATCCGCAACGGTCGTTCGTGGGCCTGGAGCAGCTTCGAGCAATGCCTGTAGAGCTCAGACTCGTCGACTGCCTGCGCAAGCCGTACTTGAGCTGCTAGCGATTGCCCCAACGCCTGGTGAGGTACTGCGACCACCGCGGCCTCGGCGACCGCGGGATGCCGGAGCAACACGTCCTCGACCAGCGTGCTCGACACGTTGTGGCCGGCGATGACGGCGATGTCGTCACGGCGGTCGGTGAAGTAGACATAGCCGTCGTCGTCGACCCGGCCGTAGTCGCCGGTCGCCACCCAGCCGTCCGGATGAATGGTGGTTCCACCGGGCGTGGGGGACAGGTGCCGCCGCGGCCGGGAGTCCTGGTGCCGGATCCAGATCTCGCCCACCTGGCCCCGCTCGAGCTCGGTACCGTCCTCTCCCACGATCCGGAGCTCGGTATCGGCCGCCGGTTTCCCCAACGAGGTGGGCTTGGCCGACGCATGGTCGTTGACCAGGGAGACGCCCTCGGACAACGAGTACACGTTGAGTACCTGGGCAGCTGGGAAGCTGGCGGCGAGCTGGTCGAACACGCTCGCCGGTAGCGGGGCAGACGAGCACACGACCGCCCGTACCGAGCTGACCTCCGGGCGGCGTTCGGGCAGCTGTCGCAGCAAGGCCTGGGCTGAGGACGGTACGAGTTCGAGCACTGTCACCGAACGGTCTTCGATCAGCCTGCAATGCCGGTCGGGGTCGAAGGACGGGGTGACCAGCAGTCGCGCCCCGTTGACCGCCGACACCACGAAGGCCTGCGCGGCGGCGGTACCGATCACTGGCGTGGCGAGCACGAGATGCCGGCCATCATCGGTGACGACATCGTCCGGGGAGAGCGCCAGCAGCTCGCCGTAGTCCGCAGCGACAAGCTTCGGCCGCCCGGTCGTGCCGGAGGTCAGGGTGATGGCAGCGGTGTCGGCGGCCGTGGCGATGGGCTCAAGAGACGGCAGTTCGGGGCCCGCCTTCGACCACTCGTCCGGATCGATCACCAAGTCGGCTGGGATCTCTGCCGGTGACGCGGTGACGACAAGGTCGACCTCGGCTTCGCGCAGCACGGAGCGCAGCCGGTCGGGCGGGAGCTCGGCCGGTACAGGCACGACCGTGGCTCCCGCCATCCAGACCCCGTACGACGCGACGACAAAATCGCACCAGTCGGCCGCGTCGAAGAGCAGAGCGACCCGCGTGCCCGGCCCGGCACCGCGACGGCGTACCACGCGGCCGGCCGCCGCCGCGCGGCTCGCCAGTTCGCGGTACGTGACGTGGGCACCGCCATCGACCTCGGTCGCTACTTGCGCTGCAGCGCTGTCTGCCAGCTGGTAGAGCCTGGTTAGCAGCCCGGGTACTGCTGGGCGGTCGTCAGACGACATCGCCGCTCACCTCCGCAATCTCGCGCTGGATCAGCGGCCGGTCGGCCCATCGCCAGCGCCAGGCATCCCACGCGCTGTCGACCATCGCATGCAGGTCACTGGTCGCGGACCAGCCGAGCGCCGCTCTGATCCGCGACGGATCGGCAACAACACAAGGCGGATCGCCTAGGCGCGGCGCTGTCACGACGTGGCCGGGATCGACGCCGGTGACTTCCCGGACGACGCTGAGGACGTCGAAGACGCTGGCCCCGACGCCGCGGCCGACGTTGTAGTGGCAGGCCGAGGCCGCGTCGGTCTCGAGCCGGTCCACCGCGGCCAGATGCGCGCTGGCGAGGTCGGCCACGTGGACGAAGTCGCGGACGCAGGTACCGTCCGGGGTGGGTTGGGCGGCTCCGAAGACGTGCGGCCGTTCGCCGGCCGTCAGGGCCTGCAGAACACTCTGCAAGAGGTTCGAGACGCCAGGATCGCCGAGCTCGGCAGATCCCGCTCCGACGACGTTGAAGTACCGCAACGCGATCCAGGAGAACTCGGACCTGGCGCTGGCCGCGTCCAGCAGCCACTCCGCCAGCAGTTTGGTCGATCCGTACGGGTTGATCGGCAGTGTCATCGTCGCCTCGGCGATCGGTCCTCCGGGCGGGCTGCCGTAGACCGCGGCGCTGGACGAGAGCACCAGCCGGTGAGCCCCGGTCAGCCGCATCGCGGCCAGCACCGACGCGGTACCGCGGACGTTCTGGTCGTAGTAGTAGAGCGGTTTGCGGACCGACTCGGCGACGGACTTCTTCGCGGCCAGGTGCACCACCCCACTCACCCCGTACGTCGTCATCGTCCGGGCCAGCGCGCGGGTGTCCAGCACCGAGCAGACCACCAGCGGTACCCCGGCCGGAACCCGTTCGGCCAGGCCGCTGCTGAGATCGTCGACGACAACCACCGGCCGGCCACTGCGCACCAGTTCCGCGGCCACATGTGCCCCGATGTAGCCCGCCCCGCCCGTCAGCAACCATGTCACGGTGATCAGTCTGTGCCGACGGTCCCGATCTGGGCGAGCCGGTCGCGACACGAGAATGTGGCCCAGCCGGACGGGGAGGCGGGCTTGCCGTAGGTTCGTCCTGGACCAATGGGAACGCAGGAGAGGCCAGTAGAGCGTGCAGGGTGATGAGCTGAGGACCGATGGATCGACAGATCCGATTGACCTCGTGGCGGAGCATTTGTCCGGGTACGGCGCGCACGGGCGGGCGCACCGGGAGGTCCTCGCGGCGCTGGCTGACGGGCACACGACGCTCGACGTACTGGTCCGCGACACCGCCCTGCCCAGGAGAGTCGTCGAACAGTTGTTACGGCTGCTCGGTGCTGATCTACTGACATCCGGCGATGTCTTGAGCTTGGCGCCTGACCGCGTCGCGGAGTACCGCGCGCGCTTCTCGCTGGACCAGCTTCGCCGGACCGTACTGCCGGGCCCCGCGGACGAGCGGCTCGAGGAGTCGGCGCAGCTGATCAAGGTGATGAGCGAGATCATTGCCGCAGGCCCCAAACCGGTCAGGGCGCTGGATCATGTGCCGGCCACGGCGGCGACGGCCATCCGCCGCGCGGTGTGGATGGACGGCTCGTACGATCTGTCCGGCTCGACGCTGCTCTGCATCGGCGACCACGACCTGACGTCGGTGGCCACCTGCCTGGTCAATCCGGAGGTCAAGGTGATCGTCGTCGATGTCGACGAGAGCCTGCTGAGTTTCATCGACGCGGAGGCCACCCGCCGCGGCCTGCAGATCCAGACGGCGTACGCCGACTTCCGGCTCGGCCTGCCCAGCCTGGCGGTCGAGTCAGCGGATCTCGTCTTCACCGATCCGCCGTACACGCCCGAAGGGGTGCGGCTGTTCCTCGCGCGCGGGCTGCAAGGGCTGCGGGATCGCGCCAACGGCCGGCTGCTGATGGCCTATGGCTATGGCAGCCATCAGCCGACCCTCGGGCTCAAGGTGCAGCAAGCGGTCCAGAGTCTCTCGATCGTGTACGAGGCGATCCTGCCGCACTTCAACCGCTACGTGGGGGCTCAGGCGGTCGGCAGCGCCAGCGACCTGTACGTGTGCCGGCCGACCACCATCACCTGGAAGGCGCTCGACCGCATCGCCAGTGATGCCGTGAACATCTACACCCACGGTGCACAATCGCTGGAAGGGGAGAAGAAGCAGCCGACCGGCGTGGAAGCTGCCCTGATCGAGGCGGCCGGCGGGACCGGCGACCTGCCGATCAGCGCGCTGATCGGGATCGAACGGCCGGCGACGGTTGGCGACAGCATCGGCCTGAGCCTCTCGGAGATCCTCGACGGGACCGGGCTCGCTTCGATCAAGAACGCCCGGACGTCGGCCGTGGCCGTCGACCTGTTCGGCGATCCAGGCTCCTGGCTCGCCCGGACGCTGGTCGCCCTCAACGTCCAGCGCGCGGCGATCTCGGTGCACAACAAGCACCCCTCGATCACCAGCCAGGCGGCACAGGAGAGTCTCACCGACCTCGTCGGCGCCAAGTGGCGGCTGCGGTTCCGGCGGAGTACGCCGGACTCGACCCATGCGATCGTCGAAGCCGCCGAGGTCGATCCCGCCGAGCTGTCAGCGGCGGACGCGGCGAGGCGGATCGTGCTCGACGGCGCCCACCGCAAGCTGGAGAATGCGTGGCGAGATGCTCTGGTCAAGGCCAGCCGGCGCCTCGACGTACCGCTGACCAAGAACCAGGCCCGGGATCGCATCGCGGCGGCCGGTGTTCCGGCGGAGGTACTGGCGGGCAGCCTGATCGAGCTTCCGGAGCACCAGCTGCGTACCATCCTGGACACGGTCGCCGCGTCCGTCGGCTAGTCCTGCTCGCGGGAGCGCCTAGCTGCGGTGCTCGGGGGAGTGCCTAGCTGCGGTGGGAGGCGGCGAGGCCGATGATGCCGGCGGCCACCAGCAGGAGGGCCGCGGTAAGGCCGAGGTCGTCGGTCTGGACGACTCCGTTGTCGTTCAGGATCCAGATCGTGGCGCCGCCGGACAGCACGGTGCCGGCGATGATGCCTGGCACGTCCGGCTTGGTCTTCCTCATCAGCGCTCCACCTTGATACTGCCCAGCTTGAGGTGCAGGTCCAGGACGACGGACTGCGGTCCTGCCTTGCCGTCGGCGCCCAGATCGGTCAGCGTCATCTTTGCACTGTGCCCGCCCTGGGTCTTGCTGAAGGCATCCACCTGACCGGTGTCGGCGACCAGGTTGCCGGTCACGTCGACGTTGGGGGGCAGCTTGACGACGACATCACCGACGCCGCCATCGACCACCACCTTGGCACCCGTCGCGAAGGTCGCCTTGGACAGATCAAGCTGTACCGAGCCCGCGTCGAACCGGTACGTCGTGTTGGTCGCGTTGACCTGGCTCTGCGCGGGGGCGACGTACTTCACGTCGGCGAAGTCGCGTGGGACCTCTGGGAAGACCATGCTCGCCGCGATCCCCATGGCCAGCAGGATGCCGAGTGGGAACAGTGCGAGCGTCTTGCCCAGGAACCCGCCGAAGAGCATGCCCAGGCCGAGCGTGGCCAGTCCGATCACGAGCGTCAGCGCGGGCTGCGCGCTCGCCGCCCAGGCGATGGCCAGCGCAGCGCCGGTCAGGAGCACGATGGCGGACTTGACCCCGCGGTAGCCCTTCACCGGCGGCGCAGCCGCCACCCGGGTCGCCGGGGCCGGCGGCTCATCGACGTACAGGCCGAGGGGATCGTCCTCGGTCCACACAGGCTGGACAGGCTCGGTCACCCGGTCCTGGGGGCGCTGCGTGGCCGAGGACGCTTGGCCCGCTGGGTGAGGTAGCGGGCCAGTCTGAGCAGGCCCGCTGTACTGCGGACCGCCGGTCTGGTCACCGGGCTGGCCGGTCCACGGAGTACTGCGGTGGCCACTCCACTGGCCGGTGCGGTGTCCCCAGTGGTTGCGGCCCTTGCGGCGGAAGACGAACAGCCAGAGCAGCCCGAGCACCACTACCGGGCCGGGGAGGACCTTGCCGAAGTTGAAGGACGACATCAAAGCGATGGCGGAGAACACGCACTGCCCGATCACCACCGGCCACAGCCACGGGTGGTCAGCCCGCACCCGGTCTCCGAACAGGCCCTGCGCGGCGGAGCGGTCGCTGCCCTCGTCGGGCATCATCACCCAGGCGGCGAGGTAGAAAATGATGCCGGGACCGCTGAGGACGAGGACCGCCATCACGACCCGGATCAGCACCGGGTCGACGTTCAGCGCGCGGCCCATGCCGCCGCAGACACCGGCGAGCATCCGGTCGGACCGGCTGCGACGCCAACTCTGCACGTCCTTCAGCTGTCCGCGGTCGAATCCCCCGCTCGAGTTCTGCTCCATGTCATCGATACTGGCCCCTTCCAGGTGGCGGCAACATCGGGGATCCCCCTTTGTGGACCCCGGGTCGCCGCCCGGCAACTCTCAGCTAGGGGTTGTCCCCGGCCCGACCCTGAGCGCAGCCGGTGACCGTTGAGGAGTCAGCCCGGGGAGAAGCCTGCTGGTGTGCGGACTGCCGGCGTGTGACGATCGTGGGGATGACACAACCAGCTGCTGCCGCGCCCCCGGGCGGCCCCCCTGCGCCAGGGGGTCCGGTCGGCGGTCCGCATGCCCAGTACGGGCCCCAAGCGCAGTACGGCGTCCCCGGCTCGCAACAGCAGCCCGGTGCGGAGCCACCGCCCATACGCCGCGCGTACCGGCGTACCGACGGCCGTGTGCTGAGTGGTGTGGCTGGCGGCATTGCAGACCACCTGAATGTGTCCGATACGGTCGTACGGCTCGTCTTCATCGGCGCGACCGTGTTCGGCGGCTTCGGCGTACTGATCTATGCAGCGCTGTGGTTCCTGATGCCGCTGGAGGTGTCGACCGGTCCGAACGCACCCGGCCTGGCCGCGGCGACGCGGAGCGGCATGCGGCCCGAGACGCCGGTACCGCCGCTGCACTCGGCCCACAAGGAACGCCGCAAGGAGAAGAACCGCGGCCAGCTGACCGCCTTCGCGGTGGTTGCCGTCGGCGTCCTTCTGCTGCTGAACGTGGCCGGCCTCGGGGTGGCCGGCAAGATGTTCTGGCCGCTCGTCTTCGCCGGTACCGGACTGGCTCTGATCTGGCGGCAGGCCGACGAAGGCCAGCGCAACGCCTGGGTCGGCAAGGCCCCGACACTCGGCGCACTGTTCGGCAAGGGCGGCTGGAAGTCGGTCATCCGGGTCACGGTCGGGCTGATCCTGCTCGGGACCGCCGTCACCGTGTTCCTGGTCCAGAACGGCCGGCTGTCCCAGGTCGGCGACGTACTGGTCGCTCTCCTCCTCGCCGTTGTCGGCATCGGCGTCATCGCGGGGCCGTGGGTGCACCGGCTCAGCCGGGACCTCAACAACGAACGTGGCGAGCGCATCCGGTCGCAGGAGCGCGCCGACATGGCTGCACACCTGCACGACTCGGTACTGCAGACGCTGGCCCTGATCCAGAAGCAGGCGAACGACCCGCGGGCCGTAGTACGGCTGGCTCGTGCGCAGGAGCGCGATCTGCGGTCCTGGTTGTACGACGAGGACGACACCACCGACCAGACGCTGTCTGGCGCGGCCAAGCGGGCCGCTGCCGAGGTGGAGGACTCCCACGGAGTACCGGTCGAGGTGGTGACCGTCGGCGATTGCGAGCTGACCGAAGGGCTGTCGGCGATGGTCCGGGCGGCGCGGGAGTCGATGGTGAACGCCGCCAAACACTCCGGAGCTGACAAGATCGACGTGTTCGTCGAGGTCGACGGGGACCGGGCCGAGATGTTCGTCCGGGACCGCGGCAAGGGGTTCGACCCCGACGGGGTGCCGGAGGACCGGCTGGGTCTGCGGCACAGTGTGATGGGCAGGATGGAACGGCACGGCGGCCGCGCATCGGTGCGGTCGAACCCGGAGACAGGCACCGAAGTGCGACTGGAGATGGACAGATGACACAGAGGCGAGTGGTGGTCATCGATGACCACGACATGTTCCGGGCAGGCGTGCGCAGCGAGATCGGCGCCTCGGTCGAGATCGTCGGCGAGGGTGCCGATGTGGAGTCCGCGGTGAAGGCGATCGCCGGGACCGAGCCGGACGTGGTGCTGCTCGACGTGCACCTGCCCGGCGGCGGTGGCATCGAGGTGATGAAGCAGGTGCACCAGCGGCACCCGGACATCAAGTTCCTGGCGCTGTCGGTGTCCGACGCGGCCGAGGACGTGATCGGCGTGATCCGGGCCGGCGCCCGCGGCTACGTCACCAAGAACATCAGCGGGACCGAGCTGGTCGACGCGATCGGCCGGGTCGCCGACGGTGACGCCGTCTTCTCGCCGCGGCTGGCCGGCTTTGTCCTGGACGCCTTCTCCGGCGCGATCGACATCGCCTCGGTCGACGAGGACCTCGACCGGCTGTCGCAGCGCGAGCGCGAGGTCCTGCGCCTGATCGCCCGCGGCTACGCCTACAAGGAAGTAGCCCGCGAACTCTTCATCTCGGTCAAAACCGTCGAAACCCACGTCTCCTCGGTACTCCGCAAACTCCAACTCTCCAACCGCCACGAACTAACCCGCTGGGCCACCGACCGCCGCCTGGTCTGAGAACAAGAGCTGGGCTCGCGACGCCTGCTCCGCTTCGCTCCGCCGGCTGCATCGCTGGCGGAAGCGGCGCTGGCGCGCGAAACCCGTGGTGGGGTGTGAGTGCGTGGTGCGGTTGGGCTCGCGGCGCCTGCTCCGCTTCGCTTCGCTGGCGGAAGCGGCGTTGGCGCGCGTCACGGCGTGGCGGCCAGGGGCGGGTACGTGAGTACAGCCAGGCACGGTCGGGCCGGCCATCGCGAACGGCCAAAGCGTCCTGTCTGACAGCATTCGCCCGGGCCGCGGACGTCGCGCAAGCACCCCCCACCGGCGATGCAGCCGGCGTAGCGGAGCGGAGCGGGCGTCGCGAGCCGGGTCGTGTGAGCGGCGGCGCTAGCGCCGCCGAGGTTGTGTGACAGCGGGCTCAGCGGGTGGTGGAGGTGTAGGGGAGCAGGGCCATTTCTCGGGCGTTTTTGATGGCTCGGGCAACTTGCTTCTGTTGTTGGACTGTGAGCCCGGTGACGCGGCGGGAGCGGATTTTGCCGCGGTCGGAGATGAACTTGCGGAGCAGGGCGGTGTCCTTGTAGTCGACCACCTCGATGCCGTCGCGTTTGAACGGGTTCTGCTTCGGCTTGCGTCCACGTCCATCGGCCGGCTTGTCACGTCGTACCATCGTCGAACCCTTCTTGCTGTTGATAATCGTTTTCAACTAGCATAGCCGCTGTTCAGCGTGAGCAGAGGAGATGGGTCATGGCAGTACCGAAGCGCAAGATGTCCCGGTCGAACACCCGCCATCGGCGGGCGCAGTGGAAGGCGACCCCGGTCGACCTGGTGCCGATCACCGTGAACGGCCGGCAACTGCGAGTGCCCCGGCCCTTGGTCAAGGCCTACCAGCGCGGCCTGATCGAATGACCGGATAACACCGATGGACAGCACCGGCAGGGGTGAGGACGGGTGGCGAGTTCCGGCCAGGGCACAAATTCGCCACCCCGACAGGGGCGCAGCCAGCTTTGGGACTGTTATACCGTCGACTCTCATGGAGCGGAATCTCACAGCTGAACAGCTAGCGCTCTTCGAGAAGGAGTTCGCGTCGAACCCGCAGTACCGGGTGATGCAGAACGCCGTCACGGAGACGCCGATCGCCAAGATCGCCCTGGATCGCCAGATCGTCACCTCGATCGACCATTCC
>Ga0190275_10001858_pt1 | contig 15468 bp, 10 predicted proteins | sample Popmic550T_FD_133745 | JGI IMG/M metagenome (GOLD analysis project Ga0190275, IMG submission 133745) | Populus adjacent soil microbial communities from riparian zone of Yellowstone River, Montana, USA - 550 T | ecosystem: Environmental > Terrestrial > Soil > Riparian zone > Trees stand | place...
CACAACTGGATCATCGAGTGGGACAGGTTCGACGGCGGCAGCGCGCACGCGGAGAGCACGCGGCCCGACGGAACGCGCGTGGCGGCTCGCCTCGCGCACAAGATCGACACACGCCTCTCGAATCCGCTCGGGACGCTCGCCAACGAAGGCGGGCCGGAGGTGCCGAGCGACCCGAACATCACGCGCATCCAGAAGCTGCTCAAGCAGCTAGCCAGGCGCAACCTGCGGCGCGGCTACCAGCTCTCACTACCGACGGGGCAGGCGCTCGCCAAGCAGTTCGGGGTCGAGCCGCTGAGCGAGGAGGAGCTCGAGCGCGACAGCAGCGACCGGGTCGCCACGGCACTCGCTGAAGGTGAGTTCGCGCAGCACACGCCGCTCTGGTTCTACACGCTCAAGGAGGCGGAGATCCGCGAGGGCGGTGAGCGGCTGGGCGAGCTTGGCAGCCGCGTCGTCGCCGAGACGCTGATCGGCGTGCTGCTGGCCGATCCTGCATCCTACCTGGCCGAGCAGCCCGACTGGGATCCGTCGCAGCCGGTGCCTGGCGCGGGGGGCCCGCCCATGGTGGGCAGAAAGGAGAAGGCGCGTCCCCTCACCAAGATCAGCGACCTGCTCGAGTTTGCGGGCGTGCGACCGCCGACGGCTGCCCCGTAGCGCGGCGTACCAACTCCGCTCCCAGCGGTGGGCCGCCAGAGGCGCTTGGCTGCGCATCGGGGTCGCCCACCAGAGCGTGTCGGCGGCACGACGAGCTTCGACCAAGCCGGTCAGTGCCCGGGAGCGAACGCGCTCGGGCGCGCCTTGCTCGCACCACGAAGGTTCCCTATCACCGGGTCATACCGGGCTGGTACCCGAATGGAGTTCGCGAGCGAATGAAGACACGCATTACCGAGCTGCTCGGCATCGAGCACCCGATCATTCAAGGCGGCATGCATTACGTCGGTTTCGCCGAGCTCGCCTCGGCGGTCTCCAACGCCGGCGGCCTCGGCATCATCACCGGCCTGACCCAGCGCACACCCGAGCTGCTTGCCAAGGAGATCGCGCGCTGTCGCGAGCTGACCAGCAAGCCGTTCGGCGTGAACCTCACGTTCCTGCCGTCGGTCACGCCACCCGACTATCCCGGGTACGTGCAGGCCATCATCGACGGCGGCGTGAAGATCGTCGAGACGGCCGGCAACAACCCGCAGAAGTGGCTGCCTGCGCTGCGCGAGAACGGCATCAAGGTCATCCACAAGTGCACGTCGGTGCGCCACGCGCTCAAGGCCGAGTCGATCGGGTGCGACGCAGTCAGCGTCGATGGCTTCGAGTGTGGCGGCCATCCCGGCGAGGACGACATTCCCAACATGATCTTGCTGCCACGCGCCGCCGAGGAGCTGAAGATCCCCTTCGTCGCCTCGGGCGGCATGGCCGATGCGCGCTCGCTGGTCGCCTCGCTCGCGCTCGGCGCCGACGGCATGAACATGGGGACGCGCTTCATCGCCACCAAGGAGGCGCCCGTGCACGAGCGCGTGAAGCAGGCGATCGTCGCGGCCTCCGAGCTCGACACGCGGCTCGTCATGCGTCCGCTGCGCAACACCGAGCGCGTGCTGAAGAACGAGGCAGTCGAGCGTCTGCTCGAGAAGGAGCGCGCGCTGGGCGCGAACATCAAGTTCGAAGACATCCTGCCCGAGGTCGCCGGCGTCTACCCGGCGATCATGCAGCGCGGCGAGATGGAGGCGGGTGCGTGGTCGTGCGGCATGGTTGCCGGCCTCATCCACGACGTGCCCACCTGCAAAGAGCTGATCGACCGCATCATGGCCGAGGCCGAGCAGCTCATCCGCGGGCGTCTGAGTACACTGCTCGGCTAGCGCTGCGCCACGGAGTACGAGCCGAGCAGGAAGAACAGCTCGGCTTCGGTGGCGACGCCCCACGCGACCGCACGCGTCGCAACGCCAGCGGCACGGCTCAGGTGAGTGGGATGGTGTCGAACTGCGGCAGGTCGTCGGTGATCTCGGACCACTCGGGTCGTCGCGACACGAACACATGGCAGAGGGGGCGCTGCTCGATCTCGCAGTCGAGGCAGCCGAGCCGCAGCCTCACCATGTCGGCCTGCTCGGAAGCCCGCTTGCGCGCGAACAGGTGCGAGCCGCAGCGGCTGCAGAACACGCGCGCCTGACCTGGGCTCGACTCGAACTCCGACAAGAGCTCGACCCCGGCGACCACGCGAAAGCGGTCGGCGCGCACCGAGCCGTTGGTCGCGAACTCTGCGCCGGACGCCTTGCGGCACTGCGCGCAATGGCAGCGCGCGACGCGCAAGAGAGGGCCTTCGGCCTCGTAGCGAACACTTCGGCACAAGCAGCTTCCGACGAGTATCTGCATGGTGCTCCTTGGTGGCAGGCGACTGTCATGGTTTGGACAGTCCAATGGTGCCCGGGCCGTGCGTACTTCACTCGACGCGCATGCGCGCGGAATCGTCGGAAGAGTTCTGCCGACGCTCCGCGAGCAGCGGGCCCGGAGGATCGAACCTGATGGTATTGCGACGTCCGGCCGCAATAGCCAGTATTGCGGGCCACTTTAAAATCATGATCCCGTAATAGGTCAACACGATGAGTGGATCTATGATGGTGATCATCGTGGGCCGAGCGCCGAGCGCAACGGCGTAGAGGTACATGAGCCCGCGCTCGAGGCTCGACAACTTGAATGTCTGAGTGAGGAGTACGGCGCTGAAGAAGCCGTATGCGCTCAGCGCGAAGCGGGACACGTCAGTGTAGCTGTGGTCCACCGTCAACACGAAGCCGCCGAGCAAGAGCGCGGCGCAAGGAGCGGTCGGGGACGAGTCTCGATCCCGAGCCTGCCACGCTAGAAAGTGAAGGCAGCTGCTCATTGCGAAAAACTGAAGATTGCGGAGTGCAGCGCCCCCGATGGAGACGAGCGGCCGCAGCTCCGCAGTGAACGCAGGAATGAGGTAGTAAGATCCCACCGAAAGCAGGTAGAGCACAAACAGGGTCCGGTACCGTCGCACGACCAATAGGCCTACGCCTGCGCACGCGATCTGAACGAAGTAGAGTGCGCGCAGCAGCGAGCCGTTCGTGGCCATGTTCTGGAGCGCTATCATCGCGCCGTACAGCTGCGAGTTTGCCACGTCGGCCAGCACCTCGACTGCCCCGGTGAGCAGACGGTCGAGGACGCCATTGAGGAGCGCTTCACCGGCGTACGCCAGCATCACCCCGAGCGTGGTGTAGAGAGTCGCGATGCGAAACTTCTTCAGGTCCCGCGCTGCTGCGGCGAAGGCCGCCCATTTCGCACCTAGCACTCTTTGCGGCGAGCTCTTGCTCTTCTTCTTGTGAGACCGGCTCCTCGTCGTTGCTGGCTTCTTCATGCGCTGCCTCCACGAGTTCGAGAACTGCGTGAGCCCAGTACTGCAGCTCTCGGGCGGCGTGGGCGCACACCGCAGCTCCGATCCGTACCCTCTCTCGCATTTGGTCGGCAACACAAATCTGACGGTGATCCACGGACGCAGGATCCTCCTGCCGGCCGGTGCCGGCCGAAGTGCACCTGACGCTTCTCGCGGCGATTCGTGCCACCTTGTACCTCGTCAGGTTTGTAGCTAGCCGCGCCATCTGCCTGTGATCCTTCGTCAGGATCTGGTAATCCTTCGCCATGTCGAGTGTTGAACAGCCGCAGGAGCGGGTGCAGTTTGCAGTCTCCGGTGATGACGGCGAGGACGTCTTCGAGCGGCTCTCGACGCTCGCCCGGCCCGATTTTCCGCGTGCCGGGAGAAAGCAGGCTGCTCCTTGGAGCCGTGTCGCCCTTCGTCTGCTCGCAGCCCACGCTCACCGTGCGAGCGGCTCGGAGTGGGTCGTAGTCCGAGGGCGGCGCGTCTCGCGGCCGCTGCGACCTGGCGAACCAGAGGGAACGACCAGCCTCAAGGTAGACCTGCACCTCTCATCGGCGGATGCCGCGAGGCTCGTGGCACTCGAAGAGGGGGGGCTCGCGTCGTCACCCGCGGCGATTCTGCGAATGGCGGTGCACTGGCTCGCGCAGCTCGCGGCTCAGCTCGAGCGTGGAGGTGAGCTCCGCCAACGCAGCGAGCAAGGCTCGTTCGAGCCGCTGGATCTGATCGAGCTCTGCGCCGAAGGAGCTGTGGTGCCCCCGGAGGTGCAGGTCCACGCTCCGCTGCTCGGGGGCGCTCTGGAGGAGGGCGACGCGCGCGCGCCTGTCGAGTGCATCATTCCGAAGCAAGCCGAGATGTTCGTGGGCATCCTGCTAGCGACCGGAGCTCTGAACCGGTACTTGGCGCTCCGGGTCGACGATGTAACTCGCGATGCAGAGCAGATCGCGTTGAGCGCTCCCGCCGTCGAGCAGACCCAGCTCATGGAGGCCGCGAGTATCGCGTGGGAGAAGAAGCTCAATCTGGCGGACGAGCTCGCGCGTTTTCGCGGTACCTGCGGGGGCGAGTCCATCGACCCAGAGCTGCGCGCCGCGTTCTTCAGCGATGAGCTCGACAGCGGGCTCTATCAGCGCAACTGGTTCTCGAGCAAAGCGAAGCATCGCGAGCTTGCCGAGCTGGCGTTCGACGTCTTGGCCGACTACCTGGAGCAGCGCTGCAGGCGGCTACGGCCTCGGCCCGATCCAGATCGGCCCGCAGATTCTCCGCAGTCCCGCGAAGGAGTGGGAGCAGCCGAGACCTGCCAGACCCGGTGGCGCAACTGGACACGCTCCCGGCGCTTGCCCGACGGCACGTATGAGGCCGGAGCGCCGATCGAGTGGAGCGCGGTCGTTTACCACTGGCTGCGCACGCCGGCGAGGAGCCACGCGGCGCTCGTCGCGCACGAGCTGCAGACGCTGCTGCTAGACCTGTTCGGCGCTCGTATCGGTCGCCATCTGGGCGTGCTCGCGGACGGCTGCGTGCAGTTCAATCAGCTCTATTACGGCCGCGCGTTCGCGCCCGGTAACGGAGGCATGGAACAGAGCCTCGAGCACTACCCGCTCGAGCAGCTGCTCACCCAGCTAGGCCGCACGAGCTCGGCGACGATGAGCGCCGACGAGGGGTCGTCTATCGCTCGTCTGATCTATCTCTATCTCACGCTGCTTCGGGTCGCGCGCCCCGTCTACTGTTGGCGTCGCGCGCCGGCATCGAAGCTGTCGCCGGCTTCGAAGCCGTCGTTCCGTTCGGTGCAGCTGCACGTGCGGAGCCCCGCCTACGCCGACTTTGCCGAGTTGCGCGCACGGGTTTTTGGTGCGCAGACGACGCTCGACGGCCTGCACTCGATCCTGCGCGGAGGCATCGTTCCGCGTACGAATCGCGGTCGCGTGTGGCTCGTGCACGGGAGGGCCGGGAGCGGAAAGTCCACGCTCGGGCTCACGCTCGCCGCCGACGTGGCGCGCCGTCGGCGGGTCGCGATCATCCTGTGTGCGGAAGAGCGCACCGAGGTCATCCGCGAACGCCTCGACGTGTACGGCTTGCGTGACGAGGAGCGGTACGCCGTGGTCGGGCGGGAGGCGCTCGAGCGCGACCTTGCGGCGACCCGTGCGTTGCTCGCCGCGAGCCTTCCTAACGCGAGCTCGCGCGAGGGCACGCGCCGAACTTGCGTGGCAAAAGGATTGTTGGTGGTGTTCGGCGCCTCTTCGGACAGCGAAGGCGGTGCCGAAGATGAGAAGCTCGAGCTCACCAAGTGGCTCGCCGAGCTCGCGCAGCGCACGCGTGGGCTGTGCGCCGAGCTCGCCGCGCGCGAACGTCGCGAGTCCGATCCTGACGTGAAGGCGGAGCTCAGGAGTCATCACCGTAAGTGGCGCTGGATCTCCGTCGTGGTCGACTCCGTCGACACACTCGACGTCGAGATCCCGGAGCTCCGCTCGGGCGCCCAGGAAGCGAGTGAGCGCGCTTCGCTCCGCCGGCTCGTCCGCGGCTTTGAACAGAGTCGGGTCTGGGCCGTGCTGCTAGCGGGTGCCGACCATCCGCGCACGCTCCCGCTCTCGTACCTTGCCGACACCGTGATCGAGCTCGGGAGCACAGATGCCGGGCTGCAGCGATATCTGCAGATCGTCAAGTGCCGAACGCAGGCCTACGATCCCGGCCGACACGTACTCGAACTCGTCGAGGGCAGAGGTGTCGCGCTCTACCCGAACTTGGCGTCGGTGCAGCGAGCCGCGCTGCGGCGTGCGCGGCGCGAGCTCGATCGCGAGCGCGTGATTCGCATGCCGCACCAGATCCATTGGACCTCCAGCGCCGAGCGACACACAGGCCCTTCGGAGGCCGGCCCGGACGCCGCCGCGGACTTGCGAGACGCGCGGCTTCCAAGCATCCGGCGCGGCAGCTCCGTCCTGCTGTACGGACCTCCGCAGAGTGGAAAGGGGCCGCTCTTGCTCAACTGGATGGCGGAGCGCATGAAGCTCGCGACGCACCCCGGCTGGCGCCTCGGAGCGACCGGCGCGGTCCTCTTCGTATCCTTTCGCTCGAGCGGACCGGAGTTCTTGCGGCCGCTCGAGGAGAGCAAGCAGCTCGCGCGCAAGTGGAGCTCGAACGTCGCAGATGTCCAAACGCTCTGGTACGGGGTCGACGAGACCATGAGCGCGGCCCAAGTTGCGCATGCGCTCGTGCAGCGCATAGAGCGCGCGCGACGCGACGGAGTGCCCCTCGACTGGATAGCGTTCCTCGGCATTGAGGCGCTCGGCACGAACTTGCCGGCGGTGGAAGCCGAGCGCAGCTTCTGGCCAACCATCTTCGCCATCACCACGAGCGAGGAGATCACGACAGCCTTCGTCGTCGCCGGCGACGACCACCGCGTCGTCACACACCATCGCTCCGACATGGACTACGTATTCCGCTTCATGCGCGAGGCGCAAAGCAGCGAGCGCAGCATCGTCATCGAGAAGAGCCCGGACCCACCCGAAGCGCTCGGCTACCCCACACTACGACTGGATCTCCAGCACGGGACGCTGAGCGCGGCCGGTCCCGAGGTTCGTCAGTCGGTCATTTGACGTTCCTCAATCGCGGGTCACCTTCTCTCCCGCGCTCCTTCGGCCGTCTAACGTGAGGAGCGGGCCGCGAGCATGGCCCGACGTCTCCATGCGGCAGGCGTGACGCCGTGGGAGCGGCGGAAGATGCGGATGAAATGCGTCACATCCGCGTAGCCCACGCGCTCGGCGATGATGCCCACCTGCTCGTCCGTCCCTCGGAGCCTGCGCCTCGCCTCTGCCATTCGGTACTCGACAATCCACTGTCCCACGGTGCGGCCCGTCTCCCTGCGGGCGACGCTGGCCACATGTGTCGGCGAGCGTCCGACGGCCCGTGCCACTCCAGCGAGCGACAGCGGGCCGACAGCGTTGGCTTCGATGTACGTGAGCACCTGGCGGGCGAGTCCCTGTCCGGTCGCACTGGGCGTGGCTGCCGGTCCGCTCACCCGCTCCAGTTCAATCAGCACGAGGCGGAGCAGGGCGCCCACGGCCTCTTCACGCGAGCGCCTGTCCTGCTCGAACTCGTACTCGAGGAGACGCATCCACGTCTCGAGGCGCTGGCGTTGAGCGGCGCTCGGACGGAGCACCGGGTGGCACCCACTGCGCACCCGCAACATGGGAATGAGCAGCGGGAGAGCGGAACTTCCCCAGCTTCTGTCATCGTGCGGAAAGGCCTCCGGGTGGAAAGCAAGCACCCAACCCTCCAGCCCCTCCAGCTGCGCCGAGCCGTGCGCATCGCCGGGAGGAATGATGTGCACGTCGCCCGCGCGCAGCATCAGCTCGCCGACGTGCCGAACCCGCCCCTGCCCTCGTGTCACGAGGACGATGACAGCGTGAGAGTGGACGAAAGTGCCTGGCCGGGCGCGGGGGTGTTCGTGACCCTTGTAGCGATGCACCCATACGGGAGACAGGTGCTGCTCGAACGCCTCGCGCGCTTGCGAGGGGGTCTTCGCTCCGATCGGCGTCTTGGCCCTAGTCATCGCGTTCTGCGTGTCAGTCTGCGGCTCCGGGCACGAACCTCACAAGGAAGACTTTGTACTGGAGTGAGACGAACAGAGGGCGCGGCGCCACCAGTCCGGCCCGGGCGAGCATCTCGACCAACGCGGCATCGGATTCTATTGGGCGCATCGCAGCAGAGCGCTGACGGCGATCTTCCAACTGGCGGGCAGAGATTCCATACGTCCGCAAACGCCGCAGCTCCACGCTCGTCAAGTCGGGGTCGTTGCCGACGCGGCAGCCCAGCACGAGGGGCGCTCTGGGCTTCAGGCGTGCCGTCACCTCACGCAGCAGCGCAAGGCGTGCTTCCTCGTCCTCGACATGGTGAAGCACGCCCATCATCTGCGCACCGTCGAACGGCGGGCAGGGAGGCAGGGTCTGTAGCTCGCCCACGTGCAGATGCGTGCGACAAAGCAACCCTTCGGCTTCCAGGCGCTTGCGAGCCATCGCAAGCATGGCTTCAGAGGGGTCCACCCCCGTGAAGTGCCAGCTCGGTACGCCGAATCGGGTGTAGGGCACCAGCTCCGCGCCAGTGCCCAGGCCCACGTAGAGCAGCGACGCCGAGTCTTGCCCATCGAGCTGTGCGGTCAGCGCGCTAGCGCCGAGTTCGTAGGCCGCTTGAACCCCGGCGAGGCTGATCGATGCCTGCGCGTCGTAGTGGACGGCGCGGTCGGCGCCAAAGCCTGCAACTATCTGGTGCTGGCTGAAGTCAGCAGAGTGATCATCGGTCATGAGGTGTCCTCGTTTGGCTCGTGAGAGGCGAGCCTTGCAACAGCAGACTGCGCCGAGACCTCTGTGCGTGGCAGAGCGGGAGTTCGGGCAGAATCGGCGGATCCTGCGGTCGACGTTCGCGCAGAGGCGGTCACCGATGAGCCGTTCTGGTTTAGCCAGAATTGCGCGTCCTCATGGGGAATCGACCTTTCGCATCATAAGAATCAGGAGTTTCGTCTAGTCAATACTGGGGGAACTGTCCAGCTCAACGGCATCCTCAACGTGCGGGCGGCTGTGGCGACTTTCAAGGCGCAAGCATGAGGGCCACTTTCAAGGTACGGCCGTGGTACACGTGGTCCGCCTGGCTCGTATGCGGACCTCACGGAGAACAGACAGATTGTCTGGGACCAGGGTCAGCTCCCTGGACCTGCCGCTTCTGACTACGATGCGAAGGTCAGTATCTCCAACCCATTCAATGCGTCCTACGACATATGCATGGAGGGGCAGTTCAAGTACTATTGATGCCGCGCTGCGTCCCAGGCTGGTCCTGTCGGCACCGAAGCTACCACCTGAGTGTCGTGCCCACAGGCGCGAGGTAGCTATGTCCAGGCACCACAGGCCGGTCATAGCCTGGAGCTCCATTCGACCGAGCTCTATCGCTCGAAGAAAGAGCGCTGCAGGAAGCGCAGGCCCGCTATCACCTGGTCCACCCGCGCATCGGCGATGGAGCCAACCTTTGTGCCTAGACGCGATTTCTCGACCGACGAGATCTGGGACACGACGATCACGCTCTGCTTTGCGAGACCTCCTTCGCCCGGATCGAGGAGCACGCTGCCAGGTCCATGCGCCTTGTTGAGATTGCTGCTCAGCGCGCACACGACGACCGTCGCTATTCGTGAGTGATTGAAGACGTCGTCCTGCACGATGACGTGAGGGTGCGAGTATGCAGGTGGGGGACCACGCGAGTCATCGGGAGCGATCCAGAAGATGTCGCCGCGGTGGATCTGGTCGACGCGCGCTGCCGTCATGACGTACAGCTTAGTACGAGTGCTGGAGATGTCAGAGCGAAGCGCGGACCAGGCAGAAGCGTGGAGCTACAGGAGCGCACATGAGCTGCCGGAGTTGATGCAAGCGTGTTGCACATGCATTTGATGTGCGAGAGTTAGCGCGGGCGTTCGGAGGTGCTGCGCGGAATGGAAACAGCCGATTGAGTTGGGCGCTGTCGGCGCTTCATCTGCGAGCGCGCTCGGCAGGGGTGCACGGAGGTCGTGCCCCAAGGGGGCTGGGGTGATCTCCGTTGCGTGCAGGGTGGTCGCGGATACATCCTCGGCCGCATCCTCGCTAACGCATGGAGCATGAGATGAATTTTTGGATGATTGGATGTTCACTCGCCGCTGCACAGCTGCTCGGCGCGTGCGCCGCCGACGCGGGCAGTGCTCCCACCGACGATCACGCGTCTGGGTTGCCGACCGGTGACGAGGCAGTAGAAATCTCCGGGCGGCACGACTCGCTCTGGATGGAGGGCTGTGATCAGGCGAAGAGCGACATGCTCTACGCCGCCAATGTCTACGCTCATTTCGCGCTCCAGCAGGCGATGAATGCCTATTCGCCTGCGGGTGCGCGAGAGAACCAGTATTTCGGCGTCGGACACGACTCCCAAGCGGTCGAGTTTACGCTGCTGGACATGTGGTACATCAACTTGACATACAAGCCTACTACTTACGTTTGTGGGGGCACCACCGGCTCTTGCGCTCGCGGCTTTCCGGCGCATGTCACTCCTGGCGACGTCGAAGGCGGCATCGAGAGAATCTACTTCTGCGACTCGGCCTTCGACCAGAACTTCATTTGCGACGACCCGGCTAGGTGCCACGCCTCACTCACCGGCGTGTTGCTGCACGAGATGGCCCATCTCGCAGGTGCGGTCTCACCCGACCCGGTAACGTGGCCTGCAATCCAAGCAGAGCTGGCGCAGTGGCCTGAAAGCTGGAGGGGCTCCATCTCACCCAACATAGCGGACATCTATCACCACTATATCTTGAACCTTCCGACCTATTGAGCGCCCCAGGGTGATCTCGCCTGGCGCAGTCTGTCTTGGCCGCATCGCCCCCATCACTCAGGTTGCATTGGCAAGGGCGGCGGCGGGGCGCTGGTACTGCGCCATCCTTCGTGCGAGCGCATCGCAGTCGAGCAAGTGACGCCCCATCGATCTCGCGAGAACAATCGCGCCTTTGGTTGCCAACGATGCACGAACAGAAGATGCCGCATGTGCATGGTCCGATGGAGCATCCAGTAGAACGCCTGAAAGCCTACGCGCGGCGCCGCGTCGCTGATTGAACGCGGGGCCGTGCACCTCTACAGCGAGCCCATTAGCTTGGCGTAAAAGGCGCGGCCGGGTCGTTGCACGCCAAAGTTGTCGAAGAGCAAGGCATCACTCAGATTGTCTGCCTCGATGGTCGCTAGCAACTTACCAAAACCGCCTTGGAAGGTGAGGGTCAAGCCGAGGCTGTGAGCCACCTGCTTCGGAATCACATCTTTCCCGTCTCGCATGCCGGCGCTCTCCCAGCTGCGGAAGAACTCGTGCACGTAGCGACCGTGGTAGAACGGGGCGACACCAACGCCTGAACCGAGCAGCCCAGGGATGTTCGCGCGCGCACCCCAGCTACCGAAGAAGTATGGTCGGTTGGGGATGCGATCACCATGAAACGCGCCGAAGGTGCCTGCGCGGCCATGGTTTCGCGTGTCGAGCCACGTCAGCGCGCCGTGCAGGTCCACCCAGCGTCCGGGCGACCTCCAGGTTACGCCATTCTCCACTCCCCGCGCGCGTGCTCTCTGGACGTTCTCGTAGACGAAGCTGCGCTCGCTGCCGAGGTAAGCGATGAGGCGGTTGCTGTCGCGCAGGAAGCCGTTCACGTCGAGCGTCAGCTCTCCGAGCGATCTGAGCTTGAGCTCGACGCGCGGTCCGATGTTGGCGTTGTGGCTCACCTCCGGCTTGAGCTCCAGGTTGGCGACAGTCTGTCGGCCATCTCCAAACAGCTCTTCTGGTCGCGGCAAGCGCGTGGCGTACTCGTACGAAGCCTTGGCAGAGAGCCAAGGTAAGATCCTCACCTTCAACGAGTCGCCGACGCCGGCTCGATGACGGTCGGCTTCGCGCCGAAGGAAGCTGCCGTCGTCCTGAGGGTCCTCGTTCTTCAGTCTATAGACGTAATTTTTGACGAACAGCACGTTCTCGACGCGTTCGTCGAGCAGGTTCACTTGATACTCGAGGCCGCTCACCAGCGTGAACAGGTCGCGGACAGCCATCAGCGGATCGCGAGCGCCCGAGGTGCTAGGCACGCGCTCGTTGCCCGTGCGCGTGGTGTACTGCGGCGTGAGCGAAGCGCGTAGCGTGTGGCCCGGCACCATGTTCCAGCTTACCAGCGCGCGACCAAACCCTACGTGCTCCAGCGTCGTGCGGTCCGAAGCGAGGTCGCGCTCGCCGGGCACCCTACGCTGGCGACCGCGCTCGCCAGCCCAGTTGTAGACCCACTCTCCGACATCCTTGAAGTCGATGGTCCGGCGCGAGTAGTTGGCGAGTAGCTCTAGCTCCACATCGGTGTGTGGCTTGACTTCGTAGCGCGCAGTCGCGGCGTAGGCCGTCTCGCCGTACGTGACCTCGCCGTACGGCACTTTCATCATCGGATCGTGCTGCAACTCCTTGTCGTAAGTAGCGAAGGTGCTCTGCAGGAGCAGGCGCTTGGCCCACGGGCGATCGACGACCCCAACCTCCAGCGTGACCCCCGATGCAGTGTAGCCATCGTGGAAGCGCGGCACCCTGACGTTCCGCTGCATGCCCGTCTCGTCGGTGAGGCTCGCTGTCACGTCATAGTCGTTCTTGGCGCGATCGAAAAAGGCGTGACCACCGACGATGAAGCCGCTCGGTTCATGGCGATACAGGCCGTCGACATGGGCGCGGTGCGTCCCAAACGATCCGAGCTGATAGCTCACCGACAGCCGATTTTCGTAGGTGTGATTGGTGACCAGATTGACGGCGCCGCCGAGTGCATCGGCGCCGAGCCGGATCGGAACCACGCCTCGATAGATCTCCGCGCGCTCGACGATGTTGATGGGCACGTTGCCGATGCCGAATGGGTAGCCGGCGAGCTCGAGCGGGACGCCATCCAAGAACAGGCGGATCTGGTGGTCGTAGAGCCCATTGAGCGAAAAGCGCGTGGTGCTACCGAGTCCACTGTCACGACGGATGGCGACCCCTTGCGTGCGCGCCAGGACCTCTCCGAGATCGCCCGTCTGCTCCTTTGCGCGTCGCAGGTCGACGACCACCACAGCGTCGGCAGACCGCTGGAGCCGCTGCGCCTCGTTGCGCGTGCTGCGTACCGTGACCTCGACCGGCGTAGCCTCGACGAAAGCGGGCGAGGGGGCCGCAAGCGACACGGGGGCCGGTACGCTCGGCGAGGCAATGGACGCCCCGTCCACCTCCGCCGGAGCAGTCCGTGCGCTAGTTGCCGTGGCGGCGTCTGCAGAATCGAGCGGTGCTCCCGTCGCGATGCCAGCGTCCATGGATCCCGCGTCTGCAGACGCGAAGACCAGCGTACCGGCCGCAGCGCTCGCATCGCTGCTGAAGGGAGGCGCCGCAGCGCCCGGGTCGAGCTCCCTCGCACGAGGCTGGGCATGCAGGGCCGACACTGCACAGCAGCTGAGCGCGAACACGGCAAGAGCTCTAGCGATTCGCAGCGCCGAACGAGACACAACGACTCTCCTGATGAGCCACCCGACACGCGGGAACCCTGGACCAGCGCCCGCGCCTCAAGGCAGCTCTGGCCAGAACGAACCCACTGTGCAGCACGCCACCGGCCAGACATAGACCGCAGCGAATGACTCGCAGTTGCTTATACGGATCGACGGGGCCGGGTCAAGGCTGGCGCGGGAGCTTACAATACGCATTTTAGTTAGAGAATTTGACGCATGCGCTGGGCGGGGAAGCTGCTACGCCCCAGCTAATTGAAAATGCGGTTCTCTTTCATACGGTGACAAGCCATGCGTATCTCAGCTCTCCCACTGCTCCTTCCGCTCTGCATCATGGCCAGCCCGCTGCTCGGCTGCGGCGACGATGATGACGGCACCTCGAGCGACGTCGCGTCGATCGGGGCCGACGCAGCAGCCCCCGGGAGCGTGCTCCTCGACGCTGGCCTGAACGCTGGCGACGGCACGCTATCTGGGGACGGCGCCGTCCCCCAAGCGACTGGCGATGGCAATACGACGGCGAGCGGCAGCGCCGCTCCGCCCCTCTACGCGATGATGATTCAGGTCTACTCGACCGAGGATCGCACTGTCTACGTCCACCTGAGCAACACTCTGGACATCGGCGCCAACATCGACCTGGCCAAGACACGCGAGTTTCCCAGCGTAGCGAACTTCGCCGGGATCGCTGGACGCATTCTGGTCTCGAGCGGCGTCGAGCCGAGCATCACCGAGTACGACATCGGCGCAGATCTCAGCTGGAAGGCTGGCCGCACGGTCAACTTCTCGAACTACCCGCACGAAGACAATGCGAACTTCTACGCCCAGTTCATCCTCGACGACAACACGGCCTACCTGCCGTTCGATGTCACGAGCCGGATCTTGTGGAATCCGACGACGATGAGCATCACCAAGGTTCTGGAAGACACCCAGCTGCCTGCCATGAAGAGCGGACTCAAGGCGGGCGCGGGCGGAAACCGGATCGGCATTCGCTACAAGGGTCCTGTGCAACAAGCGTTCTTCTACACGGACGAGAACGACTTCGCCTTCGACCAGGAGTCGGTCGTCGCGATCTACGATCCGCAGACGCATGCCGAAAAGAGCCTCGTCACGCTGCCATGCCCTGGTCTGTCGATCCCGAGCCAGGACGAAGAGGGCTACACCTACTACGGCACCTGGTCGTTCCAGGAGCGCGCGCTTTTCAACGAAGGTCCCAAGCCCTGCTACGCGCGCCTCAAGCCGGACCTTACTGTCGACACCGCCTGGACGACGGACCTGCGCGATCTGACAGGAGGCCTCTACTCGAACAACCTGCGATACATCGGCAATGGCCGGGCAGTGGCGAACGTGCTCGACCACACCAAGCTCGGCCTCGACTTCACGAACGGCTACAAGGCAGAGGTGGCCGAGAAGTTCAACGCCTACGGTCCGCACTGGAGCGTCTGGCTGTTCGATCTCAAGAAGCGCGAAGGCAAGCGCATCGAGGGCATCGACGTGGCCACCGGCAGCGGCTCTCAGTTCGCGGTGATCGATGGTCGCACGTTCTTGTTCGTGCCCTACCAGGAGTGGGGACGCACCAAGATCTACGAGATCTTGGCGGACGGCAGCGCCAAGCTCCACTCGGACACGGCGGGCGACGTCTTCAAGTGGGTCAAGATCCGCTGACCCGACGCGGTCTCAGGCACCATCCTCGATGCAGCGGCGTTGGTTCCCGAAGAGGGCTTCGCCCACGCGACAGCGGCGTCGTCACGCGCGAGCGATGGTGCCAACGATGCTTCGGCGGCTCAGCCTTCGCGCTGCGACAGGTCGCGCACGGCGCCGCGATCGGCGCTCGTGACGTGCAGCGCATAGGCGCGCAGCGCGAGCGAGACCTTGCGGGGGCGAGGCTTCATCGGCTTGAAGGTGCAGACGGCGCGGCGCTGCTCGAGCTCTTCATCGCCGACCAGCAGCTCGACGGTGCGATTCGGGATGTCGATGCGGATGCGATCGCCCTGCGCGACCAGGGCGATGGTGCCGCCGGCTGCGGCTTCGGGAGAGGCGTGGCCGATCGAGAGGCCGCTGGTGCCGCCGGAGAAGCGACCGTCCGTGATCAGCGCG
>Ga0190275_10001859_pt1 | contig 15449 bp, 14 predicted proteins | sample Popmic550T_FD_133745 | JGI IMG/M metagenome (GOLD analysis project Ga0190275, IMG submission 133745) | Populus adjacent soil microbial communities from riparian zone of Yellowstone River, Montana, USA - 550 T | ecosystem: Environmental > Terrestrial > Soil > Riparian zone > Trees stand | place...
TGCCCAGCAACTAAAGGCGCTTGACATTGTCAAGATGTTCATGCAAAAATATGGTTCTACGGGAGTTCAGGAAGCTATCAACATTGCGTGCTTTAAGCTTCTCCGCATGGTGGCGGTATATCCAGTGGAAGACGAGTTTAAACTCACAGACAAGAAGGGGAATATTCTGCCTGATGTCTGGCTTCTGCCTGAAGGCTCAACGGCCAAGAATCTTGCAGAAGCAATACACGCAGATCTAGCAAAGGGCTTTCTATATGCAGTTGACGCAAGGACAAAACAGAGGATCGCTGCCAACCACCAGCTGAAAAATGGTGACGTGATTAAGATAGCGTCAGCGACAAGCAGGGGATGATAGACAATAACAATGCTGTGCCTTGGAATTGAAAGCACTGCGCATACATTTGGTTGTTCAGTAGTTGATTCAAGGGGCAAGATACTCTCTGATGCCCGCGATGTCTACAAGGCTCCAGAGGGAAGCGGTATTCATCCACGCGAAGCATCGCGACACCACATGGAAGTGTCGCCAGATATTTTAAGAAATGCACTAAAATCAGACAATGTCACAATGAAGGATATTGACATTGTCGGGTACTCAGCTGGACCGGGTCTTGGGCCATGTTTGCGCGTTGGTGCAGTGATAGCAAGGACAGTTGCAGGATTTTACAAGAAGCCGCTTGTGCCTGTCAACCATGCCCTTGGTCATATCGAGCTTGGAGCAATGCTCACAGGCGCTTCCGACCCGCTTGTGCTGCTGGTGTCAGGCGGCCATACGATGATACTTGCATTTTCCCATGGCCGCTGGCGCGTCTTTGGCGAGACACTTGATATCACCGTTGGACAATTGCTCGACCAATTTGGTCGGGCTCTTGGCTTTGCCTCCCCTTGTGGCAACAGGATCGAACAATTAGCAAGCCAGTCTGCTGGAAAATATTTGCAACTGCCATACATCATTAAAGGAAACGATGTCTCATTCTCAGGCCTCCTGACTGCAGCAGTCAAGCTTGCTTCATGCAATACTGAGTTGGTAGATACATGCTACTCCCTGCAAGAAACAGCATTTGCAATGTTGGCAGAGGCTGTCGAGCGGGCCCTTTCGTTCACCAGCAAGAAAGAAATGATGATTGTGGGTGGAGTAGCAGCAAATAAGAGGCTTGCTCAAATGCTTGATAGTGTATGCAGTCGGCAAGATGCCAAATTGTTTGTCTGCCCAATCAAGTTCGCCGGCGACAATGGTGCTCAGATCGCGTGGACTGCATTACGGGAGTACATGGCTACAAAAATGAATGTTCAAGTGGAAGAGTCGACTGTGCAGCAGTCGTGGCGACTTGACACTGTGCATGTCAGCTGGCGCCGCTAGTAATCTGCTTTATCTGGCGCTCCCACTTGCCATTATTAAACACGCCAAACTTGTAGATCTGGTCTCCTGATACAATTACCACCAGCTTTTTCACAAGGAACCCTTCAGACCTGACTGAAGATATTTTATCAAGCGGTACATCAAGAACAACTTCCGTCTCCTTTTTTGAAAGAGTTGCTATTCTACCTTGTGTCCTTTGAAATACCAACCTATGGTCAGTCAGCAAGAGTATGCCGCTCTTCAGCCTGTCCTCGGAGCAGTCCTCGTCAAGGAGTATTTTTTCGCCCGGTGCTGGGTGGAAACTCACCACATTTTTATCTTCACTGCAGAGCCTATATTACTATTGCAGCCATTGCTGATAAAAAGGGGAGCAGAAGCCGACATCTACATTGTAGAATGGAACAGCAAGAAAGCGGTTTCCAAAGTGCGCTCACCCAAGTCCTACCGCCATCCAGACTTGGACGCAGCAATCCGAAAGTACAGGACAATACATGAAGCAAGTTTTATGTCTGCTGCCAAGTCCGCAGGCGTCATGACTCCATTTGTATATTTTGTCGATCCTGTTAAAGCTGAAATAATAATGGAGTTCATTGAAGGGCAAAACGTCAGAGACGCGCTAACACCGAACATCTGCTACAAGATAGGTCGCTGTGCCGCACTGCTGCACGCAAGCAACATTATCCATGGCGACTTGACGACTTCAAATTTTGTAATGAACAAAAGGCTTGTCCTCCTGGACTTTGGTCTTTCATATTACTCAGAGCGCACCGAAGACATGGCAACCGATATCCGACTCATAAAAGAAGTGTTTACCAGCGCGCATATAGCAGTTAGAAAAGCCTTTCCTTGCTTTGTGGAAGGTTATGCTAGTGTTGTTGGCACAAAAAAGATAGATAAAACTTTAGAAAACGTCAGGAAGATAGAGCAGCGCGGAAGGTATGCGAGGATGACTTAGAGCATGGAAACTATAACTTTTGTAAGCACCAATCAAAACAAATTCTTCGAAGTCCAATTAATACTCTCGACTCAGAATGTTTCCGTCGAATTTGCAAAGATCAGCCTCGTTGAAATCCAATCAGACTCGCTTGAGGAAATAGCAAGGGAGAAGGCAAAAACTGCATTTGCAGAAGTGGGGAGGCAAGTCATCGTCGAAGACGACGGCCTGTTTATCGACAGCCTTGGCGGCTTTCCAGGCTCGTATTCGTCATTTGTATTCAGAACCATTGGAAATGATGGTATACTAAAATTACTTGCCGGGTCAGCCAACCGGTCAGCGTACTTCCGCTCGCTGATTGCCTTCTATAATGGAATAACATTGTCAATATCCGAGGGAAGAGTTGACGGCAGGATATCTGAGAGGGTAACAGAGGGCGGTGGTTGGGGCTATGATCCTATATTTGTGCCTGATGGCACCGACCTCACATTTGCGGAGCTAAAGAAAAGCAAGAACGAATATTCGCACCGCAGAAGAGCACTTGAAAACTTTGCCCAGTGGTACCTAAATCTCTGACACTCAAATCTTGTATTACTTAATCCACCTGTCCACATAGCGCGCTTTATTCTGTAGTACCACTATCCTTGAAATCTCGCTTTCATCCATTATCTTGAATGAAGGCATCTTGGCACACAGCTCGGATGCAAAATTCCTTATTTCATTCATTTCCAGCATATGGTCTTGCTCTAGCCGCTGGGTCGACATGCCAATGTGCATATAAGATTTAATCTCAATAAAATGAGGGTTACCCTGCACCATCATATCTGCAAAGTCACTAACAAAATCGTAGCTGTCATTGTATCCCTTTATCATAGTCATCCGAAGCACAGTTCTGGTGTTGAGGGTTGCAAGTAATCTGAGGCTCTCCCACCAGCGCTCCCATGCGTCGCGGTGACGAGGACGGTTTATCTGATAGAACATTTTTTTGTTTGACGCGTTAGTAGATAGGTAAATCTGAGTGGGCAGTGCGTCTTCTACAGCTAGCCTCCTTAGCATATCCGGCTCTTGTCCATTTGTTACCAGAAAAATTGACTTGGTTGCCTTGAGCGACCTTAAGTATTTTATCAGTTGCGGCAGCTTAGGATACATTGTCGGTTCGCCTGATAATGAAATTGCATAATGGGCTGGCAGCAGCGATTCATCAAGCTTTTTCTTATTGTTCTTAGGGTCACCATAAAAGCCATTTATCAGCTTTTTCCGCTCAGCCATCAATTGTTCAATGATAATGTCTGGCTCGTCGACTAGCTCCTCTGGCATCTGCAGCGTATCATAAAACTCTGTTGGGCGCCAGCAGTAAATGCACCTGTTTTCACAGTTCATTGCAGTCGGGGTCATCTCCATGCATTGGTGAGTAGAGATGCCATAGAACTTGTGTTTATAGCAGTTGCCCCCATCCGCAAACGATTTTTTTGTCCAGTGGCACAGCTCTACTGCAGAGTGGTTGTAGACCCCATACTTTGCTTTCTGCAACCTTGCTTTCCGCTGTGGTGTGATCTGGATCAGATTGTCGTGCATAGAATGGGAAACGTGCTCATCTGAGCAGCTCATACTTGCTTTAGTAATGGCTTGTAGATCAGATTTAAATTTTTCACTGTGCCGACTGGTAGCCGTGGCTGTGGACACCGATAGAATAATGAAAGTGGGGCTTGAGCTTGCTGGCTGGAAGAAAATGCCAGCAGACAGCGCCGTGCACATAAAAGGTAAGAACATAAACAAAGTACTGATCGGAATAGATATAGGAACGGCAGAGCTGATGCTTGCAAAGCAGCTTGAGTGTGATGCAGTCATTGCTCACCACCCCATTGGTGCTACCGCAGTCAATTTTTACAAGGTGTTTGATACGCACATCGACTATATGGTAGAGCATGGTGTTCCAAAGAAAATCGCAAGAGAGGCCGTTGAGAAGCTCAAGGAGCGAATCGAGACGCGTAACCATGCTAGCATTTACAGCGATGTTGTCGGAGCTGCCAAGGCGCTTGGCATGCCCCTTGTCAATATCCACCAGCCATGCGACGAATACATGCGACAGGTTATATTGCGCGCCATCAAGGCCAGCAGGACAGAATACGTATCAGATATTGTCAAATCCATTGGCAAGATCCCAGAATTCCGCCATGCTGCAACCAAGGTACGAGTAAGGTTTGGGAATCAAAACAACAAAGCAGGCCATTGGACTTTAGTGGTGGCCGCAGGCACTAATGGTGGCTTTAACATTGCTAAGGCATACTTTCAGCATGGTGTTTCTACAGTCATCTATCTGCACATAGATTATGGCGAACTAATGAAAATGAGGGAAGAAAAGCTGGAGGGAAACCTTGTAGTAATGGGACACTTGGGGGGTGACTCAATAGGCCTCAACGGCCTTGCAGAGCGGCTTGAGAATCTAGGTATTGAAACTGTCAGAGTCGGCATTCTTCCAAATAGATGATAGTCGAACGATTATATACTGTAGTTGTTGCAAATTTTCTAGCAGCTGGCCTTCGTAGTATAGCCTGGTTAGTATAGGCGGCTGTGGTCGATTTCTCCACTTCCGGCAGAGACCGCTTGAGGAGGGTTCAAATCCCTCCGAAGGCCCCATCTTGCGATAACAACGACAACACCTTTCGGTAAGGCTTTTTCAAATAATAAAAAGAAAGAGAGAAAAAAGTCTTTACATCCTTGGGCCGAAATTGAATATGTTGTGTCTTGCAGTTGCTATGATGATTCCAACAATTGCAATGGCCAGCACTACTACAGCTATTGTGCTGAATTCCGGAATTACAGATGTACCTATGACATCAATTGACCCTGCGCCTGCTGGGAAGCCAATTAACAGTGTTCTCGTGTCTTCTGCTGGCTCGATTTCGCCTGGTTGTACGTATTCAGCGTTATCAATAAATGCTGCGAATTCGGCATCTTCTCCTTCAACTGTTTTAGAATCAATTACCTCCCTTGGTAGTCTGAGAGTTAGCGTTCCATTACTCATTGAGTTAATTGTAACTCCAAGCGTTTGATTCTCGCTATGGATTGTCATGTTCTCCACAGAGCCACCAGTGATCATGTACTCTATTGGATATGTTTGGCCCTCTACTGTGAGGTCGAATGTTGTCCCTTCTCCTCCTCCTGTTGCGTTAATAGCGGGAACCTCTGCCTCATCAGTCGTAGCAGCATCTGTCGCGTTAGTCGTAGCAGCATCTGTCGCGTTAGTCGTAGCAGCATCTGTCTGGGCATATGTAGTTCCAATCGATGACATCAATGCAACTGAGCCCAGCAATATTGCCATTAAAGTATATATCTTATAGTCCATTCTCCTTCATGCACACCATCACGCTATAATTGCATTACTATTTATCTTTTTTGTACAGAAATTCTAACGCATAGTTCATTTCAAACATGCGCAGTAACGTAATTCCATTAGTTTTTTCAAAGAAAATCAAAATGCCTACAAGTGCGAATACTTATATATGCTCACTCTCCATTAGGCTTAACTTTGATGTTTTTTTTTACAGAAAATCTGTTTTTCTATTCGGAGGCATATTCTATTGTCTGAAAAAAAGGTAGTCAAGATAACTAACCACATTTACCAGCCAAAGCACGAAATCCTGCCCAAAGATCAGGCAGAAGAGATTCTAAAAAAGTATAACGCCAAGCCAAGCCAGCTTCCGTACGTTATGATAAGCGACAAGGCGCTCGAAGACTTAGATGTTAGGCCAGGTGACATTATCAAAATAACGAGAAAGAGCCCAACCGCAGGTGAAAGTGTATATTACCGTTACGTCGTAGAGGGCTGAGTATACAATGATAGAGAATTCTATCGAGATGTGGCCGATCATCAATGACATTTTACGAAGGGAAGGCGTTGCAAGGCAGCACCTGAATTCTTATAACGAGTTCATGGAGCGGGGGCTCCAAAGTATAATCGACGAGGTAGGCGAAATTGAAATAGAAACCGCAGAATATCCTTACAAGATCAAACTGGGCAAGATCAAGCTCCAGCAACCGAGAATAATGGAGCTTGACGGCTCGATAACACATGTTGCCCCGATGGAAGCAAGGCTCCGTAACTTGACCTATGCATCGCCTGTGATGCTGGAGTGTAGCGTAGTCGAAGACGGCAAGATTCTGGAATCGCGCTTTATCCACATAGGCGACATGCCGGTGATGGTTAAGTCCAATACATGCATTCTGCACAACCTGCCCGAGTCCAAGCTTGTCGAATTTGGCGAAGACGCCCGGGATCCTGGTGGGTACTTCATCATTAACGGCTCAGAACGGGTCATAGTAGGACTTGAAGATCTTTCATATAACAAAATAATTGTCGATGCCGAAGAAACCACAGGCACTATGCTGTACAAGGCCAAAGTCTATTCCTCAATTGTGGGCTATAGAGCAAAACTAGAACTGATAATGCGCCCAGATGGTTCAATAGTAACCAAGATCCCCGGCTCGCCAGTAGATATTCCACTTATCACGCTAATAAGGGCTCTTGGTCTTGAATCTGACAAGGATATCGCTGACTCGGTTTCACTCAATGAAATCGTACAAGATGAGCTTGAGCCTTCATTTGAAAAGGCAGGTGATGTCAACAGAAGCAGGGATGCCATAGTATATATCAGCAAGAGGATTGCACCTGGCATGCTTGAAGAATTCCAGATCAAGCGAGCCGAAACATTGCTTGATTGGGGTCTTTTGCCACACATCGGCAAAAACCCTGACAACAGGCACGAAAAGGCCCTATTCTTGGGCGAGTCAGCCTGCAAGCTTATTGAGCTCAAGCTTGGCTGGATAGGTACTGATGATAAAGACCATTATGGCAACAAGGTGATTAAGTTTGCTGGCCAGATGCTTGCCGACCTGTTCCGGACTGCCTTTCGTAATTTGATACGTGATATGAAGTATCAGCTGGAGCGCTCAGGCCAAAAGCGCGGCATCAACGCTGTCGCTGCAGCTGTCAGGCCTGGCATCGTGTCAGACAAGCTGAACAACGCCATTGCAACAGGCAACTGGGGTAGGGGCAGGGTAGGCGTCACACAGCTGCTTGATAGGACAAACTATATGTCGACTATTTCGCATTTGCGAAGGATTCAGTCGCCTCTTAGTAGGAGCCAGCCTAATTTTGAGGCAAGGGATCTGCATGCAACGCACTTTGGCAGAATATGCCCCGCAGAGACTCCTGAGGGCTCTAACTGCGGCCTTGTCAAGAATCTTGCGCTGTCAGCTATAATTTCCGTCAACATCCAGAACGCCGAAATTACAGAAAAGCTGTATGAGCTGGGAATACAGAGCGTAGATGACGTCGACCCGGCTCTAAGGAAGTCAGGCACAAGGGTATTCGTCGACGGTCGGCTTATCGGCTACATTGAGAAGGGAGAACACCTTGCCGACACACTTAGGTCTATGAGGAGATCAGGCAAGATCCATCCCCATGTCGGCATCTACCTTTACAGTTCGCAAAACCCCAATGCCACAAAGCGCCTTTACATTAGCTGCAACGCTGGCAGGGTGCTTAGGTCACTTGTAGTCATTAGAGACGGCAGGCCGCTTGTAACATATGAGGTAATTGAAAAGATATCGAAAAAGTTCCTTTCTTGGAATGACCTCATCTATATGGGTATGATTGAGCTAGTAGACGCAAACGAGGAGGAGAACTGCTATGTCGCAATTGATCCAAAGAAAATAGAGCCCCTGCACACTCATCTAGAGATATTTCCATCTGCCATCTTGGGTGTGGGAGCTTCGATCATTCCATATCCTGAGCACAATCAGTCACCAAGGAACACCTACGAAAGTGCAATGGCAAAGCAAAGTCTTGGCTTTTCTACGCCATTGATGAATGCAAGCACGTACGTAAGACAGCACTTTATGCTCTACCCGCAAACACCCGTAGTGAGCACGAAGGCGATTAATCTACTTGGTCTTGAAGACCGACCAACAGGGCAGAATTGTGTCGTCGCTGTGCTCCCGTTTGAAGGCTACAACATAGAAGACGCCGTGGTGTTCAACAAAGCATCAGTAGATAGAGGGCTTGGCAGGACATTCTTTTATAGGATTTACGAGGCAGAAGCAAAGCAGTACCCCGGCGGGATGAAAGATAGTTTTGAAGTACCACCACCTGATGCCAATATTCGGGGCTACAGAGGCGAGAAGGCTTACCGTCTGCTTGAGCAGGACGGCGCGATTATGCACGAGGCAGTAGTTAACGGAGGAGACATCTTAATCGGTAGAACTTCGCCTCCTCGGTTTATGGAAGAATACAAGGAGTTTGAGGTTAAGGGTCCATACAGGCGAGACACTTCAGTCGGCGTCAGGCCGTCAGAAAACGGTGTGGTTGATACAGTCATTGTGACTCAGTCAGTTGAAGGCGGCAAGATGTACAAAATTAGAGTTCGCGACATGCGCATCCCTGAGATTGGGGATAAGTTCGCCTCACGGCATGGCCAGAAAGGGGTTGTCGGCATGTTGGTCAATCAAGAAGACCTGCCATATACTGAGGAAGGCATTGTGCCAGACATCATGATCAATCCTCATGCATTTCCATCAAGGATGACAGTTGGCCAGTTCATGGAATCGCTAGGCGGCAAAGCCGCTTCACTCCGCGGCAAGATAGCTGACGGCTCGGCTTTTCTTGGAGAAAAGCTAGACGACATTAAGAATGCAATGGAGCATTACGGCTTCAAGTATACCGGTAAGGAGGTGATGTACGACGGCAGGACTGGACGAAGATTTCCTGCAGATGTCTACATCGGCGTCGTTTATTACCAAAAATTGCATCACATGGTTGCCGACAAGATCCATAGCCGCGCCAGAGGTCAGGTTCAGATGTTGACAAAGCAGCCAACTGAGGGCAGAGCGCGCGGCGGCGGATTGAGATTTGGCGAAATGGAGCGGGATTGTCTTATCGCATATGGCGCATCCATGATGCTCAAGGACAGGCTGCTAGAAGAATCGGACAAGGCTGAAGTAAATGTCTGTGAGCGTTGTGGCTTACTGGCATACTATGACGTCAAACAGCGCCGATACATCTGTCGTGTGTGCGGGGAAAAAGCCAAGATATCATCTGTAGTGATTGCGTATGCGTTCAAGCTGCTGTTGCAGGAAATGATGAGTCTCAATGTCGCGCCGAGGCTACTTGTAAAGGAGAAGGTGTAGAGATAGAATGATGGAAGAATCTGCAAAAACTCTAGGTGGAATAAAGTTTAGTGTATGGTCGCCAACTGAAGTGCGCAAGTTCTCAGTAGCTGAGATCACTGCGCCTGAAACATATGACGAAGACGGAATGCCAGTGCAAGGCGGCTTGATGGACAACAGGTTGGGCACACTTGAGCCTGGCCAAAAATGTGCCACTTGTGGAAACACTTCTGCGAAATGCCCCGGGCATTTCGGTCACATCGAGTTAGCAGAGCCTGTGCTCCACATCGCTTTTGTAGATGATATTCATAAGCTGCTCTTGATAACCTGCCGATCATGCAACAGGATCAAGCTTGATGTAGAAGAGCTCGCCCACTACAAATCGATCCGCGACACAAAAGCGGCATATGCAGTAATTACACTTGAAAACATCAAAGACGATATTATTGAGCGGGCCAAGAAGGTCAAGGCCTGCCCGCACTGCGGCAAAGAGCAGTATGACTTGATATTTACGAAACCGACGATATTTGTTGAGCGGACTGATGCTGGCGAAAACAGACTGCTTCCAATCACTATCCGCGAAAGACTGAGCCATATCCCTAATGACGACTTGACGCTGCTCGGGTATGATCCCAAGACAGCAAGGCCCGAGTGGTTTGTACTGCAAGTACTGCCCGTACCACCGGTGACTGTCAGACCCTCAATTATTCTGGAGACAGGCATTAGGTCAGAAGATGACCTAACTCACAAGCTTGTCGATATCATCAGGGTCAACCAGCGCCTCAAGGAAAGCAAAGAAGCAGGAACTCCTCCGCTTATTGTGCAGGACTTAGTCGACCTACTGCAGTACCATGTTACGACGTACTTTGACAACGAAGTTTCCGGCATTCCACAGGCTCACCACAGGTCTGGCCGGCCGCTTAAGACTCTTACACAGAGGTTGAAGGGCAAGGAAGGAAGATTCAGAGGCTCACTTTCAGGCAAGCGTGTCGACTTTTCCAGCAGAACTGTGATTTCACCTGACCCTAACCTTGCAATATCTGATGTCGGCGTACCGGTAGATGTTGCAAAGAAGCTCACTATACCAGAAACAGTTTCGCAATGGAACTTAGAGCGGCTCAAAGGGTTAGTGATGAATGGCCCTAATACATATCCCGGAGCAAACTATATCATTAGGCCGGACGGAGTCAAGATTAGACTCGATTATGTTACCGACAGAAAAGCAATAGCTGATTCACTTGCCCTTGGCTACATTGTAGAGCGCCATCTCTCAGACAGCGACATTGTCATTTTCAATAGGCAACCTTCACTCCACAGAATGTCGATTATGGCCCACAGCGTCAAGGTGCTGCCCTACCGCACATTCAGACTGCATCCTGCAGTCTGTCCACCATACAATGCTGACTTTGACGGAGACGAAATGAACCTTCATGTGCCTCAGAGCGAAGAAGCAAGGGCTGAAGCAACGCTTCTTATGAGGGTGCAAGATCAATTGATCTCACCGAGGTACGGCGGCCCTATCATTGGCGGCATCAGAGATTTCATTACCGGTGCATTCCTCCTTACCCGCGACAGCTCAACTCTGACAAGAGATGAATTCGCAAATTTGGCTATGCTAGGTGGCTATCATGGGCCACTACCCGAGCCGCTGATAACCACCGAGGACGGCCAAAAGAGGTACTCAGGCAGGCAGCTGTTCTCACTCTTCCTGCCAAAGGACTTTAACTTTATCATTACTTCAAAGTGGAACAAGGCCGCAAAGGGAGAAGGCAAGGATGTAGTCATAAAGAATGGTGATCTTATCAGCGGCGTCATCGATAAGGCATCGATTGGTGCCGAAGAGCCGGACAGCGTGCTTCACAGGATCGCCAAGGACTATGGCACAGACGCGGCAAGAAAGTTCCTTGACTCGATACTTACCATGCTTAAGACATACATCACCCATAGAGGATTTAGCTACGGGTACTCTGACCTGTGGCTGCCGCCAGAGAGCCGACAGGCCATCAGTGACATCATCCAAAGGACTTACGAAAAGGTCTACGAGTTGATACAACAGTACAATGAAGGCACGCTCCCGCTAACAAGGGGTCTGTCCGGAGAAGAAGCACTAGAGTTGTATGTTGTAAATGAACTATCCCGCGCCCGTGATCGCGCTGGCAGGACAGCCGACAGGGCATTCCCTAACGAAAACTCAGGCGTGATCATGGCATCTACGGGTGCAAGAGGGTCGACACTCAACATCGGCCAAATGACTGCAGCATTAGGACAGCAATCGATCAGAGGCAAGAGAATCCAGAAGGGCTATCACAACAGAGCGCTTTCACATTTTAAGCCAAATGACACCAACCCTGATGCAAAGGGCTTTGTCAAGTCAAACTATCGCGATGGTCTGTCTCCGCTTGAGTTCTTCTTTCACGCAATGGGCGGAAGGGAAGGCCTTGTAGACACTGCAGTCAGAACCCAGCAGTCTGGTTACATGCAGAGGAGATTGATTAACGCACTTGAGCACCTAAAGATTGAATATGATCATACCGTACGCGACCCCCACGGCAACGTCGTGCAGTATCTCTATGGCGAGGACGGCATCGACCCTGCGAAGAGCGACCATGGCGAGGCTGTCAACATCTCAAGGCTTATTGAAGCTGAATCCATTGTTGACGAAGGACGCAAGGCTGTTGAGGATGTCACTAAGGACATAATTTCAAAATATGCCGGAAGCCTCAACCCGAGAATGAAGGCTAATCTGGAAAGGGCGCTCCTTGAGAACAGACTCAGCAAAGATGGTGTTGAAAAAGTAATGAAGAAGGTGCTTGATCTTATCGATAGGGCGCTTGCAGAGCCCGGAGAGGCAGTCGGTGTAGTGACAGCACAGTCTATAGGTGAGCCGGGAACCCAGATGACGCTCAGGACATTTCACTTTGCCGGCGTTAAAGAGAGAAACGTGACGCTTGGCCTTCCAAGGCTCATTGAGCTTGTAGATGCAAGAAAGAAGCCGGTGACGCCTACGATGGATATTTACCTTGACGAGAGCCACAAAGTGTCGAGGGAAAAGGCCCTTGAAGTAGCAAGGGAGATATTGTTCACTCAGATAGGCGATCTTGTTGACAGGACCGAGACTGACTATAGCGGTATATTGACATTCCATCTATCTGAAGCAAAGCTGGCAGAACGAGGATGCACTTTTGCCGATGTGCAAGAAGTACTTGAGACCTCCAAGAAGAAGTACAGCATCAAGCCAAACGAAAACAAGCTCTTCATCAAGGTAACGGTTCCAGATGAGCCTGACGCGCAGACACTGCTCACAATCAAGAGCAAGCTGCTCAACATGCGTGTAAAGGGTGTATCCGACATTGAGCGTGTAACAATAGTCAAGCAGGATGAAGAGTGGGTTATCCAGACCGCCGGCTCTAACCTTGCAAAGGTGATGGCAGTGGATGGCGTAGATACTACCAGAACTACGACGAACAATGTTTACGAGATCTGGCAGATGCTTGGCATTGAAGCCGCAAGAACCGCGCTTGTCAAAGAGATCACAAATACGCTTGAAGAGCAGGGGTTGGAGGTGGATACGCGACACATCATGCTTGTGGCTGACCTTATGACATCGAAGGGATACCTGCAACAGATAGGCAGGCATGGCATCGCAGGAACTAAGACATCAGTTCTTGCAAGGGCGGCATTTGAAATTACAGTGCCAACAATTGCCAAAGCATCGCTTGAAGGGCAGATTGAAACATTAAGAGGAGTGACAGAAAACGTTATAGTAGGTGCTACTGTACCTGTCGGCACTGGAATGGTAGACCTGTACATGAAGGTGAAGGACAATGAAAACACTGGAAAAAGTGATTAAGGATGCAATAGCCGCCGACAAGTACAAGAGTGGCGTCAAGGAAGTATTGCAGTCAGTCAAAGGCTCGAAGCTGATAATCGTCAGCAAGTCCATCGACCCTGAATATAGAAAAAAGCTAGAAGAGCAAGCCAAGTCTACCAATGTCACAATCTATGAATATTCCGGCACTTCCGTGCAGCTAGGCAAGCTCTGTAATAAGCCTTTCAGGATTACTACCATAGCAATCAAGAGCGGGACAGCAGACGAAATAAGCGCCATAGTATCAGAAAAAAAGGACAAATAATAGAAAAGGTACCTGTGAGATATAAATTGAGTTGTGAGAATGATTTGTTGTTGCCGTCTCCATCATCTTTTGCATTATACCTCCGTATAGGGACGCTGTGAAAATGACTGAGATTAAGCTTACTTCTGATGAGTTGCGCCTAATGTCTCTCTTCCAAAGCATCACAAGCGCAACAACAAGAGACTGCATTGTCGACGACAAAATGGACCGCGTTATTTTCGTTGTAAATAAAGGCCAGATGGGGCTTGCCATTGGCAAAGGCGGTTCTACAATCAAACAGCTACAAAACATGGTTGCAAAAAAGATAGAACTTGTTGAATTTTCTGATGATCCTGTGGAGTTCATCCGCAATATGCTCAATGCTGATATGATAAATGATGTTAGGTTATCTGAAAGAGGTGACGGGACAAAGCAGGCGGTTGTCACAGTTGATCCTAGGAAAAAAGGAGCCGTAGTAGGGAGGGAAGGTAGGAATGCGGAGAAGGCAAGGCTTCTTGCGAAGCGATACTTCCAAATATCCAATGTGTTAATAGTTGGCCCTGAGCAGGGAAATAGTAGTAATAGGGTGAATATGAATGGGTAAATCTCCACTAGGTCTGTTCGCAGGCAGGGTTCTTAAGGCAAAGAAGAGCCGTGCTCGGTGGTCAGAAAAATATTATAAGAGAAGAATGCTCATGCTTGACAAGAAGGCAAATCCTCTAGAAGGTGCGCCACAGGCAAGAGGAATAGTGTTGGAAAAGGTTGGCATTGAGTCAAAGCAGCCAAACTCTGCTGTACGCAAGTGCGTCAGGGTTCAGCTGATAAAGAATGGCAAGTCCGTTACTGCCTTCTTACCAAGGGACGGCGCTCTTAACTTTGTCGACGAACACGATGAGGTAATTATTGGGGGTATCGGAGGCGCGATGGGAGGAGCAATGGGCGACATCCCGGGCGTCAGGTGGCAGGTGTTCAAAGTCAACGGTGTCTCATTGAATGAACTTGTCCGTGGAAGAAAGGAGAAGCCTAGAAGATGAGCGGTAAGGAGCAGGTAAACATCCAACTGTTCCGCAGGTGGGATATGAGCAATATCAAAATAAATGATCCAGGCCTCAAATCTGTCATTAACCTAAAGCCAGCTGTCATCCCAGTCACGTTTGGTAGGCACGAGCACCAGCGCTTGAAGAAAGCAGAGGTCAATATTGTAGAGCGTCTGGCAAATAAGATGATGCACTTTGGCAAGAGATATGCGAAGAACACCGGCAGAATGGGTGGCAAGAAGGCAAAGATGCTCAACATTATCAAAACAGCATTTGAAATCATATACCTTGAAACTGGGAAAAACCCTGTAGATCTGCTGGTAAGGGCAGTCGAGAACTCTTCACCAAATGAGGACACAACTCGCATCGTATATGGTGGCGTCGTCTACCATGTATCAGTTGATGTAGCTCCGCTGCGCAGAGTCGATCTTGCACTTCGTTTTATTGCGGAAGGTGTAAGGGAATCGACGTATTCAAGCCTGCAGAGCATAGAAGAGGCACTTGCTAAGGAAATCCTTCTGGCTGCAAATAACGACATGGCAAGCCACGCGATCAAGAAAAAGCATGAGCAAGAAAGAATCGCAATGGCTTCAAGGTAAGCAGAGCCTTTTTTTCTTCTTTTTATAGGATTATTTTTGTGATTTAGGTCTTTTTGCTAGCGTTGTGAAAAGTAATATTTTTTTGCTGTTTGTAGGCCCAAGCTTGATGATGGATTTATGCTCAGCAGAATAGAATGAGTTAATTTTTGTAGATGCACATTTGTCCATATATGGTAATAATATTTGCTGCTAACTCCAGGATAATTAAAATTGGCAAAAAGATGGACAGTCATCTTTGGGGCA
>Ga0190275_10001860_pt1 | contig 15448 bp, 15 predicted proteins | sample Popmic550T_FD_133745 | JGI IMG/M metagenome (GOLD analysis project Ga0190275, IMG submission 133745) | Populus adjacent soil microbial communities from riparian zone of Yellowstone River, Montana, USA - 550 T | ecosystem: Environmental > Terrestrial > Soil > Riparian zone > Trees stand | place...
CAAATGAAGTGACGACCCCAAAATGGTTCTCCAAAGCCACCGGCAAGTTTCTTGTTCGACTTACAGCTTCGAGCTTGCTCGTAAAGTGTGTGGCGAACACCCAGAAATGTGTTCGCCGAATAGAGACACAACGGAAGTGAACATCTACGAGTAAATCCATGCCTAAGCAAACGATTGAATATCGCTGCCTTCTTATCTCCCCAAGTGATGTATCCGCGGAGAGAGACGCGCTCGCCGAACTTGTAAACAGATGGAACGCTCAAATCGGGGTCGGATTGGATGCCAGAGTAGAGCTTGTTCGTTGGGAGACACATGCAACTCCTGACATGGCGGATACTGCTCAAAACGTCATCAACACCAAGCTTGTAGATGAATGTGATTTAGGTATAGGTGTTTTTTGGTCGAGACTCGGTACGCCTACGGCATCGCATCCTTCCGGGTCGGTAGAAGAAATATACAGACTCATCCAGAGAGGAGCGCGCGTCATGGTTTATTTCAATAACTGTGCAATCCCGCAAGACGCGTTGCGTACCGACCAATATGCCAAGCTTCAAGAAATCAGAACTAGGTTTGAGCAGAGCGGGCTGCTTGCCACATATTCAGACGTGGCGAACTTGCGTGAGCAGGTGAACCTTCATCTAACGAAGGTCATAACGGAGTTGCTATCCAAAGACCGAGGCACGACCACTTACATCCCCGGCTCTGGAACTATGACAGCGCCGACGCCTGACGTGCGCGTGAATGTTCGGCAGGGAGTTTCTATATTACCGATAACAGGCGAAACGGTATATCCGATTAGTATTACAGTTCAAAACCACTCACCAATCACCGTATTCGCAGGCAATGTAGAGATTGAAATGAAAACCGGGGAATTTCTGTATTTCCAGAGAGACTACCTTACTCGCGAATTACAGAAGCGAAGAGAACTGCGAACGGGTGAGAGTTTCAGCTTTAACATTGACCCGGAGAAGCTGAGAGAGCATGTGTCTAAGGGCCTAGTGTGCGCGATGATGAAAGATGATATTGACCGAGTTTATCGCTCTCCTGAAGGGGTGCTAGAAAACGTCATCAAGCACAATCCAACATTGAGTTAAAATTCCCTTTTGCGCGAAAGCTGCGCGCCGTCATTTTTTTTCTTCAGCATCGCGCCACGGCTTTCGTATGTCCGCACAGGCGCAAAGACGTGCTAGCCAACTGACTTTCCATGTGTGACTTAATGTGTGACTTTCCTAAGAAGCAACTTGCGGTCACTGCTAACGTGGCCGCAAGTTGCTTTTCTATTTAACTTATTTAATACACCCGGCAAGGCTCGAACTTGCGACCTTCTGATTCGAAGTCAGACGCTCTATCCAACTGAGCTACGGGTGCGGGCGTGCGGCACGCTGCGCCGAGGATAGCACAGGCGCGGCGTCGCCGTTTAGCGCGTGGGCGTTGAGGAAGTGTTGCCGCTGCCGCCGCTCGCGGTCTGTCCGTGGAACTCGCGGCGTATGTAGCGGACGAGGTTGTTGATGCGCGCGTCGTCGAGCCGTTTCTCAAAGGCGGGCATGCCGTCGCCGCCCTCGCGTATCTGTTTGGCGAGGTGGTCGTCGGAGTCTTTCTTGCCATGCTCGCGCAGGCTGGGAACTTTGAGTTTTGCGCCGTCCTCAAGCTCGAAGGGGCCGCCCGTGCCGTCGGCCTTGTGGCAGCGGATGCAGAACTGCGAGTAGTCGGCGGCTGCGCTCGCGAGCGCGTCGGGCGTGGCCGTGGGGGCGGGCGTCGCGGTGGCAGCGGGGCGCGCGTTCGTGTTGGCCGTCTGATTGGTCGGCGTGGTGCCGCTGTCGCAGGCGGCGATGAAAGAGACGAGGGCGAAGGCGACGAGGACAGGCTTTAAGAGTTTCATTATCTGAAGGACTCCGGTTCGCGAAAGACGAATTTTCTGTGGAATGAAAAAGCGGCGCGAGTATAGCTTAATGCCGCGCCGGTTTGGAAGCGGCCTTCACCACACGCCGCGACAGCTTTGAGCAATTTTTACTTGAGCACGGGGCGAGAGACAGTTCACCGCAGAGGCGCAGAGGACGCAGAGGGGGCGCAGAGAAATGCAAATTCTCTGCGCCCCCTCCGCGCCCTCTGCGCCTGCGGCGGTGAGTCCTTCACGCCTTACACTCAAGTGAAAAGCGATAGTACAAAGAGATATTGCGAGACTCACTTCAATGACACGACCCACTCGGCGACGGCGCGCTTCTCTTCGTCCGAAAGCTTACGCGCGAAGGAAGGCATGCGCGCTTCGAGGCCGAAGCTGGCGGGATCGTTGAGTATGGCGATGATGTCTTCGGCGGTGCGGCGCGTCTGCGCGGAGATGCCTATGAGCGCGGGGTTGATGGACTTGCCCTCGCCGCGTGCGCCGTGGCACTTGGCGCAGTTGCGTGTGAAGGCTTCGGGCGGCGCGGAGTTTGTTGTTGATGAAGTAGTCGCTGTTTGGACTTCTCCTGTTCCGTTGGAAGGCGTGCCGGAGCGTTTTGGGACGAAGGGCGCGCGTCGGAACTCGGCCTCCTTCTCGGCTTGCTTCGCGAGCTGTTCGCGCACACGCGCGTCGCGTGAGTCTTGAAGGTATGCGAGCGTCGTCATCCCTGTGACGAGCAACGCGGAGAGAGCGAAGACCGAGAGGCCGAGCCGTCGTCGCGACTTTGAAGTCGCGGGCGATGCAAAGCCCTTGCGCGTGAAGGGGAGAAGCGCGAGCGCGCCGAGCAGAAGCGCGGGGAGCATGGAAGCGACGAGCGAAGCCGCGGTCTTCGGAAAAAATTTCAGGAGTTGGAAGAGCCAGAGGAACTGCGCGCCGGGACGCGGAAGGTAGCCGGGCGGAGCGGCCTCCGCTGCGGGGCCGAGCGGTGCGGGGAACTTCGATGCGTAGAGCGCGAGCGCCGCGAACACGACTCCGGCGGCGACCGCGTTGCGCGCGAACTGCGCGCGCGGCCACGCTTGGGTGAATGACGACGAGGCTGCACGTTGTCTCGCTTCGACTGAAGATGTTGAAGTATTCGCTTCGAGTGAAGACTGTGCTTCCGGCGTACCCATGTACGGCTCTCGGAAGACGAAGAGGCGCGCGAAGGCGACCGCGAGCAGGAGCGCGGGGACGACGAGCGCATGCAGTGCGAAGAAGCGCGAGAGCGTGAGCGTGGAAATCTCCGCGCCGCCCACGAGCCACGCTCTCGCTGCCGCGCCGACTAAGGGCAGTCCGCCCGCGATTGATTCGGCGACGCGCGTGCTGAAGAATGCGCGCGCGTCCCACGGAAGCGAGTAGCCGGTCGCGCCGTTCGCCAACGTGAGCGCAAGCAAAGCCACGCACGCCGTCCAGCCGAAGGGCTTGCGCGCGTAAGCGCCTCGCCAAAGCAACTGCGCGAGGTGCAGGACGAGCGCGAGGGGCAGAAGCTGCGAGCCGTAGAGGTGCAGCGCGCGAAGCCAAGAGCCGCCCGGCGCGACCTTCTCGATGTATGCGACGGTCGCGTGCGCGCTCTCAGCCGAGGGCACGTAGTAGAAAGAAAGCAGCGCGCCCGTGACGATCTGCAACGTGAATAAGAGCGCGACTATTCCTGCGGTCGTCCGCGCCCAAGCTGAAAATCCTTGTGCCGGTTCGTCGAGAAGATTTTCGAGGACGATGCCGAGAGTCGTCCTGCGCGCTCTAGCAGCACTCGCGGCGTCGCTTGATTGACTGGAAGTGTCTTGGTCGCTCATTGAAAAGCAGTCAGCGGTCAGCTTTCAGCTTTCAGCTTTGCCTCCATCATGTTTTTCGTCCGCGAACGAACGGGGCAGCTTCCCATCCGAAATAAAGCTGACTGCTGACTGCTGATCGCTGACTGCTTTTTCAGAGGCATCAACGAGCTGCATTTCGATTGTGTCGCCGTTGACGCGCGTGGGAAGCCGTTCGAGGTCGCTCTGCGCCGGGCCGCTCTGGCGTGCGCCGTCGGTGTTGAATGCGCTGTCGTGGCAAGGGCAGAGGAACTGTCTCTGATCCGCGCTCCACTCGACCTCGCAGCCCTCGTGCGGGCAGACGGCGGAGACGACGCGACGCTCCTCGCCGGGCAGGACGTAGACCGTGTGGCCGCGCACCGCCCTGCTCCAACCCGCGCGTTGCTCGACGAAGACTTCGTGTCGAAGCGGCACGTCGCCTTTGATGTCGCCGACCTTCACGACCGGAAGCCACACGCCCGACGCGCCGCCCCCGACGCCGACCTCGCCCGCGCGCGGTCGCAAAAATTTGAAGGCGGCTGTGACGATTGAGCCGACGACGGACGCGAGCACGACGGCGGGAATCCAGAAGATTATCTTCCGGCGCAGAGGTTCGGGCGCGCGTTCGTCGGCGCGGGATTCAGTCGGCGGAGTTGGGGTTGAATCTGACATTTAAGTTAATTGCGCGCGGCGTGCGCGCGGCGGTTTGCAATCTACCGCCGACCGACGCAAAATACATCTCGCCCTGAAGGAAGCTCATTCTATCCGATTTAGATACCGACTGCGTAAGCCCCACAGACTCGTTTTTGAAAGCGTTTGAGGAATCAGAACTATGAGCACGGAAACAGAGAACTCTGGCGGAGGCCGCCACTCGCTGCGGCTCGCCGACAAAGCAGCGCCGCGCGGGGAGACCGAACAGACGGAGAAGGCGAAGCTGCCGCGCCAGTTCGTCACCTTCGCCTTCTACAAGGCACGCCCCGAATGGCGTATGCTCGACGCGGGCGCGCGACAGAACGCGAAGCTCGAATTCATGGACATGTTCGAGTCGTCGCGGCGCGACCTGATGATGCACACCTATTCGATTGTCGGCCTGCGCTCGAACGTTGATTTTATGATCTGGCGCATCGGCTACTCGCTCGACCCGTTTCAGGATATGTCGGCGCGTATGAACCGCACGGCTCTGGGCCGCTGCCTCGACGTGACGCAGTCGTTCCTCTCGATGACCAAACGCTCGATGTACATTGACAAGGACAACCCGGAGCATGTCGAGGATCGTCTGCACATCGTTCCGGGGCAGTCGAAATACCTGTTCGTCTACCCGTTCGTGAAGACGCGCGAGTGGTACGGGCTGCCCGTAGAGCAGCGGCAGGAGATGATGGACGAGCACATACGCGTCGGCTCGAAGTACCGCTCGGTGAAGCTGCACACGACCTACTCGTTCGGCCTCGACGATCAGGAGTTCGTCGTCGCGTTCGAGACGGACTACCCGTCGGACTTCCTCGACCTCGTGCAGGAGCTGCGCGAGTCGAAGGCGAGCCGCTACACACTGCGCGACACGCCGATGTACACGTGCCGTCGTATGCCGCTCGCCGAATGCCTCGACGAGCTTGGCTGAAGCGTTGTTAGAACTTTAGGTTTTAAGGGAGAGTGTGCGCGCTCTCCCTTTTTCGTATCTTGAGAGCTAGGGAATGGCGAGTTCACCGCAGAGGCGCAGAGGACGCTGAGTTCACGCAGAGGCTTGAGCGTATTCAAGTCTCTGCGCCCCCTCCGCGTCCTCTGCGCCTGCGGCGGTGAGATGTCGTTACTTAAAATTCAACCGGCATAATAATCATGCGAACACGATTCAAAGCGGCGACTCTTTTCTTCATCTGCTCCTGTCTCGTATCCCAACCAGTCTCATCTCAAGTCTCTTCACAAACGGCGTCAGCAGTTTCCTCCTCGCGCCACTCCGAATATCTCTGGTACGAGGCCGAGAACATGCGCGGCATCTCGGTCGAGGCGCGCAACGAGCCGCGTCTGAATCCTTCTTGGATGGAGCAGACGCGCGCGCAGGCTCCGGGGTGGGGCATTAACGGGCCGGGCGTCTCCGCCGAGTGGTCGCAGGGGGGCGAGAGCGAGTGGAACTCCGTCGCCGCCGCGCCCGACGAAACGCGCGCGGTGATTTATCAGGACATCGAAGCGCCGCGTGAAGGGCAATACCGCGTCTGGGCGCGCTACGCAGACTGGGCGAGACGCACAGAGAACTTCGTCGTCCGCGTCACGCAAGGCCAGCGCGAGGTTATGCGTCAGGAGTTCGGCGCGCGCGACCGCGTTGACCCGCACGACGAGGTGAGCATGTACTGGGGCTGGGCGTTCGCCTGGGACGCCGCGCCCGCGTTCGAGTTGAAGAAGGGCGCGGCGCGCATCTCAATCGAGATTGAGAAGAGCGCGCAGGCGCGTCGCCATGTTGACTGCGTTCTCCTGACGAACGATCTCGACTACAAACCCGAAGGTCGCCGCAAGCCACAGCTCGCGGCGCAGCGCGTCTTGCAGCAGTGGGCCGGGAAGAGAACGCCGCTCACGCCGCTCATGAATTCAGAGTCGTCCGGCGCGAAGCCGCCCGCGCTCTGGCGTCGTCCCGCGGTCGCGGGGCGCGACTTCCTGATGCCTTGGAACATCTCGGAAAAATTCTGGGAGCTCTACGAAGGGCCGGAGGCGGAGCGCCCGCTCTACCCCTTCAACGCCGAGCCGATAGACGCCTTCGTCGAGAAATACAAGGGCGCGCGCGACGTGCCCATCTTCGCCTCGAAGCTCGTCGTGCCCGTCGTCTACATCAACTGGCTGCCGAAGCACCTGAAGGAGGGGAGCGCGTTCCTACGCTTCCTGCGCGAGACGCGCTCTCCCTTCGCGGTTAAGATCAACTACGGCGCGGCCAGTTTCGCGCCGGAGGATGGGCAGGCCGCTTGGAAGCTTCTGACGGGCGAGCTGCGCGAGCAGTTCGTCGGATGGATTTCGGGCGAGAGCATCGGGCACGTATACCCGCAGGTCGCGGCGACGCTCACGCTCACGCCGGAGATGTCGCGCGCGCAGATGCTCGAAGCATACAGAGGAGCTTACGCGCGCGCGCTCGAAGAAAAATGGGCCGCGACTTTTCACACGCAGACCGGCGCGATGTGGGACAAACTCATCCCCGCGCAATCAACTTCAAGCACGTCGTTCGCGCACGCGCTCGCCGCGTGGGGCGTGCGACTGCTCGGCATGGAGACGGCTGCTGTTCAGCCCATCACGGCGATGCGAATCGCCTTCACGCGCGGCGCGGCGCGACAGACGGGCGGCGCGTTTCTCTACTACCACGCGCCGAACTTCGGCGACACCGCGACGATATTCACAACCGCGATGAGCTACCACGGGCCGGATCATTTCTTTCACACGCGCTACGGCGCGACGATGGGGCCTTCGCTTTCTTGGTATCGGAAAAATTATTACCTCTACTACATGTCGGGCGTGTCGGCCATCTACCTCGAACAGGGCTTCGACCAGTTCTTCAAGCCGGGGCCGGGTGAGCATCCCTTTCAACTAAACCCTCTGGGCCGCATCACGGACGAGTTCATGCGCTTCGCGCAGAAGCACACGGATCGAGGCGAGCCTTACACGCCCGTAGCCTTCCTGCTCGACCCCGCGCACGGTTGGGACATGACCGACTGGCCGCACTTCCCGCTCGGCGTCTCGCCCCTCAATCGCTCAGACAGCGCGCTGCGCGAGCTTTTCTTAGCCGCATACCACCCCGCAGCCGTTGACGAAGGCGAGCCTGCGACGGCGGATCGTCAGGCGTTCACGAACGCGATCTTCGGCGACATCTTCGACGTGCTCGTCGCGTCCGAAAAAAACGGCGAGGCGATTGACGCATACCGCGCGCTCGTCGTCGGCGGTCGCGTCGAATGGACGCCCGCGTGGGGCGCGAGGCTGAAGGCTTACGTCCAGAAGGGCGGCACCATCTTCGTCAACGCGGCGCAGTCGAAGGGGCTACCGGCGGACTTGCTCGGCGTCCGACTCCTCGGCTCGACCGCAGAGGCCGACGACGCGCAATGTCTCGCGCCGGGCGAGGCTAAGACAGACCTCGCCGGTCAGGTCTACGCATACGAGCGAGTCGAGACGCGCGGCGCGGAAGTGTTGATGAAGACGCCTTCGGGCGACCCCGTCGTCACGGTCAACCGCGTCGGGCGCGGGCGCGTCGTCTTCTGCGCCGTTCCAGACATGCTCGGCCTCGACGAACGCCTTGTCCCCGCGGCGGCGCACACGCTCGCGCATCTGCTCGACGGCGCGACGCCCGTGCGCGTCGGCGGCGACATCGAATACCTCGTCAATCGAAACGAGCGCAGTTGGATCGTCACGCTCATCAACAACCGCGGCGTCTACAAACCGCAACAAGGACTGGCGCAAGTCCGTCGCGACGAGGCCGCCGACGTGTCGCTAGAACTCGGCGGCATCGCGCGAGCAATGGAGTGGACGACCGATGCGGAGCTGAAGGTCGAGCAAGGCGAGCGCGGCAACCTCGTTAAGCTCAACGTGCCGGCGGGCGGCGTTCGCATCGTCGAGCTGGTCACGCGGCCTTGAATTGCAAATGAGCGAAAGTTTCTTTTAGGATAGCGCGTCATCTTTCTTGTCGGAAACGCGACCGTCAGGGAGCGTGTCTCTGAAGCAAAGCCTGACACGCTCCCTGACGGTCGCGTTTCCGACAAGAAAGATTTTTAGAGAGAAATCAAATGAGGGTGGCGCGTCACTACACGGTAAGCGGCGACGTTCAGGGCGTCGGTTATCGCTTCTTCGCGCAGCGCGTCGCCGCGCGCCATCAGGTCGTCGGCTACGTCCGCAACCTCGCAGACGGTCGCGTCGAAGTTCACGCCGAAGGGACGCCTGAAGCCATCGAAGGCTTCAAGCACGACCTCGCCGCAGGCCCGCAGTTCGCACGCGTCGAGCAAGTCGAAGAGATCAGCACGGAGCCGACCGGACAGTACGTGGCATTCCGAATAGAAAGGTGAAAAAGCAGTTTTCAGTTTTCAGTTTTTAGTTTTCAGTAAGCCTGTAGCCAGCGGCCTCTGCTCGAAACCGAAAACTGAAAACTGAAAACTGAAAACTGACTCATGGATCATCTCAAAGAACTGATACGCGAAGTCCCGGACTTTCCGAAGCCGGGCATCAACTTCTACGACATCACGACGCTCTTGAAGCAGCCCGAAGGACTGCGGCAGGTCGTTGACGCTCTCTCTGCGGAGTTCAAAGACGGGCGCATTGACACCGTCGTCGGCATCGAGGCGCGCGGCTTCATCTTCGCCCCCGCGATGGCCTATCACCTCGGCGCGGGCTTCGTCCCCGCGCGCAAACCCGGCAAGCTGCCGTCCGAATGCGCCAGCGTCTCCTACGACCTCGAATACGGTCAGGACGCGCTACAGATTCACAGCGACGCGGTCGGCGCGGGCCATCGCGTCGTCATCGCGGACGATCTGCTCGCAACGGGCGGCACGGCCAGCGCCGTCGTCCGGCTCGTCGAACAACTCGGCGGCGAAGTCGTCGGCCTCGCCTTCGTCGTCGAGCTTGAGTTCTTGCCCGGCAGACAAAAACTCGAGGGCCACGACGTGCGCTCGCTCATCAAGTATCAGTCCTGAAGAGAGGGTAACTGGACGCCCGCCGCAGCCATCTGCTAATTTCTTCATCGTTGTGCTCCCGTAGCTCAGTGGATAGAGCACCTGCCTCCTAAGCAGGGGGCCGCACGTTCGAGTCGTGCCGGGAGCATTTTCACCCCATAATCTCTTGCCCTAACCTTTTGCCCTGTCTAGCTTCGACTTTTGTATTGACCCGCACGGTTGGGTGTTATACAAGTTCCTGCAAGGCATCCGACAAACAATCAAAAAGGGAGGGGCGACATGGGACTCGTTCTGCTCATCATCCTGATACTTCTGCTCATCGGGGCTTTCCCGCGTTGGCCGCACAGCCGCAACTGGGGCTATTACCCTAGCGGGGGACTCGGCCTGATTCTGCTCATCATAATAATCCTGCTTCTGCTCAAGCGGATTTAAAGCCGGTTCCGAGAATTCTGCTTCGCGCCGCTCGTCGCGCGAAAACGCGCTTGCACATTACGTCGAGCGCGCATTGCCGTAGGCCTGCCTCTCACGACTCACTCGTCCGACAACAAACAAAAATCTTGCCTTAATCTTCAACCGGATGTAGAATCCCGGCGATTGCACATTCTTGCATGGATGAGATAAAACTATGCTCTCTTACGCAAACGTCGAAGCCGTGTTGTGGCCGGATCGCTCGACGAAGTGGGCGCGTCCGCTGTTCATGACCTCCGTCTCCGCGGGTTTTCCGTCGCCCGCCGAAAGTTACATCGAGGGCAACCTCGATCTGAATCGCTATCTCATCAAGCACCCGGTCGCGACGTTCTACGTGCGCGTCTCCGGCGACTCGATGACCGGCGCGGGCATCAACGCGGGGTCTATCCTCGTCGTTGATCGCCACGTCGAGGCGGAGGACGGCGACATCGTCATCGCGCGCATCAACGACGAGCTATGCGTCAAGCGTCTGCGCGTCCGGCGGGGGCGCATCTGGCTCATGCCGGAGAACGACGACTACCAGCCCATCGAAGTAATCGAGAGCATGGACTTCGAGGTGTGGGGCCGCGTCATGCACGCTATTCGCACTTTTTGAACGATGAAGTATGAACGCTGAACGATGAACTACAAAGCCATCGTCATGCAGTTCATCGTTCAGCGTTCATACTTCATCGTTCTCTTCGGAGGCGCACGACCTCGTCGAGTATGCGGTGCGCGGCGTCGAGCTTCGACATGAGCGGGAGCCGCGCGGGCTGTTCGCGGTCGCGCGTGAGAAGCGTGATGATGTTTGTCTCGGTGTCGAAGCCCGCGCCTTCCTGCGTGAGGTCGTTGGCGACGATGGCGTCGAGATTTTTGCGGACGAGCTTGTCGCGCGCGTTCTCAATGAGCGCGTCGGTCTCGGCGGCGAAGCCTACGACGAGAAGGCCGTTCGTGCGCGCGCGCCCGACCTCTGCGAGGATGTCGGGCGTCGGCTCAAGCCTGAGCGTGAGCGAGGACTCGGATTTTTTGATCTTGCTTTCGACGCGCGCCGCCGGCCTGTAATCGGCGACCGCGGCGGCGGCTATGAAGACGGAAGCGTCGCCGACCTCGCGCATCACTGCGTCGCGCATCTCTTCAGCCGACACGGCGCGCAGCACGCGGACGCCCGCCGGCGCGCTCGCGCTCGTCGCGCCCGCAACGACCGTCACCTCCGCGCCACGCGCGCGCGCGGCCTCCGCCAGCGCGAATCCCATGCGCCCCGAAGAATGGTTAGAAAGAAAACGGACGGGGTCAATCTCCTCGCGCGTCGCGCCCGACGTGATGAGGACGCGCTCGCCCGCGAGGTCTGCGGCGCGCGCATGTCTTTCTCTCAGGATGTCGAGCGCGGCGGCGACGATCAACTGCGGGTCGCTAAGCCTGCCGGGGCCGATTGTGCCGCACGCCATCTCGCCCGCGTCAGGCTCGACGACGCGGACGCCGTCGGCGCGCAGCCGCGCGAGATTGCGCTGCGTCGCCGGGTGCATGAGCATCGTGGTGTTCATCGCGGGCGCGACGAGTACGGGCGCGTTCGAGGCGAGGTAGGTCGAGGTGAGAAAATCGTCTGCGACGCCGCTTGCGAACTTGGCGATGATGTTTGCGGTGGCAGGGGCTACGACGAAAAGCTCGACGGACTGCGAGAAGGTTATGTGCGCGATTGGGTCTGGATTATCCGGGGCATAGTCGTCAACGACGACGTGCGCGCCGGAGATCGCGCGGAACGTGAGCGGCGTGACGAACTCGCAGGCGCGCTTCGTCATCCCGACGCGCACCGTGCAGCCCGCGCGCTGCAACCCGCGCAGAACTTCCACGGCCTTGTACGCCGCGATCCCGCCCGACACGCCGAGCGCGACGCGGCTGCCCGCAAATTCAGAACGCGAGCCATGCCGCGGATCGTTCGTTTGCTCAGACGACATTCAAAGACTCTCCTTCGACCGTGAATTTAGCACCGCGCGCGTAGAGCGCGCAATTCCGCGCCCGACCGGACAAGGCGTGCGCGCTTCGGGTCAACCGCGCGCGCGGAATTGTGCTAAACTTTCGCCGTCGTTAACCCCCACAAACCGTTGGAAGAAAAGTTTCCCGCAAGACTCGACCATTGCCGTAGCTCTGAGGAACGAGGAGAGATGAGGGCGGAAAATATTTTGCAAAGGCTGCTTGTCATAAGCCTTCTGGCATGTTCCGCGTTCGCCGCCGCTCACGCGCAAGGCTCGCGCAAAGGCAGCGCGGGCGGCGACGAGTTCGGCCCAATCGTGCGCTCCTATCTCGACTACCTGCGTGTTCAGCAAGACGTGGTTGACGACCGCGTGAGCCGGCGCGAGGTTGACCGGCGTTACTACCTGCACAACTCGAACCGTATTCGCGCGCTCCGCCAGATGGCAATCCAGATCGCGCGCGAGTCGGAGAACGATTACCTGCCAGAGCTTGAGGCGGTCTCGCAAGGCGAGTTGGATCAACTCTTCGACACGCCACCGCCGAAACCTTCGGCGCTCAAGGTCGGCGAGCTGCTCGAATACAAGTTCAGATTCCTCGGCGTCGTCGTATCAGGGCGCGAAAAGTTCTACCTGTTCGCGCGCCTCGACCCCTACGAGCAGGCGGAGCTAAGGCAGAAGGCGAAGGCACAGACCGGCGCACAGACCGGCGGTCATGCGGCGACATCGCAACCCGCGGCCAACGCGGCGGGCACGCGACCGCGGCGCGTCAACATTCCATGAAGGCGGACGAATCCGAACAACGATGCGTCAGCCAAATTTTTTTGAGAAAGAGAATTCATCCGGCGAGACGGACGCCGCGCGCGTTGTGCTCTTCGCGCTCGGAGATTTTCAGGCGCGCGGCAAAGTGCTTGCTGAGCGCGATCTTCCGTTCGACCGTCTGCGCGGTGCGTTTCGACGCGCCGCCGAAGCCTTCGGCACTGACGAGCTTGGAGACGAGCAGACCGCAACGGCGCTTACCTCGCTCGGCGCAAACGTGCGTCGCGTCCCGACCTTCTTCGCCAAGCACCCGTTCCGCGTCGTCGTCCCCGCTTCGCTCGCCGACCGCGCGCGCGAGTTTTTTGAGAAGCAGCAGAGACGCGAGCGTTAGAGGGCGGATTCAATGTCGTTGCACGCGCCCGACCCCTCTGATAACATTCGCCGCAGACTTCATCAACACACAACACCTTCGGACGGAGCTTCGCGCGGAGTGAAGTGAGAGTAGCGTCATGGTCACAGACAAGAGCCGTCGGAAATTTTTAGGCAGCGCGGGCGCGGCGGCGCTCGCGTCGTGCCTTCCCGCGGAAGCTCATAACTCCCTCGTCGAAAAGAAAAGTCGCGACTCCAAAATCCAAAAGACTCCCGCGCTGCGTCCCTTCGGATTCGTGTTGCACGGCGGTGCGGGGACAATCGAGCGCAGCCGCATGACGCCGGAGCGCGAGAAAGCGTACAAAGAAAAACTGACCGAGGCACTGCTCGCGGGATTCGACGTGCTGAAAAAGGGCGGCGGATGCCTCGACGCAGTCGTCTCCGCCATAACGCTTCTCGAAGACTCGCCGCTCTTTAACGCGGGCAAGGGCGCTGTCTTCACCAGTGCAGGTACGAACGAGCTTGACTCCTCGATCATGGAGGGCAAGACGCTCAAGGCCGGTTCGGTGGCGGGCCTCAAGCGCATAAAGAATCCGATCCTGCTGGCGCGTCTAGTGATGGAGCAGTCGCCGCACGTTATGATGGTTGGCGACGGCGCAGAAGACTTCGCCGTACAAAAAGGCGTCGAGCTGGTTGACCCGAAATACTTTTTCACGGAGGAGCGTTGGCAGCAGCTCCAACAACGGAAGGAGGCGGAGAAAAATCCGCCGCCGAAAAAGTCCAGACTGGAAAGAGACAGGCTTCCTTTCGTGGACAATAAATTCGGGACTGTCGGGGCTGTTTGCCTCGACCGTGAGGGGAATCTGGCCGCGGGGACTTCGACGGGCGGAACCACGAACAAGAGGTTCGGCAGGGTCGGCGACTCGCCAATTATCGGCGCGGGGACTTACGCGAGCAACGAGACCTGCGCCGTCTCCTGCACCGGCGACGGCGAATTTTTCATACGCTCCGTGGTCGCCCACGACATCTCCGCGATGATGCAGTACGGCGGCAAATCCGTCGAGCAGGCAGCCGCAGCCGCGCTCGAAAAAGCGCGCAAGATCGGTGGAACCGGCGGCCTGATTGCGATTGACCGCGGCGGCAATTTCGCTATGCCCTTCAACACGTCCGGCATGTATCGCGGCTGGATCGGCCCGGAGGGGCAGGCGCAGGTGTCCATCTACAAAACTTAGCCGCTGGGATGAGTTTCCGACGGGTTTGACACAGCCGCGAAACAAACTAAAGAAAAGGGTTGACAAGAAGTGGTCTCTTGCCGCAAATTGTTGAAAAATCGTTGAATTCACGGAAATGTTTATTGACACGCGCGCCCATTTCGTGTAAAAAAACGAAGTCTTTTAAGCCCACAGTGGCTCTCATGCCAGCTTTTATGAGACTCGCGCGGGCCAAAACTGAGACGAGTTGGCGAGAAAAATAAAAAAACAAATCGTCTCCTGCGAGTCTTTTACAATCGAGGCTTGCAGCGCGCTCTCTCAAATTTCTTGACAGTTTCACCTACGGGAGGAGAAGTAATGACTAGCAGAACTTGGAGCCGAACGCCCATCGCGCTGGCCTTAGCGGTCTCGATACTGTGCAGCTACTCGATGGTCGCGCTGGCCGCTCCGCAGCAGGGGCAGACAGGCCCGACGGGCGACCTGTCGGTGGTCGGCGAGGTTTCCGTCAACGGCACGAGCGCCATTTCCGGCGCGACTGTCTTCTCCGACAGCACAGTCACAACCGCGAAGGGTTCGAGTGCGGTCGTCAGCCTCGGCAAACTCGGTCGTGTCGAAGTGCTGCCTGAGTCCAGCATTAAACTCAGCTTTACCGAAACGGGCGTAACCGGCATGCTCGATGCGGGGCGCGTTCGCGTCTCGTCTTCATCCGGCATCGCCGCCAACATCACGACGAAGGACGGCGCGGCGGTTGCTGACATGAATCAGCCGAACGTCTTCATGGTTGATGTCGAGTGCGGCAACACCATCGTCTCCACACAGTCGGGCAAGGTTGAGCTTCGCGCCGGCAACAGCGTGAAGCAGATCGCAGCCGGCTCACAGGACACAGCAGGTCAGGCAACGCCCGGCACGCGCTGCACGCGCTTCCAGCAGCCCGACATGAGGGGCATCAGCGGCGGCGCTCTGGCGGCTCTTCTGCTCGCGGCTGGCGGCGCGATTGCTGCGGCCATTATCGCCGCGACCCAAGACAACGACTTCAACTTCGGCGACGGCCCGATTGTCATCAGTCCTGCACGCTAATCCTTTGGCGGACGGGTCGGGTTCTGTCACGTCGAAATTCAACGTCTCGTAGAATTTCGACTCCACAATTTTGCGGGTCACGCGCTGCTAGCGCCGCGTGACCCGCAACCTTTTGTCTGAGATAATCTCCGCCGATTTATATCCCACCGCCTGAAAGGTCATTTCGAGCAAGATGAATATCGCAGTCATCGGGACGGGCTACGTCGGACTCGTGACGGGAGCCTGTTTCGCGGAGTTCGGCGTCAACGTCACGTGCGTAGACGTTGACGCCGAGAAGATCGCACGCCTGAACGAAGGC
>Ga0190275_10001861_pt1 | contig 15435 bp, 15 predicted proteins | sample Popmic550T_FD_133745 | JGI IMG/M metagenome (GOLD analysis project Ga0190275, IMG submission 133745) | Populus adjacent soil microbial communities from riparian zone of Yellowstone River, Montana, USA - 550 T | ecosystem: Environmental > Terrestrial > Soil > Riparian zone > Trees stand | place...
GAACGATCGGCGTGGTCTGGGGCGCGGGTGGGGTGACGCGTAGCTGCTTAGACACGTCGACCACGCAATGAAAGATCACCAGGCGCTGACGCTCACCAGTACGAGCGGTGTGCTCACTTCGATCAACGGGAGCACCGGTCCGGCGGCAGTGAGCACCAGCAACCCAAGGACTGCCGAACTGGGTCGCCTCTGGTGGCTGGTCGCGGCACATCGCAGCCAGCGCGGCGGGCAGTGGCTACCGGGGTTGTCGATGGCTCACTAGGGCGGTCCGCAACGGGACGCCTTGGGAGTAGGCGAGGGCGTACAGCGCGATCGACTGATCGGTGACGGCATGGTTGGGGTGGTTCAGCGCCGACGGTTCCGAGTATGGGGTGCGAAGGTCGAGACCCTGACTGTGAATTGCCGGCAGTGGGCACAGCCAGCTTCGCGCTCGTGGCGTCTCTGATGCGGTTGTTCGCGGTTCCCGAAAGGGCGCTGCCTGTGGCTGGCATCGCGGTGTTGGGTCAGGCCGGGTGGGTGGGTGGTTCTGGGGGAGGGGCCAAGGGCGACGGGGGCGGTCCGTTCGGGGGTCCTTCAGCGGCGTATTCGCTGTAGGAAGCAGTGCGAGCTTGGTGGCGAGATTTGTCGACAAAGGGATTTGGCGATCTATTTTGGCAATGTTTCATGTGAAACATCGGGGGCTGGTGGCTTTGATAGGCGCGCAGGTGGGCGGCTGTTGGGCCCAGGCCGGAGTAGATGCCGGGGGCAGTGGCCTTCTCGCGGGCGATGGAGCTGGCGACAGCTGAGATGTCGATGCCGATCGGGGTGGCGCCGAGAGTGGGCCAGGAGAGGACCTGGTCGCCGCTGGAGCAGGCGATCTGGTTCCAGCTCGTGCGGTTCGCTGCGGTGATGTGCTCCAGGGAGGCAGTCAGAACGCTGAAGCTAGATCAGCGGGCAGGAGCCGCGCGGCTCCTGCGTCATCGTGCTCGGGCGCACTCGATCCCGAGGACGCGGCGTTGCATTGGGTGCCGTCGTCGCGGCATACCTGCCTGAGTTGTCTAGAGCGTCAGGCGGCGGTGAGTTCGTGGGTGACCTTGCGCTCGGCGTAGAACGAGAGGAAGGGGATCGTGCCGGCGATGGCGACGAGGACCAGGCGGGGGAGGCTCCAGCGGAGGCGGCGGGCCAGGTCGAAGGCGCCCAGGAGGTAGACGACGTACAGGAAGCCGTGAAGGGGGCCGATCACGTTCATGGCTGCGGGGTTGTCGGCGAGGTACTTCAGCGGCATCGCGACGAACAGCAGGAGCAGCAGCATGACGCCGACGATGTAGGCGATCACGCGGTACCGGGTGAGGGCGCCCTTGACCGCCGGGGTGAGGGCGGGGGTGGTGGCGGGGTCTACGGGGGAAGTCACGCTGAAACGGTACCGCTTGGCTCCAGCTCGTTGTCCGGCTGGTCGGGGTCGTTGTCGCGGTGGGCGTCGAGGACCATCCGGCCCCACATCCAGAGGGTGAACGCTGCGAAGATCCACCACTGGAAGGCGTAGGCGACGTTGCGCAGACCGGCGTGGTCGGTCGGCGGAGTCGGAGGCGGCACGATCGCAGGGGCCGAGTCACCCGAGACGGAGTTGGTTGAGTCGATTGAGGAGAGGACGACGAAGGCGTCGTAGATTCGGTAGGGCACCAGGTGGACGATCGTGGGGATGCGGAGGGACTGCAGTGTGCGGCCCTTGGCTGCGTCGCCGGAAGCGTCCTGGGCCTCGGACTGCGCGATCGCGCCGGTCAGCGCGACGCGACCGGTCGGCGGATTGGCGGCGGGATCCGAAACGGAAGGCACCCAGCCGCGGACGACCATGACCGCGCCGGTCGACCCATCCGCCGCGCCACTCGCGTCCAGCATCACCGGGCTCACCACCCAGAAGCCGTCGCGATCTCCCAGCCGGCGATCCGTGATGAACAGCTGGTCAGCGGCCGGTCCCCAAGTCCCGGAGACCGTCACCTTTCGCCCGACCGCCTTCGACGGCAGGCCTTCGTCGATCGAGAACAGCGTGTGCAGCGGAATCGGCGCGCCCTCAGCCCGCTTCGCCGTCGCGGCGTCTGTCTTCGACTGATAGGTGTCCAACTGCCAGACACCCAGCACGGACATCACTGACGCGATCGCCAGCGCAAGCAGCAGCAGCCCGGTCCACCGTGGCGTCAGGATCGTCCGCCAAAGCGCCGGTCGTGCCGGCTTAGGTGCCGGTAGTCCAGTGGTCGGCGCGACGGGCATCAGAACCTCAGCGGGCGGCGGCCGCGGCGAGCAAGTCGCGGCAGAGGACGCCGAGTTCGATCCCGGCGGCCTCGGCGGACAGCGGCACCAGTGACGTCTCGGTCATCCCGGGAGCCACGTTCACCTCGAGGAACCACGGCACGCCGTCAGCATCCACGACCAAGTCCGAGCGAGACAGATCCCGCAGTCCGAGCGCCCGATGCGCAGTCACCGCCGCCTCCGCACACGCCTTGGCGACAGAGGCGTCCAGCCGAGCCGGTACGACGAACTGCGTCGCCCCCGCCGTATACCGAGCCTCGTAGTCGTAGAACCCCGAATCCGGCTGGATCTCCACAGCAGGCAACGCCCGCGGCCCATCGCCGGTGTCGACGATCGTGACCGCAACCTCGATGCCGTCGATGTACCGCTCGATCAAGGCGACCGGCCCGTACGCATAGGAGTTCACCATCGCCGCCGCCAGCTCATCAGCCGACCGCACGATCGAGGCGCCGAGCGCGGATCCACCCCGAGCAGGCTTCACCACCAGCGGCAGACCGATCTGAGCGATCACGGCCTCCATCAGCGCGGCGGCACCCAACTCGCGGAAGGTGTCGTGCCCGAGTACGACGGAAGGCGGCGTGTGCAGTCCGGCCGAGCCGACCATCGTCGCCGCCACCGGCTTGTCGAAGGCAGTCCGGCACGCAGCCGCATCAGCGCCGACGTAAGGCACGCCGTACAGGTCGAGGACCTCGCGGAGGGCGCCGTCCTCGCCGGTGACGCCGTGCAGGACCGGGAAGACGGCGTCCGGCGGATCGTTGCGCAGCCGCTCGACCAGCCCGGCGTCAACATCGCGTTCCTCGACCTCGACGCCGACGCTGCGCAGGGCATCGGCGACGCGCCGGCCGGAGCGCAGTGAGACGTCCCGTTCGTGCGACAGTCCGCCGGCCAGTACCAGCACTCGACCCAGATCACTCATAGAAACTTCCCGATCGCTAGTGGGCGACTCCGGCAGGGCGCCGGTCCCGAGGCCCATTTGAAAGGTACCGCCCCTCCCGGTCCGAGCTAGCCGGAGCCCAGTAAACCTTTAGCTAAGCTCCGGACCCGGAGCGTCGTAGTCGCGGCCTGAGCCGGGCTTCAGCGGACCGAACGTCTGCCGGAGCTCGAGTTCCTCGTGGATCACGGCGGCCAGCCGGGCGACGCCTTCGGTGATCCGCTCGGGGGTCGGGTGACAGTAGGACAGCCGCATGCATTGGGAGCCGAAACCGTCCGAGAAGAAGGCGGTCCCGGGCACGTACGCGACCCGGGCGGTGACCGCGCGCGGCAGCATCGCCTTCGCGTCGAGACCGTCGGGCAGCGTCAGCCAGACGTAGAACCCACCACCAGGCCGGGTCCAGGTCGTTGCCGCAGGCATCTTGTCGGCCAGCGCCGCGAGCATCGCGTCCCGGCGCTCCCGGTACATCTCCTGGAACTGTTTCACCTGGCCGAGCCAGTCGTGCCGGCTCAGGTACGACGAGATGGCGAGCTGACTGAACACCGGCGGACACAACGTCGCCGACTCCTGCGCCAGTACCAGCTTCTCCCGTACTGCGTGCGGCGCGACCGCCCAGCCGACCCGGAAGCCCGGGGCGAAGGTCTTGGAGAAGGAGCCGAGATAGATGACCCCTTCCCGGTCGTCGGCCCGGAGAGCGCGTTGCGGCTCGCCGTCGAAGCCGAGCAGCCCGTACGGGTTGTCCTCGAGGATCAGCAGATCGGCCTGCTGGCAGATCTCCAGCACCCTGCGGCGGCGCTCGGCCGACAGCGAGACACCAGCCGGGTTGTGGAAGTTCGGGATCGTGTAGAAGAACTTGATCTTCTTGCCGGCCGCCCGGACCGCCGCGATCGCCTGCTCGAGCGCCTCCGGCTGGACGCCGTCGTCGTCCATCGCGACGTGAACGACCTCACACTGGTAAGCCCGGAAGACGCCCAGCGCGCCGACGTACGACGGGGCCTCACAGATCACCACGTCGCCGGGATCACAGAACACGCGGGTGACCAGATCGACCGCCTGCTGGCTACCGACAGTCACCACGACGTCGTCGGGATGCGCGTCGATACCTTCCAGCCGCATCACGTCGCAGATCTGGTTGCGCAGCGTCGGATCGCCCTGACCGGAGCCGTACTGCATCGCGACCGAGCCGTGGTCGATGACCAGATCGCGGACCGCGCCGCCGACCACATCGAGCGGCAGACCGCCGATATTGGGCATTCCCCCCGCAAGAGAGACCACTTCGGGGCGGCTGGCCACCGCGAACAGAGCCCGGATCTCCGAGGCGGTCATGCCCTTGGTCCGTGCTGCATACCGGTCGACGTAGTTGTCGAGACGGGTCTGCCGGACGTCGGGCAGTTCAGCACTCACGGAGCGGCTCCAAGAACAGGCGACAAGGGGCATGCCGGGGAAGGCACCAGGCTACGCCGAAGTAGCCAAGCGTGTTCGCGGGCCCGGGCTGCCGATCGGCGCAACCTCTCACTACCATGCCTTATAGGGGCAGGTTCGACCATGGTGCCGACTGATGGCTGAGACGGCCATCGGCCCTGAGCACGACCTGGAGTGCTGCGGAAGGCAGGATCGGATGAGCGTGGGCAAGGCGATCGGATTGACCCTCGGCGGACTGCTGCTCGGCGTGCTCGCCGGGTTCGCGGGCGAGCTGTTCAGACGGCAACCCGCGGCCAAGGTGCAACAGCGGTACGTCGCCCCTGAGGCGGCTGAGACCCCGGACGCCCAGACGCCGGCGCCAGCCGCTCGATGAGCCAGCGGATGACCTGATGGCGCGACGGCTGGAACCGCTCACGCTCGCCAACCTCGACGAGCTACCGGTGCCATGCCGTACCTGCGTCTTCTGGGAGCTCGGCCCGGTCAACCACCGCCAGGCCAGCGACACCCAGCTGGAGAAGGAAGCCTGGCTCTCCCAGCTGCTGCTCGACTGGGGAACGGCCGGAGTCGTCCTGTACGTCGACGACGCCCCCGCGGGTTTTGCGCTCTATGCCCCGGCGGCGTACTTGCCCAGGATCCAGGCCTTTCCGACCGCGCCGCCGAGCCCGGATGCCGTCGTACTGGCCACCGGGCGCATCCTGCCGCGGTACCTGGGGATGGGGCTCGGCAAGATCCTGGTCCAGGCGGTCGCGAAGGATGTGCTCAAGCGCGGTTTCCGGGCGGTGGAGGCCTTCGGGGACTCCCGCTGGGACGGCCCGGGCTGCGTCTGGCCGACCGACTTCCTGCAGGCGGTCGGGTTCGCCGTCATCCGGGATCACCCGCGCAACCCGCGCCTCCGGCTGGATCTCCGCTCGGTCGTCACTTGGCGCAGTGAGATGGAAGCCGCCGTCGAACGCCTGATGGGCGCGATCCGCCCCGAGCCCGCCCGCCCAGCACCAGCCGCGGTCCGGGACACCCTGACGCGCGAATCGGAGGCGTGATGATCTACCGGATCCTGGCCGACCTGATGATGGTCGCGCACGGCGCCTTCCTGCTGTTCTTCGTGATCGGCGGCTTCCTCGCCTGGAAGTGGCGGCGGGTGATCTGGGCGCATCTGGCGGTCGGCCTCTGGAACATCACGATCGTCCTGCTCGACTTCGAATGCCCGGTGACCGGCGTGGAGAAGGAGTGGATGCGCAAAGGCGGCGAGGAGCCGTACGCCGGCGGCTACATCAAGCACTACCTCGACGGCACCATCTGGCCGGCCGGCTACACCTGGCTGGCCGAGATCATCGGCTTCGCCCTGCTAGTGATCTCCTACATCGGCCTGTACTTCGTGAGTCGCCGCAGCCGGCAAACCAGGGGTGGTTCAGTGGAGACCCGGACGTGATCGGGGACCGGTGAAGCCCATACTGGTAGCCGTGTCCAGCCACGCAACTGCCGTCCAGGACCCGGTCGAGACCTATCTGGCCGAGCTGAGTCGCGCGTTGCTCGGGCCACGCCGCCGTAAGGCCGACCTGATGGCGGAGGCGCGAGACAGCCTCGTCGACGCCACCGAGGCTTTCGAGGCCGAAGGGCTGAGCCAGCGGGAGGCGGCAGAGCGAGCGGTGGCCGACTTCGGCGACCTGGCCGAGGTCGTCCCGGGGTACCGATCCGAACTGGGGATCGCGCAGGGCCGGCGGACGGCGCTGCTGCTGTTCCTCGTGATGATCGCGCAGCCGATCGTTTGGCTGGAGAACACCTGGAGCTGGACCCAGCACCCTGATTCCGAGAGCGGGATCGTGCCGATCATGAACCAGCTCGTGCAGGCGATCGGCACGCTGGCCATGGTCGGCAGTGTGCTGGTCCTGATCGCGACCGGGCTAGGGCTGCGCTACCCGCCGGTGCGCGAGCGAGCGACCAGGCTGAGCGCACAGTTCGCGTTGTCCTGCTGTGTACTGGTGGGCTGTGTCGGTCTGACGCTGGCGACCGTGAGCACGATCGCGGAAGGGAGCGGCGCCGAGGAGATGTTGGTAGTCAGCGGCTTCCTGCTACTGCCCTTGTCGCTGGTCAGCCGCTCAGCTCACCGCTGCCTTCAGTTGGCCTAGGCCGCAGCACACCTTCCACCACGGCGCGGAAGGTAACCCACTCATTCTTGCCAGAGGCAAGCATCTTCTGGCCGGCTGAGGTCAGTTGGTACGTCCGCCGTTTGCGGCCACCCACCGTGCTCCACTCACTGGCCAGATAGCCGGCTCGCTCCAGCCGTCGAAGCGCCGGATAGAGCGTGCCCGTCGGTAGATCCAGCTCGCCGCCGCTGCGCTCCAGGAGCGCTTCCATGATCGCGTAGCCATGCAGCGGCTCGGACTCGACCACCGCCAGGATCATCGGGTCCAGGTGCCCTCGGAGCGCATCCGCCTTCATGTAGGCAGTCTACCCATACGCGTGTTACCGTCGTGAGGCGACATGTAGGGACGCTACATGTAGACGGACGCAGATGGGAAGGACCGAAGATGGTGCATCGGGTGGCGGGATGGGCGATGCGGCGGGCCGGGCTGGCTGTGGCGCTGTGGGTGGTCGCGCTGGTCGCGGTGACCGTCGGGTCAACGCTGGTGGGGGACGCCTACAAGAACGACAACAGCCTGCCGGGGACGGATTCGCAGCGGGTGGTGGACACCTTCCGCGAGCACCAGCCGCAGGGATCGACCGAGTCGGTCCAGATCGTGCTGCACGACGAGAACGGGCTGGCGGCCGAGAAGGGCCGGATCAGCGCGATGCTGGCCCAGGTCAAGACCCTTCCGCACGTGGCGGCCGTCGCGGATCCATTCACGGCGAATGGCTCTTTGTCGACTGACGGCAAAACGGCGTACTCGACCGTCGAGCTGGACGTCGCGGCGGCGGACATGCCGGTCGAGGACGTCCGGGCGATCATCCACAAGGCACAGGAGATCGCGAAGGACGGGCTGCAGGTCGAGCTAGGAGGTGACCTGGTCCGGACCGCTGCCGAGAGCGGTGGCGGTGGTTCGGAGGGCGCCGGAATCCTTGCTGCGCTGGTGATCCTGGTCTTCCTCTTCGGTTCCCTGCTCGCAGCGAGCCTTCCGCTCCTCACGGCAGTCTTCGCGGTCGGCAGCACGCTCGGCCTGCTGGTACTGGCCTCGCACCTCTTCACCATCCCCGATTACACCGCTCCGGTGATGATGCTGGTCGGTCTCGGCGTCGGGATCGACTACGCGCTGCTGATCTTCTCCCGGTACCGCAGTGAGCTACTCAAGGGCGCCGACCGCCCGAAGGCCGGCCTGATCGCTCTCGACACCGCCGGACGCTCGGTACTCTTCGCGGGTTGCACTGTGGTGATCGCCCTGCTCGGTCTGCTCGCGCTCGGACTTGGTTCGCTGCAAGGGCTCGCGCTCGGTGTGACGGTCACCGTGTTGATGACGATGCTCGCCGCGGTGAGCCTTCTGCCGGCGCTGCTCACCTTGTTCGGCAAGCGGATCGAGCGCAGTGTTCGCAAACACGCGGCCAAGTCGCGCCGGCACCCGGGCGATGGGTGGCGCAAGTTGGCGAGCGCTGTTCAGCGTGGACCGTGGGCACCGCTCGTGCTCGGAACGGCTGCCCTGGTGCTGCTCTGCCTGCCGGCCTTGGATCTGCGGCTCGGGTTCGCGGACGCCGGTACCGATGATCCGGCCAAGACCAGCCGCAAGGCGTACGACCTGCTGGCGGCGGGATTCGGGCCGGGCTTCAACGGGCCGCTGATCGTCGTCTCGGAGGGATCTCAGGAGGCGGCGCAGGCGCTGAATGCCAAGCTGGCAACGGATCCGGGCATCGCCGCGGTGACTCCGCCGCAGCTGACGCCGGACGGCAAGATCGCCACCGTGCTCGTCTTCCCCAAGTCGGCACCGCAGGACGAGGCGACCAGCGACTTGGTCCAGCGACTGCGAGACGAGACGCTGCCGCAACTGGCGAGCCAGACCAAAGCGACGTACCTGGTCGGTGGATCGACGGCGGCTGCTGAGGACTTCGCCAGTGCGGTGAGCAAGCGACTGCCGATCTTCGTGCTCGTGGTGGTCGGCCTGTCTGCTCTGCTGCTGATGGCGGTCTTCCGTTCGGTGTTGATCCCGCTCAAGGCGGCCGTACTCAACCTGCTCAGCATCGGTGCCTCGCTCGGCGTCATCACGCTCGTCTTCCAGCAGGGCTGGTTCGGTGCCCAGGAAGGGCCGATCGAGGCGTTCGTGCCGGTGATGATCTTCGCGATCGTGTTCGGGCTGTCGATGGACTACGAGGTGTTCCTGATCTCCCGGATGCACGAGGAGTGGCGGCGGACCGGCGATGCCCGCGAGGCCGTCAGGGAAGGGCTGGCCAACACCGGCACCGTGATCACGGCCGCCGCGGCGATCATGATCGTTGTCTTCGGCGCCTTCCTGCTCAGCCCGGACCGGATGCTGAACCAGTTCGGTCTCGGCCTGGCGGTCGCCGTGCTGCTGGACGCGTTGCTGATCCGCTGCGTGATCGTCCCGGCCGTGATGCGCCTGATGGGCGAGAAGGCTTGGTGGCTGCCCGGTTGGCTCGACCGCCTGCTTCCGGCCGTCGCCCTCGAGCGTGAGGAGCCGGTCGTACCGGCCGAGCCGGAGCGGCAGCCGGTGTAGCTGGCGAATCCCTGGGTCGCGTGACCGCGGCCCAGGGATTGCGAGGTTTACAGGTAGTACCAGGTCACGTTCACGTCCTGGCCACCGAGGCCGGACGACTCGATCGCCACGGTCATGACCGGGTTGCCCTTGGTCTTGCCGCCGACATAGAAGCACTTGACGTACTGGAAGCCATCCTTGGGCGGGCAGGACTGGTCCCCGCGGTGGGCGACCTTCCGGCCCTCGATCCCGTGGTAGCCGGCGGCGCCGAGGTGCATGCCGTCCCACCACGAGTTGGTACTGGCGTTGTTGCAGCTGGTGATAGCGCCGCCCGACTGGCTGTCGTTGTACCAGGCGGTGGCGGCGCAGTTCGCCAGTCGCTTCATCGCTGTCGAGCGGTAGCTGAAGTCGCCGCTCCACGTCATACCGGCCGCCTGGGCCGTACCGGCGCTGGCGCCGATCAGGAGGGCGCTGGTGCTCGCCACCAGGCCGAGCCGGGTCGCGAGCGTCTTGAACCGGGAAGTTTTCATGGCACGTCACTTTCGTTCGGGGGCGGTGTGCCCTCAGACAAAGGCCGCTGGGCTTCGCCTCTCCGGCGATGATGTGGCTCGGTCATGAAGAGGTGCTGAAGCCTTCAAGCACCCATCCGGCGGTTGGATTTTTACCAAACACCTCACCGCAGGGCAGAAATATGGCGACAGCTCGCTGAAAGGCGGTGCGTGCTTCCATCGGGGCTGGACTCCGATCTGCCCTGGGGGGCCAGCTTGAGCACCGAGAACCGTCGCGTCCTGATCGTCGGCGCAAGCATCGCGGGACCAGCACTCGCGTACTGGCTGCACCGCCACGGCTTCACCCCGACGGTGCTGGAACGAGCCCCCGGCCTCCGGCCCGGTGGGTACAAGGTCGACATCCGCGGCGCCGCGATCGACGTGGTCGAGTGGATGGGGCTCAAGCCGGTGCTGGCGGGCCTGGAGACCGACATGCAGTTCATGTCATTCGTGAACAGCGCCGGCAAGCGCGTCGCGAGTGTGCCCGCCGACCTCTTCATGGGCCGCGGTGAGGCCGACCTCGAGGTGATGCGCGGCGACCTCAGCAGAGTCCTGTACGACGCCACGCGGGCCGAGGTCGAGTACATCTTCGGCGACAGCCTCCAAGCGCTGGAGCAGACCGCGAGCGGTGTCGACGTGACGCTGCAGAACACCGGAGCCCGGACGTTCGACCTGGTGGTCGGCGCGGATGGACTGCACTCGGCGACCAGGGAGTTCGCGTTCGGCGAGGAGAGCCGCTTCGTCAAGCAACTCGGGCACGCGGTGTCGATCGGGTCGGTGCCGAACCACCTGCGGCTGGATCGCTGGGAGCTCATCTACTCGCGTCCCGGCCGCACGGTGAACCTCTACAGCACCGGCAAGGACGCCGACGCGAAGGCGCTTTTCCTCTTCACCGCGGACGAGCTGGACTACGACCGACGGGACCTCGCGCAGCAACGGAAGATCCTGCGCACACGGTTCACCGGTGCCGGCTGGGAGACAGACCGCCTGCTCGACGGGATCGACCAGGCGGAGGACTTCTACTTCGACACCGTCAGCCAGGTGGAGTTGGCGACGTACTCCGCAGGGCGGGTCAGCCTGGTCGGCGACGCGGCGTACTGTCCGTCCTTCGCCTCTGGCCAGGGCAGCAGCCTCGCCCTGGTCGGGGCGTACGTCCTGGCAGGCGAGTTGAAGGCAGCCGGCGGCGAGCACACCAAGGCGTTCGCCCGCTATGAGCAGCTGATGCGACCGTACGCCGAGAAGAATCTCCAGCTCGGCCGGGACAATCTAGGCCGGATGGTCGCCAAGAGTGGCCTCCAGAGCTGGCTGGGCGCCGTGATGCTGAAAGTGCTGCCCAGGCTGCCGGGCAAGGACGCGATGATCGCCAAGCTGACCCGGCCGATCCACGACGCGGCCCGGGCGATCACGCTGGAGGAGTATCGCTGACCAGGGGCAACGTTTCGGCGGCCAGGACTCTCGGCCAGGACACGGGGATCGACGTGCTCGGGCCGTGGGAGATCCGCGTGAACTGGCGGGCGGTGGCGGTTCCCGCTGGGCAACTCCGGGTGCTGCTGGCGGTCCTGCTGCTCTCACCCTCGGAGTCGGTACCGATCGAGGACCTGGTCCGCTGCCTGTGGCCGGACCATCCGCCGAGCCGTCCGCGGGAAACGCTGCACACCTACGTGACCCGGCTGCGCAAGCTGCTCGGGGCGGAGCTGATCGAGACGGCGCGCGGTGGTGGTTACCGGATCAGGCTCGCCGCCGAGCAGATCGATCTGCATCGGTTCCGCGAGCTGATGCGCTGGTCGCGCTCGGCCCGGACCGAGGCCGACGAGCTCCGGGTGCTGCGGGATGCGCTGCGGCTGTGGCGTGGCCGGCCGTTCGGGGACCTGGCCTCCACCTGGCTGGATCGCGAGGTACTGCCGCGGCTGACCGAGGAATGGTTCACCGCCACCGAGCGGCGGATCGATCTCGAGCTGAACCAGGGCAGGCATCCGCAGCTGATCGCCGAGCTGTGGGATCTCACCCAGCGGTTCCCGACCAGGGAGTCGTTGTGGATCCGCCTGATCACGGCACTGCACCGGTCCGGCCGCCGGGCGGACGCCCTGGACGCCTATCAACAGGTGCGCGCGATCCTCGACGACGAGCTCGGCATCGATCCCGGTGACCAGCTCGCCCTGCTCCAGCGCGCGATCCTGCTCGACGGGACCGGCGAACCAGAACACCCGCCCACGCACGGACCGCAGGAGCTGCCGCACGACATCGCCACCTTCATCGTCCGGGAACGCGAACTCATGGCATTAGATGCTGTAGGCAACAAAATTAGGAACGGCGCACCGACGATCGTCGCGATCGACGGAGCGCCCGGCACCGGCAAGACAACGCTGGCCGTGCACTGGGCGCATCGAATCGCACACCAGTTCCCCGACGGCCAGCTGTTCCTCAACCTCCGCGGCTACGGACCGAGCAGACCGCTGGTCCCCGCTAGCGCTGCCGCGACCATGTTGCGCTCGCTGGGTGTCGACGGGGAAGTCATTCCAGCGGGCTTGGAGGAGCGCGCTGCGTTGCTGCGTTCCACCCTCGCAGGCCGGCGCGTACTGATCCTGCTGGACAACGCCCGCGATGCCGGCCAGGTCCGTCCGCTGCTGCCCGGTACCGACTGCCTGGTGATCGTCACGAGCAGGAACCAGTTGCGCAGCCTCTCCATCCGCGACCAAGCCGACCGCATCACGGTGGAACGACTCGAGCAGGAGCAGGCCGTCGAACTGCTGTCGACGATCATCGGTCCGGAGAAGGCGAGTGCCGAACGCGCCGCCGTGCACCGGCTAGCCAAGCTGTGCGACAACCTGCCGCTGGCTCTGGCGATCGTCGCGGAGCGAGCCAACCGGGCCAGGCTCCTGGCCGAGGTGGTGGCCGCGGTCCAGGACGAGAAGGCCCGGCTCGACCAGTTGGCGACGGGAGAGATCGACCCGCACACAGACCTCCGGGCCGCACTGTCCTGGTCGTACGGCGCACTACGCCCGGACGCTGCTGCGATGTTCCGGATGCTCGGGCTGCACCCGGCCAACGACATCGGCGTCGAGACTGCAGCCGCACTGGCTGACTTGACCGTCCCGGTGACCCGGCAGTGTCTCGACCAGCTCGTGGCGATTCACCTGGTCGAGCAGCCTCGCCCTGATCGGTACGAGTTCCACGACCTCATCCGGCTCTACGCGATCGACCAGGCGACGCAGCACGTGCGCCCTGCGGAGCGGGAGGCCGCAGTACGGCGGGTACTGGATTGGTACCTGCATGCAGCGGTCAGTGCGGACAGGCAGTTGCTGTCGCCTCGCAGACATGACTTCGTCAGCCCGTACGTCCCGCAGCGGCCGCCACCGGAGTTCCGTGAGGCCGCCGAGGCCGCGCGGTGGTTCGCGGCGGAGTACGAGTGCCTTCGCTCGATCATCACCTGGGCGACGGTCAACGGCTGGCCCGAGCACGCGTGGCGGATCGCGATGGCGATGACCGCCTATACCGACACCAGAGTGACCGAGCGGGGCGATCCGGGCGTTGGCGAAGTCCGGGACCGCCTGGCCCGGCTCAGACCGTGAGCTGGCCGAGGCGCAGCATGCCCGTCGCCGCGTCCTGCTCCGGCGGCAGGTACACCCGCTGGATCGCGACCACGATGGCCTCCGCGATCACATCCCGGAAGGCCGCATCGGCCAGCCGCGACGCGTCGTGCGGGTTCGTCACGTAGCCGATCTCCAGCCGGACCGCGGGCATCTTGGTCCGGCGCAGCAGGTCCCAGGTCTTCTGGTGGGTCCGGCAGTTCAGCAGGTCCGTCCGCGCCACGATCTCGCGCTGCACCAGGCCGGCGAACTGCTCGCCGACGCTGGACGAGGCGCCGTGCAGATCGGTGCCGTAGTAGTACGTCGCGACGCCCTGCGCCTCCGGGTTCATCGAACCGTCGGTGTGCAGCGAGACGCAAAGATTCGCATCGGTCTCATTGGCGAACGCAGCCCGAGCCAACTCATCCGGCCCCTGATCACGCCCCCGCGAAAGATAGGCCCGTACGCCGGTAGCGCCCAGCCGGCCCTCGATCCGGGAAGCCAGGTCGTAGGCGACGTCGGACTCACGCAGCCCGAAACCCTCCCAGCCGTAGTCGAAGCCACCGTGCCCGGGGTCGATCACCACGGTCTTGCCGGACAAGCGTGGTCCGGCGGCACGAACAGCCTCCGACGCACGCAGCGCGTCAGGCCGGCCGCCGGTCGCCATCGGGCGGATACGCTGCAGCGCCTTGAAAGTGGAAGGGCCGCAGGTGCCGTCGGCAGGCAGGCCCATGTTGCGCTGGAACTCGGTCACCGCGCGCTGGGTGTCCGATCCGAAGATGCCATCCACCCGGGCGACCGCGAAGCCCAGCTCCTGCAGTTTCGCTTGCAGCGCCTGGACGTCGTCACCGGTGAGCGGGTGCGAGACGACGTACGTCAGCAGCCGGTCGCCCAGCCGCCAACGCGCGTCGTCGATCGCACGGTACGTCTGCGGACCGACGATGCCATCGATCATCAGTCCGCGTTGCTGCTGAAACCCCCGCACGGCAGTGGCGGTCGCTTCGTCGTAGACGTAGTGGCCACCCGGCTCCAGCAGGCCTAGCCGCTGAAGCTTTCCGATGATCTCGGCAACAGCCTCACCGCTGTCGCCGATTCGGTAGATGCCCTGGGAGGCTGCCATCAATGCTCCTTGCCGTGCGGCGGAAGTACGTTCGTTACCGAACGTCAAAGCAGTATCTCAGCCAGTGAAGTCAGCGAGTTCCTTCAGTAGCGCGGCCTTGGGCTTGGCGCCGACGATGGACTTCGCCAGTTCACCGTTCACGTAGACATTGATGGTAGGGATGCTGATCACCCGGTAGTTGCTCGGGGTGACCGGGTTCTCGTCGACGTTCATCTTCAGGAAGGTCAGCTTGTCGCTGTGGTCGCCGGCCAGCTCCTCCAGGATCGGCGAGACCTGACGGCACGGACCGCACCACTCGGCCCAGAAGTCGACCAGTACCGGCTTGTCGCTCTTCAGCACCGTCGTGTCGAACTCGGCGTCGGTCACTGCGTTCATCTTGTCGCCCACGGCGATCTCCTTCGGGTTGCTGCTCGAGGTGGTGGCGGAAGTACGGCGTCAGACGGAGACGGGCTCGGTGGCCTCAGCGGCCGCGGCGGTCGCCTCGAACTCCAGCGTGGCCAGGAAGCGTTCGGCGTCGAGGGCCGCGGCACAGCCCGTGCCGGCGGCCGTGATGGCCTGGCGGTAGGTGTGGTCGACCAGGTCGCCGGCCGCGAACACGCCGGGCAGGTTGGTCCGGGTGCTGTCGGGCTGGACCAGGACGTACCCGTCCTCGTCGAGGTGCACCTGGCCCTTGACCAGCTCGGAGCGCGGGTCGTGACCGATCGCGATGAACAGGCCGGTGACCGGCAGCTCGCGGGTCTCCCCGGTGACGGTGTCCCGGATGACGATGCCGGTGAGCTTGTCGTCGCCGTGGATCTCGGCCACCTCGGAGTTCCAGGCGAACTCGATCTTCTCGTTCGCGAAAGCCCGCTCAGCCATGATCTTCGAGGCGCGCAGCTCGTCGCGGCGGTGCACGATGGTGACCTTGTCGGCGAACCGGGTCAGGAAGGTC
>Ga0190275_10001862_pt1 | contig 15435 bp, 8 predicted proteins | sample Popmic550T_FD_133745 | JGI IMG/M metagenome (GOLD analysis project Ga0190275, IMG submission 133745) | Populus adjacent soil microbial communities from riparian zone of Yellowstone River, Montana, USA - 550 T | ecosystem: Environmental > Terrestrial > Soil > Riparian zone > Trees stand | place...
AGCCATGACCCGGCGGCTCAAGGAGACTGTCCTCTCCTCCTTGCTCGCATGGGATCCCGGAGGCCTGCTGCCCAGGGTGGTGACCCACTACACTCGCCATGGGCGGACCGCGAAGCGGCGAGGCTGAGCAGCCGCCCCGTAGATCCGCTGCCCTTGCCGCTGCCGTGGAGCCGCACCTATACTCCGCGCTGCACTCTGGCTCACGGTGGATGCTCCTGCGGATGGCTTCCGGATGCGCTCATGACTGCCTCTGCTGAAGCAACCTTGCCCCGCCTCGAGCAGCCTGCCACCGCCTCTCGTGCTGAAGCGGCTCGCCCGCGCATTGCAGTCCTGATCCCCTGTTACAACGAAGAGGCCACCATCGCCCAAGTCACAGCCGGCTTCCGGGCGGCCCTGCCGGCCGCGACGATCTTCGTCTACGACAACAACTCCGGCGACAAGACGGCCCAGAGGGCCAGCGAGGCTGGCGCTGTCGTGCGCCAGGAACGGCTGCAGGGCAAGGGCCATGTGGTGCGCCGGATGTTCGCCGACATCGAGGCGGACATCTATGTGATGGTTGACGGCGATGCGACCTATGAGGCCGCCGCCGCGCCACGCCTGATCGAGCAGCTGATGCGAGAGGGCCTCGACATGGTGGTGGGCAGCCGCGTGGAGCAGCACCAGGCGGCCTATCGGCCCGGCCACCGCTTTGGAAACCGCCTGCTGACGGGGACGGTCGCGCGGCTCTTCGGCCAGCCGCTGGAGGACATGCTGTCGGGCTATCGTGTCTTCTCGCGCCGCTTCGTCAAGACCTTCCCGGCGCTCGCGGGTGGTTTCGAGATCGAGACGGAGCTGACCGTCCACGCGCTGGAGCTGAACATGGCCGTCGCCGAGGTGGCCACGGCCTATGGCGCGCGGCCCGAGGGCTCCGTCAGCAAGCTCTCGACCTATCGGGATGGGCTGCGCATCCTCTGGATGATCCTGCGCCTCTTCAAGAATGAGCGGCCACTGGGCTTCTTCAGCATCCTGTTCTCGCTGCTGGCAGCGCTGTCCCTGCTCCTGGCTGCTCCCGTCCTCGCCACCTGGCTGGAGACGGGGCTGGTCCCGCGCTTCCCGACGGCCATCCTGTCCACCGGGCTGATGCTCCTGGCGTTCCAGAGCCTCGCCTGCGGCTTCATCCTGGACACCGTCACTCATGGCCGGCGTGAGACCAAGCGCCTGGCCTATCTGGCATGCAAAGGCGCCTTTGAGTCTCAGGAGTGAACGCCCGCTGCGCCGCTGGGTGCTGCCTGCCGTTGTCTTGATCTGTCTGGCATTGGCTGGGGCGATCTTCGCCGTCATGCGCCGCGCGACGGCCACTCGCCAGCCGATAGGGCCCTATCTCAACGGTGCCATGCCTCCAACGCCACCCGTTCCGGGTGGAGGCGGCTGGGAGGCCGTGCCCGCCTTCCCCAGGCTCACGTTCCTGAACCCGGTGGGGCTGACCTTCGCGCCCGGCACGAGCCGCCTCTATGTCTGGGAGCGCGAGGGCCGTGTCTGGTCTTTCGAGAACAATCCCAGCGCCTCGCAGAAGAGGCTGGTGCTGGACTTGAGCAAGCAGTGCCAGGGCTGGGACGACTCCGGGCTGCTGGGGCTGGTCTTTCATCCAGACTTCCAGAAGAACCGCTACATGTACGTCTGGTACACCTACGTCTCTCCCGGGAAGGTCCAGGGCGATCCCAACAACCGTCTCCCGGTCTTCCTGCCCAACCGCGATCGTCTCTCGCGGTTCACGCTCGATGAGTCCGGTGTCGCGATCGCCGGCTCAGAACTGGTGATGATCGAGCAGAATGCCGGGAGCATCTGGCACAACGGCGGCGGCATGTTCTTCCACCCCGTGGATGGATTCTTGTACATCACCAACGGGGACGACGCCGCAACGGCCAACAGTCAGGTCCTCACGCAGAACCTGTTCTCCTGCATCCTTCGCATTGACGTGGACAAGCGAGGTGGGACGATCAGCCATCCACCGCGCCGTGAGCCCGTGAGCGGGCGGACCCGCTCGCTCCCCGGCGGTCCCCACTACTACATCCCTGACGACAACCCGTTCGTCGGAGTCCCCAACGCGCTGGAGGAGATCTGGGCGCTCGGGCTGCGCAGCCCTCACCGCATGACCGTCGACCCGGTCACCGGCCGCATCTTCGTGGGCGATGTCGGCGACGGTGCCAGGGAAGAGATCACGATGATAGAGCCCACCGATCCCGTTGGGCTCAACCTGCAGTGGCCCTACAAAGAAGGCTTCGTGGCGAAGAGCGCCCCTCCCGTCCCGCTCATCGGCACCGAGAAGCCGCCGGTCCTCGATTATGGCCACGGCGGTGATGGCTTCGCGGTGATCGGTGGCTTCGTCTATCGCGGCGCCGTGCACGCGGGCGCCTGGCCCCAAGGCCTCACGGGCGAATACCTCTTCGGAGACAATGACTCGAGGAAGATCTGGCGCCTGAACTTGAGCACCCACCCGGCAACGAAGGAGGAGCTCTTCACCCTCCCCAATGGCCCTGGCCCGAGCTCCGGGAAGAACTACACGGGGCTGTCCTCGTTCGGCCTGGACGAAAAGGGCGAGCTCTACATGTGCCAGCTCAGCAGCACGGGAGGACAGATCTACAAGCTTGCCCGCACCGGCGCTCTGCAGGGCCCGCCCCTCCCGCCCCTGCTCTCCGGTACCGGGGCGTTCCAAGCGCCGGTCCGCGAGATGACTCCGGCTCGCGGAATGGTTCCTTATACCGTCAACTCGCCGCTGTGGTCAGACGGGGCGGACAAGTCTCGCTGGATCGCGGTGCCCAATGATGGCCCACCGTACCAGGCCAGCGAGCAGGCCGGCTTCGCGCCCACGGGGGAGTGGACCTTTCCCAGCGGCACGGTGCTGGTGAAGCACTTCGAGCTCTCCATCGACGAGAACGATCCCACGGTGAAGCGCCGGCTGGAGACGCGGCTCCTGGTCCGCGATCCGGCGCCGCAGGCGGCCAGCAACTCGCTCTATGGCGTGACGTACAAGTGGCGCGCGGACAATACCGATGCCGAGCTGCTCGACGGCAGCGTGACCGAGCACCTCTCCATCAAGACCACCGCGCCGATCGCCGCGTTCATGGCCACCGACATCGGAGGCCCGGCGCCCGCGGGCTCGGCCACGGCCATGGAAGGCGGCTACCGCATCACGGCTGGCGGCAAGGACATCTGGGCTGAGGCTGATCAGCTCCACTTCGCTTATCAGCCGAGGATTGGAGACTTCGACGTCATCGCGCGCGTCCACTCGGTGACGCAGCCTGATCTCTACACCAAGGTGGGGCTGATGGCACGCGAGACGCTTGATGCAAACAGCCGCCACGCCTTTGCGATGCTCTTTCCTACCAACGCGATTCGTCATCGCAACACGGGAGCCTATGAGTTCCAGTACCGCGACACTACCGGAGGAGCGAGCACGGCCGTCTATCCCGAGCCCAGCATCCCTGGCAGCGGCTCGCGGACGTGGGTGCGCCTGCGGCGTCAGGGCGGCCTGTTCACCGGGTATGCCAGCTTAGACGGAGTGAGCTGGACGCCCTACGGCACCGTCACGCTGCCCAAGGCTCCAGCGACGATGTTCTTGGGGATGGCCGTCACCTCGCACGCGAGCGGCCGCCCCGCGGCCGCGGAGTTCCGGGATCTGGCCAACGTCCGCGCGCAGGAATGGTATTACCCGAGCCGCTCTGACTGCCTCTTCTGCCACAACGCCGAGGCGAAGTTCGTGCTGGGCGTCAACACCCGGCAGTTGAACGGGGAGCCCACCCCTCCCATAGACAGCACCGGCAATCAGCTCCTCACCTGGAACCAGCTCGGCCTGCTGAATCCCGGCATCAACGAGGCCGGCCTCGCGAAGTTCGACCGGCTGGTCCCTGTGACGGATGGCAGCGCGCCACTCGAGCACCGCGTCCGCTCGTACATCGATGCCAACTGCGCGCACTGTCACCGTCCCGGCGGCGTGCACTCGGCCTTATTCGACGGGCGCCATGCTACTCCGCTGGCGAGCCAGAACCTCGTCGGCGGACGGGTGTTCCATGACCTGGGGATCGACGGTGCGAAGGTCGTCAAGGCCCGGGACGTCCAGCGCTCGATCTTGTTCAAGCGCGGCAGCACACGCGATCCCTCGCTCCAGATGCCGCCGCTGGCCACCAACGTCGTGGACACTCAGGCCATGGCCGTTCTGCGTGGCTGGATCAACAGCCTGCCAGGGCTTCCGGTGCTGGATCCGCCGGTGATCAGCCCCAGCGGCGACGGACTGTTCAACCAGAGCGTTGAAGTCACGCTGCTGCACGATGAGCCGGGCACGGCGCTCCACTACACGTTGGATCGGACCATGCCCACCTCCTCGTCGGCGCGTTATACCGCTCCGTTCACGCTCGAGGCGGACAGCACGGTCACCGCCAGGGCCTTCAAGCCAAGCTTTGGACAGAGCGTGAGTGCCAGCGCTGCGTTCACCGTGGTTCCCCTGAGGGCCCCCGAGAACCCACCCGGCACCGTGAACGGTCTCGTCTACCAGTCCTTTGAGGGTGACTGGGGGACGCTGCCGGACTTCGAGACGCTGATGCCAATCAAGACTGGCGTCACGAACACCTTCGACGTTGGCCTGCGGAGCCGCGGCGATTCCTTCGCCCTCAGGTTTACGGGCTACCTCGAGGTGCCCACTGACGGCCTCTACACGTTCTATACGTCCTCCGATGACGGGAGCAGGCTCTCTCTCGGCACGGAGCTGGTGGTGGACAACGACGGACTGCATCCGGTGCTGGAGAAGTCCGGCACCATCGGCCTCAAGGCCGGCAAGCACGCGATCACGGTGACGATGTTCGATGCGGGTGCCCAGGAGGCCCTCACGGTCAGCTACTCCGGCCCAGGCCTGGACAAGAGGCCTATCCCCGGCAGCGTGCTCTTCCGGCCGGCGTCCGTGGCTGCGCCGGTCATCACGCCTCAGGGGGGAGGCTTCGCCGGCTCGCAACAGGTCTCCCTCCGCTCCACGACCGAGGGCGCGAGCATCTTCTACACGACGGACGGCAGCCTGCCGACGATCGGCTCCACGTTCTATACCGGCGCGTTCACGCTTGCCTCCAGCGCGAACGTCCGCGCGCTGGCCGTCAAGTCCGGCCTGATGCCGAGCCCTGTTACAAGCGCCGTGTTGACGCGCACGGATGCTCCGCCGGGCATCTCCGCGGTCATCGCCAGCGGCCTCAACACCTCCGTCACCGTGGTGTTCGACAAGCCCCTGGACGGCAACAGCGCTGGCAACAAGGACCACTACGCCATCAGCGGGCTGGAGATCTCCTCGGCGGTCTCGTCCGGCGACACTGTCACGCTGACGACCCAGAGGATGGCCGATAACGCGCAGTACACGCTCACCGTGAATGGCGTCAGGGATCCGGCTGGCAAGGTGATTGCCCCTAACTCTACGATGACGTTCCGCTACTTTCCGGCGGGATCGATCTCTCGTGAGTACTGGACGGATATCGGCGGAAGCGCGATCTCGAGCCTGACGAGCAGTCCGGGCTACCCGCACGGCCCAGCGGGAGGAGACCAGCCGGTGTGGTTCGAGGCGCCCCATAACTGGGCCAACAACTACGGCACGCGCATGCGCGGCTATCTTATTCCCGGCCAGAATGCTCGCTATACCTTCGCGCTGGCCACCGACGACGCTGGCGAGCTCTGGCTGAGCACCGACGAGAAGCCAGCCAATAAGGCTCAGATCGTGCGTATCGCAGGCTGGACGGGCAGGCGGAGATGGACCACCACCAGCGGGGGTACTCCTCTGCAATACACGACACCCACGAGCCTGATCAGCGGGCAACGCTACTACCTGGAGGCAGTCCAAAAAGAGGGGGACGGCGAGGACAACCTCGCGGTTCTGGCCGTGCCCATGGGTACGCCGATCCATGATGATGATGCACCCATTGGAGGGCCGCAGCTCGCGCCATACATTGAACCTGTGCGCATCCTCTCGCACCCGGCGAGCCAGACGGTGCCTGCTGGCCAGCAGGTGACCTTCGCCTTCGTGGCAGCTGGCTCCGCACCGCGCACGTACCAGTGGCTCAAGAACGGCGCCGCCCTCCGCGGTGCCACGGGGCCCAGGCTGATGCTGAACAACGTGACACGCAGGGATGCCGCCAGCTACAGCGTCGTGATCGGGAATCTGTCGAACAATGTCACCAGCGAGAGCGCGGCCCTGACAGTCACCCAGCCTGTGGAGGTGTCATTCAGCGCCGCGGCCTCCAGCGGATCCGAAAGTCTTGGCACAGCCCGCTGGGTGGTGTCGCTCAGCGTGTCCCCCAGCGTCACGGCCTCCGTCGACTATGCCGTCACCGGTGGCGGTGCTGCTCACGGCGGGCTGGATTACCAGACGCTCACGAGCGGGACGCTGTACTTCACGCCCGGCGGCCCCACGGCCCAGGAGCTGACCCTGAGCATTGTCCCTGATCTGCTGGACGAAGCTGACGAGAGCATCCAGGTCAGGCTGAGCAACCCGGTGAACGCCAGGCTCGGCGCTCATCGTTCGCACAGCTACACGATCAGGGATGATGATGCCGGACCCACGTTGGCCTTTACCCTGGCATCTTCCAGCAGTGTGGAAGGTGCAGCGCTGGCGGCCGTCCAGGTGGAGCTCAGTGCGCATTCCGGACGAACCGTGGTGGTGCCCTTCACCGTTACTGGCACTGCCATGGGTAACGGCATCGATCATTCGCTCGGCCAGGGGAAGCTGACCTTCAGTCCTGGCGAGAAGTCGAAAACGCTCTACATCCCGCTCGCCGACGACGCGGCGCCCGAGAGCGCCGAGACGATCATCCTCTCCCTTGGCACGCCGCTGAATTCAACCCTCGGTGCCACGGATGTACACACCCTGACGATCCTGGACGATGAGCCGGCATCGGCGCGGTCCTCGGACTGACTCTCTGGCAACAGGAGCCTCGCCCGTCTAGAGTCTCTGCCGTCGTGCGTCGTGCCATGGAGAGTGCCGCATGTCGCTGGAATCTCTCTGCCCCCGGCGCCTGGCTGTCGGGGCGCTGCTCTGCGGCGGACTCGCTGGGGCCGAGCCCGTCGGCACCGCCGAGGCCACTCGAGACGAGCCCCCGCGCAACTACGGCAACCTGCGCATCGGTGGGTCCTTGTCCAGCCGTCGCCCCACGGTGTGCCTCGAGCTGTCTCCCACCGACATGCTCGGTGTGGAGGGCTGCGGCACGGGCTCGGGCTTCCTGCACCATGACCCGGAGCCGGCGATCACCCACTTCCGAGCCAACCTGAAGCTCGCCAGCTGGAAGACGGGACGCTTCTGGCTCCAGCCGCGCGTGAGCGCCGGCTTCGCGGAGCTGCAGGTGGGCGAGGACAGCAGTGGCTTCCACTTCACCGGCACAGGCCCCACGGGCGTCGAGACGGCGGGTCCGGAGCTGGGCGCCTCGCTGCGCGCGCTCATGCCGGTGTCCTCCGGGGTGGAGCTCGTGGGCGAGCTGGGAGTGAGCACGGCCTGGCTGCAGCACGCGCCCCAGCTGGTCCGGCCGCAGTCTTCATGGCAGCCGAGCGCCAGTCTCACGTTCGGCATCGGCTTCTGAGCCTCACCTGGCGCGAAAGGACACTGTCGATGAAGACGGAGAACCGCTCGATGCAGACGTGGCTGGAGGCCTTCGCCGCCGAGCATGGTGCCATGGCTGGGACCGTGCACCTCCAGCGCGGTGAGGACCTGGAGCTGGTGGCTGCGGTCAACATTCCGCCCCCGGTCCTGGCAGCGGTGCGGCACGTGCCGCGTGGCAAGGGAATGGCGGGCATTGCCCAGGTGCGCAAGGCACCCGTGCAGACCTGCAACCTGCAGACGGACGACACCGGTCGCATCAAGCCGGGCGCCAAGGCGGTGGATGGAAGGGCCGCGGTGGCCCTGCCCGTGCTCGATGGGGCCGGGGAGGTGCTGGCCGTGGTGGGCATCGCCTTCATGGAGGAGGGGGAGATCTCCGCCGAGCGAGAGCGTGCGCTGATGACCGCTGCCGCGGGGCTGCCGCTCGGAGGCACCTGAGCCGGGCCCATGGCTCTACCGCCAACCGAGAGTCGTGCGTCGGTTCGCACCGGGAACGCGCTGGCGGGCTGGGCTGGCTTCTGCGGCCTGCTGCTGGCCGCCATCCTGGTCCCCTTCTTCCTGTTCGGTGAGCGGGTCGAGGCCGCGGCCAGCGCGTTCCTCTCCGCGCGCCCGCCAGACTGGCAGGTGGCCCTCGTCCTCGGCGGGCTGCTCGCGGTGGACATCGTGCTGCCCGTGCCCTCCAGCCTCGTCAGCACGGCGGCGGGCGGGCTGCTGGGCTTCTGGCTCGGGACAGCGGCCTCCTGGACCGGGATGATGGTGAGCTGTCTGGTGGGCTATCAGCTCGGCGCCAGGGCGGGAGCGCCCGCCTTGCGGCGGATGGCCGGTGAGGCGGAGCGGGCCCGCGTCGCCCGGATGGCCGCGCGCCACGGCCGCTGGTTCCTCCTCATCTTCAGGGCCGTCCCGGTGCTGGCGGAGATCTCCATCGTCTTCGCGGGTGTCAGCCGCATGCGACGTCGCGAGTTCCTCCTCGTGTCGGCGATCTCCAACCTGGGTATCTCCGCGATCTACGCGGCGCTGGGGGGCTCCGCCGCGTCCGTGATCCCGTGAGGCAAGCCGTACGCACTGCGAGTCGCCGGTGAGGGTGGTGGTCACCACGATGTTCGTCTCGGTGGCACCGGCTCGGGCTCACACGCCCTACTCCATGAGTTACATCCCGGTTCGCTGCTGCTACCCTGCCAGCCTCCCTGAACCAGGAGGCAACCATGGCGAAGCGCGACAAGGCAGACCCCTCGACCGTGTCTTGGGTCGATCTGCAGACGCCGGATCTCGACAAGGCGCGGAAGTTCTACGGCGAGCTGCTCGGCTGGTCTTTCGTGGGGGGTGACGACCCCAACGCCGGCTTCTACACGATGGCGCAGCTCGGGGGACGCAACGTCGCCGGCATGGCGAAGCTCCGCGCCGGCTCGCCGTTCCCGCCGATGTGGAGCATCTACCTGGCCGTCGAGAATGCCGACGAGATCGCCCGAAAGATCACCGAAGCGGGCGGCAAGATCGTCGTCCCGCCCATGGACGTGATGGAGGAGGGGCGGATGGGGTACTTCGCCGATCCGACCGGAGCGCACTTCGGGGTCTGGCAAGGCCGGCGGCACCAGGGTGCCCAGGTGATCGAAGAGACGGGATCGATGACCTGGCACGAGGTGTATACGCGCGACCTGGCCAAGGCCCGGCCGTTCTACATGAGCGTCTTCGGGCTGGAGGTGAAGCGCCTCGATGCTCCGGGGATCGACTACTGGACGCTCCAGAAAGGTGGGAGGACGGTCTTCGGAGCTATGCAGATGAGCGCTCAGTTCCCACCGGAGGTGCCCTCGCACTGGAACACCTACTTCGCCGTCACCGACACGGACGCGGCGGCGAAGAAGGCAGGCGAGCTCGGTGGCACGGTGATGGCTCCGCCGTTCGATACGCCCTATGGGCGCATGGCGGTGATCGCGGATCCGGCGGGCGCGGCGTTCTGTGTGATCAAGCCCGTCTCGTCATCGAGCGTCTGGTAAGCGGGCCTCGGATTTGTACTCGCTCTGGCGAGCAGCGATCTTCGGCACGGCACACCTGTGAACGGGAGCATGATGATGGATCCGCGAGAACGAACCCCTAGAGGGGTCGAGGCGTCGGCGCGCGACGAGCTGAAGAAACGTTTCCGCGGCGACCTCGTCCTCCCGGGTGACGTCGGCTATGACGAGCTGCGCCAGGTCTGGAACGCGCGCGTCGATCGGCGGCCCGCGCTCATCGCCCGCTGCACGGGCATCGCAGATGTCATGGCGGCCCTCGGGTTCGCGCGCGAGCGCGGCCTGCCCCTGACGGTGCGCGGAGGCGGGCACGATATCGCCGGCAATGGCGTGATCGATGATGGCATCGTTCTCGACATGCGCCCCATGAAGGGCGTCCGGGTCGATCCCGGCCGCCGCGTGGTGCGCGCGCAGGCCGGTCTCACCTGGGGCGAGCTGGAGCATGACACGGAGGTGTTTGGGCTCTTCCCCGTGGGCGGTCAATGCTCGACCACGGGAATCGTCGGCGTCACACTCGGCGGCGGGATCAGCTCGCTGAGCCGGATCCGAGGCCACGGCGTCGACAACCTCCTCTCCATCGACCTCGTCACGGCGGATGGCCGCTTCGTGACCGCGAGCGAGACAGAGAACCCGGAGCTCTTCTGGGGGCTCCGCGGCGGCGGCGGCAATTTCGGTGTCGTCACCGAGCTGGAGATGCGGCTCTACCCGGTCCCGGACATCGTCTCGGGCCTCCTGGCCTGGCCGATGGATCGGGCGGAGGAGGTGCTCCGCCTCTTCCGCGATCAATGCGCGACCGCACCCGACGCGCTCCTCCTGCAGCTCTTCAGCTGGGTGTTTCCTCCGGGGATGGGGTTCCCCGACAGTCTGGTGGGTCAGACCGGGGTCGCGGTCATGCCTGTCTTTCATGGAAGCGTCGAGGCCGCCGCCACGACGTGGCTCGCGCCATGGCGTGCCCTGAAGCCGGCGCTCGACGGCATCGGGCCGATGCCCTACCACACGCTTCAGCACCTGTTCGACGGAATGCTCGCGCTGCGGCTGCGCCAATACCAGCGGTGTGAGTTCCTCACGGGCCTTCCGGAGGAGGCGATCAAGGTTTTCGCCCGCTTCTCGCATGAGATCACGTCGCCGATGTCCATTGTCGAAATGGCGAACTTCACCGGAGGCATGGCCAGTCGAGTCCCGAGCGACGCGACCGCGGTCGCACGGCGCGATGCGCACCTCTTCTTTGCAATCCAGAGCGCCTGGAGCGACCCGGGGGAGGACGAGCGGCACCTCACCTGGACACAGTCGTTCTGGGAGGCCATTCGCCCCTTCTCCGCGGGCGGCGGCCATCCGAACTTCCTCGAAGGGGACGAGCCGAAGGAGCGCGTGGCGGACTACTTCGGGCGCGAGAAGTACGAGCGCCTTCGGGCGCTGAAGCGCGCGTGGGATCCGGAGAACGTCTTCCGCCGAAACAAGAACATCGAGCCGTAGCGAGAGGTGGGAATGGGCGTGGGTCCTGACCTCTCGGCGTTTCACCGGCCGGGGAGCTTCCCCTGCTCGTCGACTTCCAGCGCGGCCACCGGAGATGACAGAGCCCTCGTCGGAGAGGTCGACGCTTCTGTTTCTCCCACTCGGGATCAACGGGCCGTCTGCAGCGGTTTGCGCTCCTTCACGCAAGCCTGGATCAGCTCGAGCACGCTCATGCGGGTGCCGCCGACGTCGAACTGGTGCTCCTTGAACTCGGGATACCGGTTCTCCAGGATGCGCCCCTCCGCGATGCAATTGTTGAGCTGATCGAGCGCCTCGTTCTTGCGCGACTTGGAGAGGAGATTCTTCGCCAATTCGTAGGCCTTCCTCGGGCCTTCGTCGAACCGAAGCCGCACGTCGACCTGCTTTTGTGGCTCCTGCAGCGCCTCTGCCTTCTGGGCGCACTGAGCCATCACCTCTTTCGGCTTGACCGGTAGACCGCCGACGAGCACGTCGGACGCGGCGAGCCGGGCGTTCTCCTTCAACATCCTGGCGCCGTCGTCCTGGCAGGCCTTGAGCTTCTCCATCGCGCTCGCGTACAGCTCCTTCCTCTTGCGCAGGTCCGCGGTGGACGCGGCCGCCTCCGACATCGCGTGGGCGGCGGCCAGGGCCTCACCGGTCATCCGGCGCAACGCCCGCTCCTGCCGCGCGAACTCGAGCGCCTCCACCAACCTCAGCAGCTCGTTGCGCCCCCGCTCCGCGGACGCTGCGTAGCCGGCGTCCTGCCCCTCCAGCTCCGCGCGCGCCTCGAGCGCTTGCATGATTGCGTCCACGCTCTTCGAGGCGGCCTCGAGGTGGGCGTCGGTCGATGAGACGACCTTCGCTGCTTCGAGCTTCTCCTTCGCCGTGCTCACCCGCTCGGCGAGCTGCGAGCGGGCGTCCACTGCGGACAGCGCGATCTTCCGCCGGGCGATGCGGTCGCTCAGCTCCGTCATCCGCTCCTTCGTCTCCTTGGCGTACTGCGCGTAGTCGCGATCCTTCCTGACGAACTGGACGCCGGCCTCCAGCACCACGCCGATCTGCTTGACCGCGTTGTCTGCCTCCTGCAGCTGCGCCTCGGAGGGCTTCTCCTTCTGGATTTGGGTGACCAGGGCGGCCGCGCTCTTCCGCGCTTCGTCGACCTTCGCGCGCTGGCGCTGCAGATCGACCTCGTACCGGCGCTTCTCAATCGCCGCCCGGCCGTCCTTGAGCAACTGACGCGCGTCAGCGGCGGCTCCGCTGATCGCGGGATTCCTCGCGTGAACCGTCTCGAGCGTCTTCGCCAGGACGGTCAGCGCCGTGTTCGCCTCCTCGAACTGTTCATCGGTCGGAGCCCGCTTCTCGAGATTGCGCAAGGCCTGCATGACCTCGGCGCGCGCCGCCTCGAGGCTGCGGACCTGGAGTGCCACCTCCACCTCGACGAGCGTGTTCTTCACCTCGGTGAGGTACTGGCCGATCGCCTGACTCCGCCCTGCCTGCGGCTCGTACTTCTCCACCAGCTTCCGGACGACGAACGCCGCGGTCTTGGCCTCGGCGAGCTGCTCGGACGTCGGCTTCCTCGCGCGCAGCGCTTTGGCAGCCGCGACGAGCTCCTCCTGGGCAGGCCCCAACTCCACCTTGACCCGCGAGACACCCGCCGCCACCACGAGCTCCTCCATCTGGCGCTTCGCCTGCGCGATCTCGGCTCGTGCCTTCTCCGCCTCCGCGCGATACGCCTTGTCGCGAGCCTCAAGGGGCTTGCCCTCCTCGAGCTGCTTCTGCAACGCCGCCGCCGCCTTGTCGGTGGCGCCGAACTTCTCGTCCGACCAGGCCTTGCCCAGCTCGGCGAGCGCGGTGGACAGGGCCTTGCGGCTCTCGTCCAGGAGTCCTCGCTGCTTCTGTGCCGACAGCTCCAACCACCGTTCGTCGATCGTCTTCTGGTGACGGGCGACGGTCGCGTCTACCTCGGTGAGGTACGCGGCGAACTTCGGATCCTGCTTCGTCAGTGACCGGCTCTCCTCTGCCATCTGCTTGACCGCCGCCACCGCGGCCCGCGCATCGTCCATCTCCTTGGGACCGGGGTCTTTCCCCGCGACCTTTGTCATCCGATCGTTCAGGGTCGCCATCGCGCCGTCGATGCGCCGGCGGAACTCGTAGATGTGGATCTTGGCTCGGCGCTCGTCGACGTACTCGCGCTTGGTCCGGAGCTCCTTCCGTGCGGCCAGGACGGCCTTTGCGTACTCGAGATCCTCCGTCTCGAAGCTCGCGCCTGCGTCGAGCGCGCTCTTCAGCGCCTCCACCGCCGCGAGGGCGGCGTCGAGGTCCGCGTTGCTCGGCGGATCCTTCTCGATCCGTTGAACGGCCGCCGTCAGAGTGGCGCGAGCACTCTCAAGCCTCTTTGTTGCCTCCGCAACGGACTTCGCGGCGCCAGCCTCTGGCGACGCGGCAGATGCATCGACAGAGGCGAGGACGAAGAACCCGATGAACACCAGCGCTGAGGTACGTACCATTCGGGCCAATCTACTACAGCGAGGGGGTTGGAGCCCGGGCTAATCTCGGCGGAACCCGTTCCGGCTCGCCTGGCTGGAGACCGGGGAGAGAGCCCCACCGGGCGCGAGGCGTCACGGCGTGCTGGGAGGAGGTGGAGCGGCGGCGCCGGCAGGGCGGTCCCGGCGATGACTTGCTGGGCCTGATGACGCTGCGGGCCAGGGAAGATTCGCTAGTCCAGGGGTAGCTCCAGCGTGGCCGTGGCGCCCTTGCCCGGCCCTTCGCTCTCCAGCAGGAGGCGCCCTCCCAGCATCCTCGCCGCCAGCGCGCTTGAGTGCAGGCCCAGGCCATGCCCTCCCTCGCGCGTGGTGAACCCCTGGGAGAAGAGCCGCGCGCGGAGCTCGGGTGCGATGCCCATGCCCTGATCCACCACCTGGATGCGCGCCAGGCTGCCTACCGCCTCGAGCCGCAAGCGCAGGCTCCGCTGCCCCTCGGGCACCGAGGCCATGGCCGTCTTGGCGTTGCTGATGAGGTTGATCAAGATCTGCAGCACCTTGTGCCTGTCCACCCGAACCCTGGGCAGCACGGAGAACTCCCGGATCACGGAGACACCGTGGCGCTTGAGCGCAGGCATCTGGATGCTCAGGGAGTCCTCGACGAGCTGCGAGAGCTCGTACTCCTCCGTGACAAGCGTGCTGCGGGCATAGGTCTGCTGCACCTGGACGATGGCCCGGACGTGCTCGATGTGCTTGCTCATCGCGGCCAGGCCTTCCTGCAGCGCAGCCTGCTCCCGGAGCAGCTCTTCCGCCAGGCCCTCGAGATACTCGGGCAGCAGGATGCCGCGCGGATCGCGGGTGAAGAAGTCCGCCAGGGCGCTCTGGTGCTCCTGGAGCATGGCGGAGAGCTGCTTCACCCTCGCTATGCGAGAGGCGCTCACAGTGTGGCTGAGCATCTCGACGTTGACGATGGCGCTGGTCAGCACGTTGCCCACGTTATGGAGGACGCTGGTGGCCACCTCGGCCATGCCCGCCGAGCGAGCCGTCTCCACCAGCTGGGCCTGGGCCTTCCTCAGCTCCCCCGTGCGCTCCTCCACCCGCTTCTCCAGCTCATCATTGGCGCTGCGCAGGGCCGCCTCGGCACGCTGCACGTCCGCGTACAGCCGCGCGTTCTCGAGGGAGATGGCGGCTTGAGAGGCGAGGTGCCCGAGCAGAGAGAGGCGCGCGGGCGTGAAGGCGTTGGTGGCGAGGCTGTTCTCCAGGTAGAGCACCCCACGGAACTCCTCCTGGCGTACCAGCGGGAGGCAGAGCACCGAGCGGGCCTTTCCGCGCTCCAGCCACGCATCCGCCGAGAACGCGTGGGGCTGGGCACCATCGTCGATGAGCACGTGCTCCCGCGTGCGCATGACGTAGGAGATGAGCGTCCAGGGCAGCCGATCCTCCTCCGAGCCGGAGGACTCGGGTGAGGAGCCCGAGATCGCCACGACCGAGAGCTTGCCGCCCTGCAGCAGCACCAGGGCTCCCCGTTGAGCACCGGCGTTCTCGATGGCCACCCTCAGCAGCGTGGCCGCGAGCCGCTCGAGGACGATCTCCCCGGAGATGGCCTGCTGCGCCTTCACCACGGTGAGCGCATCGATCTGTGTAGAGCCCGTGTCGGTGCCGTTCTCCTCGGCCTCCGAGGCGGAGGCCAGGTACGGCCACTGAGCGTCCAGGTGCCTCACCTTGCCCAGGGCCCCCCAGCTCAGGTACGCCTCGCGGGCCTTGCGCGCATAGGCATCCGCGAGCAGGGGCATCTGCCGCGCGCCCCCCAAGCGGGCGGCGAGCTCGCACGCGAGGCCCACGTGCTGGGGAAAGCCCTGCTTGCGAGCCCACTGGATCGCCTCCTCAT
>Ga0190275_10001863_pt1 | contig 15433 bp, 10 predicted proteins | sample Popmic550T_FD_133745 | JGI IMG/M metagenome (GOLD analysis project Ga0190275, IMG submission 133745) | Populus adjacent soil microbial communities from riparian zone of Yellowstone River, Montana, USA - 550 T | ecosystem: Environmental > Terrestrial > Soil > Riparian zone > Trees stand | place...
CCTCGAGCTGCCGAGTGCTGTTCTCGCGCCGAAGTGGATGCCGGACGGCAAAAGCATCGTCTTCGCAACCGCGGCGATTCCGGAGCTCATCGGCAAGTGGGAGAAGGCAGACCTGGCGGCGATGAAGAAGGAGTTCAAGCGGCGCAAAGACTCGAAGATGACCGCGAAGGTGACCGAGAACCGGCAATATCGTTACTTCGACCACTACCTCACCGACAATCTCGTGCACCGCCTGTTGCGCATCGACCTCGCGACAAAGGCCATCACTGATCTCACCCCGGCGGCTGACCGCCTCTTCCTCAACAGCGGGGACGTCCACTTTGACATTTCACCGGACGGGAAAACCATTGCGCTCGAGTTCAACTCCACGCCTGCACCGTTCCGCGATTTCCCAAACGCAGACATCTACCTCATCCCGACAGACGGGTCCGGTTCCGTGAAAAATGTGACGCCGGAGAACAAGGGCGACGACGGCTCTCCGATTTTCGCGCCAGACGGCCGCTCCCTCTTCTTCAAGCGGCAGGAGACACCGTACTACTCCGGCGAATCCGAGAAGCTCTGGCGGCATGATCTGGCCGCAGGCCGCAACGTGCAGGTGACCGAGGCGCTCGATTACTCAATCGGCGACGTGCGGGTGGCCCCGGATAACCGCACGTTGTGGATCACCGCGGAAGAAAAAGGCCTGGTGCCGATCTTCCGTCTGAACGCTGATGGCACCGGCCTCAAGCAAGTGCACGGGGAGGGCACCTCCAGCGGCCTCGACGTCCGCGGGGAGGCGATCGTCTTCCAGAACGACAACACGAGCCGGCCTAACGAACTCTTCGCGCTCGATGCCAGGACCGGCCGGGCCCGCCAGCTGACGCATTTCAACGATGAATTCATGAAGAGCTTCACCCTGGGAAAGGTGGAGCCGTATTGGTTCAAGGGCGCGAACGACGCGGACGTCCACGGCTGGCTGGTGCTGCCGCCGAATTACGATCCGGCCAGGAAATACCCGCTCGTGCAATTGCTCCATGGCGGTCCCCACACGATGAACCGCGACAGCTGGAGCTACCGCTGGAATACACAGGTGTTCGCGGCCGCCGGCTGGATCGTGACCTGGGTGAACCGGCACGGCTCCACGGGGTTCGGCGAGAAATTCGCGCAGAGCATCCTGAATCAGTGGGGCGACAAACCGCTCGAGGACATCATGAAATCAACCGACATGCTGATGGAGCGGTTCCCGAACATCGATGGCGACCATCTCGCGGCCGCGGGCGCGAGCTACGGGGGCTATATGGCAGCGTGGATCCTCGGGCACACCGACAGATTCAAGGCTCTGGTGAACCACGCCGGCGTCAACAACAGCTACTCGCAATTCGCGACCGACGGGCCACACGGTTTCGCGATGGTGATGGGCGGCACCCCATGGGGCGATGTGGAGGGGCTCCAGCGGAATAATCCGATGTTCTACGCGAAGAATTTCAAAACGCCGACGCTCGTCATCCATGGCGAACTCGATTACCGCGTCCCCTACGGCAATGCCCTGGAACTCTACGGCGCCCTGCAGGCGCAGAATGTGCCGTCCCGCCTCGTCATTTTCCCTGATGAAAATCACTGGGTGTTGAAGCCGCAGAACGCCATTCACTGGCATTGGGAGATGCAAAGCTGGCTGGCCCGCTACATCGGGGGCAAGCCGACGCTGGAGAAGCCAAAATTCGAGCCAAAGGACGAAGCGAAACCCGACGAAGCGAAGCCCGCCCCACCCAAACCCGCCGACGCAAACAATTGAGGCGAGAATGCCCGAGGAAACTGACTAAGTTCCGGAGGTCGGAGAGATGAAGCTCGACTGATCGGAGAACAACATTATCGCCGCGGTGGTGCGACGGAAAATACTCCAGTCTCGGCGAAGAACCGAACCCGCCGCGTATCTGCCCCTGTTCCGGAACTACGGAGGATTCGTCACGGTGGTAGCGCGCCCTAAGCACATCCGATCGATTCAACCTAAGGGCTCAGCTCTATCGAGCGGCGTTAGCCTTCGCGTACTGTTTGGGGGCTTGGTCTGACAAAAATTTATATTTGTCCATTTTTCCTTTGACAATGTCAGCTTCTTCTTGCTAATCTCCTGAAATGGCATCTGACAGTGATCTGTTCCAGAAGCGAGTCCTCTGGGGCTTCGGAAAGACGTATTCCCAAGCCTGCGGAGGGGCGAACGCCACTGAGCTGGCGCCATCCATTCTCCGTGCAATCAAGAATATGCTGAAGGGCGAGTTTCGCTGTCCCGCCCTCAATGCCCTCATCAGCTGCGTTGCGGATTTCGTTGATCAATCGCGAGGCGGTCTATTCGCGCCGCAAAAAGCCGACGAAGCAGAGTTCCGCGATCGGCTCACTGCAATAGAACGAACTTTCGCTGATTACGAGAGCACGCATGTGGCCCGGCAAGCATTGGAAGGAACTGCCATTGATCTTGCGCGCGCCTCAGGAGGCGAAGTAGAGGGCGCATGTTGCGAACGTTTCGCGAGGCTACTGTTTGATCGTTACTGCGTAGCACCGACCGAGTGTAACATCAGGAGGGCGCGCCAGTTTTCGCGAGCTGAATTACATCAATACAACGATGAGGCCTTTGCGGCAGTGAAAGCCCCGTTGATTGAGCTGCTACGGGAAGTAGCGCATTCCCCGGCGGGGATTCCGAGCACAAAGAAGAAACAGACTGCCGTAAGCGTTAACACTGCTCAAGGACTTGAGCAGCCTCTTGGAGTTTTCCAATGAGCCGAGACCACCATGGCCCGCTCGTTTACGACTTTGAGTTCAAGCCGGAACATTTCGCACGCCGGTGTCAGTTCGTTACAAGGCAATCGCACGATTTCGCCGGACAGCCGTTTTATTGCCGGTACGATCGTGTAAGCACGAGCTTCTCTCGCACCCTCGCGCCGGAGCTACAAGATCTCATCGAGATCGCCATCGCCTCATATCTTGCAGATCGCTTCGCACCACGCAGGCACCCGGAAAGATCGGAGCAATCAGCTCCAATCAGTCGGCGGATACGGTTATCGATGCCCGTTCGCTTACCTCAATTGTGGAAGAAGCGGCCCGCGGAACTGCTTCGAGACCTGATGTTTTTTCTCGCGGCAGATGAGTGGGAGTTCGAATTTACTCGGCCTGCAGCCGAATCCACCCAACCCCAGCAATCGTACCTACTCGATGTTTCTCCCGAACGAGAAGCCTCCGTAATGTTGTTCAGCGGCGGCCTCGACAGCTACGCAGGAGCAGTTCAGCAACTCCGCGACGCTGAACAATTTCACGTATTGGTCTCCGGTTATACGCATAACCGAATGGCTGCGGAACAGGCTGCTCAATCGAAAATTCTTTTCGAAGGCCGTCGAGAGTTAGGTCACCACATTGCCGTCCCATACGGCATGCCTTCAAAGATTGCCGGCATCCGACTCGAATCGAGTCAGCGCGCACGTGGACTGGTTCATCTCAGCATCGGTGCGTTGACTGCGCTCAGCCTAGGAAAGAGATGCTTTTCTATCTACGAAAACGGCATTGGTGCACTTAACCTGCCATTCGATGCGAGTCAGTCAGGTTGGGAAATCAGCCGCGCGGTTCACCCGAAGACGCTAGGTTTAATGGAGGAGTTGGTTAGCGAGATCACCGGCGCCCCCTTCCAGATACCAACTCCGTTTCTCTTCTCTACGAAGGCCGAATCCTTGGCAGGAACCGAGATGGTGCACTACCGACACGGAATTTCCCGCACGTTTTCCTGCGATCGGTTCCCAAATTACCGCGAACGACGCCGCCAATGCGGCACCTGTTCGTCTTGCGTCCTTCGCCGCCTGGCTCTTGAGACCGCTGGCCTCACCGACGCAGAGCCACTTGCCGAGTATGCATACGATATTTCGGCGAGAGATTTTGTCCCGAATCCAAACGCCGCCTTCGTTTTAGATAAATTCGATGCGCAGAGTTACCGAATTAGACAGTGTTTGGATTCGGAACACCCTTGGCTCGAATTCACTCGGCTGTTTCCAGAACTACGCGAAGTCGAGTTTCTTCTTACGAAGCGACAGACTGGCTTCGCAGACGCAGAGGGCCGCCTTCTCTCTTTGTACGCCAGGCATGTCGACGAATGGAACAAGTTCAGCGGCCGCACTGCGCTCCAGAGATACATTTACGCTGCTTAAGACAGATTATGATTCAAAAGCCTTTAGATGAGATCAACCCGAAGATCTTAGGAGAGCGCCTGCGGGCCGCTCGACGAATGAGCGGATTAACTCAAGAACAGGTGGCCGACAAACTGCCGTATTCACGCACGACTATTGTGGCGATCGAAAAGGGCGAGCGACGGGTGACTGAAGCAGAGTTAATTGCGTTTGCGCACGAATATGGTCGATCAGTGTCGGAGTTTGTTCGCCAGCGAGAGAAGACCCCTGCGTTGCTGCCTCAATTTCGCGCGGGGCCGTTTTCAAGTCGGTCAGTGATTCGAGCTGACACGGAAACCTTCGTCCAAGCGGCTCAAGAGCTGGACAGCCTCGCTGCTGACTATGTTGAACTCGAACAGCTCTGCGAAATGCCGCTCCCGATGAACTATCCACCGATCTATCGCGTAGAAGGGTCATTCAATCGACCCGACGAGCTCGGCGAAGAGGTGGCCGCAGCCGAGCGTGCGCGGCTAGGTTTAGGTAATGGAGCGATTACGGACTTACGCGCTCTGTTCCAAGACGCGGTTGGCCTCCGGATATTCTACTACAAGATGCCTACGCCTATCGCTGGCGTATTTGCCTACAACGATGCCGCGGGTGGCTGTATTGGAATCAACGGCCAGCATCCCGTTCCGCGGGGTAACTTCTCATTGGCGCATGAGTATGCACATTTCCTCACCACGCGATATCAGGCAGACGTTGCGCTGGAAAGCGGCGGATGGGGTCGGCTGCTCACCGAAAAGTTCGCTGATAGTTTCGCGAGCAATTTTTTAATGCCGCGCGCGGGGGTGAATCCCCGATTCTCAGAGATCGCCGATACGCGACAGGGCCAAGATAACATTCGTATAGCTGACCTAGTGCAGCTTGCGCATTTGTTTGGAGTGTCTGTGCAAGCCATGTGTCTCAGGTTTGAGCAACTACGACGCGTGCCGGTTGGCACTTGGGATCAGTTAAAGGAACGTGGATTTCGACCCGATCTCGCGCGTGCTACGCTGGGTCTCGCTCCGGTTGCCGACAATCGTGATTTATTGCCTCGTCGATATCTGTTACTAGCCCGACGAGCTTATGAAGAGGGCTTGATTTCCGAAGGGCAGCTGGCAAAAAAGCTTCGGCAAGATCGTGTTTCGGCGCGACTAACTATAGAAAAACTCAACGGTCTGATCGACGCGCATACAGAGAGCGGCTACCAGCCATTAGTTGTCGATTTCGCGGAGCGACTTGTTACGGCTTGAGGGAAGAGAATGCCGAAGCCGATTGTGCTTCAGGACGCCTGTGTGCTCTTGAATCTGTTAGCCACCGGGTGCTTTGAACAACTGTGTGGGGCGCTCGATTTCGAGTTTGTGATCGCACGCGCTGCGGCTGAGGAGGCACTCTTCCTTCGAGATGCATCGACCAATGAGAACGTCGTCCTCGATCTAACCGAGCTTGTCGAGAAGCAGTTGCTCTCGATCGTGGACGTCGAAACTGATGAAGAGCGCCAACGCTACATTGCTTATGCAACCGAACTCGATGACGGCGAAGCAATGTCGCTCGCGTTGGCGGAGTGCCGGCACATTGCGCTAGCCACCGACGATCGTAAGGCCATCCGTCTGATAACGGAGCAGAAGCTGCCGATAGACATTTGGAGTACTGTTGGACTCCTGCAGGAGTGGCAGAAGAAGAGATCCATTACGAAAAACGAAATGCGGCAAATCCTCGTGGCGATTCGAGACCGGGCAAGGTTTGTTCCGAAACGCCCGCCTGAAGACGCTGCGTGGTGGAATAGTTTCGCTCAGGATTAGGACACGAAAACGAACTGCTTGCGTCTTTTAACCAAAAAAGCGACGCCGAGGTGACCCGCTTTCTTGGCGTGCGCGTCCATCGCGGAATGAGGCGAGTGATGTGGCATTCTCGGCAGATTGAAGGCAATGTCCTTCAATAAAAACCCATGCGCCGTCTCTTCCCGCTCTTCGCCGTGCTTCTCGCCGTTTCCGCCAACGCGGAAATCAACCCCGAGTGGACGACGCCGCTGCCGCCGTTCCAGATCGCGGACAACCTTTACTATGTCGGCAGCCAGGACCTGGCGGCGTATCTCGTCACGACTCCCGCCGGCAACATCCTTATCAACGCGAACCTCGATACGTCGCCGCCGCAGATTCGCGCGAGCGTGGAGAAGCTGGGGTTTCAGTGGGCGGATACTAAAATCCTGCTCAACAGCCAGGCGCACTTCGACCACATGGCCGGCGCAGCCCAGATCCTGCGCGAGACCGGCGCGAAGAACATGGTCATGGAGGGCGACGCCGATGTCGTGGAAAGCGGGGGCCGCACCGACTTCCTCTTCGCGTTGAAGGCCGTGCCGCCATTCCCGCCGGCAAAGGTCGACCGAATCTTGAAGGACGGCGACACCGTCGAGCTCGGCGGCGTCACGCTGACCGCGCACAAGACGGCCGGCCACACGCGCGGCTGCACGACGTGGACCTTGCCTGTCCATCTCCCCGGCGAGCCTGCCGATCGCTTGCGCAACGCGGTCATTGTCGGCGGCGTGATGTTCTGGTCGGATTTCCGTCTGATTGACGCCGGCGAACAGAAGGCGTCGTATCCTGGCATCGCGGAGGATTTCGCGCGCACCTTCCGCGTGCTCCAGTCGCTCCCATGCGACATATTCCTCGGCGCGCACGGCAGCTACTTCGGCCTCAAGAGCAAGCTCCCGCGCCTTGAAAAGGAAGGCCCGCAAGTCTTCCTCGATCCCGCCGGCTACAAGGAGTTCGTCGCGAAAGGCCAGGCGGCCTTCGAGGCCGCGCTGAAGAAGGAACAGGAAGCTGCTCGGGCCCGTCCGGTTACTGAATGACCTTTGCTCCGCCTTTGATCAGAAGTGGCATGGGAATTCAGCCACGGATTAACAAGGATATGCACGGATACAGAATGGAGAAAGTCCGTGTTCCATCCGTGTAAATCCGTGGCTCCACGTAGCGTTAGAATTTCGCTGGCCTGGATAGCCGCGATGAGCCGGCTGAGCTACGAAAAACTTGCGCTGAAAGAGGAATACGAGGAACTGTTGCAGGATTTGGACGATTTGGCGGGGATCGCGCGGCGGAAGAATGAGCCGACCATTCCCCTCGCGGAAGTGAAGCGCCGCCTGAAGAACAATGGCGCGTTAAGCTGTTGAGTTTCGCCGCTCGGCGGACAAGGACTTGCGCCGGTTCGCGCCCAGGGTTCAGCGACGGGTGTTGCGCGCCGCGGAGACTCTCGCCAGCAACCCTCGCCCCGATGGTTGCCGGAAATTGCAAGGCAGCGAGAATGCGTTGCGGATTCGCATAGGAGATTACCGCATCGTTTATACGGTGGATGACGTGATTCTGATCGTGGCGATCGAACGCGTGCAACATCGGCGCGAAGTGTATCGCTGAGACTGTGCCAGACCGGACAAGTGGCTCGGGTCGGTTCTGCGGGTAGAGACACCCGCCGCTGCACCTGGCATCGTAAGCGGCTTACGATGCCTCGAAGGCGACCGTCGGGGCCGGCCTACGCCGCGACCTGTTCGGCGTGACGGGAGTGGGCGAGGCGGGCGGGCGCGGGGGTTTGGTGCTGCGGTAGCGCCAGGCGGCGAAGGCGACGACGAGGAGATCGGTAATGACGAAAATGGAATTGAGCACCCAGACGAGGGCTGTCCGGAAGGTTTCTAGCGAAGTTTCAGAGCGGCGGAAGATGAATCGCGGCGATCATGCAACGCGCACTGCCACCGGCCAGCTCGATGGTCGGCAAGGAGAGCGGCAGGAGGCGCGCATATTTTTCAATTGTCTTGCGCTGGGAGGGAGTGAGCGCCGCGGCGCCGCGCTCCGATATCACCAGCCGTTTCTCCCCGCCAGCCCGCAGCTCGATGGCGTTCCCGGCGAATTCGTTGATTTGTGCTTCCCGAAGCTCGATCACTTCCTTGCCGGTCGACTGCAGCCGTTGCCGAACGGCCTCTCGTTCCGCTTCGTCCGGGATCATCTCCAGACTGATCAGCGCAAAGTCCGAGCCGACGCACATGATCACGTTCGTGTGATAAACCGGCCGGCCATCTTCGCTCGCGCTGCGGAATGTCACCGGTTCGTAGCCAAAGTCCGCGCAGAACCGCTGGAGCACTTCCGGATGGGTGCGCTGCGACATTGATGCGTAGGCGACCCTCTGGGCATGATCGAGCACCAAACTGCCGGTGCCCTCCAGCCAATGTCCCCGCTCCTCGCCGGCCGAGTAATCGACCACACCGGTGACGCAATAGTGTTTGCGCAGCTCATCGATAACATCTTGCCGGCGTTCCCGGCGACGCGCGGCCGAGTACATTGGATAGAGCACCATGCGGCCATCATGGTGCGTGGATAACCAGTTGTTAGGGAAAACGGCGTCCGGTTTCTCAGGCGTGGCCGTGTCATCGACAACGTGAACGGTTACGCCCGCATCACGCAATATTCCCACCGCGGCGTCGAACTCGCGTTGCGCCGCGATTGATATTTCCGGCAACTCGCTGGTGGCGACTGATTGCTGAAACGCATTGTCCGCAGCGGTCTCGGGATTCGGGTAAAACCGATAGGGCCGGATCATCAGCACCGCCCCGGCGGTTTGCTCCGCGGTCCGCCCGGTCGGGCGCGTCTGGGTGTCCGCTGTTTTCATGTTCGCCAGGAGTCCAGTCATTCCTCACTCTCTCCGCTCTTGCCGTCCGCTCAAATCGCCATGTCAGCGCGTGGTTGGTAGGGACGGTGCGCTGCGCCGTCCCCGGACATCGCAGCGCGATGTCCCTACCTTTCATCAACTCCAGTACAACCTGGCAAGGCGTGCTTACCCCACAATGCACGGGGTCGGCGCGGGTTGAACTTGACGGCTTTAAGCCGTCAAGTTTTTAAAAAGCGGAGCAACGCTATGCGGCGACCTGTTCGGCGGTGACGGGAGTGGGCGAGGCGGGCGGGCGCGGGGGTTTGGTGCTGCGGTAACGCCAGGTGGCGAAGGCGACGAAGAGTAGATCGGCGATGACGAAACTTACGACGTAGGTTTCGCCGCCGAGGCCGAAGCCGTAGCTGTGCAATCCTTTGCCGAGGACGAAGTTTACTCCATACCAAGCCATGAGGACGGCGAGGAAACAGACGACGCTCGCCACGACCAGGCCGAATTGGGTCCACCAGCCGGCGAGACGGCCGTGCAAGGTCAGGATGTAACAAAGCAGGGCGATGAGCGCCCAGGTTTCTTTCGGGTCCCAGCCCCAGAAACGGCCCCAGGAATAATTCGCCCAGACGCCGCCAAGAATGGTGCCGGCCGCGAGCAGGATTACGCCGAGCTGGAGCACGCGATAAAGCCAGAAGTGCATATTTTGATCGGTGCGGGCCGAGACGGGATTGCGCGCGTAACGCCAAAGGAGGATGTGGCCGAACCCCATGGCGAGCGCGAAGGCGGCGTAGCTGAGCGTGATCGTGAGGACGTGAATGGTGAGCCAGAAATTATCGCGCAGGACGGGGACAAGCGGATCGATGCTCGCGGGCATGGCGATCGGTAGTTGATGGACGAGGAGGAGGGAGAGAAGCGAAACCGGCAGCGCGGCCAGGAGATAAACGGGCGTGCGGTAGCGGGCGAAAAAGATCATGCCGAAAAGCGAGACGGCGAATGAGACCCAGATGATGGACTCATACATGTTCGTGACCGGCGGGCGGCCGGCGATGAGGCAGCGCATGGTGATGGCAGCGGCGTGGAAGATCAGGCCGGCAATCGCGATAATCACGCCGGCGATCTTGAGATAGCTGCGCTTGGCAGACGCTTCCCGCAGGGAAGCGGCTACAGAAGAGCGCCAATGCGCGATGGCGAGGAGCAGGAGAGCGATGCCGTAAGCCCAGGCGGCGCGATAGAAGCCGTCGAAGTGATTGTAGAAATACTCGAGGCGCAGCTCTTTTTCGGTCGGATAAATTTTGGGGCTGAGCTGGCGGAGGCCGTCGCGGAGCTGATTCGCGGCGCGGCTGAAGGCGAAGCTGTCGGCGCGCGCGTAGGCGTTGGCCATGGTTTGCAATTGGGTCTGGATCGGCGCGAACTGGGTCTCGTTGTAATGCTGCGCGAACGCGGGCGGGACGAGCCAGGGGTCGGTGGTTTTCTCCGGGGCGGGCACGAGGAGAAACGAGTGCCCGTTCATGATGTTCGCAAAAAGCGTGAGGCGCTCGCTCACGCTCATCACTTCACTTTGCAGACGCGAAAGCGGCTTCTCGGCTTTCCGCAGCGCGTGTGCCTCGCCGGCCAGCCGGTTCAGTTCGGGGAGCGCGGTCAATTGCGCGAAGGAAAAACGGCGCTGTTGCTCCGGCAATTCGAGCTTTTGCTTCAATTCGCCGAGCGAGACCAGGATCATCGGCTGGCTTTTCCAATCGTGCGTGTCGAGCAGCATCGAGAGGATGAAATCGGTCCCCTGCCATTTTTTCCTGTTCGACGAGGTGTAGGTCGAGCGCCCGCCGATCTTGATCAGCGCTTCGCGCGCGAAGGTATCGACCGGTTTGCGCCGCCCGCCGTCCTGGATCGCGAGCAAGCCCCATTGCTTGAAATCGAGCGATGACGAATCGGCGGCCGGCATGTCGGCGGCGGGTTGGGCCAGGCAAATGCCGCTCAGCAGCAGGCCGATCGCCGGAAGGAGAAATCGTAAACGCATAGGATGTGGTGGGGACGGCAATGTAGCGCCGCGAGGGAGGCGCTGTCGAGGAGAGGGTTGAGACGTCTCGGAGGGATGTGCTTCTGCACGTCCCACTCTTTGCAAATAGGCCCCAAAGAAAAACAGGACATGCGGAAGCATGTCCCTCCGAGGACGCGCTATGTCGCCGTGTTTCGCGAGACCCGGCGCCCCGACCCGCCTTCGCAAACTACGGCGCGGGAGGCATAGCGGGGTGGCTACCGCACTTAGGGCTTTTCCTGCGCTGGTCATTTTCTAATGATCACTCGATGCGGACGTTTTTTAGAATCGCGGCACTCGCGCTTTTCGTCGGCCTGTACCCAATCGACGCAGCAACGGTGGCGCTGGTGGGCGGCAGGCTGATCGATGGGTTCGGCGGGCCGCCGCTGGCCAACAGCGTCATCCTGATCGAGGGCGATCGGATCAGGGCGATCGGCCAAGTCGGCAAACTACAGGTGCCGGTCGATGCCGAAGTGATTTCGACCGAGGGGATGGATGTGCTGCCGGGACTTTGGGACGCGCATGTTCACACGATGCTGCTCGGGCACAGCAACTACGAGCATTGGGACAAGACTTATCCGGCCCGCTTCGGATCGGAGATCATGCCGGCGGCGGCGAAGCAGCTTTTGCTCGCGGGAGTGACGAGCGCACGCGACCTGGGCGCGCCGTTGAAGGAAAGCATCGAAGTGCGCGACCGGATCAAGCGCGGTGAGATTCCGGGGCCGACGCTTTATGTTTCCGGCCCGTTCATTCAGCACGAGCCGTATCCGGGGACGGAAGCATTTCGGTGGGGCGTGAAAGGCGCGGAGGATGGCCGCGCCAAGGTGAAGAAGCTCGCCGAGGCCGGCGTGAACATCATCAAGCTGATCGACCAGGACCAGATGACGCCGGAGGAAGTGAAAGCGGTCGTGGACGAAGCACACAAGCACAAGCTGCCCGTCGTCGCGCACGGGCATCGCCCTGAAGAAATCCGGCGCGGGCTGGCCGCGGGCGCGGATTGCTTCGAGCATACCGGCCTCGCGACGGCGCCCGGTTATCCGGATGACGTGTTGAAGATGATCGCGGAACGCACGGCGAAGATGAGCCTCGGCCCGCTCTTTTGGTGTCCGACCATCGAAGGTTTCCTGAATTACCAGCCGCTCCTCGAAAATCCGGAGCAGCTCGACGATCCCGCGTGGCAGGCGGGAGTGCCGGCGGACATCGTGGCCGACATCAAGGCCTCGATCGCGCAACCGGGACAGCTCAGCTATTACCAGATCACGCCGTTGCGCGCGAAAACGGTGGCGAACAAATTTCGCCAGCTCCAGGAAAGCGGCGTCGTCCTGCTCATCGGCACCGACAGCGGCATCCCGATGAAATTTCACAGCGGCTCCACCTGGAAAGAGCTCGACGCCTGGGTGAACAAGCTCGGCGTCGATCCGATGACGGCGATCCGCGCCGCGACTTACTGGCCGGCAGTGCAGATGAAAGTGGACAAGGATTACGGCTCAGTGAGCGAAGGGAAATACGCCGACATCATCGCCGTGAAAGGCGACGTGCTTCGCTACATCGACCTCCTTCAGCGCGTCGATCTTGTCGTGAAACACGGCAAGCGTGTGAAGTAAGCAGTTATGCGAATCGCAGCCCGCGGCGTCATTTTCGGCTTTGGGCTGCTTTGCGCGGTGATGGCAAGAGCAGCGGAACCCGCGGCGAACATTCGCCGGCTGGACGGAAAGAATCCGAACACGCGGGAGATCGATGCAGAAGTGCAAGAGCAGATGGAGCAGGAACGCGTGCCAGGATTGGCCCTGGCCCTGATTCAAGATGGACGGCCGGTCTATGTGAAGAGCTATGGCTTGCGGTCAGTCGAAGAGGCCACGCCATTGCAAGCCGACACCATCATGTACGCGGCGTCGCTCACCAAGCTGGCGTTCGCTTACATGGTGATGCAATTGGTGGACGAGAAGAAGCTCGACCTTGATAAGCGCATCGCGACCTGTTTGGCGAAACCACTCCCGGAATATCCCAAATACGCCGAGCTCTCTGCCGATGCGCGCTGGAAATCAGTCACACCGCGGATGCTTTTGAATCACACGCCCGGCTTTCCGAATTTCCGATTTCTGAATCCGGACGAAAAGCTCGACTTCAAGTTCGATCCCGGAAGCCGATACGCCTACTCGGGGGAAGGCTACAACTTGCTCCAGTTCCTGCTCGAAGAAGGATTGGGAATGGATGTCGGGCGAGAGATGGAGCGCCGGGTCTTCGAACGCTTTGCCATGACCCGCACCAGCATGACCTGGCGGGACGACTTCGAATCAAACGTCGCGCATGGCTACGCTCTCGATGGCAAACTCGAGAAGCATCGTGCGCGTCGCAACGTGCGAGCCGCTGGCTCAATGGACAGCACGATTACGGATTACGCGAACTTCCTGGCCGGCTTCATGCGCGGGGAAGGAATATCGGCAGAAGCACGGCGAGAGATGCTGCGGCCTCAAATCGCCATCACTTCGGCCCACCAGTTTCCCACCCTCGACACTGCGGCGAACCCCGCGCACGAAAAGATCGGTCTCTCCGCGGGCCTGGGCCTGGTGCTTTTCACAAGCTCGCACGGCCCCGCGTTCTTCAAGGGCGGACATGACGATTGGACCGGCAATATGGCGATTTGCGTGGAATCGAAGAAGCAATGCATTCTGCTCATGTCCAACAGTGTGCGCGCCGAGATCATTTACCCGGCTTTGGTCCACTCGCTCTTCGGCGAAACAAAGTTGCCCTGGGAGTGGGAATATAATGCGACCGTCGCGGCCCCAACGCCGAGCCCCAGTTCCACTTCGAGCCGTTGAAGACTTGAAAGGCAGCTTCAGCGTCCGCGTCGTATGCCGAGTCGGCTCCATTCTGCTCTCCATCTCCCTGGCACAGGGGCAAGAGGCTACGACTGAGCGCATCACCGTTCGGGCCGACCGCCTTCCGGATGTGGGAGCCGCCGCGCCGTTCAACGTCGAAGTTGTCACGCGGGAGGAAATCGAGAGCGCGCCGCAATTGCGGCTCGACGATTTGCTCCGCGGGCAAGTGCCGGGCTTCAGTCTCTTTCGGCGCAGCAGCAGTCGCGCGGCCCATCCGACGACGCAGGGCGTGACCTTGGGCAACTTTGGACCCAGCGGCGCCGGGCGGACTCTTGTTCTGCTCGATGGCATCCCGCTCAACGATCCCTTCGCCGGCTATGTTCTCTGGAACCAGGCACCGCCCGCCTCGCTGGAAAACATCCTTGTTCAGCCAGGCGGAGGCGCAGGACTCTTCGGCAACGCCGCGCTGGCCGGCACTATCTTCCTTGTCTCGAAGCAACCGGAGGAAAAGGGCGCGTTCGCGGAAGCTTCCCTCGGCAACTACGATACGTATTCGGCGGCGACCGGCGGAAATCTGGTGCGCGGACGACTCGCGCTTTCAGGTTTCGCGGAAAGGTTTTCGACCAGCGGTTATCCCGTCCTTCGGGCGGACCAGCGCGGTCCGGTCGATAACACTTCGAGCGCTGACTCGAGTTTGCTCCAAGTCGGCGCCGAGTTTGTGTTGACGCCAGAAATGTCGCTCCGTTTTCAGGCGCGGCGGTTCGAGGAAAATCGTGGAAACGGCACCATCTTCACCCGAAACGACACGCTCGGAAGCGACGTCAGCGCGGTGCTCACCGCGAGATTTCCCGCTGCATCATCGGAGCTGCAGGTAAGCGCATACGGTCAGCGGCGGAAATTCCGGAGCACGTTCAGCTCAGTCAACGCGGCGCGCGATATCGAGACGCCGGCGCTCTATCAGTACGATGTGCCGGCCAACGCCGCCGGCGGCAGCGCGGTCTGGACGATGGCGCTCGGCGCCCAGCATCGCGTCACGTTCGGCGGCGATTTCCGCTGGATCGAAGGCGAGACGAACGAAGCATTCCGCTGGGATGGCACGGAGTTCACGCGTCTGCGCTATGCCGGCGGCCGGCAGTTTTTCACGGGAGCGTTTGTCGAAGATGTCTGGAACGTCTCCGACACCGCAACGCTGACGGGCGGCTTTCGCATCGATCGCTGGCAGCTCTTCGACGGCATGCGCCGCGAATCGGAACGCGGCACCGGCGCGATCATCACCGATTCTCGCTTTGCCGATCGCAACGGCTACAGCCTAAACGGCCGCCTTGGGACGCGCGTCGCTCTCGCGCCGGACTTGTCCGTGCGCGCCGCCGGCTACACCGGATTCCGCGTCCCTACGCTGAACGAACTCTACCGCCCTTTCCGGGTGGGCAACGATGTTACCGAGGCCAACGCCGCGCTCGAACCCGAGCGGTTGCTTGGCGTTGAAGCGGGCTTCGAATGGCGGCCGATCCAGACGGTGCGCCTTGCGGTCACCGGATTTTTCAACCGGCTCGAGGACGCCATTGGCAACATTACGATCGGCGCCGGCCCCGGAACGTTCGAGCCCGGCGGTTTCATTCCCGCAGGCGGTATTTTGCGACAGCGCCGGAACATCGAGCTGGTCCTGGCGCCGGGGCTGGAATTATCCGGCCAATGGCAAATCGCTCCGACGGTATTGGTGAAGGCCGGCTATTTGTTCACCGAACCGACGATTGAAAAAGCCTCGGAGTTTGCTCTCGAAGGGAAAA
>Ga0190275_10001864_pt1 | contig 15426 bp, 12 predicted proteins | sample Popmic550T_FD_133745 | JGI IMG/M metagenome (GOLD analysis project Ga0190275, IMG submission 133745) | Populus adjacent soil microbial communities from riparian zone of Yellowstone River, Montana, USA - 550 T | ecosystem: Environmental > Terrestrial > Soil > Riparian zone > Trees stand | place...
CAATGCAAGAGTCCCGCCACTCTTCGTGAATAGCCCAGGTTTAGATGAGCGGCTATCAACCTATCAGTTTCTTGGTGATCCACATACCAGACCGCAGTTAGGTATTCCTGAAGCGTAAGGTGTGAGAACGACCATGCGTCCCGTGCACGCTGAACGATAAGTCCTTGCTGGATTTCAAGGGCGTCGAGCACCTTGCTGCTATCTAAACTCTTGGGGGCGTTCAGTTCATCGCGAAGGAAGCTAGTAATGCCCTCCATCAGTTCATTGCGACTGAAGAAGTACCGATGATCGCGGAATGCAGGAGCAGCGATCTGCGCCAACATCTGTATCTCTAGATCAGCGTGCAAGTCACGGTAGATGGGTTCGTTGTGGACGCGCTTAGATGCCGCCCACTTTTTTAGTAGTATATCCAGTGCCTCTCGATAGAGATTGCTCCGTACCGGAGGTAATTGCTGGCTTTCGTCATATGTGAGGCAGAGAAAGGTCAGCAGCAAAGGCGTCCTTGCCAGTTCCTTGGTGGCGCTGTGGGAGGGTTGCTGGAGGAGTCGAAGAAACTCCCCAGCAGTGTCCTGCTTGCGATCTTGTTCGGAGCGGAACCAGTTTTGGACGAAACTCGTAATCTGCTCGTCATCAAACTCAGCGAGGAGTGCATCTGTGAAGTTTTGGAAATAGTCTTTGTAGAATGCTGTGCGACAAGATGTGACGAAGCGGTTTCTACTGTTGCGGTGAACAAAGTCGCGAATGTGGCTGATGGCGTTGTCGAGTTTGTCGCCAGGCACTTCATCGAGACCATCAAGCAGAATCAGGAGCCGACCTTGGTCTAGGAGTGCCTCTACCAACTTGTCGGATTCGGGTAAGCCGCAGGTTGCTAACTCGTCTCGAATAAAACGATAGAGATCAACCTCCTTGGTGCGAAATTGGCTGAGCTCGACGAAGACGGGGAGACAATGGTGGTGGTACTCACTGATCGTGCTGCCGGACAGTCCTGGCTTAAGACCAAACCATACACGAAAGGAGTCGCTCCAACCGCGCCGGGGAAGTAGGGCCTCCAGTCCTAGCCGCTTCAAGAATGTAGACTTACCCGCTCCAGGGGCACCCAGGATATTGAGGTACTGCTTCGTGTTGGCCAACTCCAGGGCGGGACTGCTCACCGAGACTGTATCAACGGGGAACAGGCTCCGTCGGCCCTCTTGAAGGAACGACTCCTGCAGGTCTTGAGGCGTGCGGAAGTGCTGGAGGATGCTTGAGGAAACAACCCTGGCTGCGGCATAAATGTCGCGTAAGGGGACAGGCTCGGATTTGCCAAGGATCTTGGCATGGCCGTATCTCCTAAGAAAGCCCTCAGCGTACCGCTGCATACCGCGTTGGACTTCCTCTTCGTGGACAATGAGACCGCCAACGCGACTGAGGGTTCCCCAGACTAACTGGAACGCGGTGGCCGCCGTGTCCTCCTGAAACTTCTCCGTGACCTTACTCATGAAGGAGATTTAGCCAATATACGCAAGCGTTAACAAGCCTCTATGGCCTCAGCATCGAGCAACGCTGTAAGGCTCCTTCCGCGCATGCCCAGGCATAACTTGCAGGCCAACAGTGAGGTGGCGTTGCTGAGAGCCATGAATGAAGATTAGAGGAGGTGGAAATTTGCCTGCTGCTGAACTTGAATGGTCACTTCGCGCTCGGCACGAACCGTATCCGCTCCTGCACCGCTCTGCCAGGGTTCACGCCTTCGGTTAGTCGAGACGGGACTCTTACGCCGCCCGGCGAGCGGTGGCGGACGGGCGCACGTCTCCGAAGTTTGGCGCGGGTAGAACCACCGTGGGTGACAGGCCCGGTGCCAGCATGGACGCCGTGAGCAGCGAGGACGGATGGAAGTTCACGTACGCCCCATCCACCAGTGACTGCCCCGCGAACAGCTTCTCCACCACCATCGACGAGTACTGATCCAGCGAGTGCTCCCGCGTGTTGCCGTTGAGCACCACCTCAATGCCCATGTGCTCGGCGAAGCTCCTCACGCCCGGGATGCCCGACTGCAGCGGCGTGTAGCTCTCCGTCGCCACCCCGTTCTCGCTCACCACGAACACCTCGCGGTCCGTCGCCACCGCCAGCGACATGTTCCCCAGCGTGTGCCCCGGCGTGGACAGGATCGCCACCCCCGGCCCCAGCCACACATCCCCGTCCAGCAGGATCACCCGCTCCTCCGGCACCCCCGCCGTTCCGTTCGGCACGTACCAGGCCGCCTGCATCGGGTGCAGGTTCTTCGTGCCCTCCCACTCGGCGCGCTGCACCAGCAGCTTCGCCCGTGGGAAGTACGCCGACGCTCCCTCGCCCCCCAGCCACCCACGCACGTCCTGGACGTGCAGGTGGTCGAACGCGATGTAGTCCACGTCTTCCGGCTTCAGCCCCAGCGCCGCCAGGTGGCTCTGCACCGTCCCATGCCGCGTGGACATCACCTTGTCCGAGAGGAAGTGGCCGTAGCGCTCGCGCAGGCCTCGGAAGAAGGGCGCCGCGTACCCCCGCTCGTAGTCGCTCGGGTTGAAGAGCAGCGTGCGCCGCTCCCCCTCCTCGAGGAACTGAACCACCTGCATCCGGTTCTTCATCATCACGTACGGCGCTGGTGACAGCGCCGCCCCGCTGAACGCGAACTGCGTGGGGTATGGGAACGTGATCAGATCGCACGTGGCCACCGCGGCCACCGGCCCTCCCGCCACGAAGGCCTCACGCGCCTCCTGCGTGGCGCGGCGGAGCTGCTGAAGGCGGAGCCCAGGCACCTGCTCGGCACGGGCTACAGCGAGGGAAGGAAGCGGACGGAAGGTCGGAGTCATGCGTTCACCGTCAGGTCGAAAGCCGTCTTCACAGACTGATAGCGCCCACGCGCCAGGTTTGCCTCGATGGCCTCTCGATACCGCGAGAGCGGGAAGGTATGCGTCACCAGCACCGATGGATCCGGTCCCTCCCGGCGAGCCAGCAGATCCAGTACCAGATCGAAGGTGTGCCTGCGCTCCCCGCGGAAGCTCTCCACCCCGTATACGTAGGAACCGAGCAGCGTCAGTTCATTACGCCACACCGTGGTCCAGTCCACCCGCTCCAGGATGCCCGCCGCCCCCACCAGCACCACCCGGCCCAGCGCCCGCGTGTACCGCAGCGAGTCCTGCACCGACGCCGCGCTGCCGATGCAGTCGATCGTCACCTCGAAGCCCCCCGAGAGCGCAGGCGGCCCGATGACCGGCTTGTAGACCTTCGCCCCCGTCAGCCGCGCCACCTCCTCGGCCTCCGTCGCGTCGTCCCGCACCCGGAACGCCTCGTCCGCGCCCAGCAGCCGGGCCAGCTTCAGCTGGTACTCCTCCGTCGCCAGCAGCGTCACGTGGCACCGGTGCCCCAGCGCCCGGATCGCCCACAGCGCCGCGAAGGCCACCGGCCCACCGCCGATCACCAGCACCCGGTCCTCGTCCTTCAAGGCCGCCTTGAGCACGGCATGCAGGCTCACCGCCAGCGGCTCCACCAGCACCCCCGCCTTGTTCGACACCTCCCCCGGCACCGGGTGGAGCTGGGACGGGTGCGCCACCATCTCCGTGCCCATGCCCCCCGGCAGATCCTTCTGGTAGCCGAGCATCTGCCCGGCCGCCAGGCAGCCCTCCGCCGTCCGCTCGCACCCGTTCTCCTGGCCCGCCGCGCATGGCTTGCACGGCGGTTGGATGCCTCGCAGGCGGCAGGGCAGCAGCGGGTTCACTGCCACGCGCTGCCCCACCTCCACTCCCCGTGTCTCGGGGCCCAGCGCCGCCACCTCGGCGAGGATCTCGTGCCCCAGCACCGCCGGGAAGCTATTGAAGGGCTCCAGCTGTGGACTGGCCTTGAAGAAGACGGTCGCCATGTCCGAGCCGCACAGGCCGCTCATCAGCGGCTTCAAGCGCACCCACTCGGGGCCCGGCAGGGTGGGGGAGGGCAGCTCGCGCAGGGACAGGCAGCTCCCCGGGCCATAGTGGATCTTCGGGTACAGCCCACCGAGCCCCTTGGCGAGCACGTACTTGGGGATGGACAGATCGAAGACGAGACCCTTCACGTCGTGCGCTCCCTGGCCAACCAGCCGGTGTGGCTCGCGAGTGTAGCGCTGGGAGATGGGCGGCGACACACGGGCCGTTCTTGCTAGGGTGAACACCGCCATGGCTACGAAGCGGAAGTCCGAGACGCTGTCGGGAGAGGCTCAGGGGGACGATGTCCGCCTCGAGGCCTCGCTCCGGCCGCGCACCTTCGACGAGTACGTGGGCCAGTCCCAGGTCGTCGAGAAGCTCAAGGTCTATGTGCGCGCAGCCGCCAACCGGGGCGACGCGCTCGATCACTGTCTCTTCTCCGGGCCCCCGGGCCTCGGGAAGACCTCGCTGGCCCACATCATCGCCGCCGAGCTCGGCGCGGGCATCCACGTCACCAGCGGCCCCGCGCTCGAGCGCAAGGGCGACCTGGCCGGCCTCCTCACCAACCTCAACGCGCGAGACGTCCTCTTCATCGACGAGATCCACCGTCTCAACGCCGCCATCGAGGAGTACCTCTACCCCGCCATGGAGGACTTCCGGCTGGACATCACCATCGACACCGGCCCCGCCGCCCGCGCGATGAAGATCGACCTGCCGCCCTTCACCCTCATCGGCGCCACCACCCGCACGGGCCTGCTCACCTCGCCGCTCCGCGAGCGCTTCCAGATCCAGGAGCGGCTCGAGTACTACGAGCCCAAGCACCTGGAGCTCATCCTCAACCGCTCGGCCCGCATCCTCGGCATCCCCCTGGACCGCGACGCCAGCAAGGAGGTCTCCACCCGCTCGCGTGGCACGCCTCGCATCGCCAACCGGCTGCTGCGCCGGCTGCGAGACTTTGCCCAGGTGGAGGGCGAGGGCAACATCACCCTGGAGCTGGCCCGCTCCTCGCTGGACCGGCTCGGCGTGGACGCCAGCGGCCTGGATGCCATGGATCGAAAGATCCTGCTGACCATCATCGACAAGTTCGGTGGCGGCCCCGTGGGTGTGGAGACCATTGCCGCCAGTGTGGGCGAGCAGCGAGACACCCTCGAGGATGTGTACGAGCCCTTCCTCCTCCAAGAAGGCTTCCTCCAGCGCACCCCGCGAGGCCGGATGGCGACCCACCGGGCCTACGGCTATTTCAAGAAGGCGCCGCCCCCCGCCTCACCCCAGGGCAGCCTCTTCTGATAGGGATCGCTTCACGATGAGCCCGGCACGCGCGAAGGATCAGAAACCCACGGCCCCCCAGGTCGCGCGGGACTTCTACGCGGACCTGATGCGCGCCACCCAGGCCTCGCGAGTCGGCGTCCTCGCCGAGCGCGAGCGCTGGCTGCGCGGCATCACCATCGAGGGCCGCGAGGAGCAGCTCTTCGAGTTCGAGATGCTCCTGCGCGGCGTGGAGCGCTACTTCAACCTCCACAATGGGGTGGTGGACGCCCACGAGCGCCCCCTCGTCACCCGCGACTTCCACGCGGAGCTCGAGGACGTCCGCGACGCCATCCACCGTGCCATCCGCATTGCCCGCCGCCTGCTGGATCCGGACTCGGACTCGAAGCGCGTCTTCCGCAAGTACGTGGAGAGCCAGCTCGCGGACGACCGCATCCGCCGCGCCTTCCTCGAGGAGGAGCTGGGCCAGGAGACGCCCCAGGAGAGCCTCTTCGTGCTGCGCGAGGCCTTCGAGGCCCTGCGCAACCTGATCGATCACCTGCTCAAGCTGCCCGTGTGCAGCCTCGCCCTCTTCACCGACGTGGGCAACCTGGCCCTGCGGGAGATCCTCCTCAACCGCTACTTCCGCCCCTTCCGGCCGCTGGAGTTCCGCACCGAGTACGATCGCCTCCGCTCGGTGCGCGTCCTGGATCTGCTCGCCAGCCAGCCCCAGGACGTCCGCCCCGCCTTCACCACCGCCTTCCTCGCGCTCTTCCGCCTGCTCCACTACCTCGCCCATGTCGGCCCGGAGGGGGAGGAGTTCACGCCCCGGCGCGCGCGCGTGGTGCTCGCGCTGGTGCACAGCGAGGCGGTGAGCCTCGTGGGCTTCTTCCGCCAGGAGCTGGCCACCCAGGTGGGCCCCAAGCGCCTCAAGGCCGCCGGCCTGCGAGCCGCGAGAGACATTGCCAAGGAGGCCCAGCGCATCGCCCGCGAGGTGGTGGTGGAGCCGGCAGGCACCGAGGACGCTTCCATGAAGGCCGCCGCCGCCTTCACCGCGCTCTTCCGCGCTCAGCTCGTCGCGCTGGTGGAGGCGCTCGAGCCCGGGGCCGCCACCGGCGAGGATGCCTTCGCCCAGCTCGTCTCCCAGGAGGCCATGGCCCAGCGGCTGCGCAAGGATCTCTGGGTCTTCGGCCAGCTCTGCCGCGCCACCGAGACGGCACTGCGCTCGGAGGACGCGCCGGCCGCGGAGGCCGCCCTGGCCGCGCTCAAGTCCTACCTGGGCTACTTCCACAACGTGAGCTACCAGCTCCTGCGCTACTCCGACTACGAGCCCTTTGATCGCTTCACCGGGCTGCTCATGGAACTGCCCTGGCCTCCCGAGGGGCCCGGCATCCGCAACCGGCTCGCCGAGGATCTGCGCCACTTCACGCCCACGCTGGAGAGCACCTTCGCCGCCGTCAGCCGCCGCGTGCTCCTCCAGGGACGCACCTTCGATCGCAAGGACGCCGAGTCCCTGAGGGATCGCTTCCTGGCCCCTCCCCACCGCTGAACCCCCCTCACGCGAGGCCCTGCCGGAGCTGCTCCCGCGGCCCTGGGAGTGTTTGCTTCCAGGCGCTTCCTTGCGCTATGGACCCGCCGCGCCGCACCACGGCCGCGTGTCCACCAGGTCACACGTCCGTCACGGTTCAGTGCTGCATGTCGGACACCGATGTCACGGTGGAGCGGGGGGGACCCAACGAGTTGAGGGGTGGACGCGGCGGATGAGAGAGGAACTCCCTCTAACATCATGATGAAGTCCAATAATTTCAGTGACTTACGAAAAGTGATGCGGTTCTGTCCCAGTGGGCAGGTCCCCAAGACCGTGGCACATGGTTTGCTCACCTCCTCGCGGAGTCCCAGATCCAGAAGTGAACGTTTCGGGTTGGCTCCAGCGGGCCCGAGCATGAAGACTGGTCGTACCGAGCAGTGAGAGAGGCGTACCGCAATGCCTGTGTTTCCCGACCACCAGCGCACCATCTCCGAGCCCGTGTCCTGCAAGGGCGTGGGACTCCACTCGGGCGTGCCGGTGAACCTCACCCTGTGGCCTGCTCCGGCCCACCACGGCATCGTCTTTGTCCGCACGGACACGCCGGACCAGGTGGCCATCCCCGCGCTCGCCCAGTACGTGGTGGACACGTCGCTGGCCACCACCCTGGGCAAGGATGGGGTGAGGGTGGGCACGGTGGAGCACCTGCTGTCGGCGCTGGCGGGGCTGGGCGTGGACAACGTTCGCGTGGAGCTGGATGGCCCCGAGGTGCCCGTCATGGACGGCAGCGCCGAGCACTTCGTGCAGATGGTGACGAGCGCGGGCGTGCGAGAGCTGGAGGAGAAGCGCAGCTACCTCATCATCAAGAAGCCCGTCACCGTGGTGGATGGGGACAAGGAGGCCACGCTGGCCCCGGCCCGGCGCTTCCAGGTGAGCTGCACCATCGACTTCAAGCACCCGCTGATCTCCAGCCAGTCCTTCGAGGTGGAGCTGAGCGATCGGTGCTTCTCCGGGGAGATCTCCCGGGCGCGGACGTTCGGGTTCCTGCGGGACGTGGAGATGCTCAAGAAGCTGGGGCTGGCCCGCGGCGGCTCGCTGGACAACGCCATCGTCGTGGACGAGTCCTCCATCCTCAACCCGGACGGGCTGCGCTTCCCGGATGAGTTCGTCCGGCACAAGATCCTGGACGCCATCGGGGACGTGTCCCTCTTCGGGCGGCCCGTGATTGGCCACCTGAAGGTCTTCAAGACGGGGCACGCGCTCAACCACAAGCTGGTGCAGCAGGTGCTGGCGGATCCGAGCTGCTACGAGCTCGTCCAGGGCCGGCCGTTGGACGCGGAGCGGCCAGAAGTGCGCCTGCCCGAGCTGGCAGGCAGCCTGGACCTGGAGCCGTTGGTCGCCTGACTGGAACGAAGTTTCTTTTGCGAGTCAAGGGAGTCCTCGGTTAAGACGCCGGACCCATGTCCATGCGTCCCTCCCGTCTCGTCATTGCCGCGCTCCTGGCGGCTTCTTTCGCCGCTGGTTGCAACAAGCAGACTACCCCTGCGGCGGCTCCTTCTCCCTCCTCCTCGTCCTCCAGCGAGCTGGCTCCTGACGCGGTTGTCGCCACCTTCAAGGTGGATGGTGCCGAGCAGCGAGTCACCTACGGTGAGCTGACGGGCCGGATCGGCGCCCCGCTGGCGGACCTGGAGAAGCGCAAGCAGGACCTGATCAAGCGCGGTCTCGAGGGCTACATCATCGAGAAGCTGGTCAAGGCCGAGGCCACGAAGCGCGGCCTGGCCAACGAGGATGCCCTGCTCAAGGCCGAAGTCGAGGACAAGATCGCCCCGCCGTCGGATGCGGAGATCCAGAAGGTCTTCGACCAGGCCAAGGCCACCGGCCAGCTGCCCGCCGAGGTGACGATGGAGCAGGTGAAGCCCGAGATCGTCAAGATGCTGGGCGAGCAGGGCAAGCGCGAGAAGGCGCAGGCGCTGTTCAACGAGCTGAAGTCCAAGGCGGAGATGCAGATCCTCCTGCCCGAGAAGCGCGTGCAGGTGGAGGCAGTCGGCCCGTCCAAGGGCCCGGAGAGCGCCCCCATCACCATCGTGGAGTTCAGCGACTTCCAGTGCCCGTTCTGCAGCCGCGCCAATGCAGCCGTGGACGAGGTGGTGAAGACCTACGGCGACAAGGTGCGCGTGGTGTTCCGCCACTTCCCGCTGAGCTTCCATGCGGAGGCGCCCAAGGCCGCCGAGGCCTCCGCGTGCGCCGCGGACCAGAAGAAGTTCTGGGAGTACCACGACAAGCTCTTCGCCAATCAGGGCGCCCTCAAGGTGGACGATCTCAAGAAGCACGCCGCCGATGTGGGCCTGGACACCGCTCGCGTCAACGAGTGCCTGGACTCCGGCAAGAACGCCGAGCTCGTCAAGAAGGACATGGCCGCTGGTGAGAAGGTGGGGGTCACTGGCACCCCAGCCTTCTTCATCAACGGGATTGCGCTGTCGGGCGCGGTGCCGGCTGAGGATTTCAAGGCCATCATCGACTCCGAGCTGAAGAAGAAGAAGTAGACTGGCCGCGTGGCACCTCCACGCCCCAAAGCCACTCCCCGTATCGCCGGTGAGACGGCCGCTCTCGAGCTCGAGCGGCCGCTCGCTGTCGGCTTGTCGTCCAACCGTCCCCTCTCGGCGCACTTCCATTCGCCAGAGGGGATGATCCTCCTCCGAGAGCCACCGGACCTGATCGGCTTCTTCGCCGGCAACCTGGGCTCGCTCTTCATGGAGGATGTCTTCTCCTATGTCCTGTCCGGCATCCGCAGCGGCCAGCTGATCGTCCAGCATGGCCAGCTGCGCCGCACGGTGACATTCCGGGACGGGCAGGTGGTCTTCGCCACCTCCACCGAGCGCTATGAGCGGCTCGGGACCGTGCTCGTCCAGCTCGGGCTGCTCACCTCGGATCAGCTCACCCTGGCCATTGCCCAGGTGACGCCCACGCGCCGCATCGGCCAGGTGCTCACCACCGAGGGGATGGTCTCCGAGGCCAACCTCTACAACGCGATGACGTTCCTGGTGCGTGAGGTGGTGCTGAACCTCTTCGAGATGATGGAGGGCAGCTTCCTCTTCCTCGAGGCCCAGGCGCCGCTGAGCGACGTCGTCAAGCTCCCCGATCGCACGAGGGATCTCGTCATCCAGGCCATCAAGCGCGGCGAGGCGACGACCCGGCTGCGCCGCCAGTTCCCGGAGGACATGCGGCTGGGCGTGGGCCCAGAGGACTTCCCGCCGGGAGAGGCGGCGCTGGCTGCCAAGGCTCGGCCGGGGGTGACGCTGAAGGAGCTGCGCGCCGCGTTCGAGGGCAGCATCCACGCCTTCCTCACCTGGGTGGAGGAGCGGGTGCGCGGCCGCTCGCTCGTCATCGAGCCCGCCGTCCCTGTCACTCCGCCACGCCCCAGGCCGACGATCGAGATGCTGGGCTCGGAGCTGCTCGGCCCCGAGGAGCGCTACAACCTGCTGCTCGCGCTGGTGTACCGCGCCGTCGATGAGATGGGGCGGGATGTCGGCCTGCTGCAGAGCTTCCTCAGGTCGCCCCCGCCAGGGCTGGAGGAGGCGTACGCCGGAGTGAAGCTCGGCCCGGATGGGCGCGTGGACGTGGACCAGATCCGCCGCAACGTGGCGGGTGGGGGCGAGGCGCTCTCTCGTGCGCTCACGCTGGAGGCGCTCGACGCGTTTGTCTCCTACGCGCTCTTCTCCGCCCAGAACGTGCTGCCGCAGGATCTCGCGGACCAGCTCGCGATGACGTACCGGGCCCTCCAGGAGGGGCTGACGTGAGCCACTCCCCCGCCGCGCGCGAGCGGCTCGCCCTCGCCGCGGATCTGCCGCTGGAGCAGGGGCTCTCCCTGTACTCGAAGGTGGCTCCGCACCTGGCCTACGCCAAGGTGGGCCTCTCCCTCTTCGTCGAGCACGGCCCCGCGGCGGTGACTGCCTTCCAGAAGCTCGGTGCGCGGGTGTTCCTCGACTTGAAGCTGCACGACATCCCCAACACCGTGGAGCTGGCCGCCGCGCGCGCGGGTGCGCTCGGTGTGGCGCTGCTCACCGTCCATGCCGCTGGCGGGGAGGCGATGCTGAAGGCCGCGGTCCGCGGGGCTCGGGAGGGCGCGAAGGCCCAGGGCCACGCGGCCCCCAAGGTGCTCGCGGTGACCGTGCTGACGTCGCTGGCGGCCGAGGACGTGGCGGCCGTCGGGCTCACCGGGACTCCCGAGGCCGCAGCGCAGCGGCTGGCGCGGCTCTCCCTCGACGCGGGGGTGGATGGGCTGGTGTGCTCGCCGCGTGAGGCCGAGGGCCTGCGCCGCTCGCTGGGCCCCTCGCTCTTCCTCTGCACGCCTGGCATCCGGCCCGCGGGTGCGGAGAAGGGCGATCAGGCCCGCGCCGAGACCCCGGCCTTCGCGATCCGGGCCGGAGCGGATCTGCTCGTGGTGGGCCGGCCTGTGTACACGGCGGCTGATCCCGTGGCCGCCGCTCGCGCGATCGCCGAAGAAGTTTCCTCCGCCTGACATCGCTCTCACCTTCCACGACACCCCCACTGTGCACGCTCCTGGCCCATGGCCACCGTTGCGTTCAGGGTTTGGGTGGGGGTGGCGGACATGGGGCGGATGGGGATGTTGGGGGTAGTGTCGGCGGTGCTGTGCACGGCGTGTGGCGCGTCTCGCCCTTCGGCGGTGAGACCGCAGGCCGCCCAGGAGGCGCAGGCCACGCAGGCCGCCGAGGATCACCGCTCCACCACGCGCCGCTACGTGGATGAGGATCTGGGCTTCGAGATCGTCCGGGCCACCGCGGAGTGGCAGCTCGACGAGACGGAGGAGCAGAACTCGCCCGAGGGCATGGCCATCCCCATCGTCCTCAAGCACCGGACGAGCGGCGCCCAGGTGGTGCTGCAGGTGGCCCCGGCCGTGGCCACGCCCACCCAGTTCGCCGAGCGGCTCAACGAGGGACTGCGCGAGCAGCCGGGCTTCGTCGCCTCGGATCCGGAGCCCCTCCCGCTGTCCGACAGCGCCGTGGGCTTCAACTTCACAGTGGAAGGGGGCGTGCGCGGCCGGGTGGCGGTGACGGAAGGCAGCCCCGGCCGGGTCTTCATGATGCTGGCCACCTGGCCGGAGACCGCCCCGGAGGACGTCACGCGGAGCGTGGAGACCCTCTTCGGCGCGGTCCGCCCGCTGCCAGAGCGCGGGTAGCCGGGCCCTTGCGGGCAGGGGGAGGGCTCTCCGGCGACGCGGCGCGCAGGCGCACGAGCTCGACCAGCGTGCGCACGCCCACGCCCGTGGCGCCCTTGTTGAAGTAGCCCCGCTCCTTGGGGCTCGTGGACGGGCCGGCGATGTCCAGGTGCACCCACGGCGTGTCGCCCACGAACTCCTTGAGGAAGAGGGCCGCGTTGATGGCGCCGCCCCAGCGCTCGCCCGAGTTCTTCATGTCCGCCACCTCGGAGCGCAGCGCATCCTTCTGCAGCTCGGTGACGGGCATGCGCCAGAACTCCTCGCCGGCCGCCTTCGCGGCCTTGAGCACGTCCTCCATCGTGGCGTCGTGCTCGCCGAACGCTCCCACGATGTAGTTGCCCAGGGCGATGACACACGCTCCCGTCAGCGTGGCCAGATCGACGATGGCCCCGGGCTTGTGCTCGCACGCCCAGGCGAGGATGTCGCCCAGCACCAGGCGCCCCTCGGCGTCCGTGTTGGTGATCTCCACCGTCTTGCCCAGGCGCGAGGTGAGGATGTCGCCCGGCCGATAGGCGGTGCCCGAGGGCATGTTCTCGCACGCGCCGATGAAGGCGTGCACCGGGAAGGGCGGCTGGAGCTCGCCGATCACCCGCATGGCGCCCAGCACCGCCGCCGAGCCGGCCATGTCCGTCTTCATGTCCACCATCGAGTCCGCCGGCTTGAGCGACAGGCCGCCCGAGTCGAACGTGATGGCCTTGCCCACCAGCGCCAGCGGTGTGCGCTTCGCGTCCTTGGCGTTCTTCGGCACGTAGGCCAGGTGGATCAGCCGCGGCTCATTGGCGCTGCCCTGCGCGACACCCAGGAACATGCCCATGTTCAGGCGCTCGATCTCCCGGCGCCCGCCGATGGTGGCCTTCAGCCCCGCCGCCTTCGCGACTTCCTGGGCCGCCTCGGCCAGCCGCTCCGGGTTCACCACGTTGGGGGGCTCGTTGACCAGATCCCTCGCCCAGTTGGTGGCCTCGGCCACCTGGCGGCCCAGCTCCATCGCCGCATCGAGCTCCCGGCTCCGGCTCACCCCGGGCACCACGAGCCGCACCGAGCTCAGCCTCGGCGCCTTCTTCTCTTCCTTGCTGCCGCCCGTCTTGTACCGGTCGAACTTGTAGACGCCGAGCAGCAGCCCCTCGACGATGGCCCGCACGGCCTCTGTCGCGGGCACCGCTTCTGGCACCACGAAGGCCAGCTCCGTCACCTTGAGCTTCTGCGCCGTCTTCGCGGCGCGCCCGGCCGCGAGCCGGAGCACCTCGTGGGTGAACTTCGCGCGCGCGCCCAGCCCCAGCAGCAGCACCCGCTCGGTCGCCAGCTTCCCCAGGGTGTGCAGCACCAGGGTCTGATCCGCCTTGCCCTTGAAGCCCTCCTGGGCAGCGGCGGAGCGCAGCTTGCCGTCCAAGGCCTTGTCTGCGGCCACCAGGGCCGAGGGGGCCGTCTCCCCGAGTTCCCCATCGAGCAAAGGAATGACGAGCAGGGCGCCGCCTGCCCGCAAGGCGTCACCCGGGACGAAGCTGAAGTTCATGACGAGGATGTACTCCTGGGGGGTGGAAAGCGGCGCGGACTGTATCGCCGCCCCTATTACGCGCAAAGCTTCGGCTGCACGTGAACTTGCAATGACGCGTCGCGCTGGGTAGCTCTACTCCTGCATGCCCACGCTGCTGCTTCACCTGACCGCCATCGAGCAGCTCGCCTCCCATCCGGGCAGCCTGCCGGAGGACCTCGCCCGCGCGCTGGCGGAGGATCTGCCCTACGCGCGCTTCGGGGCGGCGCTGCCGGATCTGCCGCTGTGCGAGGGCCTGCGAGGGGGGCTCGCCGCGCTGCTGCCCGAGCGGGAGCTGCCGCCCTTCGCGCGGCTGTACCACGAGCGTGCGCCCGTGGGGCTGGGGCTGAAGATGGGGGAGCTGGTGGCCACCGGCGCGCTGGTGGGCACCGAGCCCGGGCTGGCGCTGCTGGCCGGCTACTTCACGCACCTGTGCCTGGATCGGCGGCTCCACCCCGAGGTGGATCGGATGGTGGCGCGCCACAAGCGCAAGGAAGACTCCGCGCTGGATGCGCACCGCAAGATCGAGTGGGCGCAGACGCTCTTCTACCTGCGCGAGCTGCACGGCCTGGAGCTGCTGGGCAGCCCCGGGCTGCGCGAGCGCTTCCAGGTGACCAAGGGCACCGGCTTCCCGTACCGGGGCATTGGCCGAGGCATCTATGAGCTCGTCCGGCTGTCCTCGCAGGAGCGGGTGGGGGAGGCCCCCACCAAGGCCCAGGTGGATGGCTGGGTGAGGGGGCTCTACATGATGGGGATGGTGCTCTCGAGCCCGCTGGGGCGCACACGTGCGCTGCCGGCCTACTCCCAGCTGAGCTTCCACGAGCTCTACCGGCATGACGGCTTCGATCTCGCCCACGAGGTGGAGGCCGCGCTGGAGCAGACACGCGGCATCCTCCGGCGTCTGCTGGTGTACATGTCGCGGGGCACGTTCACCCCGCGGACACGCGCACGCTTTCTGGAGGAGTTCCCAGAAGGCACCATCGGTGCTTACGCTGCCTGATCAGGGGCTGCACCGCCGCGTTTCCAACGGTCGGAGTGTCCCCCGGTCGCAGAGTCGAATAGAGGGCAGCAGACGGCCAGGCGAGCCCCGGAGCCGTGAAGGAATGCCGCTATCCGAAGCGGGATCGCGCTCCTATCCTCCTGGGCAATGACGGTCCTTCTCCTCATTGCCGCAGGTGGTTTTGCGGGCCTGACGGGCGCGCTGCTCGGCATTGGCGGTGGGGTGGTGCTGGTGCCGCTGCTGGTGGTCGGCTTCGACCTTCCGCTGGAGGAGGCGGTGCCGGCGAGCCTCATGTGTGTCGTTGCCAGCTCCTGTGCGGCCGCGGCCAGCTATGTGGACAATCGCCTCAGTGACATCCGGCTGGGGCTCTCGCTGGAGCTGGCCACGGTGCTCGGAGCCATCTCCGGCGGGCTGGTGGCGGCCTACCTGGCTCCGGCCATGGTCGCGGTGGTGTTCGGGTTCTTCACCCTCTATGTCGCGCTGCAGATCCTCCTGGTGCGCTCGCGGGGGCAGGAGCTGGTGGGCGCCGCGTACACGCCCACCAACTATCCGCTGGGCCTCTCCGGCTCCTTCGTGGCGGGCGGGCTGTCGGCGCTGCTGGGCGTCGGTGGCGGGCCGCTGAAGGTGCCGCTCATGAGCTACGGGATGCGGGTGCCCTTCAAGGTGGCCACCGCGACCAGCAACCTGATGATCGGTGTGACAGGGGCCGCGAGCGTGGCGTCCTACGCCTGGCGAGGGCATGTGAAGCTGTCCCTCGTCTCTCCCCTGGTGGTGGGGGTGCTCGCGGGGGCGTGTTTCGGCAGCCAGCTGATGCCGCGGGTGCCGACCTCGGTGCTCAAGAAGCTCTTCGCCATCGTGCTGCTCGTGGTGGCGGTGCAGATGTTCTGGAAGGGAGGCGAGGGACTGTGGCCGAGCATGTTGAAGTGAGCGAGGCCGCGGCACCGAGGCCTCCGCCCGTAGGGGCGGTGGCCAAGGCGAACGCGGTGG
>Ga0190275_10001865_pt1 | contig 15425 bp, 11 predicted proteins | sample Popmic550T_FD_133745 | JGI IMG/M metagenome (GOLD analysis project Ga0190275, IMG submission 133745) | Populus adjacent soil microbial communities from riparian zone of Yellowstone River, Montana, USA - 550 T | ecosystem: Environmental > Terrestrial > Soil > Riparian zone > Trees stand | place...
CGACCGTGCGCACCGCCGGCTGACCATCGGGGGGGAGTACCAGTGGCGACGCGAGGGCGAGGTGCGCCTTTTCAACCCCGAGACGGTGTTCCTGCTCCAGCACGCCACCCGGTCGAGGCAGTACGAAGTGTTCGGCCGCTACACCGACGCGGTCGACGAGCTCTCGGCCAGGGCTGGAACCTTGCGGGGGCTGTTCACCCTGCGCACCGGCGTGCGACCGCCGGTCCCGCTCGAGGAGGTCGAACCGGTCGCTGACATCGTGCGCCGGTTCTCCACCGGCGCGATGAGCTACGGGTCGATCTCGGCCGAGGCCCACCAGACGCTGGCCATCGCGATGAACCGGCTGGGTGGTAAGTCCAACACCGGCGAGGGCGGCGAGGACGCAGACCGGTTCACGCCGGATGCCAATGGCGACCTCCGCCGCAGCGCGGTGAAGCAAGTAGCCAGCGGCCGGTTCGGGGTGACCAGCGAGTACCTGGTCAACGCCGACGACCTGCAGATCAAGATGGCGCAGGGAGCCAAGCCAGGTGAGGGCGGCCAGCTGCCGGGCAGCAAGGTCTATCCGTGGATCGCGCGTACCCGGCATTCGACGCCCGGGGTGGGACTGATCTCACCGCCGCCACACCACGACATCTATTCGATCGAGGATCTGGCTCAACTGATCCACGACCTGAAGAACGCCAACACCGATGCGCGCGTGCACGTGAAGCTCGTTTCCGAGATCGGAGTCGGCACGGTCGCGGCAGGCGTCAGCAAGGCCCACGCCGACGTCGTCCTGATTTCTGGGCATGACGGGGGAACCGGGGCCGCACCGCTGACCTCCCTCAAACATGCCGGCGCGCCCTGGGAGCTCGGCCTTGCCGAGACCCAGCAGACGTTGCTGCTCAACGGACTGCGCGATCGCATCACGGTGCAGTGCGACGGTCAGCTCAAGACCGGCCGCGACGTGGTCATCGCCGCCCTGCTCGGCGCCGAGGAATTCGGGTTCGCCACTGCTCCGCTGGTCGTTGCCGGCTGCGTGATGATGCGTGTCTGTCACCTGGACACCTGCCCGGTGGGCGTGGCAACGCAGAATCCGGAGTTGCGCAAGCGCTTCACCGGCCAGCCCGAATTCGTCGTCACCTTCTTCACCTACCTGGCCGAGCAGGTCCGCGGGTATCTTGCTGAGCTCGGCTTCCGGTCAATCGACGAGGCCGTCGGCCACGCCGAGCTGCTGGATACCACGGACGCGGTCGCGCACTGGAAGACAGACGGACTGGATCTGAGCCCGCTGCTTGCCGTGCCCGACCTCCCCGAGGGAACGCCGCGGCGCAGGATCCGCGGACAGGACCACGGCTTGGACAAGGCGCTGGACAACACCCTCATCCAGCTGTGCGAAGGAGCGCTGCTCGACGGGCAATCGGTCGAGCTGGAGCTCCCGGTCCGGAACGTGAACCGCACCGTGGGAACGATGCTGGGGTCCTTGGTGACCAAGCGGTACGGAGCGCAGGGCCTGCCGGACAACACGATTGATCTGACGTTCACCGGCTCGGCCGGACAGTCCTTCGGTGCCTTCCTACCCCGGGGCATCACGCTGCGCCTGATCGGCGACACGAACGACTACCTTGCCAAGGGCCTGTCCGGGGGGCGGATCGTGCTGCGTCCGGACTCGGCCGCCACATTCGTACCGGAGGACAACGTCATCGCCGGCAACGTCATCGGCTACGGAGCCACCTCGGGCGAGGTGTTCATCCGAGGCCTCGTGGGGGAGCGCTTCTGCGTCCGAAACTCTGGTGCCACCGCAGTCGTCGAGGGCGTCGGTGACCATGCGTGCGAGTACATGACCGGTGGCCATGTGGTGATTCTGGGTCCGGTGGGGCGCAATCTCGCGGCAGGGATGTCGGGGGGCACCGCGTACGTACTCGATCTCCAACGGAGACGGGTCAACCCCGACATGGTTGCCGTCGAAGAGCTGAGCGAGGAGGACCGGGAGTGGCTGCAGGGGACCGTGAGTCGGCATGCAGCGCTCACCGGATCCACCATCGCCGCCGGCTTGCTCTCGGACTGGCCCCGCCGGGTGGAGGCGTTCTCCAAGATCATGCCGCTGGACTACAAGCGGGTACTCGAGGCGTCCCGGGTCGCCGAGGCTGCAGGCAGCGACGTGGACGCAGCCGTGATGGAGGCTGCTCGTGGCTGACCCGACCGGCTTCCTCAAACACGACCGCGCACTACCTCCGCGCCGGCCTGTGGAGCTTCGGCTTCTGGACTGGCGGGAGGTCTATGCGGGCAAGGATGTCTTCGGGCCAGCAGAAGTGCGGACTCAGGCGGCCCGATGCATGGACTGTGGCATCCCGTTCTGCCACCACGGCTGCCCACTGGGCAACCTCATTCCGGAATGGAATGACCTCGTCCGTCGTGACGACTGGCAAGAGGCCATCGAGCGACTCCACGCGACCAACAACTTCCCGGAGTTCACCGGACGGTTGTGTCCTGCGCCCTGCGAAGGTGCCTGCGTGCTCAACATCGGCGACGACGCGGTCACCATCAAGCAGGTCGAGGTGGAGATCATCGACCGAGCCTTCGAGGAGGGCTGGGTCAGCCCTCAACCGCCCGAGGTCGACAGCGGCCAGAGTGTCGCAGTCGTCGGTTCCGGCCCGGCCGGTCTTGCCGCCGCACAGCAGCTGACCCGCGCCGGTCATAGCGTCTCGGTCTTCGAACGCGCCGATCGGATCGGTGGGTTGTTGAGATACGGGATCCCGGAGTTCAAGATGGAAAAGCGTCACCTGGATCGCCGCCTGGATCAGATGCGCGCCGAGGGGACCCGGTTCGTCGCGGACTGCGATGTGGGCGTGGACCTGTCCGTCGACCAGCTGCGCGACGACCACGACGCAGTGGTGCTCGCCTGCGGTGCGACGGTGGCGCGTGATCTGCCCATCCCAGGGCGTGAGTACGCGGGTATCGAGCTCGCAATGGATTATCTTCCCCTCGCGAATCGGGTCGTGAACGGCGACCTCAGCCGATCGCCGATCAGCGCCCACGGGCGGCACGTCGTCATCATCGGGGGCGGGGACACCGGCGCGGACTGTCTGGGCACCGCGCACCGTCAGGGGGCTGCCTCGGTCACCCAACTCGAGATCATGCCGGCCCCTCCCGAGGCCCGCGCGCAGGCCAACCCTTGGCCGACCTGGCCGCTGATCATGCGGACCACCAGTGCACACGAGGAAGGTGGCCAACGCAGCTTCGCCGTCGAGACCGAGCGCTTCCTCGCCGACGAGCAGGGGCGAGTACGCGCGCTGGTCCTGCACGAGGTCGCGATGGAAGGCGGCCGCTTCGTCCCCGTGGAGGGCACCTCACGGGAGATTGCAGCCGACCTGGTCCTGCTCGCGATGGGCTTCACCGGGGCACAACGATCGGGGCTGATCGACGCGCTCGGAGTGGAGGTCGACGGTCGAGGAAATGTTGCCCGTAACGGCGACTGGCAGTCCTCGGCGCCGGGGGTATTCGTCGCCGGCGACATCGGACGTGGGCAGTCGCTGATCGTCTGGGCTATCGCCGAGGGGCGGGCGGCCGCAGCGGCCGTCGACAGCTTCCTCACCGGACAGTCGGCGTTGCCCAGGCCGGTTGTGCCGACGACGATGGCGCTGCGCTGACCATTGTCGGTCGGCCCCTAGGCTGAACCCATGTCACGTCGAGCCAAGATCGTTTGCACCATCGGACCGGCGACGGCAACCCAGGAGCGGATCCAGGCGCTCGTCGAGGCGGGCATGGACGTCGCCCGGTTGAACTTCAGCCACGGCACGCATTCCGATCACCAGGCCGCCTACAAGATGGTCCGGGAGGCCTCTGACCGAACCGGGCGCGCGGTCGGCATCCTGGCCGATCTGCAAGGACCCAAGATCCGCCTCGGTCGCTTCGATGGAGGGCGGGCGGACTGGCCAGCCGGCGCGGAGGTAGTGATCACGAACGACGATCTCCCGCTGGGCACCGCAGCCAGGGTGGGAACGACCTACCCGAGACTTGCCGCCGAGGTCGCGATCGGTGAAGCGATGCTCGTCGACGACGGGAAGCTGTCGCTGAAGATCATCGACGTCACCGGGAACGATGTGCGCTGCTTCGTGGTCGAGGGCGGCGAGGTGAGCGATCACAAGGGCCTGTCGCTGCCCAATAGTGCGCTGAGCACTCAGTCCCTCTCGGGCAAGGACGCAGCCGATCTGCGATTCGCGCTGGGGCTCTCGGTTGATTTCGTGGCGTTGTCCTTCGTCCGCGAGCCGAGCGACGTCGATCCGGTCCGCGCGATCATGGAGGAGGTCGGGGTCAAGGTCCCGGTCATCGCGAAGATCGAGAAACCGCAGGCGGTCGGGCGGTTGCGTGAGATAACCCGGTCCTTCGATGCGCTCATGGTTGCTCGCGGAGACCTCGGGGTGGAGCTGCCCTTGGAACAGGTTCCGATGGTTCAGAAGCGCGCCATCCAGATCGCTCGCGAGAATGCCAAGCCGGTCATCGTCGCCACCCAGATGCTGGAATCGATGCTGACCGCGAGCCGTCCCACCCGGGCCGAGGCATCCGATGTAGCCAATGCCGTCTTGGACGGAGCTGATGCGCTCATGCTCTCCGGTGAGACCGGGGTCGGACGCCATCCGGTGCTGGCGGTGGCCACGATGGCGCGGATCATCGACTCGGTAGAGAGCGACAGCACCGCCGTGCCATCGCTTCTCGCCGCTCCGCGGACGACCGGAGGCGTCCTGACGCGGGCGGCCAAGGATGTCGGCGAACTCACCGGCGCCAAGGCACTGGCTGCCTTCACTCAGTCCGGAGACACGGTGCGGCGGTTGGCGCGACTCCACACGCCGTTGGCCCTGCTCGCGTTCACCCCGGAACCGCGGGTACGTAGCCAGCTCGCCCTCACCTGGGGTGTGGAGACCTTCCTCGTCCCGTCTGTGCGGCACACCGACGAGATGGTCCGGGAGCTGGACAAGGCGCTGATCGACAGCGGGCGTCTCACCCGCGGTGATCTGGTCGTCATCGTGGCGGGCTCACCGCCCAACGTCCCCGGTTCGACAAACCTGATCCGCCTGCACCGAGTCGGCGAAGAGCACTGATGTCCACGCCGGACGAGCCCCCATCGTCTGCAGTCACACCTTCCTCCCCACCGCCTCCTCAGCTGCTCACCGGGCAACGGGCGGTTGACGCGCTAGTGGGCGTCCTGGACCTCACAGCCGTGGACACCGATGTCTTCGAGGGCACCAGTCCGGACCTGTCGCTGCAGCGAGTCTTCGGTGGACAGGTGGCCGGTCAGGCGTTGGTCGCCGCGGTTCGCACAGTGCCCGGTGAGCGTCCGGTGCACTCCTTGCACGCCTATTTTCTGCGTCCCGGAGATCCGCGGGTGCCGATCCGTTATGAGGTGGATCGGATCCGTGACGGGTTCTCCTTCACCACGAGGCGTGTTGTGGCAAGGCAAGTGCGCAGCAACGGTCTTTCCGAGGCGATCTTCCAGCTCTCGGCGTCCTTTCAGAATCCTGAGATCGCCTTCATCGAACACGCCGCGCCCATGCCGGCGGGTGCGGCCCCGGAGGAGCTTCCGGACTTCGCCGAACTGATCGCGCCGGTCGCAGACAAGATCGGGCATTACGCCAGCATTCCGCGGTTGTTAGACCGGCGGTACCGGTCCAACCCCTGGGATCCGCTGGCCGCCGGCGACAGCGAGGATGGCAAAGACGCAGAGGGCCACGTCTGGATGCGCGCCGATGGCCGGCTGCCCGACGACCCAGCGATCCACGTCTGCGTGCTGACCTACGCCAGCGACATCTCGCTACTCGAGACCGGGGCCAGGCGAGCAGGAATCCCCTTTGCCGATCCGGTGGTCATGACCGCCAGCCTGGACCACGCCATGTGGTTCCACCGACCGTTCCGGGCCGACGAGTGGTTTCTCTACGCCTCGCAGTCCCCGACTGCCTCAGGAGGACGGGCCCTGTGTACGGGCCAGATCTGGTCGCGCGACGGAAGCCACGTCGCCACAGTTGTTCAGGAAGGCCTGATCCGCCGCCGGAGGGGCTGAGCAGTTCAGCTGCGGGCCTCGACCTCGGCGCGGATCAGTTCCCACACCCGCTCGACGTGGTGGGCAGTTGTGGCGGGGGCCCCGATGGCTACTCGCAGCACCGTCCGACCTGCGACCTTCGTGTGGGTCAGGTACACCTCTCCGGAGGAGTTCAGCGACTCGATCACCGACATCGTCAGCTGGTCGGCTTCTTCGTCCCTGCCGGGCCATACCGGCCGAAGGCAGACCAGAGACAGCGGGTGCGGTGCGACGATCTCGAATCGCTCGTCGGACCGGACCCAACCAGCAAGCTCCTGGGCAAGCGCGACGTGGCCCTCGATGTGGGCTCGCAGGCCCTCCGCTCCGTACCACCGGATGACCATCCAGAGCTTCAGGGCACGAAAGCGCCTGCCGAGCTCAACCTGCCAGTCGCGGTAATCCACAACCTCGCCCGAGTCGCTGGCCCGGTTGCGCAGGTACTCCGGAAGGATCGACAGCGCACCCAGCAGGTGTCGCCGGTCGCGTACCCAGAAGGCGGTTGCATCGAAGTTCGTCAGCAGCCACTTGTGGGCGTCGGTGCAGTAGGAGTCGGCGTAGTCGGCCACGCCGTCATTGATCCACCGGAGGTTGGGGGACACCGCCGCCACTCCGGCGAAGGCGGCGTCGATGTGCAGCCAGACTCCGGCGCCGGCGCAGATGGCCCCGATCTCGGCAACCGGGTCGATAGCGGTCGTTGACGTGCTGCCGATCGTGGCTGCCACCATCGTGGGGAATAACCCGGCCGCACGGTCCGCGGCCAGGAGCTCGGACAGGTGAGCAGGAACCATGGCCAGAGTCCGCGGGTCCACGTCGACGAGGCGGACCGCCCGTGAGCCCAGACCGGCCATCCGAGCTGCCTTCTCCACCGATGAGTGCGTCTGGCTCGAGGCATACACGAGGTGGGACCCCGAGACCCCCTCGGTGATGCTCGTCCCATCGGTGACGCGGTGCAAGGCGGCCTGCAGCGCAACGAAGTTGGCACCGGAACTCGAGTCCTGGATGACGCCGCCTCCTGGGCCGTCGTTGCGGAATGCGGCGGGCAGACCGAGTAGGTCGACGAGCCAATCAAGCATGAGCTGCTCGAGCTCGGTGCAGGCCGGGCTGGTCGCCCACAACATTCCCTGCACGCCCAGCCCGGAACTGAGCAGGTCACCGAGGACCGACGGACCCGTGGCGTTGGCCGGGAAGTAGGCAAGAAAGCCCGGGTGCTGCCAGTGGGTGATTCCCGGCAGAATGTGTTCATCGAGGTCTGCCATCAAGGCGTCCAGGGACCCGCCGCAGCCCGACTCCGGAGGGTCCGCCGGTAGACCTGAGCGGATCTGTCCCGGGCGCACCCGCGAGCTGACCGGGAGCGACTCAACTCGCTCCCAGTACAGCGCGATCCAGTCCACGACTCGCCGGCCGTGATCCCGGAACTCCTCCGGGCTCATGTGCGCCGCACGGCTCGAGGAGGTCATTCCATGACGCTACCGACTGGGATAGGCACACCAGGAAGATGCTCTGGGTGCCCCCGGTGAGACTCGAACTCACACTGGGCGGGTTTTGAGTCCGCTCCCTCTGCCAATTGGGGTACGGGGGCCCGTTCCGTCCGTCCACGAGACTATCGGCCTGCGATCACTGCATCCTGTCGGCCCCGAGACCCCGGTGCTGGCCGCGAAATCAGCACCCAGTCCCGGCATGCCTGCTATTACGCTCCCGGCGTGAGCAGTTCGCAGTCCCCTGACATCCCCGTCGAGCCCGGTCGGCGCGTACTCATCGCGGAGGACGAGGCGCTGATTCGCCTTGATCTCAAGGAGATGTTGGAGGAAGAGGGATACCGCGTGATCGGCGAAGCAGGGGACGGCGCCCAGGCTGTGGCCTTGGCAGTCGAATTGCGACCGGATCTGGTCATTCTCGACGTACAGATGCCGGTGATGGATGGTCTGGTCGCCGCTGAGCAGATCGCGGCCCACCGGATTGCCCCGGTAGTCATCCTCACGGCGTTCAGTCAACGTGACCTGGTCGAGCGTGCACGGACGGCGGGCACCATGGCCTACCTCGTCAAACCCTTCCAGAAGCACGACCTCGTACCCGCCATCGAGATCGCTGTGTCGCGTTATGCCGAGAATGCGGCACTCGAGGCAGAGGTCAAGGACCTCCTCGAGCGTCTGGAGTCCCGCAAGGTCATCGATCAGGCGAAGGGCCGGCTGATGCAGCAGCGATCCTGGACCGAGCCGCAAGCCTTCAGCTGGATCCAACGGGCAGCGATGGACCGTCGCATCTCGATGCGATCTGTCGCAGAAGCGATTCTTGCCGAGCAGCGCCGGGACGGCTGAGCGGCCGGGGGCAGCCCACCACGACGCCACCTGGGATGCGGCTGAGCGGCCGGGTGGACTGTTCCACTTCGGTCACGGCTCGGTCACGGGTGAGTCACAGGCCCGCCCTGGACGTGACTAGGCCTCGCCGCACGGTCTACGGTGACGCGGTGCCGCCCTCCGGGCGGATCTTGACGACGCCCGACTACGGGCCTGCACGAACACAGGAGTGACCGCATGGTCAACGGTAAAATCGGGCGGATAGCCGCCGTATCAACCGCTCTTCTCCTCGCTGCCACCGCATGTGGTGGGAGCGACGACGAGGGTGGGGACAGTGGCGGCGGAAGCACTGACGAGGCCAAGCAGGTCAACGTCTACGGCTCCGACGGCAACATGGGCAATGCGCTTGGTGAGAAGTTCACCGAGCCGGGCTCGCTGGCCAACATGCGTGGCACCACGCCGTTGACCGAGCTCTCGTCCGACTTCACAGATCGCCTGCTGGAGGTGGACTCGGCACTGATCGACTTCAACTACGCGGCGGAAAGCTATGATGCCGTCGTCGTCGCGGCGCTGGCCGCCGAGCAGGCCCGCACCAACCAGGCAACCGCCTTCGGGCCGTATGTCAACGCCATCACCACCGGCGGCGAGAAGTGCACCGACTTCGCCACCTGCCTGGAAATTCTCAAGGCAAATGGTGACGTCGACTTCGACGGACTGTCCGGTCCGCTGGCATTCACCGACCCGGGTGAGCCTGCTGCGGCATCCTTCGGAGTCCTGTCGTTCGGCGAAGACAACACGATCGACGCCGAAGCGACCGAGTACGTGCAGGGTGGCGACGAGGCGAACGCATCAACCGTCGAGCCACCAGCCGCCCCGGACTACGCGACAGCCCCCACCGGCGGTCCGTTGATCGTGGGCACCCTGCTGCCACTGACCGGGAACCTGGCCTTCCTCGGCCCCCCAGAGGTTGCAGCGGCCAAGCTCGTCATCTCGGACATCAACAACGCGGGTGGCGTTCTGGGCCAGCCGGTCCAGCTCATCGAGACCGATTCCGGTGACACCTCAACCGACACCGCCAACGTCTCGGTTGACCGCCTGCTGCAGGCCGGCGTCAACGTCATCCTGGGTGCGGCGTCCTCCGGTGTCACCAAGACCGTGATCGACAAGATCACCGGTGCTGGTGTCATGCAGATCTCGCCGGCCAACACCTCCGACGAGTTCACCACCTATGCAGATGCCGACCTGTACTTCCGGACCGCACCACCGGACGTGCTTCAGGCGCGTGCGCTGGCCGACATCATCATCGATGACGGAAACACCAGCGTGTCGATCATCGCCCTGAATGACCCTTACGGGACGGGCCTGGCGGCGAACCTGCGGGACAACCTGATCGGCAGCGGTATTTCTGAAGACCAGGTGCCTGACGTGATCATCTACGACCCGGCAGCCACGTCATACCGGGCTGAGGTTGGCGACATCGCCGACTTCAACCCGGACGCGGTCGTGGTCATCGGATTCGACGAGTCGTCGAAGATCATCGAAGAGCTCAACGCTCAGGGCATCGGCCCGGCAGCCGCTTAACAGTTCCACCGGATCGGCAGGGGCCCGGCATCGTCACGATGCCGGGCTCCTTGCCGTTCTGACGAGAGGAAATCCACTTGCCCGCCTCCGAACCGACCATCCTGGCCACATCGGGTGGCTACCGTGCCGGGACACGCACCCGCCTGGCCTTCGCGCCCTTGGTGGGCAAGGCCATCGAGCTGTCCGGAGTCGCTGGGCGTGCGCCCCGGCTAGTTCACCTGGGAACAGCCAACGGTGATCAGCGCTCTCACAACGCAGAGCTTGACGAGGCAGCGAAACTAGCCGGCATCCAACTCACCCATCTGAACCTCTTCCCCATGCCGTCAGTGACCGACCCAGAGGGCCTCCTCCTGGACGCTGACGTGGTCTGGGTGGGCGGGGGTTCGGTTGCCAACTTGTTAGCCGTCTGGCGCACACACGGAATCGACTTGGCGCTGCGTCGTGCCTGGGAGAAAGGCGTGGTCCTGGCAGGGGTCAGTGCCGGGTCCATCTGTTGGCACCGGGGTGGGACTACCGATTCGTTCGGTCCCGACCTTCGGGCGGTCACCGATGGGCTCGGGCTGCTGCCGTACGGAAACGGGGTGCACTACGACTCAGAGGCAGCGCGTCGGCCCTTGGTGCACAAGCTTGTTGGCGAGGGTGTGCTCCCGCGCACGTATTGCACCGACGACGGAGTGGGTGTGCTCTACCGGCGCGACAGGTTCGTCGGCGCCTTCGCCGAACAGCTCGGCAAGGCCGCCTATGTGGTCGAGCGCGACAGCAGCGGTGAGGTGCACGAAGAGCGGATCGAGCCAGAGCCCCTGTTCTGAACGAAGGCCGCCAGGCGGCCCGGGCGGCCCGCACGGTCGTGAGTCATTTTGTGGTGGCGAGGGTACCCAGGTACAGCTCGATCACCTTGGGGTCATTCATCAGCTCTCGACCAGCGTTGGTGTAGGCATTGCGGCCCTGGTCCAGAACGTAACCACGATCGCAGATCTGCAGGCAACGGCGCGCGTTCTGCTCGACCATGATGATCGACACGCCGGTTGCATTGATCCTCCGACACCGGATGAACACCTCGTCCTGGTAGGCCGGTGAGAGGCCCGCCGAGGGCTCGTCCAGCAGCAGGACCGACGGCTCCATCATCAGCGCGCGCCCCATGGCCACCATCTGGCGCTCCCCGCCGGACAGCGCTCCGGTCTTCTGTTTGCGGCGTTCACCCAACATCGGGAACAACTCGGCGCAGAAGTCAAATCGCTCCTGGAACTTCTTGGAGCGCAGGAAGATCCCCATCTCGAGGTTCTCCTCGATGGTCAGTGATGGGAAGACGTTGTTGTTCTGCGGGACGTAGCCGACGCCGTCTGCCACGAGTTCGTGGGCAGGCGCGGAGGTGATCTCGCTGCCCCGCAGGGTGACCGTCCCGGAACGTACGGGGATGAGGCCGAACAACGCCTTGAGCAGGGTGGACTTGCCCGCCCCGTTGGGGCCGATGATGCCGACCAGTTCGCCGTCGTTGAGATAGAAATCGACGCCGCGAAGGATGTTGACACCTGGTAGATAGCCCGCGACCAACTCGTCGGCGCGCAGCAGGGCGTCCTTGGCCAGCTTGACGTGTTCCTCGCGGGTGGCCGCGCGCTCGGCGGGCGTCATGTCGGGTCCTGCCGACGTCCGCTCTGGGGCAGACACGGGCTCTGCTTGTCCGGTGTCGGTCATCGTCTACAGGCCTCGCGTCGGCTCGGTGGGCAGATCGGCGTCTTCGGCCTGCTGGGCGGCGATGGCAACTTCGGCCTCCGCGAGCACGATTTCTTCTTCTTCCACGGTCAGGGGGGCATCGTGGTGAGCGCCGAGATAGGCGTCCACGACCGCTTTGTTCTGCGAGATGGATTCCGGCGGGCCTTCAGCGATCACCCGACCGGCGGCCATGACCACGACCCAGTCACTGATGTCTCGTACGACGTCCATGTCGTGCTCGACGAAGATCACCGTCATCCCCTCCTTCCGCAGGTTCTTGACGTGCTCGAGCAGGCTCTGGGTCAGGGCGGGATTCACACCGGCCATCGGCTCGTCGAGCATCACGACTTTGGGCTCGCTCATCAGCGCCCGGGCCATCTCCAACAGTTTTCGTTGCCCACCGGAAAGCGTGCCGGCGAAGTCTTGTGCTTTTGCGTCGAGCTTGAAGCGACCCAGCAGGTCCATCGCCCGAGCCTCGATCTCGCGCTCCTGGGACTTCCATCCGGGCAGCAACGCACTGAGGAAGCGTTCACCGGTCTGGCCCTGCGCTCCGAGCTTCATGTTCTCCAACACGGTCAGCCGGGACAGCGCCTTGGTCAGCTGGAATGTTCGCACCACTCCGAGCCGAGCGACCTGGTGCGGCTTGAGCCGCCCCAGGGGACGACCGTCGTAGCTCCATTGGCCGGTGTTGGGCTGATCGAATCCGGTGAGCAGGTTGAACAACGTTGTCTTGCCCGCGCCGTTAGGACCGATCAGGCCGGTGATGCAGCCGCGCTGGAACTCCAGGTGCTCGACGGCCACGGCCGTGAGCCCGCCGAACGAGCGGACCATGTCGTCTACGACGATCGTCGGGTCAGGCTTGGCTACGCCGATGTCCCAGGCGAGGCCATGCAGCGGGTGGGCGGTATCAGTGGGCATCGAGCACGATCTCCCTGCGGTCGCCGAAGATCCCCTGAGGCCGGAAGATCAGCAGGAGCATCAAACCGATCCCCACGAGTATGAACCGAATGTTGGCGACATCGGGGGCACTCAGGATTTCGTCAGGGATCAATCCGTTACGGATCAGCGCGGCCAGGCCGGCATCGGAGAAGGCAATGATGAACCACAGGATCATTGAGCCGACTACGGGACCGAGAACGCGGGCCGTACCTCCCAGGATCAGAGCGGCATAGGCGAGGAAGGTGTTGGCGTTCTGGAACTGGTCGGGGTTGGCCGAACCGGTCGCCAGGACGAGGATCATTCCGCCGAAGCCGGCGATCACCCCGCCGAGGATCAGCGATTGCATCTTGTAGGAGTAGACGTTCTTGCCCAGCGACCGTACGGCGTCCTCGTCCTCGCGAATCGATTTCAGCACTCGACCCCAGGGGCTTCGCATCAACTGCCAGATCAACAGGCTGAACAGCGTGACAAGGATCCAGCCGATCAGGCAGGCCCAGATCTCGCGTCCGGTCCACGTCGACCCGAGGAACTCGTAGGTGCGTTGGGTCTCGAACGGCGCCAGGCTGTAGAAGTCCTGCCCGAAACCAGAAAGGCCGCGGGTGGCGCCGGTGACCGGTGTCGCCGGCGTGGAGCGGAACGCCAATCGGAGGATCTCTGCGGCCGCGATGGTGACGATTGCCAGATAGTCCGCACGTAGGCGCAGGGTCGGCAGACCCAGGAGCAGGGCGAGGACGAACGAGGCCACGACGCCGATGAGCACGCCCACCAGCAGCGGCAATCCCCACATGGACACCGAGATGGCAACCCCGTAACCGCCGAGCAGGGCGAACCCGATCTGCCCGAAGTTCAACAGACCGGTGAAACCGAAGTGCAAGTTCAGGCCCACCCCCATCAGGGCGAAGAAGACAGCTGATTGGCTGACCAGGGACTTGACGCTCAGCGCCAGGATGTCGAGGAATTCACTCATGTCCGTCGCCGCCCTAACCGACTCGTGCTCGGCTGCCGAGGAGCCCCTGCGGTCGCACGACCAGGATCACGATCAGTAGGAGCAGGCCACCGACGTACTTGAGCTCGTCGGCGATGACCAGAGTGGACAGTTGGACGAACACCCCGACGATGATGCTGCCCAGCAGAGCACCGTAGGCGGTACCGAGTCCACCAAGGGTGATCCCGGCGAACATGAGCAGCAACAGCTTGAACCCCATATCCCAGGAGACTTCGTCCGACAGACCGAACAGCACCCCGCCGAGTGCGGCCAGCGAGCCACCGACGATCCAAACGAATCGGATCACCCCGTCCACGTTGATCCCCGACGATGCTGCCAGGTCGCGGTTGTCCGCTACTGCTCGCATCGCTTTCCCGATCTTGGTGCGCTGCAACATCAGTGCGACCATGACGAGAACGACGAGCGAGATGGCAATCGAGTACAGGTCCTTGTCGGTGAGCGACACCGGACCGTAGTCGTTGGCCCGCTGGCCGCGGTAGTCGCTGAAGGGTTGGGAGCGGCCGCCGAAGACGATGTTCAGCAGATATCGCAGCGCGAGCGACAGACCGATCGAGATGACCAGCATCGCCACCAACCCGCTGCCGCGGCGGCGCAGGGGCCCCCACAGGGCGACGTCGTTCAGCCAGCCCACGAGTCCGCCGACGACCATGGCGATCGCCGTTGCCGCGATGAGCGGCACCCCAGCGTCCACATTGAGGAACCAGGCGACGATGGCCCCGATGGCGACGAGTTCGCCATGCGCGAAGTTGGTCAGGCCGGTGGTTCCGAAGATCAGTGAGAGTCCGACCGCACAGATGGCGATCAGCAAGCCGAAGCGCAGGCCTTCCACCAGAAGCTGCAGGATCCGGCCGGCGCCACCGCCGCCCCCAGTGGAACCGTCGGAGAGCCCGAATGCCGGACGTTCGACCTCGGCCTGGGCTACGGACACCTGGCGTTCGGTTGCTGCGGCAGAGACGCCCTCCGGAAGGTCGTCGGCGTCGATGGTCACCGTGTAGTCGCCCGGTCCGGGCAACTCAGCGTCGAAGCGACCCTTGTCATCGGTATCGCCCTGCGCGACCTCGTCGCCAGAATCATCGGTGACGGTGACCTCGACACCCTCGATGGGTCCAGACAGGCTGGTAGCCAGGGTTACCCGGATCGTCTCGCCCTCAGCCGAGGCAGGCCTCTGTGTCGCCATCGACATGCCGAGAAAGACCGCAAGTCCGGCGATGGCAACGACCAGGATGCGTGCCGCCCACTGCCCGCGGCCACCTGGATGAGGCGACCTCAGCACGTCGGGACGTTCGTGGTCCATCGGTCTCCATCAACAGGGGCGGGCAATTCGCACGGGACAGTAGCGAAGGTGTGGTGCAGCGATCCTAAGGCCTGAACGACGCCGCCGGTCGTCGGAACCAGCCGCTGTCAAACTCTGAGGTTGTCAGAGCACCAGTCGTCGGGCACGCTGAGCAGCGCCCACGGTGACAGGCTTCGCCAGCTTCCTTTCAGCGACGCCGGACACTCTCGACGATTGCGGAGGAATACCACGTGCCTCGCTGCGGGATCGTTGTGCGGCCGGCCGATCACGATGACCTCGACGAGGTGGCCCGGCTGGTGGATCTGGTGGTCCCGACGATGCCCGGCCCTCGACAGGGCGTGGTGCGAGTCGATAGCGGAGAGGCACGCTTCGGCAAACTCGTGGACAGCCCGGACAGCCAGCTGCTGGTGGCCTGCCTGGCCGACGGCACGCGCGCCGGTGTTGCCTTGCTGTCGGTCGATGCGGTGTCCATGGCCCTCGGCGGCCTGATCATCTCGGTGGTCCTGATAGTCGATGAGAACGCCCGGCAACGCGGGGTGGGGCGGGAAC
>Ga0190275_10001866_pt1 | contig 15424 bp, 15 predicted proteins | sample Popmic550T_FD_133745 | JGI IMG/M metagenome (GOLD analysis project Ga0190275, IMG submission 133745) | Populus adjacent soil microbial communities from riparian zone of Yellowstone River, Montana, USA - 550 T | ecosystem: Environmental > Terrestrial > Soil > Riparian zone > Trees stand | place...
CGCCACAAGGCCGAACCGCGTCGGAGACAGCCTCAGCGCGAATGCGTACGGCATCTACCTGTTTCACTACGTCTGTGTGAGCTGGCTTCAGCTGGCGCTCCTCGACGCGCCGTTGTCCGGCGCCGGAAAAGGCACGCTCGTGTTTCTCGGCGCCCTTCTTCTGAGCTGGACCCTCAGCGCGCTCCTCGGCCGGATCCCTGTGATCGGGCGCATTCTCGGGCATGCATCTGTCCATCGAGGCAACGCCGGCGTCGGCGCGGCGGTTGTGGCACCGGCGTAGTCGATTAGGACTGATGGGACCTATGGGACCTATAGGACCTATAGGACAAATGGGACTGATGTGCGTCCCATCTGTCTATAGGTCCCATTCGTCCCATTCGTCCCATTTCCCCCTACCGCCCCGGAGCCGGATCGGGCGGTGGGGGTGGAGGCAGCTCGGGCTCCGTTTTTCCGCGGTGGCAGGTCCAGCATCCGACGCGCTGCTGCGGTGCCGCGGAGGGGGCGGCTTCCTCTTCGTGCCCTTCGGCCTCCTCGACGCGCTCCATCCAGGCGCCGTTGATCTGACCGGTCATCTGCATCATCACCCTCGCCACGCGCTTCTCCTCCTTCGCGTCGGAGGGGAAGTCGTGCTGCTCGCGCGGCTCGGTGGCGGTCACGACGTGGCAGTGATTGCAGCGGACGCCGAGGGCGCGCGTGAAACTGCGCATCGTCGCAATCAGCTCGGGACGGGTGATGGTGTGGGGGAGGATCCGGAGGTTCTTGAACTCCGATTGCGGTGCAGCGGGCGCCGGTGTCTGCCCGGTGGTGCAACCGAGAAGGAGAAGGATCGCGACCGTGGCGGGCTTGAGTGTCATCGTGCCTCCTGCCGGAGATGCCGGTGCAGGAGTTATGCGCACGCGGCGCGAGTCACGACAGTTGGGCCTTACTTCGTCAAGAACCGCAACGACCGTTTGAGCACCGCCGAGAACTCCGCTTCGCCGCCGAGCTCTCCGCGGGCCTTGCCGAGGGCGATCTCGGCGTCTTTCGGGCGATAGCCGAGGTTCACCAGCGCAGATTGGACGTCGTCGTCGACGGAGAGGCGCGTCGGCGCCACCGGAGTGGTGGTCGTCGCGGAAAGCGCCAGCTTGTCGCGCAGCTCGAGGCAGATCCGTTCGGCGGTCTTCTTTCCCACCCCGGGGATGGACGAGAGTTTGCGCACGTCGTTGCCGGCGATCGCCTCGGCGAGGTCGGCCGGGTCGATGCCGGAGAGGATCTTCTGGGCCAGCGTCGGACCGATCCCGGAGATGGCGATCAGCTTCTCGAACGCGTGCTTCTCGTCCCCCGACGCGAAGCCATACAGCGACAGCGCGTCCTCGCGGACGTGGGTGTAGATGTCGATGGCGACGTCGCTCCGTCCTTCGAGCTTGTAGTAAGTCGAGAGGGAGATGTGCACTTCGTAGCCGACGCCGCCGGCGACGATGAGGGCGCGCGTGGCGTCGAGCTGCCGGAGGCGGCCTTCGAGGGAACCGATCATTTTCCGCTCCTTTGGGAGCGGGATTGAGGATTGAGGATTGAGGATTGAGGATGAAGTCGTAAACGGCGGCTGTCGATTCGTCTCAAGCTTCTAATCCTCAATTCTCAATCCTCAATTCTCAATCCGGTTACTTCCTTCGCCACCGCACACCGCCCGGCGTGTCTTCCAGGATGATCCCGCGGGCGAGGAGCTCATCGCGGATCCGGTCGGATTCGGCGAAGTTGCGTGCTTTGCGGGCGGCGTTGCGGGCGGCGATGAGGGACTCGATCTCGGCGTCGAGGTTGGCTTCGCGTCTCGGGAAGATGTCGAAGACTGGGTCGATCTTCTGCAGCGCGGCCTTCATCCCGGCGGCGTCGCCGGGGGAGAGGCGGCCGGAGTCGATGGCCGTGTTGCAGTCGCGGATGAAGGTGAAGAGCGCGCCGAGGGCGCCGGCGGTGTTGAGGTCGTCGTCCATCGCCTCCTGGAACTCGCCGAGGAACTTGCCGATCGGCGCGTCCCCCTCTTCGCTGGCGTGCGCGGCGTCTTTCGGGCCGGAGTTGACGACGTCCTCGAGGCGCAGCAGGAACGACTCGATGCGCGAGAGGGCGTGCCTGGCGTCGTCGAGCGACTGTGTGGTGAAGTTCAGCTTCGTCCGGTGCGGCACCGAGAGCAGCGCGTAGCGGAGCGTCAGCGGGTCGTAGCCCATCTCCTCGATCTCGCGCATGTTGTAGATGTTGCCGAGCGACTTCGACATCTTCTGCTGGTCGATGTTGAGGTGCTCGCCGTGCACCCAGTAGCGGACGAACGGGTGGCCGGTGGCCCCTTCGCTCTGGGCAATCTCGTTCTCGTGGTGCGGGAAGATCAGGTCGACCGCGCCGGTGTGGATGTCGAAGGTCTCGCCGAGGAGATCCATCGCCATCGCCGAGCACTCGAGGTGCCAGCCGGGACGCCCCTCGCCGAGAGACGTCGGCCAGGACGGCTCGCTCTCCTTCTTCGCCTTCCAGAGCACGAAATCGCGCGCCGACTCCTTCTCGTACTCGTCGGACTCGATGCGGCTGAACTCACTGCTCGTGTCGATCTCGATCCGGGCCAGCTTGCCGTAGTCGGCCATCGTCGAGACACGGAAGTACGTCGATCCTTCCGCGACGTAAGTGTGCCCGCGTGCGGTGAGCTGGTCCACCAGCGACACCATCTGCGGGATGTACTCGGTGGCGCGCGGATAGTGGTCGGCCGCCTTGACGCGCAGCTTCTTCAGCGAGTCGTGGAAGGCGTCGATGTAGGGTGCGACGTAGGTGCGGATGTCCTGGCCGGCCGCATTGGCGTTGCGGATGATCTTGTCCTCGACGTCGGTGATGTTCATGACCTGCGTCACGCGCAGCCCGCGGTATTCGAGATAGCGCCGGAGCAGGTCGCTCCAGAGGAAGGTCCGGAGGTTGCCGATGTGCGGGTGGCCGTAGACCGTCGGTCCGCACGAGTACATCCGCACCTCGCCCGGGGTGAGAGGAATGAACGTCTCTTTCTCGCGCGACAATGTGTTGAAGAGCTTCAGGTCGGACATGCGAAAGCGAGTATATAAGGGCGGAGTGCTGACTCCTGAGTCCTTCTCCACCCGTTTCGGACGCCGCGCGGTGTTCGGGATGATCCACCTCGGCGCGCTCCCGGGCTCGCCGCTCTTCCGCTCGCTCGATGCGGTGACCGCCGCGGCGCTGGACGATGCCCGCGCCATCCGCGACGGCGGCTGCGACGGGTTCGTGCTGGAGAACTATGGCGACAGGCCGTTTACCCGCGGACGGGTCGAGGCGGAGACGGTGGCGGCGATGACGCGCGTGATCGCCGAAGTCGCGCGGGAAGTGCGCATCCCCTTCGGCGTGAACGTGCTGCGCAACGACGCCCTCTCGGCCCTCGCCATCGCCGCCGCGACGGGGGCGGCGTTCATCCGCGTCAACGTCCACACGGGCGCAATGGTCACGGACCAGGGGATCATCGAGGGGGACGCCTACACCACGCTCCGCAGGCGCGCCGCGCTCGCTCCCGAGGTCCTGATCTTCGCCGACTACCTCGTCAAGCACGCCACGCCGATGGGGGAGGTCTCGGTCCACGACCTCCGAGAGCGCGGCCTCGCCGACGCCATCATCGTCACCGGCACGGCCACCGGGGCCGCTGCCGATCCCTCACGGCTGCGCGAAGTACGGGCCGCGGTGGACGCGCCGCTGCTCCTCGGCTCAGGGTTGACCGCGGATAACGCCCACCTGTTCGAGGCCGACGGCGCCATCGTGGGGACGTCATTGAAGATGGGCGGGCGGGTGGATGCGGGGCGGGTGAGGGCGGTGGTGGAGGCGTTCAAGAGCTGAATGGGACGGATGGGACGCATAGGACGAATGGGGTCTATGGGATTCACGCCATGGGATCTTCATCGGCAATCCTCCCGTCCGGAAGCGATGCAGATTCGACAACTGCCGCCTCGCCGGCCTGGACGATCGCGTTCCGGAACAGCACCGGGCCGATGAGCTGGTTGACGATGATGGTGCCGAGGACGATGGTGCCGACGATCGGTCCCCATGGCGGAAAGTCGGCGAGCAGCAACGCCACGAGGGCGATGGCCACTCCGGCCTGGGGCAGGAGGCCGAGGGTGACGCGGGTCGTGAACAGACGGTCGAGCCCCACGATCCGTCCGGCCAGGCGTGCGCCGGCGTAGATGCCGGCGGCCCGCACCACCGCCGCGCCGATGGCCAGCGGCGCGGTGTGGAGGAATGCCTGCAACTGCACTTCCGCTCCGACGACCGCGAAGAAGATTGCGAAGGTCGGCAGGGCCACTCCCTCGGCGGCATGTGCGAGCTGCTCGCCGCCGATCGGGGTCAGGTTCTCGAGCAGCAATCCGGCGGTGAGTCCGATCAGCAGGGGGTTGAGATGCAGTGCCGTTCCCGCTTCGGCGGCGATGAAGAGGAGCGCGAAGATGAAGATGCCGCTGCGGGCGGAGATGCGCCAGACGTAGAGGGCGAGCACGCTGCCGGCGACCATTCCGGCGACGATCGAGCCGAAGATGTGCGGCAGCAGCAGGAGCAGTCCGCCGCCGCTCCCTTCCGCCGGAAAGACGACGTGCCCGAGGGTGCTCGACAGGGCGTAGGTGACGACGATGACCAGATCGGCCAGGACGACAATTGAGAGCGCCGTCTCGCTCAGCGGGCCGCGAGCCTTCGTCTCGGAAAGGATTCCGACCACGACCGCGGGTGAATACGCCGCCAGGATGTTTGCGGCGATCAGCGCCACCACCACCCGCTGCAGCAGCGTGAACTGCGCCGTGATCGGGATGACGTAGGTCAGTCCGAAGAAGAGTACGAAGAGCAGCACCGCGGCGGCGAACATGGTCAGCAGGGCCGTCGTCCCGATGGCGCGCAGGCGCGGGCGGAGACGGCGCAGGTTCAGCTCGCAGCCGGCAAGAAAGGCGATCAGCGCTACGGCCGTCCCTTTCACCAGCGCCAGGTCGGGGAGCATCTTCGCGGAGACGATCCGGAGCAACTCCGGCCCGAAGAGCATTCCCACCAGAATGTAGCCGGTCAGCCGCGGCATCCGGAGGCGGTCGCAGATGTGCGCCGCCTGCACGGCCACGATCAGCAGGAATCCGAAGGCGAGCGCGGCGCCGGAGCCGGTGATGGTCGCGCCACGCGGGACGAACGAGCGCGTCGCGTAGGTGAGGGCGACCACCGCGGCAATGGTCAGGAGGGCGCGGGTGATCATGCCGCGGTCTCCTCCCCGGCCAGGCGGCGCTCGCGGCGCTGGAAGGCCTGCACGGCGATCTCGGTCAGGACGCTGCCGACGATCACCGCATTGATGGCCCAGCGCACCTGCGCGCTTCCCCCGGCGCCGTCGAGCGCGGTGGCGCTGAAGAGGACCACGATGGCGATCGTGCTCTCGGGCAGCAGCGCCACGGCGAACGGCTTCCACTCCGGCAGCGCCGGCTCCATCCAGGTCGACAGGCGTGCCGCGACGATCTTGCCGTAGGCGCGCGACACGGCGAAGACGGCGCCGAGGAGCCATCCCTGCCATTCGTCGGGACGCCATGCCGCGCCGACGACGAAGAGGAAGAGGAAGTACAGCGGCCGCTCGAACTCGCGGAGCGTGCCGACGATCCGCTCCCGCCCTCGCATCGGGAAGTTGATCAGCACCGCCCCGGCCAGGGCGCACACCACCGCCACGGCCAGTGCGAGGTAGCCGGCCATCCCCGATGCGAGCGCGACGCCGCCCATCAGCAGGGCCAGTTCTTCCTTCGGGTCGCGGACGTTGCGCACGAGGAAGTAGATGACGATGCCGAGAAGCGCGCCGAGGCCGAGGGTCATCAGGAACCAGCCGCTCCGCGGGAGATGCCAGAGCGTGACCGTCCGGTCGGGCCGGAACATGATCGCCACGAAGCCGAGGATGGCCAGCGCGGCGAGCTGGTCGATCCGTGTCACCTCGAGCACGAGCCGGGTCGACGACTTCCAGCGCCGCAGCAGCAACTCCAGATTCGCCGGCGCACTCACCGCGGCGCAGGCCATGAGGATCAGGGCGTCGCGGATCAGTCCCTTGCCGGGGAGGACGCCGACCCACGCCAGCGTCAGCCCGCACGCGACCGCGGCGAAGAGGATCGGCAGGAGGGAGGCCAGGGCGATCACCGGGCCGAGCGCGGGCGGCAGGCGGTCGAAGCGGCGGAGATCGAGGTTCGTCCCGATCGTCAGGCCGACCCAGCCGAGGCCGAACTCGAACAACGGGCGGAGATCGGCCAGGACGCCGGGGGTGAGCACGCCCAGCTCCCGGAACAGGAGGCCGAGGATCAGGAAAGGGAATCCCGACGTCGCCAGGACGGTCAGTCCGAAGCGGCGCTCCCAGCGGAGGACGCGCGGGTGCGCACCCAGGACCGCGAGCGCCACCGCGACCGCGAGCGCGACTACGAGGCGTGCGACATCGGGGGCCGTCATCCCCCCGACGCTATATCACTCTGCGTCCCGTCACCAGCCGGTAGATCACGAGGATCACCGCGATCACGATCAGCAGGTGGACCAAGGCACCACCGACTTTGAAGGCGAAGCCGGCGATCCAGAGGACGAACAGGACGACGATGATCAACCAAAGCAGATTGCCCATGGGTACCGGGCTGTGCAAGACCTCTTCCATGGTGGAAAGACGAAGCCGAAGGCAAAAGGCAGTAAGGAATGACCGGTTCCCGCTTTTTCCTTCTGTTTTCCGCCTTCTGCCCCTCTGCCTTCCTCGATCGGTCATATTATTTGCAATGAAAGCGGGTGATGCCGAACATCATCCTGGTCGAGGACGACCTCAACGTATCGAAGCTTGTGACTCTTCAATTGGAGCGGGCTGGATACTCGGTGCGGCATTCGCCGACGATCGCGACGGGACGCGAGCTCGTCCGTGACGGCTGGGATCTGGCGATCCTGGACCGGGGACTGCCGGACGGCGACGGCCTCGACTTTGCCGGCGAGCTTCGCGCCGGCTCGCCGCACGGCTACATCATCATGCTCACGGGCGTGGGCAGTCCGGAGGCCAAGCTGGAAGGCTTCGCCCGCGGTGCGGACGATTACGTCACGAAGCCGTTTCCGCTCGAGGAGTTGCTCGCGCGCGTGCGTGCCGGGGTGCGGATCGTGCGGTTGCAGGGGGCGCTGATCGAGACCAACCGGCAGCTCGAGGAGCTGTCGCTGACCGACGCCCTCACCGGCGTCCGCAACCGGCGCGCCTTCGACGAACGTCTCACGCCGTCCTACGAGCACTCGCGCCGTTATGACCGCCCGCTCTCGCTGGCGGTCGTCGATGTCGATCATTTCAAGGCGATCAACGACACCTACGGCCACGACAGCGGCGACGCCGTGCTGCGGAGGGTCGCCGAGCTGATTTCCGCCTGTACGCGCCAGACCGATTTCGTGGCGCGCGTCGGGGGCGAGGAGTTCGGGATTCTCCTGCCGGAGACGCCGCTGTTCGAGGCGCTGCAGTTCGGCGAGAAGATCCGTTCGTGCGTCGCGGCGGCGACACTGAAGATCGGTAATGTGCCGCACCCAGTGACGATCAGCGTCGGCATCGCAAACATGCCCCATTCCCGCTTTGCCTCTCCCTCCGAGCTCTACTCCGCCGCCGACCAGGCCCTTTACCGCGCCAAGGCGAGGGGCCGGAACCGCGTGGAGATGGAGCGCCGCCGCGATGCAACCCGGTGCGCGCCGGCCGCCCAGCCCGGACAGGTCGAGCGCCGCGCAGCCTGCGCGGATTAGTTGGCCAACGGGGAAGACCGACGGGAGGCCTCCGGCGGGCCGGCCCGGCCGGCTGCGTTTGTTGCCATAGGCTGAACGCACGCTCTCGTACGAAACGCGGGTTACGCGGAAACCAACGCAGCCGGCCGGGCCGCCCCGCCGGAGGCCCCCTGGTCGGTCTTCCCCGCTGGCCAGCCACTTGTGTCCGTTCGGACATACGCCTGCTGTCGGGATTCGCATACACTGGCGCCTCGCACCGACACTCACTCATGACGGGAAGTGACTTCGTTTGAGAGGCTTCCGTGGATACAGCGGTCTTGCCGCCCATGGCACTCCGCTCGCCCTGAAGAGGCGCAGGAGGCCCACGTGACCCGTATTCTTCTCACAGCCGTCATCGCCGCAGTCCTGACCCTCTCCGCCGCCGCACAGGACCCGGTGGAGCCGAAGTTCTTCATCGAGCGCGTCGAAGTCCGCAACGCCAAACGCGTCTCTCCGGACGTCGTCATCTACGAATCGCGCCTGCGGGAAGGGAACGAATACACCGAGGCCGACCTCAGCGACGCCGCGGCCCGGCTCAACCGCCTGCCCTTCCTCCTTTCCGCCGAGTTCTCCCTCGACAAGGGGGTAGAGCGGGGGCAGTACGTGCTGGTCATCTCCATCAAGGAGACCAGGCCGTTCTTCTTCGTGATCGACGCGCGGCCGATCCTCTCCTCCAACAACAACATCGTCGACCTCGATTACACCGATCGCCTCGGCGGCGCCGACAACAACGCCGCACTCGGGTTCCGCTGGTTCGTCGGCCGCCGCGGCATGACCCACCTCGGCCTGATCACCCGCGACGACAACCGCGAGTACACGCGCGACTACAGCGCACTGGTGGCCGGCTACACGCAGTACGACATCTTCGGCACCCGGGCCTTTGCCACCATCAACCTCAAGCGGCCCATCGGCGGTGTGAGCACCGCCGTCGTGTCGCCCCAGGTCGTGGCCGGGATTCCGGTCTCGCCGAACCAGACCGTCACCGTCACCTACGACGAGACCCGCTTCGGCTCCCCCGACGAGGTGGACGCGTTCGGCACAATGGTCGAGGAACGCGACGAGGAGCGGCTGGTCAGCGCACGCTGGTCCTACAACACCACCAACGACCCGTTCGTCCCGACCACCGGCACGCTGTTCAGCGTCACCCCCGTGGTGGCGTGGCGCGACATCGCCGACTACAACTATTACGGAGTCGCCGGCGGACCGAACGTCCCGCCGGTCGTGCGGGTGGATGCGTATTCGCTGCACATGAACAGCCGGGGCGTCGACCTCTCGGCCGCCCACTGGTACGAGCTGAACGAGCGCGATTCCGTCGTCGGCGGCGTCGAAGGGGGATGGGCGGACGTCATCGTCCGCAGCAACAACCTCCGCCACCTCGCGTCGTACGACTCCACGTACTGGGTCGTGCACGGCGGCTACTCGCACAGCCTGTGGGACCGCAACCGGCAGAAGCATGGCGACTCCCGCCTCGAAGCCACGCTGCGCTACACGAACCGCAACGGCGGCGAGCGCCGGCAGTTCTTCTCTTACCAGCAGGACGTAATTCAGGCCTCGGCGAGCTGGGTCCGCCGCAGCTCATGGGGGACGTTCCGCCTCGGCGCGGGGTACGCGTGGTAAGGCCGGCGCTGGCAGTCGTGCTTTTCCTGCTGCCACTGCTCGCGTCGGCGCAGCCGCAGCGTCTCACCTTCCAGGTCCAGCCCGGAGGGGTCGTGGCGGCGGTGCTGCCGGCCTCGATCCTCTCCGACACCGACGTGCGCAAGCAGCTCAGCAGCGGCCTGACCGCCACCTTCGTCGTCGCGGCGCGGAACCGTGTCACGCAGGACCTCTCCGGCGCGCGGATCGAGATCCGCTACGACCTCTGGGACGAAGTGTGGCTGGTGCGGAAGATCGAGTTCGACCGCAAACAGGAGCAGCAGCGCATCGCCTCGTTCGAGGCGCTGGAGAAGTGGTGGAAGACACCCCTGCGGCTCCTGGCGACGGGAGCTCCGCGCGCCCCGCTGCAGATCGACCTGACCGTGCTCCCTTTCTCCGCGGCCGAACGGGAAGACGCGCGGCAGTGGATCTCGAAATCGGGTGGCGTCGGCACCGCGGGAGGCGGAACGGGCCTCGTCGACGCCCTGATCGGGACTACCATCGCAGCCAAACCGATCATGTCCTATCGTTGGAGCGTGGAGTTGTCTCTGAAGTGAGGCGGGCGCCTTCGCTGCTGGCGGTGCTGATTACCATCGCGGCCGCGACGCTGCTGTTCTGGATTTTCCTGCACGAAGTGTCGAGCATGTGGCTCGACGTCGCCCTGCGCCCCGAGGTGCGGCAGTCGCTGGAGCGGTCGATGGAAGACCAGCGCACGCTGCGCCGGCTCGACCCGCAACGCCGCGCCGGCTACCGGCAGCGGTTCGACGAGAACCAGAAGCTCCTCAACCGCATCGAAGTCATCCGGATGAGCCGCGAGGCGATGCTGCGGCGCTTCGAGCTCTCGCTGCTGGCGCTGTTCGTCGTCGCCGCGACGTCCGCCTCGGTGATGCTCTGGTTCCGCTATCGCCGCGCGCAGGAGCGCGAGCGGCGTGAATATCTCGAGCGAATGGGATCGCTGCAGGAGACGGCCCGCCGCCACGCGCACGAGATCAAAGGCCCGCTCACCGCGGCGCGGCTGGAACTGGAGCGCTACGCCGACCTGGTGCGCGGTAATGCGAGCGAGAGCGAGCTCGCGCATGCGGCGGAGAGCGTGTCGGAGGAACTGGAACGGCTGGCCCGCTACACGCGCGAGTTCTCGTCGTTCGCCGGTGTCGGAAAGCCTGCCCTCCGCCGCGAGTCGCTCGGCGAGATCGTCGAGCAGTTCTGCGTGACCTTCACCAACGCCTGGCCCGGCGTCGAGCTGCGAGACGGCGGCCTCGACGCCATCGTCTGCGTCGACCGCGACATGCTCCGCCAGGTGCTGGTCAACCTCTGTTCGAACGCCGCCGGCGCGGGGGCGAAGACGGTGGCGCTCACGATCGTGAAGAACAGCGGCCGGGTGACGCTGGACGTGCGCGACAACGGCACCGGCGTCCCCGAACACCTCCGCCCCCGCATCTTCGACCCCTACGTCACCACCCGCAAGATCGGGGAGGGGATGGGGCTGGGCCTGTCGATCGCCCGGAAGGTGATGCTCGATCATGGGGGGGATTTGCAACTGGCGGAGAGCTCCAGCGCGGGAACGACGTTCCAGGTGACGTTCGGCGGGGAGGCGTGTTAAGGGTGATAGGACTGATAGGACCTATGGGACCTATAGGACCCCACCCGCCCCATAGGTCCTATTCGTCCCATAGGTCCCATCGATCCCATCCCGGAGCCTCCCCATGCAACTGATCCTCGTCGTCGAAGACGACGACAAGATTGCCGCCAACATCACCCTGCGCCTGCGTGAAGAAGGCTTCGGCGTGGTCGCCTTTCGCAACGCCGAGGAGGCGCTGGCGCATCTGCGCGATACCAGCCGCGTCCAGCCCGACATGGCCATGGTCGACGTGCGGCTGCCGGGGATGAGCGGGATCGACCTGGTGCGGATCATGGGGGACGCCATGCCTCCGGCGATCGTGATCTCGGGCGAGGCTTCGATGGCCGAGACCGTAGAGGCGATCCGCCTCGGCGTGCACGACTTCATCGACAAACCGTTCAGCCGCGAGCGCCTCCTGCGCTCGGTGCGCAACTGCCTCGAATCGTCCGCCCTGCGGCGGCAGGTGGGGGAGCTGCGCTCGCGCGATCAGCAGATCGTCGGCCAGTCCGAGGCCGTGCAGACCCTGCGGACGGTGATCGAGAAAGTCGCGCCGACCGAGGCGCGCGTCCTCATTCGAGGGGAGAGCGGGACGGGGAAAGAGCTGGTCGCCAACGCCATCCACCGCGGCAGCCGGCGCGCGCAGCGGCCGTTCATCAAGCTCAATTGCGCGGCCATCCCGGCACACCTCATCGAAGATGAGCTCTTCGGCCACGCCCGCGGCGCCTTCACCGACGCCAAGACCGCCAAGCGGGGATTGTTCGAAGAAGCCGACGGCGGCACGCTGTTTCTCGACGAGATCGGCGACATGGACGCGGCGCTGCAGTCGCGCCTCCTGCGCGTACTCGAAGACGGGCGGGTGCGGCGCATCGGCGAGAACAGCGACCGCGCCGTGAACGTCCGCATCCTCGCCGCCACGCACCGCCGGCTCGAAGAGATGACCGGCGACGGCCGTTTCCGCGAAGACCTCTTCTTCCGGCTGGCCACCGTCCCGATCGACGTCCCGGCCCTGCGCGAGCGGCGGAGCGACGTCCCGCTGCTCTTCACGACGTTCCTGCAGCAGTTCTGCGCGCGCAACCAGCGCATCCAGCTCTCTGTCGACGGTGCGGTCTACGAAGCGCTGGCGGCCTACGATTGGCCGGGCAACGTCCGCGAGCTGCGCAACGTGGCGGAGCGGCTGAGCGTCTTCGGCGCCGACCCCGTTACCCTCGACCAGCTTCCGTCGTCCGTCACCACCCGCGGCGCTGCCACCGAGACCGGCCTGGTGCGGATCGTCGAAGCCGCCCCGGTGATCCCCCTGCGCGAGTTCAGGGCACAGTGCGAGAAGGAGTACATCGAAGCCGTCCTCCGCCGCACCGGCTGGAACGTCAGCAAGGCCGCCCAGTTACTCGACGTCCAGCGGACGCACCTGCACGAGAAGATGACCGCGCTCGGGATCGTCCGGCCCTGATCACTCCCCTTCGTTCGGATCCACCGTCGCCGCCGCCGTCAGCTCCTCGGAGGCCGCCGCATACTCCGGCAGTTCCGATCCCGTCGCCGGCACGTACTGCAGGGCGAGATCGCGCGTACCGTAGACCCCCAGCTTGTCCATCAGGAACTCGAACTTCTTCTCGATGGCGTCGATGATCGGGTCCTTGCTCTCCGCCGGCAGCTCCCACATCCGGCGCTTGAACGGGCCGATGGCTTTCTTGCGGGTCTTGTAAACGAACTGCTCCTCGGTCTCGCCGCTCTTCCGCTCGTCCGCGCAGTTCTCGAAGCAGAACGTCCGGATCCCGTCCTTCATCTCCTGCGGCAACGTCTCGGCGTCGAGGACCATGTTCTGGAAACCGGTCGCGAGGTGGATCTCCACCGCGTCGTTCTCCGGGAACTGGTTGAACACCTCTTCGGGAAGCGTCGACGCGCCGTGCTGCACCGAGCCGGCGATGCCGTACTCCTCGCGGCAGATGCGGGTGGTCTCCCGCAGGACGTCGAAGTCGATCTTCGCCTCGGCGAGCGAGCCGTCTGCATTCGGGACGCCGCCGTGCGACGTCCCGGTCTGCACCGAGATCTTGGCCATCCCCGGATCACCGAGCTCGCGCTTCACGCCGTCGATGTAGGCGCGCACCTCGTCCGGCTGGGTGTTGTACTTGCCGACCTCGCCGATCTCGCCGCCGATCGAGATCTCGATCCCCTGCGGCTGCCGCGCGCGGATGTACTTCGTCAAATGCGCGGTGTAGGTGTAGTTCTCGCGCTGCTGCTCGTCGCGGGTCGGAAAGTCGAGGTCGACCAGCGTCGAGGTGTCGATGTCGATGTTGTAGAACTCCGCGGCGATGGCCTCGTCGATCAGCGACTCGAGCGCCTTGATCTCCGACGCCTTCCCTTCCGGAGTGGCCCACTTCTTCGCGCTGGCCTGGAAGTGATCGCCCTGGATGAACACCGGTCCCTTGTAGTTCTCCGCGACCGCGGCCGCCAGGACGCAGGCCGCGTACTCACCCGGCCGCTGCTCGGTGTAGCCGATCTCGGAGCGGGCGATCTCGAAGATGAACGGCCCGACGTCGTGCCTCATCGCGGCGCGGAAGAGCGCGCGGGCGACGTCGTAGGTGAGCGCCCGGATATTGAAGGCCGGCACGGTGAACTTGCGGGCAACCTCCCCGCGGCCGATGGCCCGGTACAGCGGGAGGATCGAGGACGGCACCGCCCCGGCACGGCGCGCGCGCAGGTGGATCTCCTTGCGGGCCTCGTTCTTCGTTGCACTGTCCGAACTGAAGACGGCGGTGAAGACGAGATCGTCGATCGTGGCAGTGCGGAGAGCGTTGGTGTTGTCGTGAATCATCACGATGGCGGACTTTAGCAAAATTCACGCGCAGGGAACCGTGACCTACGCCCGCGCCGCGACCACATGCCCTCGAATCGTCTCCACGAGCGACGGGACGTCGAACGGCTTGAGCACGGCGCCGGTGGCGCCGAGGCGGCGGACTTCGTCGGGGGCGAGGGGCTCGCCGCTGACGATCAGGATCGGGGTCGACTCGAAGCCGTCCGAACGGAGCTTCTGCAACACCTCATCGCCCGTCATCCCCGGCATGTTGCGGTCGAGGAGGATCAGGTCGGGATTGCTGCGGCGCGCTTCCTCCAGGGCCTGCGGACCGCCGCCTGCAGTCACGGGGGCAAAGCCGAACTCACGCAGCAGGTTGCGCATGAGAAGGAGAATCGGCGCGTCGTCGTCGACGACGAGAATGACGGGACGTGGTGTCATTGGACGGCGCCGCGAGTGTAGCAGACCGTATTGCACCCCGTGCAAGCGCGGCGAAAGCTGATCGGCAAACTGCGCACGCGTCCGCTATGGTGCCGGCAGGCACGAGGGATAGACTACGGACATGCCCGTCAGACACGCCCGCGCAGTCAGCATTCTCGATGTTATGGGCCCAGTGATGGTCGGGCCTTCGAGCTCGCACACGGCGGGGACGGCGCGGCTGGGGCGCGTCGCGCGGGAGATCCTGGACGAGGAGCCGGTGTCCGTCCACTTCTACCTCCACCCCCCGCTGGCCGCGACCTATCGCGGGCACGGGTCGGACTTTGCGCTGGCCGGCGGCTCGATCGGGCTCAACGTCGACGATCCACGCATCCCCGAGGCCATCCGCATCGCCGAGCAGATGGGCGTCAACATCGAGTTCTCCGAGGAGGACCTCGGCGAGGTGCATCCCAACACGGTGCGCATCCAGATCGAAGGGACGACGCGGGAGACCGAGATCGTCGGCTCGTCCATCGGCGGCGGAGTCATCGAGGTCTTCCAGATCAACGGCTTCCAGACCCGTTTCAAAGGCGACTCGCCGACGCTGCTGCTCTTCTACCGCGATCGCCCCGGCATGATCGCCGAGGTCGCGAACATCATCGCGGACGAAGGGATCAATATCGCCTCCCTCTACTGTTCAAGGAAGCAGCGGGGAAAAGACGCCTTCATGCAGGTCGACGTCGACTCGCCGCTCTCGCGCGAAGCCCTCCAAAGGATCTGCTCGCTCGAAGACGTCACCGACGCCCGGTATCTGGATCGCATACCTTGAGAAGGGCAGAGGGCCGAGGGCCGAGGAAGGGTGGGCTCTCGGCCCTCGGCCCTCGGCCCTCTGCCCTGTGAAAAAACCATGATCGAATCCTTCAAACACCTCGAAGAACTTGCCGCCGGCCGCGACCTTGCCGAAGTCTTTCTGCAGACCGACGAGCAGGAGCATGCGGTTCCGGCCGAACAGATCCTGGAAGCGCTGCGCAAGCGGCGTGCGGTGATGCGCGACTGCGTCGAGCGCGGCAAGGGGGGCGGGGAGTCGATGGGCCGCCTCGTCGGCAACGAGGCGCGCCTGCTCAACGAAGCCTTCCAGAGCGGCAAGACCTTCCTCGACCCGCTCACCGTCAAGGCCGAGCTCTACGCGCTCGCGGTGATGGGGGAGAACG